>Ga0114931_10005974_pt1 | contig 15042 bp, 8 predicted proteins | sample 2SBtaG_FD_89579 | JGI IMG/M metagenome (GOLD analysis project Ga0114931, IMG submission 89579) | Deep subsurface microbial communities from Kolumbo volcano to uncover new lineages of life (NeLLi) - 2SBTROV14_V59a metaG | ecosystem: Environmental > Aquatic > Marine > Volcanic | place: Kolumbo...
TCGGCTCTCCACGGTTTTCGTCCTTTCGCTGCTGCTCATCCCCTTCGCCAGCTCCGCCGAGCTTGCCAGCTGGAAGCAGGAGCGGGTGGCCAAGCTGGCCGCCGATTTCTCGGCCCAGGCAGACGCGGTCCAGGACGCCTTCCGGGCCCTCATCGCCCCCCCGCCAGGCGGCCCCCGCGAGTCTTTCTACCGGCTCAAGGAGGGCATTCGGGTGGTGCGGACCTCGGCGGACTATCTCACAAGCACCCTGAAGAATGGCGCCGGCTACGAAGAGACACTGCCGACCTTCAAGCGTCTGATCAGCGTCACCCACAACGTGGTGACGGAGTCCCGACGAGTCGGCATGATCCCGAATGACGTGCTGGAGAAGATCACGACCGCAGGAGGTACGCTGAGCCTCCTACGCCCCTACTACGATCCGAACTGGAAGACCGGCTCAAACAAATAGAGGTCCGACCCGGAAGAGTCGCTGCGGGCAGCTGAGGGAAACGCGGGCTAGGCCAGGTCCGCGGCCCGCCAGGGGTACCCGCTTGCGGCACTCCCTTGCGGTACTCCCGTGGGGCACTCCGATAGGGGCGCCAGGGCTGCGCAAGGGCCTTGAGTTCATGCGGGTGGGGTAGCTGCTGCGATCGCACGGCACACTCCCGAGCAGCGGATCGCTGCGCATCAGCCAACGACGTGCGCCCCGGAGCTCTTCGGGGCACAGTCGGGGGGGCCTCGGCGCATCGCCAAGGTAGCGACCTCGTGGCGCAGACGGGACGGCGGAATCCACCGAGACCGGTAAGATCGGGTGCCACTTTTCCCGCTTCAATCGAGGAGCCATGGAAGACGAGAAGATCCGCCAGGAGCGCGCGCAGAATCTCTGGAATAGCGTCGCACGCAAGCACCCCCCCCTCGCCAAGACGACCCACCTCGACCCGATGCCGCAGGTGGAGAGCGAGCAGATCGGGGGGCTGGAAGCGGCCCAGGACGAGGTGATGACCTACGCCTGCGCCATGACGAACCCCGAGGTCTACGAGAGCTGGGGCACCTTTCCGCCCTCGGGTGTGCTCCTGATGGGCCAATCCGGGTGCGGCAAGACACTGCTCGCCAAGGGCCTGGCGACGCGCGCGGCTGCCGCCTTCCTCGAGGTAGACATTCCACATCTGGCCCTGGAGGTCATCCATTACGGCGGCAAGGTCGGAGAGATCCTGGAATCGTGGTCTCAGGTGCTGCAGGAGCTTCCAGCGACGACGATCTTCTTCAACGAGCTGGAGTTCATGCAGACCGAGGAGATCGGCGGGCGGCGCAGCGACCTGCCCATCGGCCCGCTGATGGATTTCCTCGGCGAATTCACGGACCGCGCCGTGGGCCTCCCGAACCTGCTGCTGGTGGGCTCCACGAGCCACCCCGACACCCTGCGACCCGCCTTCGTCGCACCGGGACGCTTTGAGCGCGTGGTGGAGGTAACGCCCCTCTACCCGGACGACATCGTCAAGGCTCTCGCCATCCATTCGCAGGCTGCGGAGAAACGGGCAGGCCGTTCCCTCTTTGGCGAGGTCGATTGGCAGGATGTGGTGAGCCGCTTCCGCGAACCCTCCACCGGCGATTGGATCCGGCTGATGCACGGCGTCCTGCGACGCAAGGCCCGTTGCGATGCGGCGGAGGAGGCGGTGAACCTGGTCTGTACCGAGGACCTTCTCGAAGAGGTGGACCGCTTCCGCCGCACCCGCAAGCATCTGCCCCGACCCGCTCCCGGCGGAACCTATCTGTGACGGGACCATGGGCACCTGGATCGTGACCGGCGGCGCGGGCTTCATCGGCGCGAACTTCACCCGGGCAGCCCTCGCGCAGACGGATGCACGCGTGGTCGTCTTCGACCAGCTCACCTACGCCGGCAACCTGATGAGCCTCCGAGACGTGGCCGATCACCCTCGCTTCCATTTCGAGCGCGGAGATATCGCCGACCGCGCCCGCCTGGAAGTCCTCTTCCGAAAGTACCCACCCAGCGCGGTGGTGAACTTCGCAGCGGAGAGCCATGTAGACCGCTCCATTGATGCGCCCGAGGACTTCGTGCAGACCAACGTCGTGGGGACAGCGCAGCTGCTGGAGACGACTCGGGCCCACCTGAGCAGTCTCGCAGGTGCCGCGCGGGCGGCCTTCCGCTTCCTGCAGATCTCGACCGACGAGGTCTTTGGCTCCCTCGATTCCGAAGGTCGTTTCTCGGAGCAGTCTCCATTTGCGCCGCGCTCCCCCTACTCGGCGTCGAAGGCGGGGGCCGACCACCTGGTGGCGGCCTACCACGAGACCTATGGGGTGCCGACCCTCCAGACGCACTGCTCGAACAACTACGGTCCCTTCCAGTTCCCCGAGAAGCTGATCCCGCTGATGATCCTGAACGCGCTGGAGGGGAGACCCCTGCCAATCTACGGAGACGGCGGCAACGTACGTGACTGGCTCTACGTCGAGGACCACTGCAACGCCCTGCTACGGGTCCTCTCTGATGCAGCGCCCGGCTCGCACTTCAACATCGGAGGCCGTTGCGAGCGCACCAATCTGGAGCTGGTGCGGCACCTCTGTAGACTCCTGGACGAGGCGCGACCCCCCGCCCAGAATCCGATCCTCCAGCGGCGGGGAGTTGCCCAGCACGCAGAGCTCATCACCTTCGTCGAGGACCGCCCGGGCCACGACCGTCGCTACGCGGTCGACGACAGCCTGATCCGGGACACGCTCGAATGGGTCCCTGTGGCCGACCTGGATACCGGGCTGGCGCGCACCATCGACTGGTACCTGGCGCATCCACAGTGGTGTGAGGCCGTCCAATCCGGCAGCTATCGCCGCGAACGTCTGGGAAGGGGCGCGAGCCGGGCGGGAGCACCCGGCCCGCCGCGCGCCAGCTAGCGGCCGGCGAGGGCGAAGGCCGGAGCGCCCCGCGGAGCGGGCGAAGCGGCCGGGGCCGCCCGGAGGGCGCGCTCGCGACAGCGATGGCACATCCCGTGGCTTGCGGTCGCCTGGCGGACCTCGCCGCCAAACCCCATCCAGCGGTCACCCGTTGAAAGCAGCGAGCGGGCTCCCCCACGGGGGCCAATCTCTTCGTCGCACCATGCGCAGACAACCATCGTATCTGGGAAGTGGCCGTCAGCCCGCCTGGGGTGGCAGAATTTGTCGCGGCGTGTGCCAGAAATTGTCATCCCGATTTCGGGACGTCCCAACCCAGGGACTCCTTCTCACCCCTGAATCCGTCTCCCAACTACCGCCAGGAACGGGACCCGGCGGAAAGCTGCAGCGAGCCGCAGGGCTGCGAGCGCTGCTGCCGGCGTCTCGCGGGTACGGCCTCCGGCAAGCCAGCGGCAAGCTGCGCAAGCCTTGCCGATGCGTTTGCACCCCGCCGTCCTGGAATCGAAACACCTCGCCCGTCGGATCAAATCCGATAAAACTGTTCAAGTGCCTGTTCTTACGTATGTTTTTAAATTTCGTCCGAACCGGCACAGGCATTGCTCTGCTGAAGGCCACTCGCGCCGTGTGGGCCGGGTGAGCTGAGGGTGGGGAATGCCGGAGCACACCGTTCTCTTCGTCGATGACGAGGTGAACATCCTGAAGGCCGTGCAGCGACTGCTGCGCAACGAGGAATGGAAGGTCCTGACATCTTCCCGCGGCGAAGAGGCCTTGGCGCTTCTGGAGCGGGAACCCCTGCAGGTCGTGGTGAGCGACCAACGCATGCCGGAGATGAGCGGGGTGGACCTGCTTGCTGCGATCCGCGAGAAGCAGCCCAACGTGGTCCGCATGATGCTCACGGGCTACACCGAAATGAATGTCGCTGTAGACGCCATCAACCGGGGCGAGATCTACCGGCTGATCACCAAGCCGTGGAACGACGAGGAGCTCAAGGCCACCCTTCGGCAGGCCTTCGACCACTACGACCTCAAGCAGGAGATCAAGCGCCTCAACCAGGTCACCCGAAAGCAGAACATCAAGCTGCAGGACATGAACCGGAACCTGGAGATCAAGGTGCGCGACCGCACCAAGCAGCTCGCCGAGAAACATCTCGAGCTGCGTGTGGCCTACGTGCAGACCATCAAGGCCCTGGCCGAGGCCGTGGATGCCAAGGACACCTACACGCGGGGCCATTCCGAACGCGTCGGCGTCTATGCCTCGAAGATGGGACGCGAGATCGGCCTGCCCAAGGAGCTGATCGAGCGCGTCTATATCTCCGGTCTGCTCCACGACGTGGGCAAGATCGGCGTTCGCGATGCCGTGATCACCAAGCCAGACAAGCTCACGCCGGAAGAGTACGAGGAAATCAAGGCGCATCCCGGAATCGGTGCGCGGATCCTCCAGCCCGTCGAGTTTCTCGCGGACGTCGTGCCCTGTGTCCGGCACCATCACGAGTGGTTCGATGGCTCCTCCCGCGGCTACCCGGACCGCTTGCACGGCGACCGGATCCCCCTGCCCTCGCGCATCATCCTGGTCGCGGACACGGTGGAGGCAATGACGAGCGACCGCCCCTATCGCAAGGGCCTGGCCCTGGAGGCCGTCGTGCGCGAAATCCACAAGTACTCCGGCAGCCAGTTCGACCCCCGGTGCGCGGAGGCCATGCTGCGGCTTCTCGAGCGCGAAGGAGAGTCCTTCGTGAAGAAGAAGCAGAAGTTCGACATCCATGCATTCCTCGAGGTCTGACCCCCTTTGACCCGACGCGGCAATCGCATCCTGGCCCAGGAGCTCACGCTTCTGGGCCTGGACCTCCAGACCACCCTTGAAGATGAGCCCCGCTTTCTGCTGGACCCGAGCTTCCTCGGTGCAATCCACAGCGAGCTCCGCGAGCAGCTCGGCCCGCGAGACGCGCGCGCCGCGCTGCTGCAGCTGGGCTACCTGCACGGCCTACGCGATGCGTGGGAAGTCGTCATGAAGGGCATGGGCCCCACCCCCCCCACGGTGGGTCTCTCACCCAGCGCGCCGCGCCTCGCCATCAAGGTCGAGCCACGCCGAAGTGGATCCCTCGAGGTGGGTGGAAGCTGGCCAGAACGCCTGGAGGCGGAGGCGGTGGCCACGGGCCTGGGCGCGGTCGCGGGACCGAGCTGCCACTTGAGCGCCGGCTATACCTCGGGCTGGCTGTCGGGCGTCTTCGACTCCGAGGTCCTGGCGGTCGAGACCACCTGCTGCGCAGCGGGAGCCGCGAGCTGCCGTTTCGAGGTCCGCGAGCCTCGAGCCTGGCTCTCCTCGGGCCATGGGCCGGCGCTGGCCGGCCTCGAAGGCTTGCCCTTCCAGGATCTGCGCGAGATCGTCGCCCAGCACATCGAGCAGCGTCCGCCGGCCGAGGATTCCGCACGAGAGGGCTTCGAAGCCGGCTCGGCGGTGGTCCACGTGTGGGGACCGGTGATGGTCGTGCCCTTCTCGGGGCCGGATGAGTCCCTGCGGGCTGTCGAGCTGATCGGCCGCGATCCCGGTGCGCGCCAGGTCCGCGTCGTGGTGGTGGATCTCTCCGGCGCCATCGTCGACGAGGGATTCGGCGCGGCGGCGTTGGAGCAGATCCTCGACGCCATCGAGAGCTGGGGCGCCGAGCCCCTGTTGAGTGGGGTCTCGCCCCTGTCGGAGCGGGTGGTCGCCGACCTGGAGCGTGCGCACCTCGTGATCCACAAGGACCTGCCCGAGGCGATCGCCGCGGGCTTCCAGATCGCGGAGGCGCAGCGGCTCGCGTCCTGACCTCCCCATCAAGCGATCTCTCCGATCGCCCGATGTGGCGGGCGATGGCCACGCTCTCCCGTACCGGGCTTCCGCACCTGCTCCTGGGCCTCGAACGCGACGGCTTCAGCGGCCGCCTCGCGATCAAACGAGGTCGCCGCTGGCGCCGCTTCCTGTGGCGTGCGGGAGCTCCTGTCCAGGTGCTCTCGAGCGAGCCCGCAGACACGCTCTGCGCCCGCCTGGTGGCGTCCGGGCAGATCTGCGCAGCCGACGCGGCGAAGGCGCAGCGCGCGGTGGAGTCTCGCGGAGGTCCAGAGCTGGCGGCGCTGTTGGGTCTCAACCTCCTCGCTCCGAGGGAGCTGCTGTTGGCGCTCTCTGCTCAGCTCGAGGATGCCCTTGCGGACTGCGTCGGGTGGCCCGACTCGGACGCCGAGCTGGAGCTGGAAGGCGAGCCGCCCGCGCCTGCATCCCCCATGCCGCTGGACCTCGCCCGCGCCGTAGCGGTGGGGATGGCGCAGCACTGGCGCCCGGATGAGGTGCTGACCGAGCTGGGAGAGCATGCCGGCGCCTTCCCGACGGCGGGCCCGGAGCTGGCAGCCAGCCGCCGGCGCCTGCCAGATCCGGGCCTCTATGAGGCCCTCCGGGAGCAGCTGGACGGGCGCACGGGCGCCTGGCAGCTGGCCGCAGACAGCGCGCGCGCCGCCGCCCTGTGGCTCATGGACGCGGCCGGGGGCCTCACCTGGAGTGGGGCTCCGGCGGAGTCCCTGGCAGCGGCCGAAGCGCCGCCTCCGGTGACTGCGATCGAGATCGTCGTGACTCGCCCGCCGGGCGGCGCCACCTCTCAGGGAGAAACGGCACGGGTCGCCGGCGCGGACGACGCCCGGGACGCCAAAGAGGCCGCGCTTCGCGATGAAATCCTGGACCTGCATGGGCGGCTGGCGGAGATGACGCTCTACGAGATCCTCGGCGTGGAGCGCGATGCCACATCGGCACAGATCAAGAAGGCGTACCTGAAGGCCGCCAAGCGCCTTCACCCGGACAAGGCCGCACGCCTGGGACTCGACGAGATCAAGGAGCTGGCAAATACCTTGTTCGCCGAAATCACCCGCGCCCACAGCGTGCTCGGCGATGCCGATGAGCGCCGCAGCTACGACGCCACGCTGGAGGGCCACACGGCAACCGATGCCAGCCAGATCGCCCAGGCCGAGGCCCTCTTCCGCAAGGGCGAAGTCATGATGAAGGCGGGCAATTTCCTCGGCGCCCTCGAATTCCTCGAGACCGCCGTCCAGCTCTGGCCCGAGGAGCTAGAATATCAGGCGGCTCTCGCCTGGACACTTTTCCGCAAGAACCCTCCCGAGTCGGGGCGAGCGCTCCAGCATTTCGAAAAGGCCCTGAGCCTGGGCGAGCTCAGCCCGCAGATGCTGCTGCGCCTGAGCCTCGTGGTGCGGGACATCGGCGACGGCACGCGGTCCGCCGAGCTCGCCGCCCAGGCGAAGCAACGCGACCCGCAGGTCCGACCCTGAGGGAGCGCTAGGGCACGCCTTCCGACGGCTCCGGATCCTGGATGGGCTCCGCCACGGTCAGAACCGAGCGAGGGTCTTGATACACCTCCTGCAGCCTGGGCACCACGGTACCCGTCTCTCGTCTGCCGTTGCGCCAGAAGATCCGCGCAGCACGGTCGCCCACCCGCACGAAAGGCCCAACCCCCGATGGCTGCTTCAACAAGGCATCGACGGGGCCCGTTCGCCAGGCGTCGACCCGCACTTTGGCCAGCACATGGCCGGAGGGGTGTGCATACAAGGCGCGGAGCGGACCCGGATCCACGGCGCCGCCGCCGAGCACGCGCGCCCCCCTGCGTCGCGTGGCCTCCACATCCAGGGCCATCACGCCGCCAAAGCGCGGGTGGCCCTGAAAGCCGAGGGCATGGCCGAGCTCGTGGAGAAGCGTCCCGGTGAGCTCCTCGGCGCTGGCAGCTCGGCTGTGGCCGCGCCAGTCCGGCCCGACACGGCGCGAAATCCACAGCACCGCTCGCACCAGGTGCGCCTGCTCCACCCGGCCGCCTGGAAGCAGGCAATCCACAGCCGTCCGACCCGCAGCCTCACGCCCGCCAGAACGCGCGAGGGCGCCGTCGCTCAGGACGATCCGCAGCTGCGCTCGCTGGGGGACCGCAACCTCGAAGTCCACGCCGAGGCCCGTAGCGGCCCACGCCGTCAGTGCAGCGGCAACGGCGTGCCGCTCGGCCTCACTGGGATTTCCTTCGAGCGACACGCGCAAGGGAGATCCAGCTTGCCAATGGCAGGTGAAGAGGGTGACATGGCCCGCCGCGGGCCATACGTAGGGGTTCATTCCGGCCAGGGGATCGGAGTGCGGTACGCCCGCACAGCTCAAGAGCAGACAGAGCGAAAGCCGCAGCCCATGGTCACGGGCAGCCTGCGCGCTCACGGGCCCGGATCTCCACGCGCCCTGACGCCCGTGCGCGCATCCCAGGTGAAGAACACCAACGTTCCGATCGTGATCAGGAGGCCCGCCACGCCGAACATCGCCGCGAAACCCCGCGCCTCGATCACCCAGCCAAAAGCTGGGCCCCCGACCAGCACTCCCAGGTCGAAGAGCGCGGTGAACACGGCCATCGCCATGCCACGGTTCGCCTCCGGCGTGCGCGTCACGACCAGGCCGAAGAGGATCGGGAAGGCGTAGCCGTGACCCACGCCGCAGAGCACGCCTGCCACGGCCAGATCGTGGCCGTTTCGGGCTCCGGCCATCCACGCAAAGCCCAGCGCGAGTGAGGCCAGGGAAGGCAGCAGCACACGTTTTGCTCCCACGCGATCCGGCAGCCAGCCGAAGAAGATGCGCAGGGTCAGTGCCGCGACGGTGTAGGCCGTGAAGAAGAGCCCCACGCTGCCGATCCCCGTCTCGTCCACGAAGCGCTTGATGAAGATGAAGAACGCGGTGAGCACCACGGAGAAGACCGCACCCAGCATCCACAGGGGTGCAAGATCCGCCTGGCTGAGCGCCGCACCGAGCCCCTCGGCGCCGGGTGTGTGCGTTCTGGGGCGAAACCCTTCTGAAAGCGGCAGCGAGGAGAGCAGGGAGAGGATGGAGAGGCCAAACGCACACTCGAAGAGCGCGGCATAGCCAAAGCGTGGCAGCAGCCAGTCTCCGAGGACCCCCGCCAACGACATGGGGAGCATGCCCGAGACTCCGAAGAGTGCGAGCCCCTGCGTCCGGTTGCGCGCGGGTACGTGATCCGCCGCGTAGGTAAAGAGGGAGGAGAAGAGCATCGCCTCTGCCATGCCGTGGAGGATGCGCACGCCGTAGAGAAGCGGCCCGACGGAGTGAATCCCCAGATAGAGACCTACCGCGAGGCAGTTCAACACGCCCCCGGCAAGGATCACGGGGCGCCGGCCCTGACGATTCATCACCCTGCCTACGGGCGCCCTCAGCAGGATGGCCGCCACCGCGGTGAGGCTGGCGATCCACCCGATCTCCACATCGTCGGCCCCGAGCTCGTGGAGGAAGCCCGGAAAGTGCAGAAAGAGATTGAACGCGAGCCCCTGGAGGAAGTTGGCCACGAAGCAGAGCACGAAGGGCTGCGTCCAGAGGCGCGCCGAATCCGCTGTTCCAGAGAGAGGCGTCCGCATGAAGCGCCCTCGCCTAGCGGCTCGCGGAAGCACGGGCGGGAACGATCGGGATCTCGCTGGGCGCGTCGGTCTGGAAGCCGAACACCCGGCCGTAGAAGCTGAGCTCCCCTTCGAGGGCAGTCTGGATGTTCTCGGCGCGGCGGAAGCCGTGCTGCTCACCCTCGAAGGACACGTAGGCGTGCATGACGCCTCGCGCCGCAAGTGCCGCGACCATGGCTTGCGCTTGCGAGGGAGGCACTACACGATCATCGAGGCCCTGGAAGAACACCACCGGACACCCGAGCTGATCCGTGTGGTGGATGGGCGAGCGAGCGAGGTAGAGATCGCGTCGTTCGGGATAGGGCCCCACCAGGCGGTCCAGGTAGCGCGCCTCGAACTTGTGCGTGTCCCGGGCCAATGCCTCGAGATCCCCAATGCCGTAGTGGCTGGCGCCCGCGTGGAAGAGGTCGCGAAAGGTGAGGGCGCACAACGTGGTGAAGCCTCCAGCGCTGCCTCCCGTGATGGCGAGCCGCGCCGGATCGACCCGCCCGGACTCTGCCAGGAAACGGGCGGCCGCGCAGCAGTCGTCGACGTCCGCCACGCCCCAGGCACCTTGCAGCAGGTTGCGGTATTCCCGCCCGTAACCGCTGCTACCGGCATAGTTCACATCCACCACCGCAAAGCCACGGGAGGTCCAGTACTGCACATCCAGACGCAGCACACCCGGCGAGAAGCTCGTGGGGCCGCCGTGGCTCTTCACGAGCAGGGGTGGACGCTCGGTCGCTGGACCTGCGAAGCGGCGCGCGCGCGGTGGATAGAAAAAGGCGTGCGCGATGCGCCCACCCCGAGAGGCGAAGCGAAGCGGCTCCGGCAATGCCAGGTCGGCACCCGATAGCTGCAGATCGAAGCCCTGTGCCAGCTCGTGTAGACGGCCCTGGGCCAGCTCCAGGCAACAGACCGTCGGGGGACGATCCGGGGCCATGCCCACAAAGGCCGCCCGGCCTGCGTCGACCGACAGCCCCTCATAGGCGCGGAAGGGAAGCCTCAATACTTCCAGCCCTCTCCCACCAAGCGAGAGCCGCGCCAGCTGCCCAACCCCATCCTCGAGAAACGTGCACAGCAGCGTCGTCTCGTCCACGTACCCCCAGGTGGACATCCCGAAGGCCCACATCGGCAATCCGAACTCTGCCTCGCGCGGACACAACGCTCGGACGGTTGCGTCGCGTTCCTGGTACAGATTCCACCACCCCGAGCGATCCGAGACGAAGGTCAGGTGGCCGCGGGGGGAGAAGCCGGGCTGGAAGACCGACTCCTCGCCCCCACCGGCCACCCGGCGCAGCGGGCCAGCGGGGCCGGACCGGCTCCAGGGCAGGACCCACAGCAGCGTGGCGTCCCAGGGCATGTCCGGGTGGTCCCAGACCAGAAAGGCGAGCTGGTCGCCGGCCGGCGCAAAGCGCGGCGTCGACACGAAGTCGTGGCCCTCGATCAGTACGCGGCGTTGACCGGATACCAGGTCGAACGCGACCAGGCAGTTCTTCGCCTCACCGCCGGGAACGGGAGCCGGCTGCTCCTCCACGCAAACCAGCCAACGCCCGTCGGGGGAGCCTGCAAAGTCTGCGTAGCGAGCCAGTGGGGGGCACCCGATCAGCGGCGCCGCGCCAACCCGCTGGATCCCTGCCTCACCCAGGCTGGCATAGACCAACGTTCCCCCTGCAAAGCCGTACTCCCCTCCCCCGTACTCGTGGACGAGGGAACGTACATTGGCCTCGGCGGGGGTCACCTCCTCAACGCCGCCCTGGAGCCTGGCTCGCACCACCCGCTGGCGGCCGGCCTGCAGGGGACAGCGCTCCAGCCAGTAGACGGACTCGCCCGCCATGCGCGGTTGCGAGGGCCGGCGCGCGGAGCGGGCGAGGTCGGCCGCGGGAAGGGGGGAAGCCCAAGAGCCATAGGGTGCCGTGCGCGCCATCCCGGGAGCGAGTACTGTACCTTTCCCGTGAATGCCAGCGATGCAGCGCTGCTGATCGGCGGCGGACTGCTCGCCGGCGTGGTCAACACCCTGGCCGGGGGCGGCTCCCTGCTCACCGTGCCCCTGCTCGTGCTGGTGGGCCTGCCCGGCACGCTTGCAAATGGCACCAACCGGGTCGGCATCCTGATCCAGAATGGCGTGGCCGCGTGGGGCTTCCGCTCCCAGGGGATTCCCGGCCGGCGCGACGCCCTGCGTGTCCTCGCGCCCATCGCGGCTGGGGCGCTGCTGGGCGCCGCCGCCATCTCGCGACTGCCGGACCTGGCCTTCGAGAAGGCCTTCGGCGCACTGATGCTCGTGCTCCTGGGGCCGATCCTGCGCGGCTGGAAGCCCCGGGGCAGCCCCCAGGACCACCCCGCATGGTTGCGCAGCCTGGTCTTCTTCGCGATTGGCCTGTATGGCGGAGCCTTCCAGGCGGGCGTGGGATTCCTGCTGCTCTTTGCCCTCTCCTTCGGAGGCTTCGACCTGGTCCGGGCCAACAGCATCAAGGTGGCGATCAACTTCTGCTTCACCCTGCTGACGTTGCCGGTCTTCCTCTTCGCCGGGCAGGTCGAGTGGGAGTACGCGCTTTGCCTGGGCGCGGGCTTCGCCCTGGGTGGCGCCGCCGGCTCGCGCATTGCCGTGCAGGGTGGAGAGCGCGTGATCCGCCCGATTCTGGGCGTAGCCGTGGCAGGGCTGGCCGGCCGCATGATTGGCCTGTACTAGACACCCATGCCCGTCCACCTCGAGCGCCCCGGCGAACATCCCCACGTGGCCCTGGTCACCCTCGACCGGCCCGCAAAGGCCAACAGCCTCGACCCCGCGATGCTCTGCGACCTGGCGGCGGTCTGGCGCGAGATCGCCCAGGACGAGGCCATCCGCTGCGCCGTCCTCACCGGTGCGGGAGGGCGCGTGTTCTGCTCGGGCATGGACATGACGCGCACGATCCCGGTCTCCCAGGCTCTGGCGCGCGGGGAGCAGATCGACCCCCGAGACTTCGAGGGCCTGCGCAATGTCCAGACCGCGCTGCTGGCGGGCTTCGACCTCCGGACACCGCTCCTCTGCGCCGTCAACGGCCACGCTCGCGCGGGAGGCTTCGACCTGATGCTCGCCGCGGAGCTGCGCGTGGCCGTTCCAGACGCCAGCTTCGCCCTCGAGGAGGTCGCCCTGGGCCTCTACCCCACCGGCAATGCCACGGTCCTGTTGCCGCGCCAGATCGGCTGGGTGCACGCGCAAGAGCTGCTACTCACGGCGCGGCCCATCAGCGCTCCGCGCGCACTCGAGATCGGGCTGCTGAACCGCCTCGTCCCGCCGGCTGAGCTGCTGCCTGCTGCCTTCGAGATGGCGGATCGCATTGCCGCGAATGCGCCGCTGGCGGTCCGCACCACCCGCGCCGGCGTGCGCGAGCTGCTGCACCTGCCGCTCCCCGAGGCCTACGTCCGGCAGGAAGAGATCGGCGCGCCCCTGCGCACCAGCGAGGACGCGCGGGAGGCCCAGCGCGCCTTTGTCGGCAAGCGCAGACCGGTGTGGCGGGGGCGCTAGCGCGTCCACCAGGATGGCTCCGTCGCGCCCCGTCCAGGCCATCGCGATGCCAAGGCGCGCCAGCCGCCGCGTCACCTGGGCGTGCGGCATGCCGAAACGGCCGTGAAGGGGCGCGGAGACCACGGCCAGGGAGGGCGCCACCGCGACCAGGAAGCGACAGGTCGAGGAAGTGCGGCTGCCGTGGTGGGGCAGCTTCAGCAGCTCCGCTCCAAGCGCGGCATGGGTGGCCAACAGGCCGGCTTCCCCTGCTGCCTCGAGGTCGCCTGGCAGGAGCACGCGAAGAGCGCCGAGCTTCACCCGGAGCACGAGGGAATCATCATTGCGGGAGCCCATCGCCGGGAAACGCGGCGGCCACAGGGGCACGACCCGCAGGCCCCGCAGCTGAAGGGCCGCACCGCCGAGGCCGCGCTCCTCCACCGCCACGGCTCGGGATCGCGCCACCCGGCAGAGGTCCCGAAAAGCCGGGTCGCCCTGCCCTCCATAGGGGAGCCAGAGGCGCGCCACGGGCACGGCCCGCAGGATGGCACGGAGACCCCCTTGATGATCGAGGTCTGCGTGGCTGGCCACGACCAGGTCGAGGCGTTCGACACCCAGGGCCCGCAGCGCCGGAAGTACCGCCAGACGCCCGAGATCCGGGCCCCCGGGCACCGCCACACCGCCGTCCACCAACACCGCCGCCGCGCCGCTCTGGAGCAGCGTCGCGTCGCCCTGCCCGACATTCAGGAACACGACCCGCGGAGGGGAGGGCTGGACTTGGCGGGGAGGCGCGACCTGGGGGACCGCCAGTGCCGCGACCGTGAGCAACACGCGTGCGGGGAGCCATGCGGTCCACAGCGTCAGCAGCGCCAGCAGTCCACACAACGCGAGCCCCAGCGGGCCGGGTGGCGAGGCCCCGCCCCACGCCGCCGCATGGGCGAGGCCCACCGCGGCCTCCAAGGCAACCCCTGCCACCCGGGCCAGGACCGCGATGACGGGCGCGGCAGACACCGGAGCGAGGACGGCCAGAACGGCGGCGCACGCCGCTGAGGGAAGCAGGAAGAGAGCCACCGCGGGCACCGCCACCAGGTTCGCCAGCCAGCCCCAGGGCGAGGCGCCGCCGAAGTGCCACGCCACGAAGGGCGCGGTGGCCGCCACAGCCGCCGTAGTGGCCCGCAGCAGGCGCCGCGGGAAACCCAGGATGGGCTTCCCGCCAACAGTCCCGTCGTCGCGACCCCCAAAGAGGATTCCCGCTGTGGCAGCAAAGGAGAGCTGCGCCCCCGGGCTGAAGACTGCTGCAGGATCGAGAAGCAGCACGACCCCGGCGGCCAGCGCAAGCACCTGCCCGCGCGGCAGCGGAACGCCGCGCCAGAAGCCCAGCAGAAGCGCGCCGAGAAAGACGCCTGCCCGCAAGACCGGCAGCTGGAAGCCCGTCAGTGCGGCGTAGAAAACGGCCACCCCCACCGCCAGCCCGAGGGACAGCAGCCGCGCGTCGCCGCCGCGGGCGGCGATTTGCACTGCGGGCACGAGGCGCCGCAACACCAGGAAGGCCAGTCCAGCCAGTGCGGCGAGATGCAGCCCCGAGACGGCCAGCAGGTGGGCCAGGCCCGCGCGCCCCAGGGCTTTTCGCGTGTCCGCAGACAGACCCTCGCGCTTCCCCACGGCCAGCGCCGCCAGCAGGGCCCCGCCGGGCCCCTCCCGGCCGAGTCGGACCGCGATCCGGCTGCGCAGCGGGGCCAGGCGGGGGACGGACGTGGGTCTCTCCCAGACCGCAACCAGGGCCGGATCCACGAGGCGGGCCTGCGCGGCAATTCCCGCGCGGGCGAGCTCCCTGGGCCGATCCCGCGCACCTGGATTCCGGAGGGAGGTTGGTGAGGACAGGTGGACTTGCGCGCGAATCCAGCTGCCAGGCGCACAGCCTGCCAGGGCTGCATCTTCCAGGTACAGGCGGATGCCCCCGCGCAGGGGCTCCCCACCGAGCACTCTGGCCTGCTCCAGATCAAGCCAGGCCCGCCCCCCCGCCGACCCCGTCGCGGCAATCCGCGCCTCCAGGCGGACGATCCGGGGCGGCCCTGGGAGGGGCAGTGCCTGCTGCCGCGCCATGGCAGCAGCGCCCGCACACAGTGCGACACCGCAGGCGAGCAGCCCGGTGGTGCGTGCCCCCCGCAGGCAGGCGAGCAGCCCGGTGGTGCGTGCCCCCCGCAGGCAGGCGAGCAGCCCGGTGGTGCGTGCCCCCCGCAGGCA
>Ga0114931_10005976_pt1 | contig 15041 bp, 13 predicted proteins | sample 2SBtaG_FD_89579 | JGI IMG/M metagenome (GOLD analysis project Ga0114931, IMG submission 89579) | Deep subsurface microbial communities from Kolumbo volcano to uncover new lineages of life (NeLLi) - 2SBTROV14_V59a metaG | ecosystem: Environmental > Aquatic > Marine > Volcanic | place: Kolumbo...
GCAAATAGTGTGATATTCATACTGCCAATGTGATTTTAGATTGTGGAAAACCTAAAAGTAAGTAGCCCTTTGTTTTGGGGCTACACATTGGCAATTTTGTTTAATCGTTTTGGACAGATGTGATATAGCATATTTCTTTTAAGTAAAACTATTGGCAATTTTCATACAATTGATGCAAATAAGGTCTAAGGCAGTGTGGAAAACCTGGCCTTACCTATGAACAACCTGATCATGCTGGTGCTTCAGGATGGTGAGGTAGAATGGAAGACCAAACAGCTATTGATACTAAAATCAACACTTGAAAACAATGTGAATATTGTGAAACGCAACATGAAGTAGTATCCAAAAGATTGGGCATATTTGACGAAAAAGTAGCCGACGTAAAAGGTAATGCGTATAAAGCCAGCCCTCATTTCAATGAAGCTGAGTGGGCCATTTTAGATCTAACCATCCAGACCAGGGACGATACCAACCGTGTAAGTGATGAGCTTTAGAAAAGGGTGCATGAATATTGGACCGAAGTCAAGGCAGTTGAGATTGTTTGTGTCATCACCATTAATATCATGGTGAGCAAGTTTGGTGACGCTCTTCATGTAGAACTTAAAAATGTATTCTCAGGGCTGGAGACCCAATTGATTTGAGTTGAATGTGACTGAAAGCTACAGACACTGACTATTCTTCCTTCTATTTTCACCCAATCGGAATAGCATGTTTAGGAATAAGCCAGGGCCAATTCGCGATTATATCTTAGTTTGTATTCCAAGGGAGTAAGTCCTGTTATTTTTCTGAATACATTTCGAAATGCCTTCCTATCCGAGTAACCAACCTTAAACATTACTTCGCTAATGGGTTCGTCTGATGACTCCAGAGACTTTTTCGCGGCTTCAATTCTGACCCGCTGAAGGTATTCGATAGGTGTGTTTTGAGTGGCTTTTTTAAATCGCCTGATGAAATTTCTTCTACTTAATGCAAATCTATTGGCTAACTGCTCAATACTGATTTTTTCATCAATGTTGCTTTCTATAAAAACCTGGGCTTTTTTCACGGGTTCGTCAGCATGGGTTTTCTGACCCTGAAAAATAGCAAATGGCAGTTGACTGACACGGTCAATTTCTGCTTCAAACATCTTGGCACACCATAAGGCAATTTCCCTTCCATTAAATTTCTCAACCAGATGAAGGATAAGATTTAGAAAAGAATAGGCCCCACCACTAGAGTAAATTCCCTTTTCGTCCGTTATTACCTTTTCTTCGATCAGTTCAACTTTGGGAAACATTTCCCGAAAAGCTGACGCAGATGCCCAATGGGTGGTGCATCTTTTGCCATCCATCAAACCTGTTGACGCTAGAAAAAAAGCACCTACGCATAGGCTTGCCAGCTCTGCCCCTCCGGAATGCATTCTTTTCAACCACGGATAAAATGCCTTATTTAATGCGATGTGCCGGTCAATTTCTCCATAGAAGGCAGGGATTATTACCAGATCCGTATTTTTTACTTCACCGATACATTTATTCGGATGGATCGAAAACAACCCATTGTACAATCGGTGTGATTTGTGGAGCCCAACCAAATGAAGATCGTAGAAGGGAGAGGCCTTGGGAGTGTGCGCTGCCAGGTACTGGTTAACATGTTTAAAAACTTTATAGGGCCCGACGATACTACTAAGAATGGCGTCACCTTCGGGAATAATTATCGACACATGCTTCATAATATGTAACAATTTTATCTTCAAAAGTAATCAAAAAAATATGGCACAAACAACCCCTAAGGTTGGCTATTATGCATCCCTTCTCTCGATCAATGTTGCCTTACCTTTGCCGCTTAAATAATCGGAACTCATGGCAAGACTGGAAATCCGGCATCAACTTAACATTGACTCACCACCAGAGAACGTATTTAATCAGATATCCACTATTGAGGGTCTAAAACATTGGTGGACTCCGCTGACAAGTGGCTCAGAAGAGATCAATGGTGAATTAAAGCTACAGTTTGGTCCTGATTATTTCAAACTTTTAAAAGTTTGTGAATCTAAGCCGCCTTTCTGGCTTGTTTGGGAATGCCGGTTTGGCTCGAAAGAGTGGGTGGGTACAAAAATTTCATTTGAACTTGAAGCCATTTATAAAGGCACAAAACTTAGTTTTTGTCATTCAGGTTGGTCTTTTTCCACTGACATGTTCGCTCAGTGCAGTTATGACTGGGCCTTGTTCCTTAGAAGTTTGAAAAAATTGTGTGAAGTTGGAGAGGGTCACCCTTATCCACTACATGTATTGGTATAATTGAATTAATCCAGCTACAATGAAAGAATATTTACTACTAATCAGGGGAGGCGACGATCGAATGGCTACCCTGTCTGATGCTGAAACTCAGGAACACATGAAGCGCTGGACCTCCTATTTACAGGACCTCGCGAATCAGGGACATCTGATCGGGGGGCTGCCATTGCAACAAGGTGGGTATTTGATGACAAAAGATGAAGTCCGTGAAGAGATGGTCCTTACCTCTCAAGGTGAATCAGTAGGGGGATGGCTCCACCTTCAAGCGAAGGACTATGATCAGGCTGTATCTCTGGCCAAATCTTGTCCTATTTTTGAGCACAATGGATCACTGGAAGTCCGGGAAGTGATCCCTATGGAATTTTGAGGAAGTCTAGCTTTCCATAAATTCTTGTCCAGCAGGTATGTAGCTGGATATGACAAATGCCCGATCAAGGTTATACAGCCATACCTGTTGATGATGCATGCAGGTTACATTTATGGTATTATTTCTCATCCGGACTTTTTCTCATCCCTTCCCATTAATAATGGTATCTTTGTGCGAACATTTAACTGCACTTATTGAATAATTTTCACAAGCTTGGACTTACAGATCAGACGCTGACAGTCCTTGATCACCTTGGATTTACCATACCAACTCCCATTCAGGCACAGGCAATCCCCAAGCTGCTGCATCAAGACCCAGTTGATTTCATAGGATTGGCACAAACAGGAACAGGTAAAACGGCAGCGTTTGGACTCCCACTTATGGACCTTATCGATCCTGATATAAAAAAAGTCCAGGCGTTGATTATGGCCCCCACCCGAGAGCTGGGTCAGCAAACGGCTCAGCAATTGATGGCCTTCTCTCAAAACAATAAACTACGTACAGAGGTAGTGTATGGTGGTGTGGCAATAACTAATCAGATACGGGCACTCAAAAAGTCAACTCAGATTGTAGTAGCCACACCCGGAAGACTTTTGGATCTAATCAAACGTAAAGCGATACAATTGGAAAATGTGCGATATGTGATCCTGGATGAGGCTGACGAAATGCTGAATATGGGTTTCAAGGAAGACATTGATCAGATACTGTCTCATACAAATGAAGACCATGCCACCTGGTTGTTTTCAGCAACTATGCCTGCAGCCATTCGTAGGATAGTCAAAAAATACATGGAGACTCCCCTTGAGGTATCAATAAACACAAAAGATACCATTAACAAGGACATTATCCACGAGTATGTGATAACTAAAACAGCCAATAAAATACCGGCCTTGAGAAGGTTTCTGGATATGCAACCTGATATGCGTGGCATCATGTTTTGTCGTACCAAAAGGGAAACGCAAAGAATTTCTGATGAATTGACCGGACTGGGATATGGTACTGAGGCGCTGCATGGCGATCTCTCTCAAGCCCAGCGAGACATGGTAATGAAGCGCTTCAAGAACAGGTCAATGCAGTTGTTAATTGCTACCGACGTGGCAGCAAGGGGGATTGACGTGCAAAATCTGACACATGTGATCCACCATACATTACCAGATCAATTAGAAAGTTATACCCATAGAAGCGGAAGAACGGCCAGGGCAGGGAACAAAGGGGTCTCACTGGCTTTTATCAACCCCAGGGAAGGGAAGAAAATTGAAGTACTTGAAAAGAAAGTCAATGTTTCGTTTAAAAAAATCGCTGTCCCCGGGATTGAGGAACTTCGTTCCAGTCGAATGAATAATTGGGCCAACCTGATTATCAACACTGACGTTGACGGACAGGCAGATGAGATACTCCAGACATTACATGGTAAATTTAACCACTTGAATAAAGAGGATATCCTTCGGCGGTTGATAACCACCCAGCTTGACCATTTAACATTTCAAAATGGAGATGACTCGGATTTAAATGAAACGCAACCTGCCAGTCATTCTGGAAAGAAGGGCAAAAATGGGAACGTTCGCTATTTTATCAACATCGGTATGATGGATGGCGTAACAAAAGCTGACCTCATCCACATCATCACAGATGTATCCGGATTGGAAAAATCGACGATCCAGGATGTACGATTGCAAAAAAATTGTTCCTTCTTTGATGCTGAAGGAATTTCTGTTAATCAGTTGTGTGAATCCTTCAAAGGAATTACGGTGGGAGGTCGAAGTATTCGCGTTGATCGGGATGAGGATACTTCTGGTTCAGGAGTTGGAAAACGACGAAACAGAAAGGCCAAAAGATCAAGGTCCAATTATGGAATAAGTAAACGAAAAAGCGCAAGGAGAAAAAAGCAAAATCACTAAGTTTATGGGAAAAAAAGACCAAAACACCTTCATCAAAAGACAAAAAGAAGAAAAAAGGAGAAAAGCGAAACAGGAAAAAAAAGAAAAAATGGATGCCCGGAAAAGTCAGCAGTCCAGTGGTAAATTAGAGGACATGATCGCCTATGTTGACAAGTATGGGAATATCACTTCAACTCCACCTGAAGAGCAAAAATAGCTTGGCCTTCAGCCACTATTTTTATCCTGATCATCAATGAAATCAAATGCCCTGATAGCTACCGATGGTCGTTTAACCCAGGACTACGCCAAAACAGCTCACGGACTTATTAGAGGATCGGATCGATTTAACATTATAGCTGTTATTGATGAAAAACACAGAGGGAAGGATGCCGGATCACTTCTTGATGGTAAAGCCCGAAGTATCCCTGTTTATGGTTCGCTATCAGCTGCCATTGAAGACTTCGGGAATATTGATTGTTTAATAATCGGTGTTGCTACTGTAGGTGGTGTGATGTCCGCGACATTACTCGAGTTGGTTAAACAAGCAATTGTAAACGGGATATCAATTGTCAATGGTCTTCATGAATTACTCTCCTCCCGACCAGAACTAATGGACCTGGCACAGCGGCATCATGTTGATCTCATTGATATCCGCAAACCAAAACCAGTTGACGAACTTCATTTCTGGACGGGTAAAATTTATGAAGTTGATGTGCCCATTGTTGCTGTTCTGGCCATGGACTGTGCCATGGGTAAGCGGACCACTGCCCGTATGATGATGGATGCTGCAAAAGGCAAGGGATTTCGGGCTGAAATGATCTATACAGGTCAGACCGGGTGGATGCAGGGCATAACGTATGGGTTTATTTTTGATTCAACCATTAATGACTTCGTCTCAGGAGAATTAGAACATGCTATCCATCAGTGTTGGATAAATGAGAACCCAGACCTGATCTTGCTGGAAGGACAATCAAGTCTGAGAAATCCCAGCGGGCCCTGTGGATCAGAAATGCTTGTTTCTGGTAATGCCAGACAAGTGATTCTCGTACACGCGCCGGCAAGGGAATTTTTTGATAACGATCCTTCTTGGGGAAAAATTCCTTCTATACAGTCTGAAGTAGCTCTGATTGAATATTTTGGCTCAAGGGTTATCGGCATGGCCCTCAACACGCAGGGGGTTAGTTCGCCTGAAACATGGGATTATCCATCAACGCTTGAAAAAGAACTTGGAATTCCCGTGGTCCTACCTCTTGAGCAAGGTGTTCACCGCCTGATTGACGCAATTTCCTTTGAGCACAATGAAAATTAAATCGATTGAGTCATTTATCAGGGACCTTGTGCTGACCAAGCCCTACACCATTGCCTACAAAACCATCTCAACGGTCGAGAATGTATTTTTATTGGTCACCCTTGAAAATGGAATGGTTGGAATTGGAGCGGCCAACCCTGATGCTAAAGTTGTGGGAGAAACCCCAAAGGATGTCCTGAATAACTGCCTTTCTGAAACATGCCAATTGCTGATTGGCAGAGATATCCACCAATTTAAAACCATTATATCAGAAATCGCCGGGCTCTTCCCTCGTCATCCAGGGACAGTGGCCATATGGGACATCGCCCTTCACGATGCTTATGGTAAATTAATGAATAAACCGGTGCTAGATTTATACGGCAGAAAGGTGGCTTCTTTGCCTACATCGGTAACCATTGGTATTATGGATGTTGATGATACCTTGAGGGAAGCGAAAGAATTATCATCTCTTGGCTTTCGCATCCTAAAAATCAAGACGGGTCACTCCGTGAAAATGGATGTGGAGCGCATCATCCGGGTGAGAGAGCAACACCCGGACTGTCTGATTCGGGTTGATTTTAATCAAGGCTATACGCTGGAGGATCTTAAAAAGTTTCTGGAGTCAACTCGATCTGTCGATCTTGAGCTGATCGAACAGCCGGTTAAGGTAGGCGAGGAGAGTAGCCTTTCACACATTGCTCCTGAGGAAAGAAAAATCTTTGCTGCAGATGAAAGTTTAAAAAACAGCCAAAGTGCCAGGCAATTTGCCGCTGCACAGCCACTATTTGGAATTTACAATATTAAGCTGATGAAATGTGGGGGATTACTGAGCGCTTTCGAGATTGGTGCCATTGCCAAATCAGTAGGAATTAAGCTTTTTTGGGGATGTAACGATGAAAGTGCTGTGAGCATTACCGCAGCCCTTCATGCAGCCTATTGCTGTGAGAACACGCGCTATATTGATCTGGATGGAAGTTTTGACCTGGCTGAAGACCTGGTCACCGGTGGATTTGAGCTAAAAAACGGGCTCATGTATCCCAGTAGCAATCCTGGTTTTGGCGTAGATTTGATTTAACAGTATTTACTTGTTGTTGTAGCCAATACAAAAATAGTCACAATCAATTATTGAAACTTGATAATAGGTAAATGACTAAATTGAATAAACACATACTAATTCCATTGGTGATTGCAAGCATCGCGATTGCAATATTCTGGATTGTTTCTTCAACTCTAACCTCGGTAATAGTATTTATTCCTGGTGTAATTGTAACGTATTTACTTTACTTAAACACTTTTTATAAGAAGACCCCAAACCCTGAAAGAATATTACCACTATACTTATTTGCCTTAGGAATTCAATTTATTCACTTCACTGAAGAATATTTAACTGATTTTACAATAGAAGTTCCTAAATTATTGGGTCAGGAAGCATATCCAATGAATTATTGGATAGTATTCAATATGCTGGCCTATTCCGTTTTTATAATTGGTGGAATCATCTTGTTTAAGAGAATCAAGGAGTTTATGATAATTCCATTATTTTTCATTCTTGTGGGAGTACTATTAAATTCTATAGGTCATATTCTTATAGCAATTTATGTTAGTGGATACTTTTCAGGGCTTTATACCGCTTTAATTTATATTGTTATCGGGCCAATATTAATAAAAAGAGTTATCGATGAAACCAAAGTAGTGAAGATGAGATAAGAAAATAAAAGTGGAATAAATGTACCGGCTACAACAATACATAAAAATAATAGCGGTCTGGTGCTAAACTCGAAGTGAGTTTTTTTGTAAAAAAATTTAGTGGCAAATTGAAAAATCTATGCCTTGTATGTTGAATGATCTTTTCTGATCATTTGATAGTTGTGCATATTTGATACCAGATTAGTCTATATGTTCGAAAAGAGAAAATCAAAATTTGCAATATTACAATTCATGATGATCTTATTGATCATTGGGTGTACACCATCGGCCGTTGAACATGAGAATCCTGAAATAGAACATAATGACAGTTTGGCTGTTCAAATAGTAAATAAATCAATCAGGGCTCATGGAGGAATGCAGAATTGGCTGCGAACAAAGGCAGTTTCCTATAAAAAGACTATCATTTTCTTCGATTCCATTGGAAATAAGGAGTCCAGGACTGTTCAATTTCATCATTATCAGCTGAATCCTGATCTATCTGGACAGATAAGTTGGACCACCGCCCATGACAGTATCAGTATTTTTTATAAAGACAATCGAGGGGTAAAGTTTATCAATGGGATTGTACAAACCGACCCGAAGGACTCGGCCAGTGCCAGAGCAATCATGTTGTCGTCTTATTTTGTATTATTTCAGCCATGGAAACTGATGGATTCAGAAGTCAATCTAGAGTATCTGGGCAGATTTGAACTTGAGGATGGCCAGCTTGTAGAAGGGATAAAGGCAACCTTTGGAGAATATAACCGAGGAGATGATCGATGGTGGTTTTACTTTGATGTTAACAGTGACCGCCTTGTGGCCAACATGGTCAATCATTTAGACCATTATAGTTTTATTAAAAACCTGGAATATGATACTACCTCAGCTTTGGTTTTTAATCGTTACCGCAAAAGTTTTTTTGTCGACAGCCTAAGACATATTGACTATTTAAGGGCTGAATATTATTATGAAGATTTCGACCTTGAGTTAGCCAATCAATAGACCATGGCCTGTCATGATTGGACATGTACAATACCTAACCAATTTTCAGGAAGACAATGAATTCCCATGACCATTTAGTTCAATTGCTCGATATATGCTTAATTACCATTTGATGATCGCTTAAGAAACTCGTATTTTTCCAAAAGTCAAAAGCCAGCCAAATTATGATCAGAAATATTGTAAAAAAAAGAACAGTGGAAAAATCGGCAGGGGAATTCCGTTTTCGTGGGGTTGACAATACAAGAATTGAAGCCTTGTCTGATGGTGTTTTCGCTATCGCTATTGCCCTTTTGATCATTTCGGCCTCAATGCCCAAAACTTTTGATGAGCTACTGCTGTTTATTGACGACATACTTCCTTTTGGTATATGTATGACTTTGCTTATGGTGATTTGGTACCAACATTATATTTTCTTTATCCGGTATGGATTCAAAGATGCCAGTATTGTTTCACTTAATACCCTGCTCCTTTTTTTAGTTCTTTTTTACGTATATCCTCTTAAATTCTTATTCACCCTTTTAGTGGATTTATGGTCGGGCTTATTTTGGAATAATCAGGAGTTATTAAAACACCTGTTTACGGAAGTGATCAATATCAATCAGGCACCCAACTTAATGACAATTTATGGGTTTGGGGCAATGAGTATATTCCTTACCCTGGCCGGGATGTATTTTATCGCCTACAAACGAAGATTGCAATTAGAATTAACTGCCGTTGAAATTTTCGATACCAAAACAAGCCTAATGACCAACCTTTTAATGAGCAGTGTCCCAATATTATCCATTATTATCAGCCTTTTGCCGATTAGTAGTCGGGCTGCTTTCTCGTTCTCAGGATTAGTATACTTGATTTATCCCTTGATTATGATTCCATTTGGGATTAAGTCAGGGAAAAGAAGAGTTAGACTCCTGAGTAATTCTTAATTGTTAACATCATGATCATTTTCATTCTTCACCCAAAGGCTTAATGAGAACATTTGAAGATATGAAAAATACTGCCGTGAGTCAAATCACATTTCTTGTCCAACCCCCATCCACTGGCAAGGACACTCCAGTAATATAACTTGCCCTATCGCTTGCCAGAAAGGTAACCGCGGCGGCAAACTCTTTAGGTTCGGCAAAACGGCCAAGAGGCACCTCTTTTACAGCTTCGTCAAAGGACGGATTGCTCTTGATCAGGCGTTCAAGTCGTGCGGTACGGGTATAGCCCGGCATCACATTGTTGACCGTAATGCCATAGGAAGCAAGTTCTACGGACAAGGTCTTGACCAGACCTGCAAGTGAGGCTCTGACAGCATTGGATAAGATAAGGTTCTCCACGGGCTGCTTGACTGCCTGGGAGGTGATGGTTATGATGCGTCCCGATGATTGGGTCTTCATCAAGGGAAGTACGCCGGCGATCAACTGCGTAGCACTGGCCAATAACAATTGGTATGCATCGTCCCAGTTCTGTTGCTTAAGGTCTTCAAACTTCCCGGGTGGCGGTCCGCCGGTGTTCAAAACCAATATGTCCAGTTGGTTCACAGTTTTTCTCAGGCGGTTGATAAGATCACGCCGTTGTTCTGGTTGTGAAAGATCACATTGAATGGCATGGACCTTGTTTCCGGTTGAACTCGCTATGTCGTTCCTGGTTTGTTGGAGCTGCTCTTTTCGACGTCCGCAGATGATCACTTCCGCACCTTCACTGGATAGCTCCAATGCCACCGCCTTACCTAATCCTGCACTTGAAGCCCCAACGAAGGCTGTTTTACCTTGCAGTCCCAGATCCATTCCCTATTTCCTCAGGTAATCATCCGTACCATCAAGCCAATCCTGTCTGGGAGGTGACCAGGTATCCATCTCTTCTACATCGCCAATCATTAACGCCTCATGAGGTAAGTTCGGTGGGATCACCAACATATCACCAGGCCCCAGTTCGATTTCTTTTTCCTTATTTTCACCTAGCCAGAAGCGAATAGTCCCGCTGATCACTTGTGTAATCTGCTCATTTTCGTGTTGATGCATAGGAACTAGAAAACCATCCTTAAATGACATCCTGGCCATCATGATATGCGAGCCTGAAATTATCTTACGGTGCATCATGGGGGTTACTTCCTCAGAATTAACCTCCTCCCATCTGGTTTTATCGATCATGGTAGTTATCTGATTTTGGTCCGATACCAATAATACGATCAAATAAGGATTATCCCTCCTTGCAAACGGAATGTATTATTTTCATTTTTATAAGCGGGAATGTACCCTTTTTAAAACGCATCTATTGACATGATACCTATTCTTCAGTTTAACCCACCTCCCCGTTTTCTTATTTTCGCCCTTTTCCTTATTATCTGTTTTGGATGTACCAGTGATCATGAAAAATTTCCATTTCAGAATCCTGATCTTTCATTTGAACAGCGTGCTGATGATTTGCTGAACAGGCTGTCACTTGAAGAGAAAATCAGCCAGTTAAATTATGAATCCAAGGCTGTTCCCAGATTAGGTATTCCTGAATACAATTGGTGGAATGAGTGTTTGCATGGAGTGGCACGAAGTGGTATTGCCACCGTTTATCCGCAGGCCATTGCCTTGGCAGCCACCTGGGATAAAGACCTTATGTTGCATGTTGGCAGCAGTATTTCAGATGAAGCAAGGGCCAAATACAATGACTATCAAAGCAAAAACAAACGGGGAATATATCAAGGGATTACCTTCTGGACCCCAAATATCAATATTTTCAGAGATCCGCGGTGGGGTAGAGGAATGGAAACCTATGGTGAATGTCCTGAACTTACGGGTGAAATGGCGGTACAGTTCATCAAAGGCTTGCAAGGAAACGATCCAACGTATTATAAGGTAATTGCAACCTCCAAACATTTCGCGGTTCACAACGGTCCTGAGCCGCTTCGTCATACGTTTAATGCCAAAGTAAGTGAGTATGATTTACGCGACACTTACTTTCCGGCCTTTAAAAAGACCATTCAGAATGCGAAAGTTGCCTCAGTGATGTGCGCTTATAACAGGGTAGATGACAAACCTTGTTGTGGTTCATCACCCCTCTTGGAGCAAGTGCTTCGCAAAGAATGGGGATTCGATGGGTACGTTGTTTCCGACTGCTGGGCTCTTACTGATTTCTACATAAAGGGGCATCATGAAGTGGTTAAAACCGGTGCAGAGGCAGCAGCCATGGCTTTTAAAAATGGGACGGATGTTAACTGTGGAATTGTTTCCAAATTTCTTAAAGAGGCCGTAAACGAGGGATTGATCTCAGAAGATGAACTGGATATTGCGGTTCGAAGGTTGCTCATGGCCAGGTTTAGGTTGGGTATGTTCGATCCGGTCGACAAAGTCCCATTTAACAATATTCCGTATGATGTAGTCGATAGCAAAGAACATCAACAATTGGCTGAAAAGGCCGCGAAGGAATCCATGGTTTTGTTAAGGAATGATCAATCTATTCTTCCTCTGAGTAAAGACATAAAAAAAATCGCAGTTCTGGGTCCAAATGCAAACAATATCGAGGTATTATTAGCCAACTATAATGGTATCCCTTCCCATCCCGTAACGCCACTGGAAGGTATTAAGGCAAAACTGCCCAATGCAAAAGTGATGTACTCGTTGGGTTGTGAGCATGCAGAGAACCTTCCAACACTTGAGACAATTCCTGCCAGCGCTTTGTTTACTGATCAATCGCTCTCAACTCATGGACTCAAGGCCCGGTTTTACGATTCTGCAGGTTGGAATAGGGATCCTGTTCATCGGCGTATTGATGAAACCATTGACTATTACTGGTGGGATAAAGCTCCTTTCCCCGAGTTGGATGGAGATAATTTTGCCGCCCGTTGGACCGGTTATCTGGTGGTACCTGAGTCCGGTCGATATGCTATTGGTGGTGATGGCGCTTATTATTACGAAGTGATCCTGGATGATAGCTTACTGGCAAAAAATCAGAATATTCATTCATCTATTAAAAGATACACTTTTCTCAATTTAGAAGCAGGAAAAGCATATAAGCTTGAAGTTAAGTTTTATGATATTCATGGAGATGCCAATATCCGTCTGCTGTGGGCGCGACCAAATGTTCCATATGCATCACAGGCATTGGATATGGCCCGTCAAGCCGACGTTGTCCTTCTCTTTATGGGGCTTTCTCCTCGACTGGAAGGGGAGGAGATGCCTGTTCACGTGAAAGGATTTAACGGCGGTGACCGGGTCAGAATTGATCTGCCCGATATTCAACAGGATTTCATTAAGAAGATAGTGGCTGTTGGAAAACCAACCGTTCTGATACTGTTGAATGGAAGTGCCCTGACCATTAACTGGGAGAACGAACATATCCCCGGAATACTGGAAGCCTGGTATCCGGGGCAGGCAGCAGGTACAGCCATCGCAGACATATTGTTTGGCGATTACAATCCTTCAGGACGCTTGCCTGTTACATTCTATAAATCTGAAGCAGATCTCCCTCCATTTGAAGATTACCATATGGAGGATGGATTCACCTACAGGTATTTTAAAGGAACACCGCTTTATCCATTCGGTTACGGTCAGAGCTATACCTCTTTTAAATATGGTACACCTCAATCCACCTCCTCTACCATGTCTATGGCTTCAGATCACCCGATAAAAGTGACCTTCAATCTGACAAACACAGGCAAAAGGGCAGGTGAAGAAGTAGCTCAGATGTATATTTCTGATAAGGCAAGTAAGGAACCCAGACCAGTCAGGGATTTGCGAGGATTTACCCGGGTTTACCTGGAGGCAGGAGAGACTCAGGAAGTAACCTTTATCTTAAATAAGGATGATCTTTCGTATTGGAATGAAGACAAACAGACTCATTTGCCTTCACTGGGAACCTATGATATCATGGTAGGGGGATCTTCAGCTCTTAGTGACCTGCAACACCTGGCCCTACAAGTGACTGAATAGAGTAGCCAATAAGATAATAGTTCCCTTAGTCTCAAAAGATTATCATACACAAAAGGTGGGTTGGTAGAACTCCATTTTAGGATATCCCATTAACCCGAATTATGCGATAGATTTCGTTATGAGATTCAAAAGAACAAAGAATCAGCGAGTTATGGATGCAAAGCATAGCAGCGCTATGGTTAAAGTCATAACTCGAACAAAGTGGCTGATTCACAGTTATTTTGGATCGGAATAGAAAGTTCTATTGCATATTTCGGGATAAACCCTTAACAAAGAAGGTTTAGAAGGTTTAGCCGTTTGAAATGCTTTCAATAGCATCTCTAAAATTTTGTATAATTACGTTTATGAAGAAGATAAAGTTAGTAATCATCCTGGTTGTCATAGAATTGACCCTAGGCATTTCAGGTTGCCAACCGGATATTGAGTCCATTGACTATCACATCTTGACACCGACAACCTTAAAGGATAAGATCAAAGGGGCCTGGGCAGCCCAAACGATTGGCGTCACCTATGGTGGGCCATCAGAATTTCGTTATTTAAAACAAATGATCCCTGATAGCATTCAACTAGCATGGTCCGACACTACATTGTTGTATACGATGAAAAATATTCCGGGCTTATATGATGATGTATATATGGATTTGACTTTTGTTGAGGTTATGGAAAAGGAAGGTATTGATGCTCCTTCAGCATCCTTTGGTAAAGCCTATGCAAATGCTAAATATTGGCTTTGGCATGCCAACCAACAAGGTAGATACAATATTTTACACGGAATTAATCCTCCGGAATCCGGAGACTGGAGGAATAACCCCCATGCAGATGATATTGATTTTGAAATTGAATCAGATTTTGCCGGCATCATGAACCCTGGCATGCCCAATGCAGCGCTCGAAGTTTGTAATAGGGTTGGGCATGTTATGAATTCCGGCGATGGTTACTACGGTGGGTTGTTTGTGGCCACTATGTACACCTATGCTTTTATTGAAGATAGCATACCTGCAATAATCAATCATGCCCTTCAGGTTATTCCGGCTAAAAGCATGTATTATCAATGTATTTCCGACGTTATTAAATGGCATGCACAATTTCCAGGGGATTGGAAGAAGACCTGGCAACTGCTGGAAGATACATGGGGCAATGATATTGGATGCCCGGATGGCGCCAACAACGATTTCAATATCGATGCTAAGATGAATTCTGCTTATGTGGTGCTGGGACTTTTATATGGAGAAGGGGATATTGGAAAAACCATGGAAATTGCTATTCGTTGCGGGCAAGATGCAGATTGTAATCCTGGAACAGCAGGAGCTATCATTGGTACCATTATAGGATATGACAAGATCCCAAAATATTGGTCCGAAGGATTGGCTGCAATAGAGGATATGGATTTTTCAAATACCCATACCTCACTGAATGATGTCTATAAGATTAGCTACAATAATGCACTTCATCAGATTAAGGAATATGGTGGTACCATCACGGACAAAGAGGTGAAGATTAAAAAACAAATTCCAGATATTGCTCCTTTAGAACAAAATTTTGAAGGGTATAAATTATCTGATAATATTCAGATTAACAAGAAGATAACTTCTTCTGATTCACAAGAACTTGAAGTAACTTTTGAAGGAATAGGAGCGGTGCTGA
>Ga0114931_10005977_pt1 | contig 15040 bp, 9 predicted proteins | sample 2SBtaG_FD_89579 | JGI IMG/M metagenome (GOLD analysis project Ga0114931, IMG submission 89579) | Deep subsurface microbial communities from Kolumbo volcano to uncover new lineages of life (NeLLi) - 2SBTROV14_V59a metaG | ecosystem: Environmental > Aquatic > Marine > Volcanic | place: Kolumbo...
CGGCGGCGCCTCCGAGGGTGGTGGGTTCGTTGGCCCGCGCGATCATCGATGGCGTGGCCGTCACCTCTCGAGCCTTGCGCGTCTCGTCGCTGGCTCCCGCCTTTGCGAAGAACAGATGGGGCTGCCGATGAGGGTGTCTGCAAGCGCGGTGTTCACGATGACTAGTGAAACCACTGGGAGCCATACTTGACGTCGGTCGAGCACAGCTCTCGGAGAGGACCTGGCACCTGGTCGGTCTATGGCGCCGGCGAGCAGTAGAGCGCCACGTTGCGCGACCCGTGATCGGTCTGCACCGTGAACGCGGCATTGCTCGGCGGCCCGACCTGCGCGTCGTAGTTGATCATGATCGCCCACGTGGCACCGGGCGCGACCTTGTACGGCAGTCGGCCGCTAGAAACCCGCAGACCCGGATGCCCGATCGTACCCGCGCTCTGCACGGTGATGACGTCGTTGCTCACATTCTCGATCGTGAATATGCGACTCTGGTACCACGAGTTCATCAGCACCGGCGAGATGGCGTCGTTGGGGGTAATCGTGAACGCCGGCGTGTGGGAGCTGATGGGAACGAGCACCTTGGTCGTCAGCTCCTCGCCGGTCTTCTGCACGACGCCGCGGATGGTGATGGTCTCCTCGCGCTCGCCTTCGCCATCGGGCTGGACCGACACGGTGAGGCTTTGTGATGCGCCGGGCGGCAGGTCCTGGTCCTCGGGAGGGTCGACGTGAACCCAACCGTTCTTGTCGGTGGTGATTCCGGTGATGCGGATGTCCGACTTGGTCCAGTTGGTCAGTCGAATCAGCTCCTCGAGCCGCTCGTAGAACTCCGGATAGGCCTCCACCGGGTCGTAACGCCCCGGGCTGGCCGTGAGGCCACCGGGCTGATTCCGGCTGATCGTGAACTCGATGAAGACGTCCTCCCCCGCGGGAACACCGTGCAAGCTGGGCCACCACTCGATCAGCTGGGTGACGTCATTGGTGAGGATCGTCGGGTTCATCCCCCCGAGGCCGGGGCAGCGAACCCGGTTGAAGTACGTGACGGTGCCCGTCGGGGGCAGCGGACATACGCCGGTGAAATAGTTGCCGCTCCCAGCGTTCCGGTACGAGAGCTGCGACATACTGACCGGCTGCGCGGCTGCCGGCATGCCGGGCGGATGCGAGATCACGCGGACGTTCGAGATGAACAGCAGCGGATCGAAGTTCTCCTGCCACGGCCCGGCGACGGGGCCGGGGGTGCGCCAGGTCCACTGGTGGCTCTGCGTGTCGTACGTGAGGGGGCGGCGGATCACGCGCGGACCATCGACCGCCATGAAGGTGGTGGAGAAGGTCTTTCGCGCCTGCGGCATCGCCGTGCCGTTCCAGATGCCGTTCATGGCGACCGTGAAGGTGCTGTCGGTGGCGACCGGCACGACGCACTCGGGCGCGCACAGCGGTGCCCGCGACGAATTGATGGTGCAGGGCAGCGTCGCCGTCGTGTTGCACATCTGATCGTTCGCCGCCAGCCCGCCGTACGGCAGGCCGTTGCTCGTGCATGTCCGTAGCTCGGGCGTGACGACCAGGGTCTGTTTCTTCCAGTCGTCTTCCGAGATCTCGAAGCTGTCGCCGTCGACCGTCTCGACGGGCCGGCGGGACACCCGCTGGGTGAGCGTGCAGGCTCCGACCTCTTGATTGACCACCGTGCCGCCGCTGGAGCTCACGTCGGCCCAAACTTCCCAGGTCAGGCCGGCGCTGCTGCCTGCCGGCACCCAGTAGAATTGGCTCCGCGGGGTCGAACTGGTCTGGATGTTGATCGGGTAGGCATCGGTCACTCGTTTGGTCGCGCTCGTGGGTGCATACGGATCGTTTGGCACGAACGTTGGCTCCACCAACAAGGTTCCTGCCGGCCCGTAGTTGTTGGTGAGCTCGTCGTTGAAGTCGATCTGGTAGACCGAGATGTCTTCACCGCAGGCCATCATGGCCAGGGCACCAAGGGTCAGCGTCGTCAGGGTTTTCGAAATCGTGCGAAGGCGCATGGTAAACGCCGTTGCACTCCGGGTGCCATCGTACAAGCGCCGAGAATTGCGTCGATGACACGCTGTTGTCCCAGGGGACGGCGTGACCGTCCCATGAGCCGCGAACGTCGCGCCTAGTCGAGCGTTTCGATCTCGCTGTCGTCGAGCATGACGATGTCGTCGTCGAGCAGCGGGATCTCGGCCGAACCCTGCGCCGGCTTGGCCCGTGGCGGTGTGGGCGGCGGCACGGAGTTGGCAGCCGGGGCCTGCCCGCTGCCCTGGGCGCGCGGCGCCGGCGCGCTCGCTTTCGCCGGCGCGGCTTCGGGTTTGGGACCGATGTCGATATCCAGACCGAAGTCGTCGAGCCACGACCGGCGGTAGCCGCGCCAACCTGCGCTATCTGGAGCACTCGCTGCGCTTCACCGGCGCGCGGGATGAGTTGCTCACGTTGATCGCCGCGGACGCCCAGACCAGCGGCGGCTTGCTGTTGTGCGTTCCGGCCGGACGAGCGGATGCGCTGGCCCGCGCGCTTGCCGATGAGGGCGTGCCCGCGCGCGTGATTGGCGAGCTGGCGGCGGCCACGGACGAATGCCCCGTGGGCACGATGACGCTGAGGGCCGGCTGATGACCGGCCGTGGCTGGTGTGCGCTCGCGATCCTCGCGGGTGTGGTGATGGTTGGGTCGTGCGGCTCGAACTCGCCGCCGGGAACGACGCCCGCGCCGATCATCGCGACGGGCATGCCGACCAAAGCGCCGGTGGCGAAGGTCTCTGATGGGCGACGGCACCCGCGACAACAACCGGGCCGAAGTGCGCGCGAGCATGATCCGCTTGTGGAAGGGCGTGCCCGACATCCGTCGCCAGGTCCAGGTCATGCTGATCAAACGGCGACACCCGCCAGACCGCCACCATCATGCTCGAGGTCGCGACCCACACCGGCCTGATGGGGTCGCTCGAGCCGACCAACAAGATCGAGGGCAAGAGCTACACGATCGAACTGACCAAAGCCGACGGGGATGCTACTGAAGAAACGACAATGTCCGTCGCAGCCGAGGACGATGGCACCAACCAGGGCTCGAGGCGGTTGCCGTACTCGGACAGATGGGATGTGAGCCACTCCCACAAGTCGCCCCGCGGCATGATCTCGCGCCCCTCGATCCAGCGGTTGAGCTTTCGCTTGTCCTTAGCGCGGTCGCATTCCTCGAGCTCCCGGTGGCCGCGCACGCACAGCTCGTACAGCGGCGCCGCCACCGCTGACAACGGCAGCTTGTTTCGCCGCCTGCGCACCGCGTGATACAGCAGCACCGCTGCGGCCAACGCCCGGTGTGGCGGTGCGTCGTCGATCAGCGCTAGCAACCGCGGTGCGCCCTGTTCGCCGCCGGCGATGATCGTGTCGATCCAGCCAACAGGTCCATCGCTTGCCAGGAACTCGAGCTCGATGCGGGACTGTTTCCACCGTGGCAGCGCTTCGACATGCGCCAGCGCTGCGTCGAGCTTCCTGTCTGGGGGCGGGGGTGCTTCCGAGTCGAGCAGCGGCTCCGACCACCAGTCCGCAAAGTCTCCAGTCGACAGCACGTCGAACTCCGATCTGTACCCCGGTGCCGCCGCCCGCGCGTCGGCGACCAAAAGGCGCATCTTGCCCACGTCTCGACGCTTGCGCAGCTTGGCTATCGGTGCCTGTTCGGCGTCCAGGGTCCAGCCCAGGACCAGGTACCAGTCCAGCGCGGCCTGGCAGTAGCCGCGTCGCCAGTTGTGCTCGAGCAAATGGAGGCCGGGCTTGTCGACCGACCAGCGCTTCGCCTTGTTCTTGCGCAGCGCGTGTGTGTACACTCCGCGTTCGTTCAGCGTCTTGATGTGTTCGGCAGTGATGTCGCCCACGTCGAAGTAGTCAGCCCGTTCGACCAGCCGCGCCAGGTCCCCGGCCAAGTGCGCGTCGTCGTTCACCGTGTCGAGCAGGAACTTGCCCCCCTCTGCGAACAACGCCTCGTGCCGATGCATGGACATTTGCGCTATATCGTACCGAAAGAAGTCACGGCCGTCGCGCGCCAACGCCACCCGGATGCGCCACGGGAAGCTGAAGGTCCATTGTCGATACGGCGCATAGGGCAACCGCTCGTCGACCAACCGAGACGACAGCTCGGCCATGCGACGGCCAATGCACGAGGGGCACAGCGCGCGACCCTTCCAGCTGAAAGCTTGGGTGCAGCGCCACGTCAGCGGGCGACTTGCAGACCATGGGGCTGCTCCTGCCGTTCGTTCTGCTCCTGCTGCTGCGCCGGTGCCGCGGCTCCAAGCCGATGTAGGTCGTGCCCGAGATAACCCGGTGCCCTGCGCCGACGAGCTCGACGCTCAGGTCGATGGATTGCGATTGCGGTTTCCTTCCCTGCCTCGACTGGGACGCCCGCGCCGTGGCTCTGGGACCCGCGCGCGGTGTCACAGGGGGACGCATTGGGGAGGCCGCTGCATTTTCGGGCAATTCGAGGGTCTCCGCGCCGTCGCCCGAGCTGGCACGGGTCGTGAAGTAGGGGACCCTGGCGCGTTCTCTGCTGCGCGCGAGGAGAAGAGGAGAATCTGTATGCACACCATCATCACCCCCGGGCGCAGCCGCGCTGTTGCCCTGCTCATGCTCACCCTGTCCACCGCCGCGTGCCTCGACCAAGACGAGGGCGTATGTGACGGCGAGGATTGCGTCGGCGTCTCTCAGAAAGCCGAGCTCACCCTGCCCATCGTCCGACCGAGCATTCCGTTCGTCCGACCGGGCGGTCCGTGCCCGACCATCACCTCGATCTCGCCGACCACCGGATCCCCGGGGGATTCGGTGTCGATCACGCTGTCGAAGCTGTCGCCGTATTCGCTGCGCACGCGCTACGACTGGGTCCGCTTCGGCGGCCCGTCGGGAGCCAACGCCAACTTCACGATCGTCTCGGCGACCGAGCTCCGCGCCACGGTTCCGTCCAACGCCCGCACCGGCACCATCGCCCTCGGCTGCTACGTCTACCTCACCGGCCGCACGACGGCGGTGAGGAGCAGCCAGACCTTTTACGTGCAGGCCATCCAGACCGGAACCCTGTCGTTGCAGGACAACTCGCAGTACACCGTCCTGTCCTTCCAACTCGACGGGCAGTCGCAGCCGATCGGCACCATCCCACCGGGTGGCGCCCTCAATCTGCCACAGCAGCTGTCGTCCGGGTCGCACCCCTACGTGATCGGCATCGGCCCGGTTACCCAGGGGGCGTTGTACTCGTTCAGCGGATCCGTGAATATCTTTGCCGGGCAGCGATCCAATCTCTACGTTCCGCGCCTCACGGTGAACCAGGCGCTGACCGAGGGCCGCAGCTCGCGCGACTACGACGGCAGCTACGTCTCCAGCTCCGGCGGCCACACGGTCCGCTTCCGCTTCTACGGAAACAGCACGGCGTTCGACTACTACCACGACGACAGCTTGATCACGAGCGGCCACACGGTCGAGGTGTCCTGGCCCAACGACGCCGCGTCGATCATCTTCAGCGTGGCCACCAACGTGGCCAACACCACCACGACCTACCCGCACGCCAGCTTCTATCAGCAGATCATCGACGTCAACGGGCAGCTGCGTACCGTCCTGTTGGTCGCGCGCAACTGAACGCCAGCGCGGCGCCTCTACCGTCAAGAACCAGCTGCGCAGAAACTCGACGTGCGCGCGCTCGGCCGCGCCGGTTTTGTCTGCGATCGCGGCCCAGAGATCCTCCAACAACCACGCCCATTCCACGGCGCCGCTGCGTTTCGCCCCGTAGTGGTTGATCTCGAACGTGACAGAGGCGAGCGGCGCGTCGAGATGCTGCCGCTCGACGCTGACTTCGAGCAGGGTGATATAGTGGCCAACGGCGGTATCGGCTCCGCTGGAGCCATCGCCGCGCGTGATGCCGCGATCGGCGCGGGTGACCAATCCGCCGCGAAGCGCCATCCCCGACGATCGTGTCCGGGATTTCATGCCTCCGCGACCGGGATCAGCTGTACCCGTGTACCCGTACCCGACCGCGTTGCTGGATCTTTTCCGCGCAGCGGAAGAATACAGCCGCGGCAACGAGGAGGCGCGCGCTGCGCACCCCGCTGTTAACCCGGAACGGCTAGAACAACTTGCCGTCGTCGGCGGCGCCGAGCATTTCCTTGCGCACGAGCGGAATCGGCGGGCCGCCGAACGACAGGAACGTGTCGTGGAACTTCTTCCAGCACTTGCGTCCGCCGCGACTCTTGCACCAGTCGTCGCGTAGCTTGCGGATCATCAGCTTGCCCATGGTGTAGTTGAGGTAGCCCGGGTCCATCGTGCCGCGGTAGGCCTGCTGGCGCGCGTTGCCCGCATCCTGATACGCCTTGTCCAGGAACATCTTCTCGGCCGCCTCTACGGTCATGCCCTCGGTGTGCATGCCGATCGACGCCAAGAAGCGCACGTTGCGCAGCAGCGCGTTGAGCAACTGGCCGACGTGGGCCTTCGCGTTGCCCTTGTGCAGCCCGACGTTCCACATCATCTCCTCGGTGTAATGCGCCCAGCCCTCGGAAAATGCGTAGCCGACGAACAGGCGGCCGAACATGCTCGCGGCGCGCTTGGCGTGCAGATAATTCAAAAAGTGCCCCGGCCACACCTCGTGGACGGACACGAACAGAAGGTCCCACTCGCCGGGGATGTATTCCTCGCGCTCTTTTTTGGTCCACTTGGGATCGGGCGGCGCGATGTAGTAGACCGCCTTGACCTGCTTTTTCTCCCACAGCCCGGGAATGTTGATGTAGGCGAAGTTGAACCGGTTGTACGGCGGCGCCTCGTGCACCGTGGCGCGTTCGGTGCCCGGAATGGTCACGATGTCTACTTTGCGCAAGAACGCCTCGAGCTCCGCGAGTTGCTTTTTGGCGCGCTCCACCGGGCCTTCCTTGGGCTTGTCGGCCTGAACGATGTGGACGCATGTTTTGATCGGTTTGCCCGGGGCGATGCGTTTGCACTCGGCCTTCAGTGTCGCTGTGTTGCGCTCGAGATCGGCCTCGCCGATCTTCTCGAGCTCGGCCACCGGCGTGGTCACCATCTCGGTCTTGACCAACATCTCGCGGTACAGCTTGGGTCCCAGGGCGAAGTTGTTCTTGGCCTCGGGCAGCTGGGCTTTCAGCCATTTGACGAAGTCGTCGAACGCCGCCACGGTCTTTTTGTTCGCGGCGTCGAACTGCTTGTGCAAGTCGTCTCCCTTGACCGAAGCGAACACCTTGGGCACCGCCGCCTTGAAGAAACTGGCATAGCCCTTGAAGATACCGAGCGACACCGCCAGGTAGGTCTTGGGCATGGGGGTGTGCAGGTTGGCCCTGGCAGCGGCGAGCACCGACGGAATGTTGTTCTGCAGCTTGACCACCGCCTTCATCCGCGTGGCCAACGGCGCGTAGTCGCGCTGGATGTAATTGGTGGGATTGATCGGCCACGCGTAGAGAAACGGCACCCGCTCGAACGCCTTGCTGTCGAACTGGAACAGGTCGCCTTCGAGGCGTGCGATCATGTATTTGCGCTCGAACACCTGTTTGGCATTCAGCGTGCTGGCGTCGAATGCCTTGGCGTCAGCGAGCGCCTTACGCAACCGCGCTTCCTCTTTCTTCAACCCGGCGCGGCTCAGATCCGGCACCAGGCCGTCGAGCTCGTGCCGGCCGGCGCTCACGCCGCGGTGCGGATTGGCTTTCATGCTGGCCAGAATGTAGCGACGTACGAACTTGTCCCAGGCCGCGTTGCGCTTGGGTTTGGCCTTGGGCTTTGGCTTTGGCTTGCCCACCGGCGGCTTGGTCACCGGCCCAGACTTGCCCTTGTTCGAGCTTTTGGATTCGGTCTTGCCGCACGCGGCGGCGAATACGAACGCGGCTACGACACCGACGAATACGAGCTTGCGATGCAACATGGACGGATAGTCCATTGCCGGCGCCGGCGTGTCCAGTGTGCGGTGAGACTATGAGCCGTCGGACGGCAGCTCGTACCGGATGAAGTCGGAGCCGGGCGTCAGGTCGACGTGGAAGTGGTTGCGATGGGCGTCGTTGTAGTTGGGCGTGAGCACGATGTTCCAGACGCGGTCGGCTTTGAGCTCGCAAATGAGCTGGTGCAAGAACGCGTCTTTGTCGTTCTCGGTCGCCGCCGAACACGTATTGCCGTCCGGATCGATCACCCAATCATCGTTGACCGAATAGAACTCGCCGTTCTTGTCGGTGAACCCGGCGAGGTCGATGGCCTTGGCGTACGCGTGCTGCGAAATACCGTTGGGACAATCCGGCGGCGTGCCGCCACCGATGCAGCGGTAGTTGTAGACGCCGATATCCGCCACCTCGACGATATCGTGGCGGCGAAAGTGGCTGGCGGCGCGCGCCAACGACAGCGCGAGCGAACAATCCATGAAGAAGGTCTCGCGCGGCGTGTCGTTGGAAACGTAGCGGTGGACCATGCCGTTGATCGGCGTGGTCACGGTGACCGGGTCGGCCACGCCCTGGCGGTCGGGCCCCAGGTCGTAGGTGAGGTTGTACAGATCGAGCCACTCGTGGCAGCCGTCGGGCTCGGGCGCAGCCACGGTGACGGTCACGCTGTCGGTGGCGATCGTGTTACCCTCGGAGTCCAGCGCGACGACGGTCAGGGTGTGGCCACCGTCAGTGCCGAGCTCGATGGTGGCGCTCAGATCGTCGGCGGACAGCGCGCCCAGATCGTCACCGGCGGCGTTCTCTACGCGCAGCTCGACGATACTACCCGTCGCGTCTGCCTGAACATTGAGTGCGGCGACCAGCTCGCCCCAGTGGCCAACGCTGTCGCGAACAAACGTAGCGCCGTTTGCGGGCGACACGATGTGCAGGCTGACCTCGCCCGTGTCCTGATTGCCGCCTTCGCCACCAGTTATTTGGCCACTACAGCCAAGTATTCCAGCACACGCAATGACGAGTCCCAGGCGCACGATAGTGCTCATTTCGCCCATTCGACCAGGGATGTCAAGAACAAAGGTCCGACCAGTGGATTCAGCTCATGTTTTCCAGCAGCGCATCCACCAAAGCCACCTCGGCGGCGAGGCCATCGTCGCGCAACATATCGACTTCCTTGGTCAAGTAGCTGCGGAGCTCACTCAGAATCGCTCGGGCACCAACGGCATCGCCAGCGTAGTAAGCAGCGCACGCGGCGCGAAGTTGTTGGCCCAAATTGACCACGGCAACGGCCAGACGAATCCCCGCGTCCTCGAAGTAGGCATCGGCATTGCCGCGGCTGCGCAGGTCGAAGCGCTGCGACACCGCGTTGTCCCAGCCGAGCGCGGGCTCGGGAACATATGACAGCCTCACGCGACCGACGTCTCGGGGCATGAGGCCCGCGTCGGCCGGGGTCAGGTTGGCCACGACATGACGGCCGCGGCCGGTCAGAAACTCCGTGGTGTCGGTGGCGAGGTCACCGCCGTACATGCCGGCGAGCCTCACGCCGTAGCCTGCCACGACGGAGAGGGCGACATCGTAGGCGACCGGCGTGAGCATGGCGTCGAGGTTGCCATCGAACAGGTGACGAACCCGGTCCAGCTGCGGCTCGTGGCGATACGATCCACCCAGCGCGCGAGACAAGAGCGCGTCGATACGGCTGTCGTAGCCCAGCAACACGCCGATGTAGCTCATGCCGATGCCGGCGGCGCCGTACTGCAACACCATCTGGCTGAAGTGATCACTGTCGTCGGATGCAACCATCGGGTTCGCGCAGGTGAGCAGCACGACCCGGCGCAGTCGGCCTGGCTTGTTGACGCCGTCCAGGGGGTGTCCCTGAATATCGCTTTCGCCCGCTGAGGTCAGCGGAATCAATGGCGAGGCGCGAAGATGGAGTTGGGTGGACCCCCAGCCGACGAGCAACAAAGCCAGTGGTTTCGCGGGGCCAGCCGGCGGAAGCATGTATTTAGGGACACCCCCTAGCATTTCGTAGGCGCGCGCCGTGGCTTGTTGCACGCTCCAGCCGCCCCCGGCCTCCAGCGCACGCACCCGGGCGGTGAGCGCAGCCGCGTCGACCACCGGGCCAAGGTCGTGCAGCACTTGAACGTCGTCGTCGTATGCGAGCACGGCGAGCCGGTCGTCGGGACGCAACGCGTCGATCAACGCAGCGATCGCGCGCGTCGTCTCGGCCAGGTCCACGGACATGGTCGCGGACGTATCTATGACCACCACCATGTCGACGGGTGGACGGCGCATCGGCGCGGTAGCGGTGGCCACGTGGACCCAGAACTCATTGCGGTGGGTGGCCAGATTGGGCGCAACGGCCATCGCGGCCTGCGCACACATGGGCGCGTCGCACGTCGCCGTCGCCGCCGGCAACGGATGCTCGGCGAAAAGCGCGTTCACGTCGATCTGATCGGGCCGCGGCACGCCACCAGCCGCGATCACCGCGCGCGGATCGCTGTCATCGAATTCTTGGGGCGGGCCGGCTATACAGCCGACCAGGGTTGCCAGCGCCAGCACGCCGGCGAGCCTATCTAGGTGTTCCATGATCCAGTCCAGGCAATAGGGTACCCAGACAGGCGTCACCCGCGCTTACATAGGCGCTACGGGAGAGCGTCTGCCGAGCCAGACGAAGGATCGTAGCGTGTATTGCGGTCGCGGGCCAAAAACAGGAACACACTGGCGAACAACGGCGCGGCCAACGCGGCGCCCTGAATGAACCACTCGCCCAAACTGTACGTACGCGACGCGTTGTGCAGAACGAGCTGCACGCAGCCGAGGGAAAAATCGCTGAAGGCAGCGAGCGACAAGGTAATGGCCAGCCAGCGCCGCCACTTGGTGGACAACCAGATCAACGAGGCGAACATGACCAGATCGAAACAGACCCACGCGTAGTGAATCTGCGGCGACGGGAACCAGCGGGCCGGATCGGCCAAGAGCAACAGCATGGTCCACGGCAACAGCAACAACGCCAGTATGGTGGCAACGCGCTGGGCGCGATGGATGAGGGTGGCCAGGCCGAAGCGCACGAGGCTGCCGCGAGCGAACGCGCGCAACACGTCGAGGATGGCCAGCACGCCGCGCTCGCGCGCCGGATATCCCAGGTACACCGTATCCCAGCCCGACGGCGTCAGCTTTTGTTTGAACGCGCGCAGACCCCCGAAGTCGTAGAGCCATCGGCTGCAGTTGCGGATCGTGCGCAGCGCGCGCGACGACGTGCCGGCCAGAGGCGCCAGGCCAAACGTGACGTGGCGACTGTCTTCGCCCGCGAGCTCGCGCAGCGCGTTGTCGAACAAAAGCTCCATGGTGCCGTTGGGCGCCGACGGATCGCGCAGCACGTCTTCGAAGAACCAGCCATCGCGGGCGTAGATGGGCACGGCGACCAGTACGCCGACGACCTCGCCGCCGCGCTCGGCGATGAAGAACCGGCGCTCTTCGGGCAGGTGATACAGATCCAGCGACACGACGAAACCCATCGGCGCCATCGCGCGGGAGCCGAGCCAGTGACTGACCAACGCGTCGATGCCCCGGCGCGTGGGCGCGCCCGGCGACGACAGCTCCTCCATCGATACCCGCCGCACGGTGACCCCTTTGGCGCGCGCCCGGCGCAACTGTTCGCGCAGGCTGCGCCGGCGTTTGAGCACGTCGGTCCAGATCTGTGGATCCCAGTGCGGCTGTTCGCCCATGGGGATGCACGCGAGCTCGCTCTCGGCCGAGATGTCCCGCTCGAGGCCGAAGAAGCGCACGCGCTTTTTGTGCTCGCGCGCCCTGGCGACGAACCGGCCGATGACATCGAGCCAGGCGTCCGCCGCCGCGATCGGCCCGCCGGCCACGACCCACGAGCGGCCGAGGTCGGCGTAGGCAACACACGCGTCGTCACCGTCGAACCAGTAGCGCAACCCCGGCTCGAGGATCTGAAACGACATCGTGCTGTAGCCATGTCGCTTGAGCAGCGCGAGCGCGCGGTTGCGTTCGGCAGAGCTATGGCCGGCTTCGGACAAGGCGCGGCCATGGTACCGAAACAAAAGTCGGCTCGCTGCCAGTTTTATGCGCCACCGGGCAGCGGGCCGAGACTCACCTTCACGGTGAGTGTAATTCTGAGCTACTTCACGGCCACCTTCAGCGGCTTGATCTTGCCGAGCAGCGTCATCAGCTCCGTGCGCTCTGCACTGCCGTCTGCCGCGTCTTTAGCAATCTGAGCCACCTTGTCCAGCTCCCAACCCTTGGCAAATGGGCTGTTGCGCAGAATCTCGGCGGTGGCCATCACCGCGGTGGCAAAGCGGAAGTCCTTGGACGCCGCGCCAAAGCTGTCTGCCACGCGGCTGGCCGCCAGCGGGTAGGCGTTTTCGCTCGCCTTGTCACCGTCCGGCTTCTTGGCGCGGATGCGCACCGTGCCGAGCTTGCCCGCGCGCTTGGCACCGGTCAGCTGCACTTCGTACAGCGCGGTGACCGTATGACCGGCGCCGATTTCACCCGCGTCGACCTTGTCGTTGCGGAAGTCGCGGTCGGCGACCTTGCGGTTCTCGTAGCCGATGAGGCGATAGCGCTTCACCAGCTTGGGATCGAACTCGACCTGAATCTTGACGTCCTTGGCCACCACCTGCAACGTGCCACCCAGCTGCTTGGCGAACACGCGCTTGGCCTGACTGATGCCGTCGATGTAGTAGTAGTTGCCGTTGCCCTTGTTGGCCAACTGCTCCATGCGCGTGTCTTTGTAGTTGCCCATGCCCAGGCCGATGGTCGTGAGCGTCACGCCCTTGTCCACCTGGCCTTTGACCATGCGCAAGATCGCATCGTGACTCACCGTGCCGATGTTGGCGTCGCCGTCGCTGAGCACGATGACGCGGCTGACCGAATCGGCGGACAGGTTCTTGGCCGCCTGCTCGTAGGCGAGCTTGATGCCCGAGGCCATACCGGTGCCACCACCGGCGGTGAGGTCCTCGAGGGCGTTGAAAATCTGCGCTTTGTATTTGATGCTCGTCGGCGGCAGTACCAACCGGGTGCTGCCGGCATAGGTGACGAGCGACACGGTGTCGCCGTCCTCGAGGTTGTCGACCAGAATGCGCAGCGCCCGCTTGGCCAGGCCGAGCTTGTCGGGCGAACGCATGGAGCCCGAGACATCGACCAAAAACACCAGGTGGGCGTTCTTGCGCTGCGACGCGCTCAGTTTCTTGGCCTGGACGCCGATGCGCACCAGATAGCGACTACTGTCGAACGGCGACACGGCCCCGTCCATGTGCACGGCAAACGGTTTGTCGCCGGTCGGACCGTCGTAGTTGTAGGAAAAGTAGTTGATCCACTCTTCCACCCGTACCGACGAAGCGGGGGGCAGCGTGCCGCTCATGATCTTGCGCCGGGCGATGGCGTACGACGCGGTGTCCACGTCGACGGCGAACGTGGAGAAGCGGTCCTTGGCCGTGTCAGTGAGCGGATTGACGCCGTAGCTGGTGTACTGCTCGGTGTTGGTACCGGGTGGGGGCGCCACCGGCACCGTCGCGGACATGCCTGGCGCCAGCTTCTTGGCCTTTGGGTAGGCGACGACTTTGCCGTCGGTGACGTTGGCTTCGGGCTTGCCCTTGACCATGCCGGATTCGCCCGCCTTGTCGGCGACGGTGAGCGGGTCTTTCGGGGCGGATTCGGACTTGCTTTGCTTGTGGCTCGAGCAGCCGGCAACGCCGACGCTGGCGCTGAGCGCAAAAGCCCACAAGGCGCGGGCGAGTGTCTTTTTCATGGGTCCTCCAGTGAAGATGTGAGGACCTAAACGAGCCACCCGCGCCCGACGGTCTGTAATAACTTGTCACGACCTGCGACAAGCCGATTACAGATCGGTGGATTCGGCGCCTAACTACTCGACGACGATACGTTTGCGGAAGACTTCGACCCAGGCGTCGTTGGTGGGCTGATCGACCACGAAGTTGGAGATGACCACGTCCTGACCGTCGTACTGCGCCGCGGTGTAGAAGCCGTAGCCACCGGCGAACGGATCCTCCGCTCCCGCGATGGTCTCGTGCTCCCATTGTCCGGCGCCGTTCTTCCTGGCCAGCAACAGCTCGTGGACGGTCGCGTCCTGATACATGATCACGGGCCCCGCTGTGGTCAGCACCACCGCGCTGTCGTCACCCACGAAGTGGAACTCCGGCTTGGGCAAACCGTCCTCGGTGGTGCCGACGATGCGATAGCCGTCGTCCACGATGGTCGGCGTGTTGTCGATCGTGTTGATGTACATCAGGTCGTCGTTGGTCGCGCTCACGTACGTCACGTGCAGATTGTCCGAGCTGTCCACGGTAACCGACGGATACCAGCCGACATCGACATCCGCGCCGTCCAGGGTCTCGGGCGGCAAGAACTGACCGGCTGTATTGTCGAACTTGGCCATCTTCAGATCGCCGTTGGCGCGGTCGTAGTAGACCAGCACCGGAGTGCCGTCGGACAGGCGCGCCGCATCGATGAACAGACCCGTGCCCGGCGGAATCGGGTAGATGTCCGGGTTGTTGGGATCCGGCGGCGCAACCGCTGCCGAGTCCACCACGAACACGGTCCAGTCGCTTTCGCTGGTCGGATTGTCGGTGGTCGCCGCGGCAAAGCGCACCTCGGTGCGCACATTGCTGCCACCTTCGCTGATGTGCGCGAAGTAGGCGATGCCCGGGCGATTGTCATCACTGCGAATGGTGATGGACGAGTACTGGCCAACCACCTCGAAGCCGAGCTCCGGGTCGCCGCCTTGGGCCTGGCCGGCCGAGACCACGTGATTGTCCCAGCTGCCGCTGGCGTTGCTCACGAACTTCAGCGAGCCGTGGGTTTTGTCGAAGTAGCTCGCCATCACCACGTCGGTGGGCGAGACCGCGATGTCCGTGTAGAGGCCGACGTCGTCTCCCGGCGCCTGGATGCCGCCGCGGATCTCTGACTGTTCCAGCACCACCGGGCCGTCGGGTACGCCGTCGACGAACTCCCAGTCCTCGTTGGGGATGCGGCCTTCCCCCGGGAAGCGCGCGATCATCAGATCGCCGTGGTCCTGGTTGTAGGCCGAGACCCATGCCACCGAGCTCGACGACAGCGCCATCTCAGAGTAGGGCCCGATGCGGCCGTAGGGGATGTCGTCGGCGCACAGGCACTCGCCTTC
>Ga0114931_10005978_pt1 | contig 15040 bp, 8 predicted proteins | sample 2SBtaG_FD_89579 | JGI IMG/M metagenome (GOLD analysis project Ga0114931, IMG submission 89579) | Deep subsurface microbial communities from Kolumbo volcano to uncover new lineages of life (NeLLi) - 2SBTROV14_V59a metaG | ecosystem: Environmental > Aquatic > Marine > Volcanic | place: Kolumbo...
CGGTGACGACCCCGGCTTTTATGCCTTCGGAGATTTTTCCAAGGTCTGGCTCCGAGACATAAGCTCGTACCCAAACAGGATCAATCAACGCAACCGTGTAGACCGTTTTTTGAGGTGACGCCATGTCCCCGATTTCCAAGATGCGATCCTGAACGATGCCATCGCTTGGGGCATACAGGGAGGCGTCTTTCAGATCGTGCTCGGCTTGAGCCAATTCAGCATCGTAACTCTTCAGCAGTGCCTTGGCTTCGGCGATGTCTTCCTTGCGTGGTCCGGCAATCGCGAGATCAAGCTCCGCTTGTAACGCCGCTACTTGTGCTTCGGCCGAGTCGTAAGCGGCTTTCGCGTCATCCAATTCTTGCTGCGTGTCAGCCTTTTCTTGGACGAGCGTCTGAACCCTTTGGAGCGTGCGGTTCGAATCGCGAGATTTGGCTTTCGCTGCCTCTACATCTGCCCGAGCCTTTGCGATTTCCTCCGGTCGAGAACCGGCTTCGAGCCGAGCGACGACCTGACGTTGTGTTTCGACCTGTGCCTTCGCACGGTCGACGGCGTACTCCAGGCGTTCCGTTTCCAACTTGGCCAGCAATTGGCCCTTCTTGATTCGATCTCCTTCCTTGACCTGCAATAGTGCGATTCGTTCGTTTCCGTTGATCGCCAATTCAACTTGCCGAACGTCGACGTTCCCATAAACAACAAGCTCGTTGGCGTCTTGGTTCCCGTGCATCGAACGCCAATACCAGAGGCCAGCGCCACTGCTTCCAAGCAGAACAACCAACAAGACAAGTCGTCCCAGCACTTTCATGATTCACTTTCAGTCGATGGAAGGATTCAAGCCACGGAGTGTGGCTATAAGAAAACAACTCCTCAAGCGCTGGACTCATCTCCGCATAACGTTGCTGGAGCATCCGAGCATATCCTCGGATAAGCCATGAGAAATGTCAATCGCCCAGGTTACCCCTCATACTGCCTGAACCACACCCTTCTCGATCGAGCGTTCGTCATCATGCCAGGGCGTCATTCGTTCTCGGCGTTGGAAGCATGGTGATGTACTTCAATCAACAGGTGTCATTGAAAGAACGACCCGATGGATGCGCCGCAGCATGCCTTCGCGCCGGTTGTTAGACGCAGCCAATACATTCCGCGTGTCTTCGTGTGTCAGACGAAGTGTCGTGGCATTGATTCGCCGTGAGAAGTGTGTCGAGTTGCTTCTTGGGCGGCAGTTCGAGGAACACCTCATCGCCGACTACTTTCACCGGAAAAACTTTCACGGAGAAATCCTCGCCCGAGAGGCACGCACCGGTCCTCAAGGAGAATGGCTTCTTGTGCAACGGGCAGGCAACTTTCGGCTCGTCGTCCATGGTGCCGATGATGCCACGCGACAAGACGTATGCGTTGGTGTGAGGGCACCGGTTTTGACAGGCATACCACTGACCCCGGCTAGTAAAATTGTAGACGGCGATTTGCACGTCACCGTATCGAATGGCGGCGCCGCCATCGGCGGGAAAGTCGGAAACATGGCCTACCGTGACCCATTGATGCGACGAGATCTGAGCGTTTCGGGGCTCGTCTTTTCTCGGCGTTGCCTCGCCGTTGCCGTTCTGATTAGAGTGCCCGTTTGACTCAGCCGTCCCAGCAGGCAATGTGACTTGGACCAGCGGAACGGGTTCCAAGGGCAAGTCTCCCGGACGGTGTTGTCCGCGCTCGTCGATGCAGTGGATATCAGATTCCGTTTCGTCCGTGTTGACGAATTGGCGAAAGAGACGCCTTTTTTGAGGGTCGTTGACAACCTCCTTCCACTCGCACTTGTAAGTATCGACCAGATGTTGCATCCGGCGTTCTAGTTCGTCGCAAATGCCGAGTGTATCGTCGATGACGACTTCTCTCAGGTGTTCGATGCCACCGTCCATTTGTTTCAGCCACGTGGCAGTACGGGTTAGCTTTTCGGCGGTGAAAATGTAGAACATGAGGAAACGATCGATGTACCGGATGGCAGTTGCCTCATCCAAATCGATAGCGAATAGATCGGCATGCCGTGGCTTTGCCCCACCGTTGCCGCCGACATAAAGGTTGTATCCGCTTTCGGTGGCGATTAGCCCGACGTCCTTGCTTTGGGCTTCGGCACACTCGCGCACACATCCGCTGACGGCGAACTTGATTTTGTGTGGCGCGCGGATGCCGCGGTAACGCTCTTCAACGCGAATGGCGAATCCCACGCTGTCTTGTACGCCATAGCGACACCAAGTCGAACCAACACAACTCTTGACGGTGCGGACCGATTTTCCATAGGCATGACCGCTCTCGAAACCAGCGTCGATCAGTTCCTCCCAGATGTCGGGCAACTGATGTAGCTGGGCTCCGAACAGATCGACGCGTTGTCCGCCGGTGATCTTTGTATAGAGGCCATATTTCTTGCCAACGCGGCCCAGCACAATTAGTTTCTCGGGCGTAATCTCACCACCGGGAACTCTCGGGACCACACTGTATAGACCGTCGCGTTGCGTGTTGGCCAAGAAACGGTCGTTGGTGTCTTGCAGCGTTTGGTGCCGGGCGTCGACGATTGTCTCGTTCCAGAGGCTAGCCAAGATCGAGGCGACGGTCGGTTTACAGATTTCGCAGCCACTTCCCCGACCATGTGAAGAGATTAACGCGTCGAACGTCTTGATTTCCCTGATTTTGATGATCTCGAATAGTTCGCCTCTCGAATAGGAAAAATGCTCGCAGAGATGGTTATTCAGCTCCACGCCGGCGCGTGTCATTTCGGCGTTGAAAATGTCGGTAACCAGCGGCAAACAGCCACCGCACCCCGTGCCGGCCTTCGTGCAAGCTTTCACATCGTCGAGTGACGTGAGGTTGCCTTCGGTGATCGCCTTGCAAACATCCTTCTTACTGACGTTGTTACACGAACAGACCTGAGCGTCGTCACTCATCGCATCGACACCGCCTAGCGCGGCCGATACACTCCCGCCGGTGCCCATCAACTCACCCGGCGAACAAGGAAGGGGATCACCACGGTTGGCGAGCATTGACAACGTGCCATAGTCCGAGGCATCACCAACCAAGATTCCCCCCAACAGCCGAATTCCCTTGCGATCGAACAAAAGCTTCTTGTAAACGCCCGCGAAAGGGTCTTCGAACACCAGCGGTTGAGCGCGATCATCTCCGGATTCGTACGCGCCGAAGCTGGCCACGTCAACGCCCATCAATTTCAGCTTGGTCGATAAATCGGTGCCGGTGAATTGGCGATCGTCGCCACAAAGATTCGCGGCGACGATTTCCGCCATTTCATAGCCAGGCGCGACTAAGCCATACACCATTCCATCGTGCAAGGCGACCTCACCGATCGCGTAGACGTTCGGATCGGAGCTTTGCAGGTGGTCGTTAACGCGTACGCCACCGCGCGGGCCAACTTCGATTTTCGATTCGCGGGCCAATTCATCTCGAGGCCGAATTCCGGCCGAGACGATAATCATATCAACCGCCAGGGACTCACCATCGGCAAAGACCATTCCTTCAACACGGCCATCGCCGACAACCTCTTTCGTCGTCTTGTTCAGGTGGATTGCGACGCCGAGTGATTCAATCTTCCTAGCAAGGATGCGAGAGCCGGCGTCATCGACCTGTCGCGGCATCAAGCGGGGCGCGAATTCAACAACATGCGTTTGCAGTCCAAGATCGTACGCCGCCTTGGCCGCTTCGAGTCCCAAGAGACCTCCGCCAATCACCGCACAGCGTTTTGCATGTCGCCCATATTCGATGATTTTTTCTAGATCCTCGATCGTGCGATATACGAACACACCGGCTTTGTGGATACCGTCGACGGGCGGAACAAAGGGATACGATCCGGTGGCAAGCACGACGATGTCGTAGTCAAGCTTCTCGCCTTTGTCGGAGGTAACCCGTTGCCGCCGCCGATCGATCTTGTTGGCGCGGTCTCCAAGGTGTAGCTCGACGCCTTGTTCTTTGTACCAATCGAGTCGGGCCATCATCAGCTTTTCGGCATCGCGATGGGCGAAGAACGACGTCAGCCCGACACGGTCGTATGCCGCGCGAGGCTCTTCGCAGAAGGTGACGATCTTATACTGCTTCACTTCGTCGAAGGTGGTCAGCTTCTCGACGAAGCGGTGCCCCACCATCCCGTTGCCAAGCACCACGACGCTTTTCCGTTTGTTCATTGCCATGTCAAGTTTCCGTCTTTCTCAAACATCGTCCCACGACTCGGCACGCCGCACTCGCACGGCGCAATCCTTGTAGGAGGGTTGGTGGGAATACGGATCGAAGTGAGCGAGCGTGAGTTGGTTCGTCACGTCGTAGTGCATGGGGATGAAGACTTCCCCTGGTTTCACCGTGGGCGTGACAAACGCCTTGGCCCGAATTCGGCCCCGTTGCGATTCGATAATCACCTCCTGGTTCGCTACGATGCTCTCTTCACGTGCGTCTCGCGGATTGATCTCCACATACACTTGCCGCGGACTAAGTTGGCGTAGCACGACCGATTTGGAGGTCCGTGTCCGCGTGTGCCATTCGGCTGCCGTGCCGCGACCGGTGAGGAGCAAATACGGATACCGCCGATTGGGCAACTCCGGCATTAGGCGAGGCATTTCAAACAGGAACTTTGCCCGACCGTCGGGATGATAGAAGCGACCATCTTCAAAAAGCCGGCGCTGCGTTGTTGGCATCTCGTTGGTCGAAGCGACGGCGCTCTCGGAAAACGGCCACTGGATCCCGGCGCATTGGTCGATCATGCGATAATCCTTGATGCCCGTGATGTCACACGGCTGCCCGCGAGAGAGTTCTTTCAACTTCTGAAACACTGCTTCAGGATCGGTCCAGTCGACAAACATGTCCCCACAGCCCCAATACTTGGCAATCGCACGAAAGATGGAAAAATCGGACAGCGCCTCTCCCGGCGCTTTGGCGACTTTCTTGATCAGTCCAATACGACGCTCTGAGTTGATGAACGTGCCATCTTTTTCTCCCCAGCCAGCCGCCGGAAGATACAGGTCGGCACGCCGAGCCGTTTCCGTGGTGGGGTACATGTCCTGCACCACCAGAAAATCGAGTCGGTCCAGGATGTCGTTGCACGTGTTCTGGTTGATCCACGAATGCGCCGTGTTCGTGCAGATTACCCAGAGCCCTTTGATGCGACCGCGGAGGATGCCCTCCATGATCTCGTTGTACGACCAACTCGATTGGTCTGGAACGCGGCTTGCATCGATATCGAGAACATCGGCAACCTTTTGTCGATGCACCGCATTGGCGAAGTCGTGTCCGCCAAGGAGGTTGGTCGTGTTGCTGAACAACCGAGAGCCCATGGCGTTACACTGACCAGTGATTGAGTTCGCGCCGGTTCCCGGGCGTCCGATGTTTCCCGTCATGAGTGCAAGATTGATGATCGCCTGCGCGGTCCGTACACCTTGGTAGCTTTGGTTCACGCCCATCGTCCACCACAACGACACGCGCCGACCTTCGTGGATCTTCCTGGCGACCGCTTGCAACTGCTCCGTGGAGATCCCGCTAAGTGAAGCCACCGTCTCCGGGGTAAACTGATGGACATGAGCGGCGAAGTCTTCGAAGCCCGAGGTATGGGCATCGATATAGTCACGATCGATCCACCCTTGGCGAATCAGAATATGGGCGAGTCCGTAGAGCAGTGCCAGATCTGATTTTGGCCGCAACGCCAAGTGCTGCGTCGCGGCCATTGCTGTTTCGGTTCTTCTTGGATCAACAACGATGATTTCAGGGTTGTGCCGATTGTTGAGCACCCGTTGCCACATGATCGGGTGGGCAATGCACAAGTTCGAGCCGACAAGCACGATCACATCGGATTCTTCAAAATCTTGATAAGTAAACGGGGGAGCGTCGAACCCAAACGCCTGCTTGTAGGCGACAACCGCGGTCGCCATGCACTGCCGCGTGTTGCCGTCGCCGTGTACGATTCCCATGCCGAATTTCGCCAAGGCACCGAGGAAAGCCATTTCTTCGCTGGGAAGTTGTCCCGTGCTTAAGAATGCGACCGATTCGGTTCCGTGACGGCTTCCAATCGCTTGAAACCTGTCACAAAAGGTCTTCAACGCCGTATCCCAGTCGACCGCTTTCAATCGTCCACGGCGGTCGCGCAGCAAGGGGGTCATGCCGCGGTCGTGTGCCTTGAGGGCCGACAACGATTCCCAACCTTTGGGACAAGCCATGCCCAGATTGACCGGATAGTCGGTCGAAGGCGTGAGGTTCACCGCTTGGTGATCGCGAAGATGAACGTTCAGGCTGCAACCGGTTCCGCAGAACCCACAAACCATTTGCGTGGTCGCGTCCGGCTTCAGTTTTTCAGGAACTCGACCAAGTCCGAACTTGCCTGGTTCGAGGACCAGATCCTGAGTCAGTTGACCACCATCCGCCCGCCAGATGGCATGCAAGGGTGTACTGCGTGCAACGGGTTCTTTGTCCGTGATGGTACTCATACGGCGGGGGCTCCAGGCATCTTGGGGGCAACGGACGCGGCAAAAAACAAGTAACGCTCGTGCAGCTCTCCAGCGGTCAGCAGACCGAGCATGAGCATCGTTACCACACCAGCAAACAACGGGTGATAATTGCCCGAGCCAATCGACGGTTCTCCCAGCAACAGCAAGGGCAAGGCCACCCCACCCACGATGCCAAAGAAGAACCGGCGCAACGTGACCATGCTCAGTTCACCCATGAGTAACAGTGCGGTCCGTTTGCGTGGCGTGTGTTGGGCATGACTGAGATGCGTAAAAATGCTGAGTTCCAGTAGTAGCTTCGTTACGGCAAGGGCTAACACGACACGGCACAGACTTCGTCCGTATTCAATCATGACCGTGTGTACGGTCAGATCTTCGGCGATCGCCGCGGTGACCAGCGAAACCAGCAACGCCGTGGGAATGCCAAGTATCAGCGCCGTGAGTAGGAACTTCGCGGTTGTCGAGCCAAGCGTCCAAAGCGGGCGTCGGGTGTCGACGTAGATCATCACTGAACAAAACACCGCCAACAGCCCTATCGAAGCCGCCGCGCTACCCAAGGCGTTTTGCCAACTTGCCGGGATGCCGTGACCAAGCCAATCAAGGCATGCGACGGACACATAGACCGTCGAAGCGGCCGCGAAAATTCCGAAGCCCAATATCTCCCGACTTAGCCATGAAGTGCGCAACCCCAGTAGCGCCCGATACGCATACAGCGGTCGACCCAGGTGAAAGGTCGACGCAGCCAGTCCCAGCACGCCCAAGAACAACGCCGCGCATAAGTGCCAAGGGCGTACCGCGGCGGCGATGTTCTCGCGGAAGATCGAGAAGTAGGAGTACATCGCATGCTCGACAACGAATGCACCAACCGACATCTGCGTCAAGACGAGCATGAACACCAACGGAAGATGGCCATGCGCCCGTTGCACGGAAAAATAGTCCGCCGGCAGCATGTTGCGAGGCATCGCATGCCGTGTCTTGAAGGTGGTCGTGGGCTGCGTATAGCCCGGATCGGGCGCGCCTGGCAGAAACGGGTGGGCCTCATTCTCCTCGCGCACGGTCTCCGTATTGACCACGGTGATCGCGATGGCTTGATTGGGACACGCCTGCACGCACGCGGGTGCCTCGTTGTTGGCCAATCGCTGATGGCACATGTCGCATTTGCGCACGATCCCCTTCGACTTGCTATAGACGGGCACGTCATAAGGGCACTTTAGCATGCAGTACTTACAACCGATGCACTGATCGTCCAGATGTCGCACGATGCCAGTTACCGGATCCTTTTCGTATGCTTCGACAGGGCAGCCCTCCAGGCACGCCGGTTCGAGGCAGTGATGACAGGCGGTCGTGACATGCTGGACAACGGGCAACGCGCTCGTTCCGCCGACAAGCAAACCGACGTTGCGCCAAAGCTCGTCATCTTCAAGTCCGTTCATGTTGTGGCACGCCGCAACGCATGCCTTACAGCCAGAACAGGTATCCAGTTCGATCTCGAAGGCATATTGTTGACCTTCGCCAGGTGGCCCCGTCGGAATGAGATCGCGATAGTATCTCTCGCCGGCAGGCGTACCATTTGTCTCGTGCAACTGCGCGAACCGATCAACTGCCGTGAGCGCCTGTTGCTCATCGAGCAAACGGTCTACGAAGGTGTCCAGCGAGCAACGCGTCATGTTCCGATTCGCTTGTTTCATCTGTTCCGGGAAATGTGTTGTTTCTCTTGGTTGCGTGACACCGGCTCAACGAGTCTCGGCGGTGAAACGGGCCCGGTCCGTGGGCATTGGGAAAGCCAGTGCCACGCCGATTTTCATTGGGAAGACTAAGCCGGCTGAAGTTCGGGCAGCTCGTCGCGTCGCCCATTTCGGGCCAGGGCATGGGCAAGTTCCTTGCGAGCGTCCGTCTCGGCTTCCGGCGAAAAAGTCACGGCGAATGCACAGAACGAACAGACGGTGACCAAGCCACCGAGAATCAACAGCGCCGTGGACCAAGGCATGGCACTTTTGAAAAGGAAGCCGGCGCCAACGGCGCCGACATTGCCGCCCGCGCCCACGATGCCAGCCACGGCACCCAGCGACTTCTTGTTGACAAAAGGCACCACGGAGAAGGTGGCGCCTTCGGACATTTGCACGAACAGACTGAACAGAATCAACGCCGGAATGGCTTGCACCAAGACATTCAATTGCGAAAACAACATCAAGGCCAGCCCTTCGCAGAACAACGCCATGAAGAGCCACATCACCCTGCCCTTGAGCCCCCAGCGCGATCCAAAGGCATCGCCGAAAAATCCGCCCAATGTACGAGCGAACAGGTTCATCATCCCGAAGAGACCGGCAATCAGTCCCGCCGTCTTCAGCGCGGAGGCGGCGTTCATTTCCGTGAAGAAATCGAAATAATCTAGAAAATACAACCCGGCAACGTTGTTGACCGTTAGCTCGATGCCAAAGCAGGCACCGTAAACCACGAACAACGCCCACACGCGGTGATCCTTGCACGCCTCGAAGAACGACCCTTGGGATTTCTTCTTCTCGGGCATAGTGCCCGCGGCGCGGAGAGCTTTGAAATTCCCCCGTGGAGTGTCTTGCGTGAACAAAAAGTAGGCCACACCGGTCAGGAGACAAACCACGCCAGCCGCGAACATCGACATTCTCCAACCCCAAGCGGCGCTGAAGCCCAAGACCGAAACGAACAGCGTGAAAACAACCGGCATGATGATCTGCGTCACGCCACCTCCCAAATTGCCCCATCCGGCGCTCGTGGCATTTGCCGTGCCGACTACGTTCGGGGCGAACATAATCGACGTGTGGTATTGCGTGATTACAAACGACGCGCCGATGACGCCAATCAGCAAGCGAAAGAAAATAAACGTCGCCGGGTCATGTGAAAAGCCGATCGCCATCACGGGAATCGAGCCAATAATGAGCAGCCATGTGTAAGCCAGGCGGGGCCCGATGCGATCGCACAACCAGCCGATCACCAAGCGTGCCAGCACCGTGATGGCAACCGACGCGATGATGCTCCAGCCGATTTGCGACTGGGTGAGTTGGAGTTCGTCGCGTACGACCGTCATCAACGGCGCGATGCCAAACCACGCAAAGAAACAGAGAAAGAACGCGAACCACGACATGTGAAACGCGCGCATCTGAGGCATCGACAGTTTGAAAAAATTGCTCCATAACGCGGTCGCTTTGTTTTCGCTTTGCATCAAGAGTCGTCCTTGGTGTTCCAGATTTCCATACAACGATCACCGGTTCCGCCCGGCGAGTGCGCGCGAACCGATACCACTCAACTGCCAAAGCCGCCTTCGAGAAGACCGAACCAGTTTGGGAAGGATAACCAGAAGGGATTCCGTTTCGCGGCACCGTTGGAAACAATGTCGCGAGGGGGTCGCCTCGTTCTCTAGCCAATTCCAGCTCACCAAATGCAGTGAGCTGTCATGGTCTCAAGCAAGCTTCGTGCCAGAATCTCAAATTATGCGATTTCATATGCGTCCTTCTCGACATAATGTTTTGCAACGCAAGAAGATGCCGTGATTCACGCTCGAATCAAACAACTGCCGCCGCGATCATGCCGCGCGGGAAGTGGGCACGACTTGCTCAGAAGCGCACCAGTAAATGTGGCCGAGAAAACACCGCCGCTTGAAGGGTATCTCCCGTTCAACGAGCCACCAAGCATTCATAACGCTGGCGAATTTCGGAATCGCCGTTTGGTCGCGAAATGCGATCACTCTGGTTGATGGAAAAAACGATCCGGCCAGAACGCTAGGGGGGCACGCAAGAAGAGACGTTGCCCTGTGACGAGGCATGTTGCGGATCCTCATGCTGCGTAAGATCCAAACACGGAGACTAGCAGAGTCCTGATGCCGCACCTCGATAATCGCTTATGAATCATCCGGGATAAACCAAGTGACATGCGGACAATACCAACGGCTCCCGATGGTTCGTGAACCGTTTGAGTTCGAGTCGAACAAGGGCCATAATCATCCGGACACAATGGCTCGAACGCGTGATCGGGCAGACCCCCGCAAAACTCGCATCATGATACTTGGGTCTCATGGAAAATCTCGGTTCTGACGAATACGCAAACCCCGAGGCGCTGGTCTCGACACAATGGCTGGCATCGCATCTTGACGATCCGTCTGTTCGAGTGGTTGATGCCAGATACAACGTTCGGCCCACGGGCAAAGGTTCTTTCGAGGCGATCTCGGGAAGGAGTGAATTCGAAAAAGATCATATTCCTGGCGCGGTGTTTGTCGATGTCCACTCGGACCTCAGCGACCCGGATTGTCCTCTCTACATTCTCGGCCCCAAGCGGTTCGAGGAGTTCATGGGGCGTCTTGGAATTGGCGCCGACAAGACCGTTGTCGTTTACGACGACCACGGCGGTACCTGGTCTGCCCGGCTCTGGTGGGCGTTGCGCTATTACGGGCACGACAAAGTGCGGCTGCTCAATGGTGGATACCGTCGGTGGAGAGAAGAGGGACACGCCGTTGAAAAAACCGTGACATCGCCCAAGATAGAGCGATTTCAAGCTTGCGTACGACCGGAATTGCGGGTTTCTCGAGACGATGTGCTTCGGGCGATCGACAAGGAACAGACCGTGATCGTCGATGCGTTACCAGCCCCCTTTTATCGGGGAACATTACGGCTCTATCCAGGGCACCGCGCGGGACACATTCCGGGCGCGATTAACGTACCGTCTCCGAGCAACGTCGATCCGGAAACGCATCTAATTTTGGCCGCGCCCCGTTTGACGGATGTTTGGCGTAGCGCCATGCTTTCACCAGAGCAACGAATCATCACGTATTGCGGGGGAGGCGTATATGCTTCTTTCGCGTTTTTTGCGTTACATCTCTTGGGACATGAAAACGTCGCTCTCTACGATGGGTCGTGGATGGAATGGGGTGCGGATCCGGATCTCCCAATAGAGACGGATCCGCACCGATCATAACGAAACAAGGAGCTGATAAATGCCACGCATCGAGCTATTGGATCCCGACAAAGCCGAGGGAAAAGCCAAGGAGGTGTTTGACAAAGTAAAGGGCTACTACCACATGGTGCCCGGCTTGCAAAAGGGGCTGGCGTATCTACCGGAAACAACAGACGCCCTGTGGTCTTTGAGCATGCACACCGCGCGCGAGGGCTGCATTCGAGAGGAACTCAAACGGGTGTTATTCGCCGTAACCGCCCACGGAGTCGAGTGTGAGTATTGCACCTCTGCCCACATGATTGCCTTAATCATGAAAGACTGGAGTCGGGACGAATGCATCGATGTGATTCAAGGGAATCCTTCACCACGCCTGTCGGAGAAAGAGAATATTGCCGTTGAATTTGCCCGGGTCGCTGGGCGCAGGCCCGCCGAAGTGACCGATGAGATGGTGGATGGTCTTCGCAATGCCGGCTGGGCGGATGCCGAAATCGTGGAGATCGTCGCCTGTGTTGCGCTCATGCGATACACATCGACTGTGGCGACGGTATTGGACGTGCCGTTGGAAGCAGCGATGGAAGGCGTCGGAATCAGTTGTGGCGTGCCCGTCGAGCAACGAGACGCCGAATGACCTGATCGTGGTAAAGAAGGTTCTTGGGCCCTGAACTACTGGACACTCGGCCACCCAACCCTAATTCTTCGCTGTGACCAAGCGCGAAACTGACGAAAAGTGGAGCGAAAGGGACTCGAACCCTCGACCTCTGCATTGCGAACGCAGCGCTCTCCCAACTGAGCTACCGCCCCGATTCGGATGGGTTTGCGGAAATATGCCGACAAACCTTTCCGTCGTTCGGTCGATTGTAAGATAGGCGACGGGAACGGGGAAGTGGTCTTCTGATTCGCCTGGGTAAGGGCTCTCCGTGGGCAGCGGGGCTCCCTTTCGAGTGCAGAGCCCCCTAGGGACGACTCCAAAGTTGCGAGAGAGCGTCTCATGCCAGAATTTCGTGCAAAACGTGCCCCTTGACGTCGGTCAGTCGCATGTCTCTGCCGCTGAAGCGAAAAGTGAGTCGCTCGTGGTCCAAGCCTAGAAGGTGCAGCATGGTGGCATGAAGATCGTGGATTTCGGCCCGGCGGTCGATCACGAAATAGCCATATTCATCGGTCTCTCCATAAACCGTTCCTCCCCGCACCCCGCCACCGGCCATCCACATACTAAACCCGAAGGTGTTGTGGTCGCGGCCATCGGAGCCCTGCGCCATGGGGGTTCGCCCGAATTCTCCGCCCCACACCACGAGGGTTTCGTTCAACAAGCCACGCGCTTTCAAGTCGCGTAGCAGCGCGGCCACTGGTCGATCGGTGGCATCGGCGTTGTTTTGGTGTCCTTCGCGGAGACGGCTGTGTTGATCCCAGCGGTCGCCCCCGACTTTTGGCGGAAGAATTTCGACGAAGCGAACTCCGCGTTCGACCAACCGTCGCGCGACGAGACACTGATGACCGAATACATGGGTTTTCTTTTCGTCCAGTCCGTAAAGACGCCGTGTCGCGGCGGTCTCGCTGCTCAGGTCTGTTACGTTGGGTACCGCTGCCTGCATGCGGAATGCCAGTTCATAGTTGTTGATCGCGGCTTCCAGCTTGTCGGAAGTTCCGAATTGATCAGCCGCGGCGGCGTCCAACCGCTCGATCAAGCCGAGCTTGCTTCGCTGTGCTTGCGGAGTTTCGTTTGCGTTGTAAAGGTTGGCGACAGGGCGCTCACCCGGCTTGAAGATCGATGCTTGGAAGGACGCGGGAAGAAAACCACTGGTGAAGCAACTCAGCCCTCCAGGCGGGATCATGCCGGAATCAAGGACCACGAATCCAGGAAGATCGCGACATTCACTGCCCAGCCCATAGGTGGTCCAAGCCCCCATGCTGGGACGTCCTTGAAGGCCGCTTCCGGAATGAAGGAAATAGTTGGCGTTCGTGTGTTCTGGAAAGGCCGAGGTCATCGATCGAATGATGGCCATGTCATCGACGCATTCAGCCACGTGCGGGAACAAGTCGCTCACCGGGATGCCACTTTCGCCGCGTGGTCGAAACTTCCAGGGTGACTTCAGCACGGTGCCCACGTTATCGAACTGGGTTGGCGGCACATCCATTTTGATCGGCTGTCCATGCTCCCGATCGAGACGGGGTTTTGGGTCGAATGTATCGACTTGCGAGGGGCCTCCGTCCATGAACAAAAAAATCACGTTCTTCGCGCGGGGCTCGAAGTGCGTGGCGCGGGGCGCAAGCGGATCGCCCGTTCGGTCGGGTGCGTTGCCGGCCGCACTTCGCGCCTCATCCGACAGTAACGATGTGAGAGCAACCGCTCCAAACCCATTGGCACAACGCCCAAGCATGGCACGTCGCGTAAGCGGCACCTTGATGTTGTTGCAATGTCCCATCGGTTGTCTGCCTTATTCCGTGCGTATTGAGTCTCAACGAATAAAGATGAATTCCTTAAGATTGAAGGTCACATGGCACAGGTCACGCCAGGCATGAAGTTCGTCTCCGCCGAAATCACGCAAGCGTTGCTGAACGAATTCGGTCGCCGCGGACAACTCAACCGTGGTGGGGGCTCGCGCGAAGGCCCGTTCATACATCGCGACAATGCGCCCGTTCGGATCGCCGATCGGACCTTCCAGGATCCGACGTGCCCACGATTCGGATAGCGCGTGTACCAAGGGGTTGTTCAGCATGATTAACGCCTGCGCGGGAACATTCGAAGTTCCGCGACGGCCGATCGTGGTGAACGGTTCTGGGTAATCAAAGGCCAGCAAGAGCGGCGTCAGAAAATTGCGCCGCACGTTGATGTAGATGCTACGTCGTCCGTTCCCATCCAACGGGCCAGAGTTCTTTGGGCGGCCACGACCAGACATGAAAGGTGTGAGAAATGGCGGAACGCTGGGGCCGTACATTTCCGCATTCAAAGACCCAGAGACCGACAGCAAGGCGTCACGAATCGCCTCGCCTTCGAGCCGCGCGATGGGCATGCGATGAAGGAGCTGGTTGGTTGGGTCTTTCTCGTCGGCAGTCGCGTCGGCGCGGCTTGCCATGCGGTAGGTGCTCGACAGAACGAGCAGACGATGAAGTTTCTTCAGCGACCAGCCATCGCGGATGAAGCGACTGGCCAAATAGTCCAATAGCTCTGGGTGGGTTGGTTTCTCTCCCAACTCACCAAAGTTGTCGCTGGTGGCAACTAGACCGACGGCGAAATGATGTTGCCAGACGCGATTAACCATTACGCGCGCCACCAGCGGCCTTCCGGTGTCGAGCATGCGTTGGGCAAGCGCGAGCCGTCCGCAGTTGTCGTTGAGCGGTTCTTGATGATCGCCCCCAATCATGCTTAGCAGACGTCGCGAAACAACATCTCCCAGCCGGCGGTGGCTGCCGCGAATATGGACACGCTCGTCCTCGGGCGTTCCATCAGCCATGGCGGGCGCGCGACGCGATGGCCGCAACCGTTTGCTAAGTTCTTCAATTTGGCGGTCAAGATTGTCAATCGCTGTTTGAAGTTCGCCGGCCGCCTCTTCATCGATCGCGCGAACGGTTGGGGGTTCATTGGAAGCGACGTTCGGATCCGAGTCGGCGTCGACTCGTGGTTTGTCGCGAGGAGGGTTGCTGTCGCCAAA
>Ga0114931_10005979_pt1 | contig 15039 bp, 16 predicted proteins | sample 2SBtaG_FD_89579 | JGI IMG/M metagenome (GOLD analysis project Ga0114931, IMG submission 89579) | Deep subsurface microbial communities from Kolumbo volcano to uncover new lineages of life (NeLLi) - 2SBTROV14_V59a metaG | ecosystem: Environmental > Aquatic > Marine > Volcanic | place: Kolumbo...
AAAGCCGAGTCCATCTGGCGTAACATCCTCACATCTCCGTTGCTCGAACCGACAGCGCAAGAATGGAAAAACGCTCTCTTCGCACTGAGTCAATTCATTTTCAATCAAACGTCCAGCGAACAAGCCCTTCTCGATCCGCAGTATCAAAAAAACAAATCGGCCGATTACGAAGCACGATTCTTAAAACTGCATCGTCGATGGAACGATACCGTGCAACAATTTCAAGAATTCCTTAAGCGTTATCCGCAGGAATCTCGCCGAAACGAGGCACGATTCATGCTGGCGAAAAGCCTTCATTACGGAACGAAGTATCTTCAATTCAAACTTTCTCAGGCGGAAACTGCAAATAGACGACAGGAATTGGAACGCGAGATTATCGACAAGCTGATCCAGGCGCGCGACGAATTTCGTTCGCTGCAAAAATCGCTTCTCGATTCCAAAGATCAAAAATTATTTTCCCGAGAAGAGCAACTTTATTTGATCGATTGCTACTTCGATATCGCGCATACGATTTACGATCTCGCGGCTTTCAGCTCCGACTACGAAAGAGCGATCATCGCTTATAACAGTGCAGTCAACAGATATCCGCAGGATCCTCGCGTGCTGCTCTCGTATCTTCAGATTGCCGATTGCAATCTCAAGCTTTCCAAAATTGCAGAAGCACGCAGCGTTCTCGTTCAGGCTCGCGTGATTCTCCGACAATTCCCCGATTCTGTCTTCGATTCTCCGAATACGAATTTTTCTCGCAAAGATTGGGAATCGTGGATCGATCTCTTTTTGAAATTCAATCTTGATAATTCCCAGGCATTCGATGCCGATTCCACCGTCAATCGTATGCCTTAGCAAGAAAGCGAATCACGATCAATCGCCATAATTCTTGAGATTCACGTCACCCAAAACAATTTAACTTGAACTCTTACCGACAATTCGACTTCTCCGTTTTGACTGCGGACCAGGGAGTACTTTCGATGAACGAGAACAAACGAGATTTCTTGACTGTGTTGAAGAACCGAAAAGAGTACTTGAACTGTTTGTGGAAACTCTCACTCTCGCAAAACCGAATTATCGAAGAAAATAATTACGACGAACTTTTATCCGTTCTTCAAAAAAAACAAAACATCATTCGACGAATGGAAGAGTTCCGTCAGAGAGATCTTGATCTCAAAAAAGAATGGGAATCCGTGAAATCCCAACTGGAATCGCAAAGCAAACAGGACTGCGAAAACGTCATCGAAGATTCTCGACGAATTCTGGAAGAGATCATCTCTTCCAAAAAAGAAAGTACCGAATTTCTGATGAAACGACGGGAAGAAACGCAGTTGCAACTCAAGGCAGTCCAACAGGGAGATCAGGCACATCGAGCCTATCTACAACACGAGCGAACTTCACGCTCGAGAATTATCGATATCGGTCAATAGTCGTACTTTCTGTTTCAATATCCCAATCCGTTCATTCCATCGACAGGAGTTTCGATGTCTATTCCAAGCGGGAACACGAATAGCCGAAAAATGAAATCGACCGTGATCGTCGAAGACCTTCGGTTGCGCGATAAGCTAATGTTCGATTTGAAAAAACTCGGTCACGAGGTTGAAATGATCGATCCCGCAGTTCGACATCGAGAATCCGACCGTTCCCCCACAGCGGATTTCTGCTTCGTCGATTCTTGTTTTCTGGAACATCGAGACCGGCTGTCCTGGGCAGACGATCATCCTTCAACCACTTACATCTCGCTTTGGGATTTCGAGAACGATTCGCAATGGGAAAAGCAATTGCACAACGTTCGAGGGTTTATGCTCAATCGTTCCTATGTCATCTCGGAACTTTCACTCACATTACACCATGCTGCAAAGATGCGCGAATTACTCTCGAAACATCGAAGTCTCGATCATGTCATCGAGAGACAATTGGAAACCGAAATTGTCGGGATTAGCGATGCGATCCGATTGTTGCGAATTCGTGTCTCGGAAGCGATAGCGCAAGAACGACCAGTCGTCTTATTCGGAGAAGAAGGAACTTCTTCACGAGAGATCGCGCGATTAATGCATGTCGCAAATCTCGAAACGACCGGGTCTTTAATTGTTTACGATTGCCGATGTCGTCCCACGAACCAACTGCTGGATCTCCTGGAAGAATTTCTTCGAGACTCGAAGGAAGGGTTGAGTAAAAGAGAGAAAAACACCATTTACATCGGCCATTTCGAACAGATCTCGGAGAGGCAAAAAACTCGAATTCTCGATGTGTTCGGACGGTTGTCGTCTTGCGTGCAACTTGTTCTCGGTGTGACGACACGCGAATCGCTTCAACCGGGCGAACTTACTTTCGCCGATGGCGTGTCAGAATCTCTCGCGGCAATCAAAATCAAACTCGTTCCGCTGAGAAATCGAACCGAAGACATCCGGCTGGAAGCCAGACACTGTGTCGTACAAACCTCAATCCGGGCCGGTGTCTCCATCCCTCGGTTTTCCGAAGATGCGTTGATCTCCCTCGAGAATTATAACTGGCCCGGAAATTCGCACGAACTCTATTCGGTTTGCGAACAAATCTGTTCGTTGATCTCCGACAACCGAATCACAAGGGAAATCGTTCTGCCCTGGCTCACCAACACGCCGGAAGAGGAAGCCGCCACTGTTTCGTTCACTTTACGCGAAATGGAAAAACGGTTGATCGAGGCGACCTTCCATCGTTTCGGAGGCAATCGTGAGCGAACCGCAGGAGCACTCAAAATAGGAATCCGCACACTCTGTGGCAAACTTCGAGAATACGGATACCCACCCCGAGGTGGGCCGGGTTCCAAACGAATCGAATCGCGGAATGCGGCTTGATCCAAAAAACTTCAACTCACATCGAGTCAGAGAGAAGGAAGTTCCCATGACGAATTCTATCAACCAGTCGTCGGCGATCTCCATACTGGAACAAATTGCAAAATTTGGAGAACGCCGCCAGCAGGTGTTGGCGGGCAACATTGCCAATATCGACACCCCAAATTATCGAATGCGCGATCTTCCCCTCGACCAATTCAAACAGGCATTGAAGAATGCGATCGAAAATCAAGCAGTCGCTAGTGGGAAATCTTTGGACGAAAGAGCGGTCGAGTCGTCAAAACCGGACATCGAAGAATTATTCACCGACGGGCTGTTTCAGGCAGAAGTCGCTTCCCCTCAAAACCTGACTTTTCAGGATGCCAACAATCGCAGCATCGAACATCAGTCGATGGAAATGACCAAAAACTCGATGATGCAGGCGTTTGCGGTCGAGTTACTCAGTTCGCAGTATCGAGCTTTGGAAACCGTTATTTCCGAGAGGTTGTAATTCGTTCGGAATTCGAAACGATAATCACAAGGAGGTGATGAAATGTTGGAAGCAATTGATATCGGCACTAGCGGACTGGTAGCGCAGCGTCATCGTATGAATACGATTGCGGGCAACATCGCCAATGTCCATTCGACACGCGATGAAGAAGGAAACCTGTCTCCGTTTCAGCGACGCATCGTGACCTTCAGAGCCGACGAACCTTATCCCGAATCGAGCACGAATGGCGTGGGTGTCGAGTTCCACGTCGAGTACGACACCCAATCGCAACCTCGAAAAGTTTACGATCCCGGTCATCCCGATGCGGATGGCGAAGGGTACGTTTCGTTCCCGAATATCAATCTTATTACCGAATTCGTCAATGCCCTGGAAGCTAGCCGTGCGTATGAAGCCAACGTCGCTTCCATCGATATTTCGAAAGAAATGGCCAACCTGGGCCTAAGAATTCTTGCCTGAGTTTCTTTGTTTTCCGAAATTATAACAGGAATCGAACGATGAGTTCTCCCATTTTTAACTTTCCCAATATGCCAAACATTCCCAGCGGTTTTGCATCCGGTTTGAATTCCGGTTTGAATTCCGGGGGGAAGTCCTCCGGCTTGGGTATCGACTTTCAACAGTTGTTAATGCAAGCGATTTCACAAACCGATGCGATGCAACAAAAGGGAGCGAACGCCATCGAGACCGGAGTGCTCGGAGGCAACATCACCAATGTCGAGATTTTTTCAGCGGTGAAAAAAGCGGAACTAGCCTTGAAGATGATGTTACAGGTTCGTAACAAACTTCTGGAAGCTTACAACGAAATCAAATCGATGCAGATGTAACGACAAACCGCGATTGAAAGTCGAAACCCACGACTTTTTAACACATCATTGGAAAAGAGAAATATGGAATTTATCAAACGCACGTTTTCTCAGTATTCGAAAATCTTCGAAGGATTCACATCGAGCCAGAAGGCGACGTTGTTACTCGTTTCGGCGATCATCGTTGGGGGATTCGGCTATTTGATGTACAGCAACAGTGAAAGTGCCTACGTCCCTTTGTTTGCCGGAAAAACGCTTTCTGCTGAAGAGCTTTCCAATGCACAACAGGGGTTGCGGGAGAAGGGACTTTCCGATTTTAAGGTCGTCGCTCAGAAAATCATGGTTCACCGAAACAAACTCAACCAGGCCAAAGCTGCGCTGCTTGTACAGGACGGTTTACCTTCAGGCTGGGCGGAAGAAATGGAAAAACAGGTGAATAACACCAACATTTTCGACAGTAATCGCAACAATCAAACCAAGGCGAAGATTGCACTCGCTAAGGAATTACGAAGAGTGCTGCGCGCGGTTCCTCAAATTCACGATGCCAGTGTGATCTGGGCTCAGGACAGGCAAAGATCATTCCCGGTGCGATCCAAAAAAGTGACCGCCTCCGTTTGGCTGACACCCGAAAGAAACCATGAACTCACCTCACGTTTGGTGAACTCGGTCAAATCGGCCGTGGCGATGTCGATTTCCGGATTGAAGAAATCTGATATCACCATCATCGATCAAAACACCGGAAAGGCCAATGGTGAGGACGAAGACGATTTTTTCAACGGAAAATTATTAGAGGTTGTCAAAAATTGGGAAGAAAGGTTCAAAAAGAAAGTACAAAACCAACTTTCTTATATTCCAGATGTCCTTGTTGCCGTAAATGTTAAGTTGAACGATCTCAAAACGAAAAAAGAGTGGATTCGCAAACTCGATCCAAAAGGTGTCGTACCAGTGTTGGAAGAGACCAATCGAAAAGACGGGAGCGACAATTCCCAGCCTTCTCGGTCAGAGCCGGGAGTTCCACCGAATACTCCCGATAGTTTAAGAACGGGAAATGGCAATGTCAGAACGCGTACCAATAACAATTCCAAAACAAAAACGATTAACCAACCCTCTTTCTCTGAGGTAGTACAGGAATATCTCCAATCTGTTCCCGAAGCGGTGAATGTGTCGGTTTCGATTCCCGAAGATTACTTCACGAAAGTCAGTGAGATCCAGTCGAACGCAACAACTGGAAATCAACCGCCCAAAAACCGCGCTCAAATCCTCACCGACATTCAGGAGATGGTCGCCAAGACGGTCGGTCAGGATCCTGCATCGAATACCATTGCAGTCAACAGTTACATACCGGTCGATGCGGAACTTCCCGAGTTGGAAGAATCGATGATGGATTCGGTTTCTTCTTCCATGTCGCAATGGGGAGGTCCGATTGTTATGGGCATTTTCGCCGTCTGGGCTTTGCTGATGCTCAAGAAAAGTTTCAATCGTCTTCCAGAGTTACCCGAAGATTCCAGCCCTGCGACCGTAAACGTTCCACAACCTCAGCCAGATGACGAACAGGAAGAATTCTTCGAAAAGAGAGAATCGGAACGCGATCGATTACAAACCGTTGTCAGGGATAATCCCGAAATGACTGCTGCGGTCATCAGCAGTTGGTTGCAGGCAGCCAAGTAAAGCCTCTTTCAAAGACGATAATTCAAGAATGAGAATCAGCAATCATTTCCAATTCCTTCGGAACATTACTGTGTAAAGTGTCTCGGCTATGCAAGATGTTAAAAAAGCGGCCATTCTGTTACTCAGCCTCGATAAACCGATCGCTGCGGAAGTCATGAGCCAGCTTCCCAAAGGATTGGTGGAAGCGGTGACTCTGGAAATCGCGAATATCGAAACGGTGTCGAAGGAACAACAGGATGCCGTTCTCGCCGAATTCTACAAACAGTCTGGGGAAACGACGCAAATTGAACGAGGCGGAATGGAATTTGCCAACGATCTTCTCAAGCAATCTTTGGGTGACGAGGGCGCGAGTTCCATCCTCGAAAATGTCAAGCAATCGATGAGTTCGGTACCGTTCGGATTTCTCCATAAAACGGGAGCCGACAACCTGCTGACTTTTATCGTCGAAGAACATCCGCAAACCATTGCATTAATTATGTCACATTTACCGGCAGCACTTTCCGCTGAAGTGTTAAGCGGATTGCCCTCGAACAAACAACTCGATGTCATCCGACGTATTGCGAACATGGAACAAACCAGTCCCGAAGTGGTCAAAGATGTCGAAGCCAGCCTCGAACGTCGAATGACCTCCACATTCAGCCAGCAAATGGAGAAAGCGGGTGGGGTTCCCATGGTGGCACAAATTCTGAACGTCACCGACCGAATGACCAACCGCGGAATTCTGGAAAACCTGGAATCGGAAGACCCCGATCTGGTAGAAGATATCCGTCGGCTGATGTTTGTCTTTGACGACCTCCTCAAACTCGACGACCGTGCCATTCAAACATTGTTGAAGGAGATCGACAACAGCCAGTGGTCGGTCGCCCTGAAGGGTGGATCCGAGGAAATTAAACAAAAAGTTATGGGGAATCTTTCGCAACGTGCCGCAGAAACGTTGAAGGAAGACATGGAATATCTTGGCCCGGTCAAAGTGAGTGAGGTGGAAGCGATGCAACAACAAATTGTCGATATCGTTCGCCGACTGGAAGATGCCGGTGAGATTGAAGTTGCCGCTGCGGGAGAAACCGAACAGTACATCACGTGACGGGTACTTTTTGCAAACCGAAAAGAAATCGTCATTCACATTCGAGCCGTTAAAAAACGTCCTTATGAATACTTCACGACTCTTGAAGGTGGAACAGGCACGACTTCTCAGTTCCAATATCGCCTTCAATTACGACGATTTGCAGAAACGGTGCGACGATTATCTCGTCCGTATCAAAAACGAAACGCAGGCGATGATTGAAACCGCTCATAGCGAATCGGAAGAAATCAAACGTAATGCCTACCAAAAGGGTTTCGAACAGGGAAAAGAAGACGGTTTAACAGAGGCGAATCGCAAAATCGAGAACGAATCCGCACAAAAAGCTCAGGAACTATCCGAGCTACAACTTAAAACAGTCCTTCCGGCGATGCAACGAGCCGCTAAACTCGTCGTCGAGGAAAAAGAACGGTGGCTGGTACAATGGGAGACTCGCGCCATTGAACTCTGCGCTGCGATGGCGGAGAAAATTATCCGACATGAAATCGAACGAAAACCCGAGTTTCGACATGAGATGATCGAGGCAGCGTTGGAATTGGTTTCCGGCCATGTGTCGATTGTGCTCACGCTCAATCCCATCGATAAAGACTTACTGGGTCAATGCGAAAAAGAGATCGTCGAGGCCATTGCAGGGTGTGGAGAAGTACGCATCGTTGTGGACGAAAACGTCACTCCAGGGGGATGTCGCATCTCCTCGAAACAGGGTACCGTCGATGCGACCATCGAAACGCAATTACGAAGACTTTCCAGCGAACTGGTGCAATTCGATCGCTTCGATGAAGACCAATCGGAAACCTCATCGATATGAAAAATCAACTCGAACAAATTCTTCCTTATGAAATCACCGGACGCGTTTCCAATATCGTCGGGTTGACGGTCTCGGTTTCGGGATTCCCTGTCCCCTTAGGTGCGGTTTGCAGAATCCATGGGAGTCGTGGCGAATTTGTGGACGGCGAAGCGATCGGTTTCGACGACGAAGATACGCTTCTGCTGACTTACCGAAACCTGACCGGGCTTCGGCGAGGAAACCGCGTCACCATGCTTCATTCACTACCCGGTTTAAGAGTCGGTGATGCGCTGCTGGGACGAGTTATCGATGGCCGCTGTCGGTTTTTGGACGGGAAACCCGCTGCGGCGTTGCCACATCGTGTCAATTCGCAGTCGTCTTCGACTTCTCCTCTGGATCGACCTCGCATCGACGAACCGCTGGAAACAGGTATCCGAACCATCGATGGACTGCTGACGTGCGGAAAAGGTCAACGTCTGGGAATTTTCTCGGGAAGTGGTGTAGGGAAAAGTACAATCATCGGTCAATTGGCTCAGTCGAGTTCTGCTGATGTGAATGTGGTAATTCTGGTAGGAGAGCGAGGTCGCGAAGTTCGAGAATTTCTCGAAAGAGACCTCGGACCCGAAGGGTTGGCCAAAAGCGTGGTCGTGGTCGCAACCAGCGACCAACCCGCCCTCACTCGTTTTCGTGCTGCTTTCGCCGGAACGGCCATCGCCGAATACTTCCGGGACCAGGGAAAAGATGTCTTGCTGATGATGGATAGCGTGACCCGATTCGCCCTGGCACAGCGGGAAATCGGTCTGGCAGCGGGTGAACCGCCAGCCACACGGGGATATCCCCCCAGCGTGTTTTCCACGCTTCCTCGCTTGCTCGAGCGGAGCGGTCGTAACAAATTTGGCAGTATTACCGGTTTTTATGCCGTTCTTGTTGAAGCGGACGATGACAACGAGCCGATCTCAGATACGGTGCGTGGCATTTTAGACGGGCACATTATGCTTTCTCGGAAGCTGGCCGAGCGGTCTCACTGGCCGGCCATCGATGTTCTCGCCAGTATCAGCCGTTCTATGAACGATATTGTTGACCCCAGTCAAATTGCCGATGCGAATCTCATCAAACGACATCTGGCCGCGTATGCCGAATCGGAAGACCTGATTTCCATCGGTGCGTACCAGGCAGGATCGAATCGGTTAGTCGATCGTGCCATTCAATTGAGAGAACCATTAAATCGTTTCCTTCAGCAATCGACGAATGACTTCAGCCGTTTCGAAGAAACCGTCAATCGGATGAAACAATTTTCGTTAATGATAGAAACCGAGGAAAACTCCCCACATGCCGAAGAACGTTCAACAAACCCGATGACCGTAGCTTCCACTTCAGAAGCCAACGAGGGACTTTCGATTTGAAGGAAGACCTATCGATCTTTAAGAAGCCTAAATTTTTGAATTCCAACCTTGATGAAAAAGTTTCGATTTCGATTTGAATCTCTTCTCTCATTCCGAAAAAGCCGGCGCGATCAATGTCGCCAGATTCTTTCCGGATTGCTTGGAGATCTCGATCAACTTGGCCTGGAAAAACAAAAAACGATGAGCCACAGAATTGATCAATTGAGCGAATTGAGAGGCTTAAACGAAAAAGGACAAATGGATGTCGATCGTGTCACCAGCCGTCGATTCCATTCGGGGCAGTTACTTGTGGAAATCCAATCGATCGAACAACAGGAAGCCATACTGGACGATCGAATCTCGAAGTGTCGCAATATCCTCGCCGAAGCGGAACGCGAAGTGAAAATTATCGAAAAGTTGAGAGAAAAACATCAAGCGGATTATAACGAGAATCGGGAACGCACGGAGCGAATCGAGCTTGAGCAAACATGGCTCGGATTGAATTCGGGAGAATTTGCAAGATGAAAAAAAAGATGATCTTCGGAGTTAGCATTCTCTGCATCGGTACGTTGCTCACCGAACTGGCTGCCTTGGGAGTTTTGGCGATACAGGGAAAAATTACCAACAAAACGATTGTCGAAGTTCAGGCTGTTCTCGATGGGGAGTACAAGGAAGAGGCAATCGAAGCCGAAGCCGAAATCCAAACGCCTCACTCGCAGGCAGAAATCGACAGGGAGAGAATCGACAGATCTTACCAATTGGGAAATGTGAGAACAGAAATCGAACTCATCAGCGAACTTCTTCGAAAGCGTGGCGATCAACTTCTGGCAAAGCAGGGTAAGATAAAATCCGATAAGGAAAATTTCGAATCGCAATTGGACAAGTTCCAAAAAACCAACACGACGGCTTCCGCAGAGACCGCAAGAGGAATTCTACTGAAGATGACTCCCGAAGATGCGGTCGTCAGTCTGATGCCTTCAACTCTGGAACACAATATTCTGCTGTTAAAAGGAATGCAGGAGAAAAAGATCGCAGAGATTCTGCAACAATTCATCAAGAGTCGCGATCCCAAAACCGTAAAAAGAGGTCAAGACATTTTTCAGGCAATCAGCATGGGCGAACCGGAAAAAAAACTGGTGGAATCCGCCATCAAGAAGGGTAAACCGGCTTTTAATCAAAACCCGTGAGGAACGATCTGGGGAGAAAACGAACAAGCACAAAGGGGGGGTGATATGCCAAGATTGGATTTCTTAACTCAAATCGATACCAACAGGTTCGGATTGCAACGTCCGAATCTTCAACAGAAGGAACGCATTCTTCCCATCGAAGATCGTTCGGCTTATCGTTTCGCCTTAAATCGGTCACTCCAGGAATCCGATCCTTCGCGAAGAATCGATACACCGGAATCGATAGATTTGTCGGAGAGAAATCGTCGAACTGAAATTTCGTCTTCTCGAATTGACGAACATCGGTTCGAATCGCGGGAGCATGCGATTCCCTCTCGTCCCAAGTTGGCTTCCTCAGATGAGGATGCGCATGAGGACGATTCGAAAATTCCACCGAAAACACCTCAAACTGTTCTCGATCGTCTTGAAACAAACGTTGCTCAAATTGTCCCCAATCTTGACGATTTCCCTATACCACCTTCCGGACTCGTCGAGAGTATCAACCCCGCAATTCAAGTCTCGTTTGCAACTGAAACCAATGCAGTGAATGGTAACGCGGATCTGAGTTTACAAATCGATCTCGAAGAAATACCCGTTGCTCCCGAGAGTTTAATAGAAGCTATTGGTAAGTTCCAAGGGGACGAAGATCTGCAGAATTCGACGGAAGTCCCCGACGTACTTGTGAACGAGTTGCAAAGGCTGAAGCCATTGATTCAAAACGAAATCTCGACGGAAGTACCGTTGCAGGAACCCGCGAAGAAGGATGCGGATTCTCTTCCAGAAGCAAACGTCGAAGGTGTCATCGTCGCCCAGATTCCGGGGTTCGAGACAGCAGAGGGTCTCGATACAAATCAACCCTTCATTTCGACCGAGTTTGCTTCGACCCAGAGCGATCCGACCCCGGACATACTCCCGGTCGGAATTTTATCTAAAGAAATCAATAGCGAAGAATCCCAGAATCAGGAAGACGCTAACACGACATCAAGCAAGAATATTTCCAATCCGGAAACCGATTCTTCAACCAAACAGAATCTTCTCACAGTAAACGGCGTGGTCAATAAGACGGAATTCTTGCAAAACGATGCTCACGATGCTGAAACGAGGACGAATTCGACGACGAGTTCCTCGATTCAAACTTCCAATCCTTCGGTTCAAAGTTCCGAACAATCCACAAAAAAAGTTACCGATTCCTCAGAGGCGAATTCCGACGGGAAACCGGTCACGCTCTCTCAAAACGAAAGTCTCGCGTTTGCGAATCTCCGGTCGCAGGCAGCCAATCAGAGCGAAACCGGTCTGGTCGATTCGCAGGATTCCAAAGACAATGCTCTTCCCAACTCTTCAGCGCACTTCGACGTTGGAACTTCCGACAGCAAAGCATCGATACAGAGTTCGACTGTGAGACTGACAACTCCGTCGGCAATCAGAGCGGCAAAAAATCTGAATGCCGAGCAACTCGTCGATCATGTGTCACAGGCGGTCAGAGTCTCGCAGCAATCGGGAAAAACCATGAAGTTTCGACTTCAACCTCCCGAATTGGGAACGCTTCAAGTTGAAATCCGTCAGGACAACGGAATGTTGACGGCTCGATTGGAAGTTCACACCGAAGCGGCACTCAAAGCGATTACGCATAACATTACGCAATTACGAGACGCGATCCATCACACCGGCGGGAACATCGAAAAAATCAACGTACAGTTCGCCGAATCCAGAAACGAACACCAACCTTCAAATCATTCTCGGCAACAGGGTCAGGAACAAAAACAAAACGGCGAACGGCAAGGTTCAGAGAGAAATCGCAATTCATTCGGCTCGGAAAACGAGTCTGGAGACGAGAACGATACCCACTTGCGAACCGACCCTGGAAAACAAGTCGATATTCAAGTTTAAGAGATTCAAAATATCATCACTTCGAAAATGTGAGGAACGACGTCATGGATATTTCCCAACTGTTATCGAGTACCAACTCGAATACCAATATCGTCGACCGTAACGAAACAGGTTTCGCTGGCCTGGATTCCACAGCTTTTATGAAGCTGCTGATTACCCAGCTACAGAATCAGGATCCCACCGAACCGGTGACCAACAGCGAGTTGCTCAACCAATTGGCGATGATGCGCAATCTCCAATCGAATATCGAACTCGGAGATTCCCTGGCAGCGATCACTTCGAGTCAGAATCTATCCAACGCCGCGGTATTCATCGGTCGAACCGTCGTCGGTACAAACACGAATAAAGAACAGGTGACGGGAGTCGTCGATCGAGCTTTTGTCGCCGACGGCGAAGCTTTTGTCGGTATCGGTTCCGATGAAATCGGACTCAAACAGGTCGAATCTGTCAGTGCCCTTTCCGGGAATTAATCTTCGTCGCCAGAGTGGATGCGAAGATAGCTCTCGTAACGGACGAGCGATATGAGATCGCGTTTGACGGCGAGTTTGATCCCGCACTCTTTTTCGTGTGTATGGGTGCAATCGGGAAACTTGCACCAGCGGACGAAGGGACGAAACTCGCAGAAAAAGCCTTCGACTTCTGCAGGAATTACGTCCCACAAACTGAACTGCCGAATGCCAGGTGTGTCGGCGACCCACCCGCAAAAATCGAGGGAGATCAATCGGGCACGTCGAGTCGTATGTTTTCCCTTCTGAGACCAACTGGAGATTTCGTTCGTCTGTAGTTCGAGATCGGGTTGAACGATATTCAGAAGAGAAGACTTACCCACACCGCTTTGCCCGGTTAGCACGCTTTGCCTTCCTTTGAGGATTTGTTTGAACCGTTCGATACCCAAACCGGTTTGTACACTCGTCAGCACAACTTCGTAACCGATCCTGCCATACATTCCCGCGACTCTTTGCAACTCTGTGGGATCGACAAGATCGCACTTGTTGATGCAGACGACCGGTTTGACTTTCCCTTTTTCCGCACTGAGGATGATACGATCGATCAAAGGCGTTTTCAGAGGTGGATCGGCAGCAGAAGCAACAATCAGCACGCAATCGATGTTGGCGACGATGATTTGTTCCCTACCTCCGGTTTTACGCGAGATGATGCCATGTCTGGAATCGACTCTTTCTATCACACCTCTTTCTTCATCGAGCGGTTGAAACAGAACAACATCGCCTGTCACGACGGCGTTTCGAGTTTCACGAGACATTGTCCTCACAACTCTGCGTGTCGTGCATTCATATTGTTTGCCGGTGTCTGTCTTCACGAGCGAATTCAAACCGATGGCCGAAACGACCCGGCCTTTCAGACATTTCGACTCGTCGATGTTTCGAAGCGTCAGATCGCCTTTTTCGGATTCTGAGGCGATGACAGTGCGGTATCGGGAAAGTTCGCCTTTGCCACTGACTCGTTCCGACTGAGCAAGTTCCTCGATTTCGGCGGTCTGCTCCAGGGCTTCGCGAGTGAGATTGCCGGTTCGCGCTCGTTTCTCTCTGTTCTTTCGGAAAGCGACTCGCAGCTTTTTTTTCTTTTTAGCCACGGTAAGCGGTGCTCGAATCAGTGACGACCATTTCGGCGAACTTTTTCGACAGGTTGAGTATCTTCGATCTCGTAACGACGACTGCGACGTTCATCGTCAGTCGAGCGTTCCATGATCTCGCGCGCTGCGGGATTCTTCATGCTCAATCCCGCTTTTTCCAGTAGACCGATCGCGAAGGGATCCTCGTCTTCGGGCGGTGGGCCACTTCCACTGGGTGTGTAGGAAAGTTCGTATTTGTGTTTGGCCATTGCGACGACGTCGCCGGGCATCAGCCATTTGGAGGCACATCGAATCCCGTTGACCTTAATGCCATTTCTGCTACCCAGATCGCGAACGATCCAAAAACCTTCGATCATTTCAAATTCGCAGTGGTGGGAGGAGATATTCGGAAAGCGTAGAGAGATATCGCAACTGCCCCGTCTTCCCACCAGAAGACGCGATTTTAAGAGTGGAATGGGGTCGCCCCCCCCACAAGGTATCAACTCACCGAAGGTCATCGTATTTTACCGGTTCCCGGTACAAGAAGCCCCATCGAATGGGAAATCTATAGGTAATAAAAAGGAATCAACCCCGTATGACTGCTGAAATCGGGATTTTCTGAAAGAAGAGTTGTATAAACTCCAATCTACCTGTGCAGGGTAACAAGGTCAATTTCTAGTTTTACAAAATCGCTAATCCTTTCAAAATGAATCATAGTCATTCTGATTAGAGAAGTCGATTTTATCTGTGAGTTACGTCACGATACGATAGTTTTTACGGTTTTTCGAGCGTAAAATAGCAAGTTCCGAAGTGGGACAAGCGGTCGCTGCTGTGAAGTTATCCGCTTCATGGTGGAGGAAAGTCCGGACACCACAGGGCAAGATGGTGGGTAACACCCACCGTTCGTAAGAACCGGGAAAGTGCAACAGAAAGCAAACCGCCTTGCCTCGGCGAGGTAAGGGTGAAACGGTGCGGTAAGAGCGCACCAGCGAATCGGGTGACCGGTTCGGCTAGGCAAACCCCATCCGGTGCAAGACCAAGCAGGAATGAGACGGGAGATTTCTCCCGTCACGAATCGGCCCGATTCGTTCGAGTTCCGGGTAGGTTGCTCGAGGCGGCGGGTAACCGTCGTCCCAGAGAAATGATCGCTCGCGACAAAATCCGGCTTATCGTCCCACTTCGGATTTTTTTTCTTAACAGACTCTGCGTCTTCGAGAAAAAGATGATTTTCCTACCCAACAGCTCGGCAGTGGTCTTACCCTCCCATCCCGACTATGGTTTCGTGCTGCTTTTCTTTTTGTGCATCTCGAACCATTTTAGAATATGCACCACCTTGGCAATTAGATTGCTCGGTCGAGATGCGATTCCATGACCTGCGCCCTTGATACG
>Ga0114931_10005980_pt1 | contig 15038 bp, 13 predicted proteins | sample 2SBtaG_FD_89579 | JGI IMG/M metagenome (GOLD analysis project Ga0114931, IMG submission 89579) | Deep subsurface microbial communities from Kolumbo volcano to uncover new lineages of life (NeLLi) - 2SBTROV14_V59a metaG | ecosystem: Environmental > Aquatic > Marine > Volcanic | place: Kolumbo...
CACATCTCCGACCACCAGCACCAGCACCAGTAATACCAGGCCGATGGTGTAAATCCAGGGCGACTAGAAACGCAGGCTATCGGTGGAAATATTGGCCAGCACCAGCATCATGAACATGGCCAGTCCCAGGCGTGTCACCTGGCGGTTAGTCAGCGCCATGGACTGGTCGCCGGCGGAATACAGCACGATCAGGCCGGCGCTGATGAGTAACAGGATACCCAGTAACAGCAATGGCTCCATATGCAACCACTGGAGTAATTTACGGGAAAAACTCATGCTGGCGCGACGGTTATCGAAATGGCGATCAATCATGTTGTTTCTCCTGTTGCTTGACCCAGGCGTCGATGACCTTACGCGCAATGGGAGCGGCAACACTACTGCCATGGCCACCATTTTCTGCCACCACAGCCACCACTATGCGGGGTTTATCTGCGGGAGCGAAGGCAATGAACAGTGCATGGTCCTTGAGTTTTTCCTGCACGGTTTCTTCGTCGTATTCCTCATCCTGGGCAATGCCGAACACCTGGGCGGTACCGGTTTTACCCGCCATTTTAAAATGCAGACCATAACCGGAAGCACGTGCAGTGCCCCGCAGGCCCTGCACCACGCTGATCATGCCATCAATCACGTATTTCCAGCTGGCCGGTCTTTGCAGCTCGATCTGGCGGGGGTCGGCAAACTTCATTTCATGCACTGTGCCGGTGTCACCATCGGTCACTTCCTGTAATAGATGGGGCCGATGCACTTCACCCCGGGTCGCCATGATCGATGTGGCGTTAGCCAGTTGTAACGGTGTGGTTAACACATATCCCTGACCAATCCCGGCTATCAGGGTTTCACCCGGATACCAGATTTTGTGACGGATACGCTGTTTCCATTCCCGCGAAGGCAGCAAGCCGGATTGCTCGCCGGTGGTATCGATGCCGGTTTTCCGACCAAAGCCAAACCGGCGCAGGAACTCATGCATGCGGTCGATTCCCAGTCGATAGGCCAGTTCGTAGAAGTACACATCACAGGACTGCTCAATGGCATGCTGTAGATCCATGTCCCCGTGGCCGGACTTTTTCCAGTCGCGGTATTTGCGATCTTCGTTGGGCAGCATGAAATAACCGTGACAGGGAATCGTCTCCAGGTGGCCGATAACCCGGTTTTCCAGCCCAGCCAGACCCACGAACGGCTTGAACGTAGAACCGGGTGGATACTGTCCGGACAGCGCCCGATTAAACAACGGCCGATCCGGAGAGTCCCGCAGACGCGAATAGTCCTTCAGGCTAATCCCATGAACGAACAGGTTCGGGTTATAGGACGGCAGGCTGGCCAGCACCAGGACTTCACCGGTGTGAGGATCCATGGCCACCACCGCACCGTTGTATTTCCCCATGGCCTTCTCCGCCACTGACTGCAGCGTGGCATCCAGGCTCAGGACCAGGTTAGATCCCGGAATCGGCGGGGTTTTATCCAGCACGCGCAACTCCCGCCCCTGCACATTCACTTCAACATTCTTGTAACCCACCTGGCCATGCAACAGATTCTCATACTGGCGTTCCAGACCGATTTTGCCGATATGACTGGTGCCGGCATAGTTAACAGCATTCACCTGGCGCAGCTCATCTTCATCGATGCGGCCCACGTAACCCACCACATGGGCGGCCCGTTTACCCAGGGGGTAAAAACGACTCAAACGGGCATTGATTTCCACCCCCGGAAACCGATACCGGTTCACCGCCATGTGAGCGACTTCTTCATCCGACAGCTGGGTACGCAGGGGTATAGGTTCGAAAGCACGGCTGCGTTTGCGTTTCAGGGTTTTGTAGAAACGCTCGATCTGGCTATCGTCCAGCGCCACCAGCTGTTTCAGCTGTTCGATGGTGGCGCGCATATCCTTCACCTGCTCCGGGATCACTTCCAGCTGGAACGATGGACGGTTCTCTGCCAGCACCACGCCGTTACGATCATAAATCAAGCCACGATTGGGGGCGATGGGCACCAGCCGAATACGGTTGTTTTCCGACAGGGTTTTAAACTTGCTGAATTCGATGTACTGCAGAAAGGTGAGCCGCCCCACCAACATGCCTATCAATAGCAGGGCGAACACCGCCGCCACCCAGGCTCTGCGCCTGAACAGGAGTGCCTCCTGAAAATGATCTTTAAGTACCGCGCGACGGGGCATTCAGTTTATATACCGGTATATCGGATATGACATGAAGCCAATCATGACTCCTGTTTCTGTTGATCGTTGAACCGCTGGACACTGGTCATAATTTCTTCTTTGGCCGCCTCTACACCGACCCAGCTCTCCACCTTGACCCACTTCCCGGTCTCCAGTGCCTTGTACTGTTCAAAGAAATGAGTGATCTGCTCCAGCAGACCATCATGCAGGTCTTTGGGTGACTGGATATCGTCATAGAGTTTCGTCAGGTCGCGGGTTGGCACTGCCAGCAGTTTATGATCTTCACCGGATTCATCCACCATTTCCAGCATGCCAACCGGACGACAGGAAATCACCGAACCACTGATCAGCGGCACCGGGGTCACCACCAGTACATCCACCGGGTCACCGTCTTCCGACAGGGTATGAGGCATAAAATCGTAATTACACGGATAAAACATCGCCGTGCCCATGAAACGGTCCACAACCAGGGCACTGCTATACTTGTCGATTTCGTATTTTACCGGCGCGCCGTGAGCGGGAATTTCTATCACGACGTTAATTTCATTAGGTACATCATTTCCGAGAGGAAGGTTTTCGAGATTCATTCAAGTTCCCAGGTGTTTCACTATTGCTCAGGATTCTAACAAATTCAGCTCCGTTAAGCGCCAAACTCCTAAAAAGAATACTCGACTTTACAAATACATTGATTACAATCCGGAACTAATTCATTCATATTACTAAGGGGAATTCTGTCTTATGAGAATCGTACTTCTAGGTGCACCCGGCTCAGGCAAGGGAACGCAGGCAAAACTGCTGGTTGACAAATACAATATTCCACAGATTTCTACCGGTGATCTTCTTCGTGCCGCTGTCACAGCACAGACACCACTGGGACGCCAGGCCAAAGCCGTGATGGATGCCGGACAGCTGGTTCCCAACGATATCGTGCTGGGCATGATTCGCGAAAGACTCAACAACCCTGATGCCAAAAACGGCTTCATCCTGGACGGTTTCCCCCGCAACCTGGAACAGGCGGAAGAGCTGGACAAACTGCTGCAGGGCATGAACCAGCCGCTGGACACCTCGGTACTCATCGATGTGGATTTCGACAGCCTGATGCAACGCCTCACCGGTCGCCTCACCTGCGAGCAGTGTGGTGCCGTGTACAATCGTTACACTAACCCGCCCGTGGTCGATGGCGTATGCGACAAATGCGGCGGTAAACTCCAGCACCGCTCTGACGACAACGAAGACACCATCGGCAAACGCCTGCGAGTATACGAGTCTCAGACCACCCCACTCATCGATTACTACCAGGGTCAGGACAAGCTGGTTAAAGTGGATGGCAAACGGGGAATCAACGAGATTTACGCCGACATCACCACCGCCATGAAAACCATTAGCCTGAAAAAACCCGTCGGCGAGGCCAAACCCACACCACCGCCGGCTACCCCGGCAGTCAACGTTACCAAAACCACTGCACCGGTCGCTCCCAAACCAGCACCTGCACCTACGGCGGCCAAACCGGCCAGCACACCGAAACCGGTCGCCAAGCCCGCTGTTGAAAAACCAGCATCGGCCGTGGCGAAAAAACCTGCCGCCAGCAAACCGGCGGCAAAACCCGCTGCAGCAGCCGCTGCCAAACCGGCACCGGCCAAAAAAGCCCCAACGAAAAAAGCGGTGGTAAAAAAGCCGGCGGCGAAAAAAGCAGCCGTAAAAAAGGCAGCAGTAAAAACCGCACCTAAAGCAGCGGCTCCCAAGAAAGCCGCCAGTAAGCCTGCACCAGCCAGAAAACCGGCAGCGAAAGCCGCTGTTAAAAAGAAAGCTGTCAGTCGCAAAGCACCGCCACGTAAAGCGGTCGATCCGGTTCAGGCCATGAAAGCCCAGTTAAAAGCGTTGCAGGAAGAGCTGAAATCACTCAATAGCGATCTGCGCCTGGCAAATCAACGTGGAGCGGCCCTGGCCAAAGAACTGGCAGTCAAAGTCAAACCAGCCAAACCCAAGGCTTCCGCCAAGAAGAAAAAGGCCGGCAAAAAAGCCAGAAAGAAAAAATAAGCTGATATTGTAAACCCGGCATTAAACGGGTTAGCACTGACATTTCGGCCTTTCCAGGCCGGAATGTCAGTTTGTTAAACCTCACATCACGCCATCAGGCGTTCTGCTGTTCCGCTTCAGCGGCAGCGATATCTGCCCGCACCTTATCCATATCCAGGGTTTTCACCTGTTCTACCAGCTGAGTCAGGCCTGATTCAGGGATCATGCCGGGCTGGGCGAATACAATAATCTGTTCCTTGAAAACCATCAAAGTGGGGATGGAGCGAATCTGGAAATGAGCGGCGATGGCCTGCTCCTCTTCCGTGTTCACCTTGGCAAACACCATATCTTTATGCTGTTCAGAAACGGTTTCATAAATAGGACCAAAGGATTTACAGGGACCACACCAGGGTGCCCAGAAATCAATCAACACGATGTCGTTGCTGTTTACCGTGGATTCCAGAGTCTGTTCATTCAGTTCAAGTGTCGCCATTGATATCTCCTCAAGTTTTACCTCACTCCTCGCCAGATTCGGCAAAGTCCAGGAGAAATGGGGATCAGCTGGCAGGAAACCGCCTCAGGGTTTCCCATTCATAGTATTTGACCGGACAGCTCGATACCCTATCATCCGGTCACACATATTAACAAATTCTTATATATGGTTAAACGCCCGATTTTCAAGCACCGGCTCAGGCCTGCCGCTGGCCGTACAGCTGGCGATACAGATCATTGCGGTTCACCAGGTCATCATGGCTACCCTGGTCGATGATACGGCCACCATCAAACACGTATACCCGGTCCGCCTGTTTCACCGCACTCAGACGATGGGCAATAATCAGGGTGGTTTTATTTGCCAGGAATTCGCTCAGAGCAGTGTGCAACAGGTATTCGGTCTGGGTATCCAGGGCCGAGGTGGCTTCATCCAGCAGCACCACTTTGGGATTGGACAATACCATGCGTGCCACCGCCAGGCGTTGCCGCTGACCGCCGGACAGGCGAATACCATTGCGCCCCACCACGGTTTCCAGGCCCTCCGGCAGGTCTGCCAGGAAGGTTTTCAGCTGGGCAATTTCCAGTGCCTGCCAGAGTTTGTCATCCGGGATGTCCCGCCCCATGAGCAGGTTGGAGCGAATCGTGTCATTGAACAGCATCGGGTGCTGCAACACCGTGGCGACATTATCCCGCACCACATCCAGGCCGATGTCCTCCACCGGCACGCCATCGAAGCACACCTGTCCCTGCTGCGGCGAATACATACCCAGTATCACCTGCACCAGGGTGGATTTTCCACCACCACTGGCCCCAACCAGGGCAACTTTTTCTCCTGCCTGCATGGTCAGGCTGACATCGGACAGCACCGGCTCGCCATCACCATAGGCAAAATTCACATGCTCCACACTCAGGGACACAGTGGACTTGCCTTCAAACGGATTGAGCCGGTGCGGATAATCCGGCTCCTGCTGCAGTTGCAATAAACGATTCAACCGTGCCAGGGCGGCGTTGGCGGCGAAATAACTGTACTGAATGCCCAGCACTTCCTGCACCGGCGTCATCATGAACCACAGATAGGCATACACAGCGAACATTTCCCCCAGGCTGAGGCTGGAGAACATCACCATTAGCATGCTCACGGCCCGAAAAACCTCGAAGCCCATCAGGAACACAAAAAATGAAAACCGGGTGGCGGCATCACTCTTCCAGCCAAACGCGATGGAGTGGGTTTTCACCCCGCGAGCTTTATCGATAACCCGCAGGATGTAATTGCGTTCCCGGTTGGCGGCACGGATTTGCTGGATGCCGTCCAGGGTTTCAGTGAGGGACTGCTTGAAAATTTCCAGCGCCGAATTCTCCCGCTTTTTCAGGTGCTTGACCTTCTTGCCCAGCACGGTAGTGAAATAAATCACCATCGGATTCATCACCAGGATAAACAGGGCCAGCTTCCAGTGAATGAACAACAGGATCACCGCGACCCCGATCACCGACAGCACCGAAACAATAAACTTGCCCAGGGCTGAACCGATGAATTCATCGATGGACTGGATGTCCGTCACCAGTCGCGAAGCCACCGCACCGGAACCCAGGATTTCGTATTCCACCATGGAGACTTTCTGCAACCGCTCCAGCAGGCTGCGGCGAATCCGAAACGTGATATCTTTCGCCACTCGGGTGAATTCACGGGTCTGCCACACCGACATCACCATGGCCATGAAACGCAGGCTAATGGTGGCGAACATCACCCCCAGGATATACATCAACGGGCCCTGCCAGCTTTGCGGATAAATCCGCTGCATCACATCCACCATGGGCCCACCTTTATGCAACAGCACCTCATCCACCAGCAGCGGCATCAGCAGGGGAATGGGCACACTCAATAAAGCGGCCATGATGGCAATAATGTGCGCATGTACCAGGGTGCGCCGGTGACGCCGGGCAATGGAGAACACCTGGCGCCAGGTGCATTCGGTAATATCCGGGGGTTCCTGTGAGGTATCCGGTTCTGAGGGAAGGCGATTCATTAGCGAGAATTAAACTACATTTAAGGGTATAAGTCTGTACTTCTCAGGCACAAGAGCCAAACAGGGAAGTCTGACACGAATAACCCGGTGGAATTCAACCAGCACATGTATCACATACTCGTCATTGACCAGGGCACTCATGCCAGCCGCGCCATGCTGTTCGATGCCGCTGGCGAACAGGCGGCACAGGCCGAAGTGACCGTTGGCCTGCAGCGTATCGACCAGTTCCGTGTCGAGCAGGACCCGGAAGATATTCTGGCCTCGATCCACCAGGCCATCCAGGCATTGCCCCCGGATTTGCTCAGCCGGGCCAGCTACTGTGGCATCTGTACCCAGCGCTCCACTTCAGTCGCCTGGAACCGCAACAGCGGCAAAGCCCTGGCGCCAGCCCTGAGCTGGCAGGATACCCGTTGCCAGTCCGAACTTGGGCCACTCAAACCCCTGGCATCCCGCATCCGCCAGTTGACCGGTTTACCGCTATCCCCCCACTATGGCGCAGGCAAATTCCGCTGGCTGTTGCAACACTCGGCCACGGTCAGGGAAGCCGAAGCCGCCGGTGAGCTGGTGCTGGGACCACTGGCCAGTTACCTGGCGTACCAGCTACTGAAACAGCAGCCCCTGCTGGTGGATCACAGCAATGCCCACCGCAGCCTGTTAATGGACATCCGGCAACTGGACTGGAGCCTCGAGTTGCTGGATCTGTTCCATATCAGTCCAGCACTGCTACCCAAGTGTGTGCCCACCTGTGCCAACCACGGTAAACTCGAACGCTACGGCATTCCCATCACCACCCTGTGTGGCGACCAGAGTGCGGCGTTTTATGCCGAAGGTGTGGTCGGCCCGCAAACCGCCTGCATCAACCTGGGCACCGGTGCGTTTATCCTGGCGAATACCGCAGCGCCACCGGAACACACCGAGCTGTTGTGCGGCCTGGCGGCCAGCGGGGAAAACTGGCATCACTACCTGCTGGAAGGCACGGTCAACGGCGCCGGTACCGCTATCAGCTGGCTGCAACAGAACCAGGCTGATTTTGATACCAGCCACATGGACGAGATCATGACCACGGCAACAAACCCGCCACTGTTTATTAATAGTGTCGGCGGCCTGGGCTCACCCTGGTGGTTCAATCCCGGCTCGCCTCGATTTGTGGGGGATGCCGACGCAGCGCTGCCAGAAAAACTCACCGCCGTGGTAGAAAGCATCGTATTCCTGCTACAGAAAAACCTCGAATGCATCCAGGCACTGCAACCGATCACGCAACTGAAAATTAGCGGCGGCCTGTCTCGCTCGGATACACTGTGCCAGAAACTGGCTGACCTGAGTGGTCTCGTTGTTACTCGCATCAACACCCGGGAAGGTAGCGCCAGGGGTTGTGCCTGGCTGGCTGGCGGGCAACCGGACTGGCATAACCCACCCGGCGAACGGTTTCAGGCACGGGAGGACCCGATGCTGGCTGAGCGATATCGACGTTTCGTCGGAGAAATCAGCAGAATACAGCAGAACAACTACACTTGATTTTGAAACACACAAAACCAAGATTGTCACACATCAACACGACGATAAAATGAGGTAACGCAATAATGGCCATTCCCCATCTGGTTGCCCATCGTGGCCACATGGAACTCTATCCTGAGAACACCCTGATTGGTATAGAAGCCGCCCTGCAATGTGGCGCCGCCTATGTCGAATTTGATATCCAGAGTACTGCCGACGGTGAGCTGGTGATATTCCACGACACCACCCTGGAACGCACTACTGGTGTGCAGGGAAACCTGTTCGAAATGAGCTACGATGAAATCAAGAATATTCGCACCCACGAGCCGGAGCGTTTTTCCCTGGCCTATTTCAAGGAACACATTCCCACCCTCAAACAGCTGGTAGGGCTGTTCATGCGCTACCCGCAAGCCACTGCCTTTGCTGAAATCAAATACCAGACAGTAGATCAGTTCGGGGTTGAAGCGGTAGTGGAAAAACTGCTCCAGGAACTGGAACCCATCGCCCGACAGGCCGTGGTGATTTCCTATCACCATGATGCCCTGAAACAGGTAAAAGCCACTAGCGAATACCCGACTGGCTGGATCCTGCGCAAGTACGATGAATACCACGAGAAACTGGCGCGTGAACTGAATCCGGATTATCTCATCATCCAGCACCGGCGCCTGCCGGTAAACCAGGAACCCTGGCAGGGGGACTGGCAATGGATGGTGTATGACATTACCGATCCGGAACTGGCACTGCACTACGCCAGTTTCAATGTACCCCTGGTCGAATCTCGCGACATTTGCAGAATGCTGGAGCACCCGGTACTGGCACTGGATGCCATCCGGCATGAAGCCTGACCTGCTGGTCATTGGCGCCGGCATCCAGGGAGCAGCAGTGGCACGGGAAGCCGCCCTGCGTGGCTACTCGGTTCAGCTCATCGAACAATACCCGGAACCCGCCCGGGCCACTTCCAGTCGCTCCAGCAAACTGATCCACGGTGGCCTGCGCTACCTGGAATCCGGCCAGTTCCGACTGGTTCGGGAATGCCTTCAGGCCCAACGCGAACTCCTCCGCGAAGTGCCGGAGCTGGTACGGTTGATCCCGTTTTATATTCCCGTCTATCGCGACAGCGTTCGCAAAGCCTGGTACATCCGTATCGGCCTGATCATTTATACCCTGTTCAGCCACATCCGTTTTCAGGCGATCAAACCGCCCCAGTGGTCATCGTTGGATGGCCTTAAAACCGGCGGCCTGCAACAGGTGTTCCGTTATTACGATGCCCAGACTGACGACGCCGCCCTGACTCGCCACACCCTTGAGGAAGCCCGTAGCCACGGTGCCAAAATCCACTTCGACACCCGGTTTATCGCCGCCAGCTACGAGGAGACCGGCTGGCAGGTCAGCCTGCAACAGGGCCAGCAACAACACACCATGCAGCCTCGCCTGATTATCAATGCCACCGGCCCCTGGGTGAACCGGGTACTGGCCCAGTGCCACCCCAACGCCAGCCAGCTGGGGATCGACTGGGTGCTGGGCAGCCATATCCTGCTGCCGGGGAAACTGCACGCCGGTGTGTATTACCTGGAAGCCCCACAGGATCAACGTGCAGTGTTTGTCATGCCCTGGCACAATGGTATTCTGGTAGGCACCACCGAAACCGCCTTCCATGGCGACCCGGCCGAGGTGGCTGTGCCGGAAGCTGACATTGCCTATTTACTGGCCGTGTATAACCACTATTTTCAACAGTCCCTGACACCCGCTGATGTGCTCCAGTCCTTTGCCGGACTACGGGTCTTACCCCAGGGCAATGACCAGGTGTTTTCCCGCCCCCGCGATACCCGGATTCACCCGGATGCAAAACTCCCCCTGATCAGTCTGTATGGCGGCAAGCTCACATCCCATCGCCTGACTGCCCGTGAAGTGATAGAGCTGGCGAAGGATTACACCCCTTTTTAATGCAGCCGTACCGATAATGTGCAATATCCCATGAAATCTGGTCAAAACAGGGGTAAATCTTGGCATCCCAATTGCTACCTTTTTTATCATCTACCGCACCATTTGAGTTCAATGCACCATGATTGAGAATACGCTGACCTTTATCCTGGCTGGCGGACAGGGTTCCCGACTGTATCCGTTGACCAAAAACCGTTCCAAGCCGTCTGTGCCTTACGGCGGCAAATACCGGATTATCGACTTCACCCTGGCCAATTGCCTGCACTCCGGTTTGCGCCGATTGCTGGTACTGACCCAGTACAAATCCCATTCCCTGCACAAACACCTGCGGGATGGCTGGTCGATTTTTAATCCGGAACTGGGTGAATACATCACCGCAGTGCCTGCCCAGATGCGTGAGGGTGCCCAGTGGTACCGTGGCACTGCCGATGCCATTTACCAGAACCTGTACCTGCTGGAACGTAGCGAAGCGGAATATGTACTGATTCTGTCAGGGGACCACATCTATCGCATGGACTACGCCGCCATGCTGGAAACCCACCGGCAGCACAATGCCGATGCCACCCTGGCGTGCATGCCGGTGAGCCTGAAGGATGCCAGTCACTTCGGCCTGGTCACCACCGACGAAGAGGGGCGTGTAACCGGCTTCGAGGAAAAACCGGAAAATCCCACCCCCATGCCGGGCCAGCCAGACCAGGCTCTGGCTTCCATGGGTATTTATGTCTTTTCGACCGCCTTGCTCATGGAGGTGTTGCGCCAGGACCACAAGGACGAAAATTCCAGCCACGATTTCGGCCACGACATCCTGCCCAAACTGTACAAATCGCAACGTGTCTACACCCACCTTTTCGGCGGTGAAGACGGCCGTGTTTCACCGGACCGCTACTGGCGCGATGTGGGCACCCTGGATGCCTACTACGAATCCAATATGGACCTGCTCAAGCCGGTACCGCCGATCGACCTGTACCAGACCGAATGGCCAATCCGCACCTACCAGACCCAGACGCCACCGGCACGAACCGTCCCCAGCGGTAGCGGCACCGAAGGCATCATCATCAACTCCATCATTTCCGGCGGCGTGGTGATATCCGGCGGCAATGTAGGCCACTCCATCCTGTTCCAGAATGTGTTCGTGGATAGCGGTGCTATCGTCGAGACCAGCATCCTGTTCGAAGGCGTGAAAGTGGGCGCCGGCGCCCGCTTGCAGAACTGCATTATCGACAAATACGTGGTGATTCCGCCGGGTGAGCAGATCGGCTACGACCTGAAGAAAGACCGGGAGCGCTTCACCGTCACCGACAACGGCATCGTGGTGGTGCCGACGGATTCCAAGAGCGTGGGATAAATTGAACGACTGAAAAGAAAACGCAAATAAACGCTAATGTTTCGCTCACTTCGGACCTACACGGCAAAAGATCTGACACGGAGCCGCAGAGACACAGAGAATTTTTCTACTATAGGTGCGAATTCATTCGCACAACGCTGTAAGACAGGGTGCTGTCCGAATGAATTCGCATCTACAGTTACTGGATTTATCTCAGAGGCACTGAGATTTATAGATCGGCTCATTCCCAAACGTCACTTCGCGTCCTTAGCCTCTTTGCGTCAAAACAACTCTGTGCAGCTCCGTGTCTCTGAGACTCTGTGACAATCTTTTCGTCCGCTTATGGATAGTTAGCGCCATTAAGCCAACCATGGTTGGACAAGATATCAACATGCTTGTCGGTGTCGGATGAGATCTGGATCAATACAACTTACATCAATGTTGAATCTATGTAGGTGCGAAATCATTCGCATGGCCGTGTTACATAGCGATGGTGCCCGATTGAATCCGGGCCAGCATTGCTATTCATAAAACATCATTCGCGTTTATTTGCGTTCATTTGCGTTTTCTTTTCATCCTGATCCAATAACCCATCCCCAACTGTGTTCAAAAATGCCGCCGGTATCTCTACAATGCTCGCTGGCTATTCAAGCGGAGCACCCATGTCACAACTTGCAGCACTGATTTTTGATGTAGACGGCACCCTGGCGGATACGGAACGGGACGGCCACCGGGTCGCCTTCAACCGGGCTTTCCAGGAATTCGGCCTGGACTGGTACTGGGACGAAGACCTGTATGGCCAACTCCTGGCAGTCACCGGCGGCAAGGAACGCATGGCCTATTACCTTGAGAAGTTCAACACCGAATATCCCCGAGACGACTCCACACCGGAACTCATCAAGGAATTGCACCAGGCCAAGACCCGCCATTACACCGAACTGCTAGCCACCGGCGCCATTCCCCTGCGCCCCGGTGTGGAGCGATTGCTGCACGAAGCCCGCGACGCCGGCCTGCGTCTCGCCATCGCCACCACCACCACACCGGCCAATGTCACCGCGCTGCTGGAAAACGCCCTGTCGCCGGAGTCCATCGGCTGGTTCGAAGTCATCGCCGCCGGTGATATCGTGCCGGCGAAAAAACCGGCACCGGACATCTACACCTATGCCCTGAAAGCCATGGACCTGAGCGCCGACGCCTGCCTGGCTTTCGAAGATTCCGAAAACGGCATCCTGTCATCTGCCGGCGCCGACCTCAAAACCCTGGTGACCACCAACGGCTACACCCGGGATCACGATTTCAACGGCGCCGCCCTGGTGGTGGATCAGATGGGAGAACCGGACCAGCCCTTCACCACCCTGGCCGGTAATGACTTTGGTCACACATACGTTAATATAGAGCTTCTGAAAAAACTGCATAGCAACTAGATGGTTCATCAACAAACCCTGAGTTACTCCACCCTCGGCAGAGGCACCTTCAACATCACGCGTGAAGTGGAAGAGATCCTGCACCAGACCGGCTTGCAGAGCGGCCTGGTGAACCTGTTCGTACAGCACACCAGCGCATCGCTGATCCTGTGTGAAAACGCTGATCCCACGGTACGCGGCGATCTTGAAAACTTCATGGAAAGCATCACACCCGACGGCGACCCCATGTACGCTCACACCGACGAAGGCCCGGATGACATGTCCGCTCACGTACGCACCGTTCTCACCGATTCCAGCCTCACCATTCCCTTCAGCAACAACCGTATGCTGCTGGGTACCTGGCAGGGAATTTATTTATGGGAGCATCGCACCCACCCCCACCACCGCCGCATTACCCTGACCATCTACGGCGAATAAGCCCGGGATATGTTTCCTGTACGACAAGCCCAAAAATAAAAAAGAAGCGGCCAGAGGCCGCTTCTTTTGTTTCATACGCCACCGGTTTATTTGGTCAGGAAGTAAAACCGGTAATCACTGCCGTCATGTAACATGGCGAAATCGGATGTATCGCTGTTATCGGGCATGGACTGTACGCTCAGCTGGGCAATGGCGTTATAGCCATAGGCGTAGGTCGAACCGGTCCAGGCTGCCTGGTAGAAAGTATTGTCCGAACCCTGCTTGAAAGCATAGAAACGGTAGTCGCTGCCATCATGCAACATCCCCCAGCGGGAAAAATCCACGTCCGCCGGCATGCCGGTAACACTCAGCTGAGCAATGGATGAGTAACCGTATACATAGGTACTGGTACCCGTTTTGTAGGCGAACTGGTACAGCTTGCCCGGCACCGTCTTGCTGCGCATATACAGGCGGTACCTGGAACCGTCATGCAGCATGGCGATACTGCCCGCATCGGCATCAGCCGGCTTGCCGGTAATGGTCAGCACATCAATGGAATCGAAGCCGAATTCATAATCCGATGACGCCGGGTTGTAGGCAAACTGGTACAGCGTGTCGTCAGTCCCCTGCTTGAAGAAATACAGGCGATAACGGCTGCCGTCATACAGCATAGCCCAGCGAGTCCCGTCGGTATCGTCCGGCGCACCGATGATATACAGGTTGGGGATCGAATTGTGGCCGAAGGTGTAATGGCTAGTGCCGGCAACATAGGCGGCCTGGTTGATGGATTTCGGGGTGGTGCTGATGTTTCCGGTCTTGCCGGAATCGGTACCGGTGGTATCACCCCCCGGCGGCGCACAGCCCCCCAGCAGCATCAGGGCGCTCAGCATCAGGATGGAAAACAGCGAATTCAGTTTGTGGTTCAGCATTTTCATGGTTCAGTTCCTTTGTTCGTGTGTATGCTGATAAGTCTAATGGCAGGTTCAATCTTCACCAGTGACCCATGACCGGAGTCAGGTGTGAAAAATGTCACAGCCGGGGTTCAGGTTAATGTAGGGAGGGTTACCAGCCGGACGGCAGGTTTTTTTCCAGGGTGATGTCCGAACCCTTCAGGCTGATGTATTCGCCGGTTTTCAGTTCCTTGAAAATACGGTTGACCATTTCCCGGGACGCGCCGATACGTTTGGCGATTTCCTGCTGGCTGATGCCGCGCACCACGCGTTGACCATCCAGTTCCTCGGCATGGTTGTTCAGCAGACGCGCCAGGCGTCCGTAAACATCCAGCAAGGCAAAACTGCTGACATCTTCCGCCAGGCTCTGGATGCGCATCACCAGCTGGTGGATGATGCGCATGCACAGTTCCGGATTATTGGTGATGCATTCGAACAGGCCCTGTTGCGAGATACCCACCAGGGTGCAGGGTGTCAGGGTTTTGATGTTGGCGACACGGGGAACTCTGGCCAGCGGCGCCAGTTCTCCAAAGGAGTCGCCGCCGCCGAGCTTGTTGAGAATGACTTCCTTGCCGTTGCCGTCGTCCAGGTAAACGCACACTTCCCCTTCCTGGATCAGGAACAGGGTATCGGTATAATCCCCCTGGCTGACGACGATGGTGTTCCTGGGATACTTGCGGCTGCGTGCGTGACGAACCAGCATCTCGAGGTCCGCCTGGGGCAGACCTTCGAATAACGGATTCTGTTTCATCAATTCAATCACGGCTACACGCTCATGGGGTATTGCTTCGAAGTGTGATACAGGCG
>Ga0114931_10005981_pt1 | contig 15038 bp, 1 predicted proteins | sample 2SBtaG_FD_89579 | JGI IMG/M metagenome (GOLD analysis project Ga0114931, IMG submission 89579) | Deep subsurface microbial communities from Kolumbo volcano to uncover new lineages of life (NeLLi) - 2SBTROV14_V59a metaG | ecosystem: Environmental > Aquatic > Marine > Volcanic | place: Kolumbo...
ATATCACTGTTTGCATTAAAGAGCGAATTGCCCAAAGTGCCGGTTACAATGATATTTCCCAAGGCGTCGATCTCTACGTCGGCAACATCGTCCTGCTCATCTTCAGGATCATCGTATCGCGCGACCCATTGTTCCTCTCCGGTGGCGCTGTATTTTATTGTCACAATATCTGTGGCTCCGTTATCACCTGTACTCATCCCCCCAACGACAACATTCCCGTCTTCGTCAGTCTCCACATCAATTCCAAAGTCTTCACCGCTTGCAGGGCCATCGTATCTCACAGCCCACAATTGGCGTCCCTTGCCATCGTATTTGATGGTGGCAAAATCATTGGCCTTGGAATTTCCCCAGCTGGCTCCGGTGACAACGACGTTTCCTTCGCGGTCAAGGGCAAGCGCATTTGCTTCGTCATATTGATTTCCCAAGCCATTGTAAAAAGCAACCCATTTTTGCGAACCATTTGCATTGTATTTCACAGTAGCAAAATCAGGCATCCCGCCAAAGCCCGACGGCATCGAGGCACCTGCGACATAAACATTTCCGTCTTTATCCACGACAATGGCATTCGCATCGTCATCCAAATGTCCCGGGCCGTCAAAGCGTGCAACCCAAAGCTTGTTTCCTGCTGAATCGTATTTGATCGTAACAAAATCCGTCAAGTCTTCATTATTCTCACTTTTTCCTGTTACGTAGATATTGCCTTCGTCATCCACCGCAAGTGCCGCCACCTCATCGTCATTACCGGCAGGGCCGTCATAACGATCCACCCATTTTAGTTCTCCGTCTTTATCGTACTTTATAGTTACGAAATCCATTCCGGTCGCATCCCCCATACTCTCACCCGTTACAATAACATTTTGTTTTTTGTCCACCGCCACAGCTACAGCCAAATCCAGTGCGTTGGCCGTTCCTGAAGAATAATTCGTTACCCAAACCTCACGATCCACATCCTGTGCAAACACCGACCCCAGGGACAGTGTGAATGCAATGATCGAAAAAATCCTCAAAACTTTCATCACTATCTCCTCCTTTTGTTTTAAATGAATGCAGAAGTATAATTTCATAACCGGTCGAAATGGCTACGGAATTATGAATTTATGATCTTACTTGACCTCCATGCACTTTTCCATTGCTGTTTTCAGGTGATCCGCTAAAACTTTTACATTCGGTTGCCACAGCATTGTATTATGGTTACCCGGAACGACTTTTATTTCAACACCACCCCTGACAAATTCGCCCCAGCCCAAATCTTCAGGTTCATTCTTCCTGGGCTTGTAATCAGCTGATTTTAATAATAGAATTTTTCCGTCGTAAGGTTTCGCTTTATAATTTCGCCAGGCATCCATTTGCACTTTTAGAATATGAACATAATTTCTGAACTGCTCAACAGATAAATCCTTCTGCAGCAAGCCGACTTTTTGTGCGCGGGAAAGAACAATTTTTAATTGTTCGTTATAATCGAGTTTTCTTAGTTTTTTGGTATTGAATTTCAATCGTCCCATAAACATGTCGGTCAGAAAAGTCGTCTGATCGTCTGGAATATCACCAGGCAAAATGGGGCCCTGATCAAGAATAGCCAACATGCCCATTTCTTCACCCTGAGCCGTGAGCTGCTGTGCCATTTCATAAACGATAACGACCCCCATTGACCAGCTACTAATAAAAAAGGGACCTTCCTTCTGACGAAGACGCATCGCCTTAATGTTGTGCGCGGCCATTTCCTCAATCGTCGTATGTACTTCCGCATCACCATTTACGCCGCGCGCCTGGATGCCATAAACCGGCTGTTCTTCCCCAAGCGCATTGGCCAGTTCAGTGTACCAGTGCACACTTCCTCCCGATGGATGCACGAGAAAGATCGGCGAAGAAGTGTCATTATCCTTAAATTTTACCAACGATGCTGCAAATTCGGATTTTTGTTCTGTGCTTTCGCGGATCAACCCGGCTAAACCATGAACAGTCGGATCCTTAAAAAAATCAACCAGTGGAATGTCCCTGTCGTATTCTTTTTTAATCCTCGTCAGTAATTGAATGGCCATGAGCGAATGGCCGCCAAAATCGAAAAAGCTATCGGTGATGCCAATGGGTTGGACCTGGAGCAGATCCTCCCATAATCCAACAAGCCAGGTTTCCAACTCATCCGTTGCGGGAACGAGATGGCGCTCTTTCACTTCTATCGTCATATCAGGCTCCGGCAACCTTTTTCGATCCACTTTACCATTTGGTGTCAAAGGAAATTTATCCAGAAACATGAATGTATTTGGCACCATATATTCCGGCATTTTGGCTGCAAGGTATGAACGAAGATTAGCCACAGATATCTGAACATCCTCATCCCGAATCACATAGGCAATCAATTGATTGGCGGTTTGGCTTCCCCCCGTATTTCGTGCAATGACGACAGCGTCGCGCACCGCCTCATGCTGCGCCAACACTTGCTCTATCTCGCCCAGTTCGATGCGGAAACCGCGCACTTTAACCTGATCATCAATACGGCCGAGAAACTCAATATTACCGTCTGAAAGAAATGCAGCAAGGTCACCGGTGCGGTACATCCGCGCACCCGGTTCTGTGCTGAAAGGATTGGGAAGAAATTTTTCAGCCGTTAAGTCAGGTCGATTGTTATACCCCCGAGCCAGCCCAATACTGCTGATGCACAATTCCCCGGCAACACCAACAGGCACAGGGTTTAATTTCTGATCAAGAATATACAGTTTAGTGTTCGAGATAGGCCGCCCGATAGGAATACTTTTTCGGTCGGGCGAAACACTTTCTACAGCGTAGCTCGAAACACCCACCGTTGATTCGGTCGGGCCATAAGCGTTGACAAATCTTCTGCCGTGCGACCACAAAGCAGCCATTTCTATGGAACAGGGTTCACCGGCAGAAACAATGGTTTCAAGACCGGGCACTTCTTCCGGAGAAAGCAACGCAAGCATCGAAGGCGGCAATGTAACGACGGTAATTTTTTCATCCCGGAACAATTGTGCAAGTTTTGTTGGCGACATCAACGTTTCACGTTTTGCCAGATAAAGAGATGCACCGGAATGCAATGCCATGAAAATTTCCGAAACCGACGCATCAAAACTAAAAGAAGCGAATTGCAGTACTCTGCTGTCCGGTCGAACCTGAAAATCGGTGATTTGTGCATGAGTCAAATTGCACAGCCCACGATGCTGCAGCAGCACACCTTTTGGCTTTCCTGTAGAACCCGAAGTATAAATAATGTAGGCCAAATTTTCCGGTTCCACGCTGACACGCGGGGGTGTATCAGGCAGAAAATTAATCGGAATCCATTCCTTGTTGAGAAGAATGAGATCGGCATTTGTTAGCGGTAGTTTGTCGCTCAATTGCGAATTCGAGAGAATTACTTTGATGCCGGCGTCCTTGATCATATAATCCAGGCGTTCTTTTGGATAGGCCGGGTCCAACGGCACATAAGCTGCCCCGGCTTTCAAAACAGCGAGCAAACTGACGACCATTTCTACGGAACGATCAAGACAGATACCGACGCGGTCTTCAAGCTTTACCCCGGAACTTACCAGATAGTTGGCCAGCCTGTTTGCTTGCACATCCAGTTCATGATATGTAAGTTGTTGCTCACTGGAAAAATCGGCAGAAGCCACAGTACTGCTTTCGTCGACAAGAGGAATCAAAGCTGAATAATCAACAACCTCGGCCAACAGCGCAGGAGCATCCGGTGTTTTATGGGCCTGCTCTTCAAAAATTTCATGAGCACAATAGCTGAAATAAAAATCAGATTCTGTTTGGTTCCAATCACAAGTCAGTTTTTTTACTTCTTCAGCCGTTACCATTGGAATTTCTGCAATACCCTGGTCCGGATGGGCAGCGACATGCTCCAACAAGTTTTTAAAATGGGCGATCATTCTCTCGATCGTGCTTTCATTGAACAGATCAGTATTAAACTGGAACGATCCGTCAAGACCCTGCGCACCTTCCTGAATAGTCAAAATAAGATCAAACTGGATAGTATTGTTTTCAGCGTCAATCGGTCGCATTTCAAGATCAGGCAATTGAAAGGCGCCAACCGGTGCATTCTGAAAAACGAGCATAACCTGAAAAAGTGGAGTATGGCTCAAATCCCTCTCCGGTTGCAGCACCTCAACCAGTTTTTCAAAAGGCACGTCCTGATGTGCGAAAGCACCCAAAGACATTTTGCGTACCCGCCGCAGTAATTCTGTAAAAGCAGGATTACCGGAAAGGTCGGTTCGAAAAACCAGAGTATTCACAAAAAAACCAATCAGTTTTTCTGTCTCCAGACGGTTTCTGTTAGCAATGGGAGAGCCGACATTAATATCATCCTGGCCGGAGTAGCGATAAAGAAGCGTTTGAAACGCGGCCAACATCAGCATAAAAGGCGTCACGCCATGCTTCGAGCTTAAATCCGCGAGAGATTTACTGAGATCAGAATTAATGCTGAAATATTTTCTGGAACCGTTAAACGTTTTCATAGCCGGACGCGGCCGATCCGTTGGCAGTTCCAAAACTGGGGCACTGCCCTCCAGTTGATTACGCCAATACGCAATCTGTTTCTCCAGGACTTCTCCCTGCAGCCAGTTTCTCTGCCAATAGCTGAAATCCGCATATTGCACAGGAAGCTCCGGTAATGGCGAGGGTTCGCCTTTTACAAACGCCTGATAAAGCGTGGCAATTTCCCCGATGAATATGCCGATAGACCAGCCGTCGGAAACGATGTGGTGCATGGTGATAATGAAAACATGTTTATCCCGATCCAGCTTTATCAATTTGGCCCGAACCAGCGGCCCGGCATTAAGGTTGAAAGGTTCTTCCATTTCCGCAACAGCAAGCTTTTTAACTTCTTCTTCCTGTACCTCAGCAGAAAACACAGAAAGATTGATTTTTTCAAGATGAAATTTGGCCTCTTTATCGATGATTTGCACCGGGGTGCCGTCGTCTTTTAATGCAAAAGTTGTCCTTAGCACTTCGTGCCGCCGCACAATTTCCAATAAACTTTTTTCGAGTGCCGCAATATCAAGCGCCCCGGTCAGGCGAACAGCTTCCGTCAGGTTAAAAGTTGTTGTCCCGGGATCAAGCTTGTCCAGAAACCAGAGCCGCTGCTGGGAAAAAGAGAGCGGCAAATCCTGATCCCGCGAAACCGGTTCGATTGACGGTGCGGCAACGCCCTGATCCGAAAGTTTCAGTTCCTCTATCTTTTCGGCCATACTTTCAATGAATGGACTTTCAAAAATAGCTGAAATGGGCAGGTCAATAATGAAAGCTTCGCGAATCCGCGAGATCAACTGGGTAGCCAAAAGCGAATGACCACCGGATTCAAAAAAGTTATCATAAATGCCGATGCGTTCAATTCCAAGTGTCTCCGCCCAGATATCGGCGAGCATTTCCTCTGTCTCATTTCGCGGCGCTACGTATTCCGTCTTTGCTCTCATATCCTTCTCTGTGGGCATTGGCAGCGCTTTTCTATCAATCTTGCCGTTTGGAGTAAGCGGAATTTCATCAAGGCGAATAAAACCGGACGGCAGCATATATTCCGGCAGTTTTCCGTGCAGGAATGCGCGCAACTCGTCATCGCTCACTTGTTGGTCAGGTTTTTCGACAATATATGCGACCAAAAGCGCATCACTACTCTTGCGGCCGGGCAATTGGCGAACGAGAACAACAACCTCATGAATCGCTTCGTGTTGAACGAGCACCTGCTCGATTTCACCCAACTCGATCCTGAACCCGCGCAGCTTGACCTGATGATCGATTCTTCCAAGAAATTCAATATTTCCGTCCGGCAGAAAGCGGGCGAGATCGCCGGTTTTGTATAGGCGATCACCCGGCACGTCACTGTAGGGATTCGGCACAAACTTTTCGGCAGTAAGATCGGGACGATGATAGTAGCCGCGTGCCAAATTCACTCCGGCAATATGTAGTTCACCGGGCACGCCAATGGGAACGATATGTTCATGCTCATCAAGAATGTATAATCGCACATTACCAATCGGCTTTCCAATCGGCATGAACGGCCTGTCCGGAATTTCATCCACATGGAAGCTGGAAGCACAGACCGTGTTTTCTGTCGGTCCGTAAGCATTCAGGAAGCGGCGGTTTACAGACCACTTTTCCGCCACTGCTTTGGAACAGGCCTCGCCGGCTGACACCAGTGTTTTCAGATCATCAAAACCTTCATTGCCTAATATGGACAGAACGGACGGCGGCAAAGTGATTGTTGTAATCTTGTTTTCTTTCAGGAATCCAGTCAAATCCGGGCCGGGCATTATTTTTTCTTTTGGAGCAAGATAAAGCGCTGCACCGCTAATGAGCGTGGTAAATATCTCAGAAACCGAGGCATCGAAACTGAACGAAGCGAATTGTAAAGCCCGGCAGTTTTCGTCCAACTGAAAATCTTTGATCTGCTCCAAAGTCAGGTTAACCAGACCGCGATGCTGCAACATCGTCCCTTTGGGTCTGCCGGTTGAACCGGAAGTATAAATCATGTAGGCAAGATTTTCAGGGGCTGTCAGATTTTTGGGGTTTTCGCTGGAAAATAATTCAATTTCGTCCCATTCCGCATCCAGAGAAATTTTATGAATTTCATCTCTGAGAAATTTTTCCGCGAGCGCATCTTGTGTCAGGAGAATATCAATGCCTGCGTCTTGCAGAATATATCTGATGCGTTCCTCAGGATACGCCGGATCAATGGGCACGTAAACGCCGCCCGATTTCAATACGCCCAGTAAACCGACGACCATTTCAACGGAACGATCAACGGAAATACCGACCAGTTTTTCGGGCTGCACACCCTGGCCGCGCAAATAATGCGCGAGCTTGTTAATGCGCTCATTGAGCTGCGCAAAAGTCAGGATTTCGTCTTGAAAAACAACTGCCGGCGCATCAGGTGTTTCCGCAACACGATTTTCAAACAATTCGTGAATACATTTGTCCGCAGGAAACGGAATTTCCGTTTTGTTAAAATCCTGGAGAATGTGAGCACGTTCCTCGTCGGAAATAAGTGAGAATTCGGAAATATGCAAATGAGGTTTGTTAACAATGCGCTGCAGCAGTAATCTGAAATGATCCAGCATTCGCGCGATCGTCTCATGGTCAAAAAGATCGGTGTTATATTCCAGTTCCGCCATGAGTCCTTCTTCTGCTTCGGCCATAACCAGGGTGATGTCAAACTTTGCAGTGCGTTCATCCGCTTCAATAACCTGCATTTTCAAAGAAGGCAACTGCATGGACTGACTTGCACGCGGCGTATTTTGCAACACGAACATTGCCTGGAACAGAGGCGAATGACTCATATCTCTGTCAGGCTGTAACTCGTCTACCAGGCGCTCAAACGGTAAGTCCTGATGAGCGTATCCACCCAGGGTCATTTTGCGAATTTGTTCCAGCAGATCGATAAAAGTCAGGTCATCTGAAAAATCGGCTTTAAGAACCAGTGTATTGACAAAGAAACCGATCAATGCCTCTGTTTCCGAGTGGGTGCGATTGGCAATTGGAGAGCCGACTAGTATTTCATTCTGATGGGTGTAATGGTGTAACAAAGTTTGGAACGCAGCCAGCAGCGTCATGAAAAGTGTGGCGCCGTGTTTCTGGCTCAAATAATTCAGTCCCTGCGAAACATCAATCGGCAACTCGGTGGAAACGAAAGCGCCGTTAAACGTTTGCATGGGCGGACGCGGATGGTCGGTCGGCAAATCCAATATCGGCGGATTGACACCAATCGTCTTTTTCCAGTATTGTAATTGTTGTTCCAGCTCCTCATCTTTTAACCAGTTCCGCTGCCATGCCGCATAATCGGCGTATTGAATGGGTAATTCAGGAAGAGGCGAACCCGCACCACAACTGAACGCCTCATACAGCATCCCGACTTCTCTCATCAGAACTCCGGTTGACCAACCGTCGGACACAATATGATGCATAGTGAAGAGGATGACATATTCATTCTCTCCTGTTTTGATAAGACCTGTGCGGAACAACGGACCTTGGTCAAGCTTGAACGGCTGCATCGCATCTTTTGTCACCAGGCGAAGCGTTTCCTTTTCCTGCTCATCGCCCTGCAGATGGGTGAGGTCGGTTATTTCCAGTTCGATTTTTAGCTGCGGTTGAATGACCGCAACGGGACGGCCGCGTTCATCCTTAAAAATAGTACGCAACACTTCATGGCGGCGGATGATTTCATTGATGCTGTTTTCCAGAGCCGCTATATCCAGCGAACCGGTCAATCGAATGGCAGCCGGTATGTTATAGAACGGATTATCCGGAGCAAGCTGATCAAGGAACCAGAGGCGTTGTTGGGAAAATGAGAGCGGCAATTCGCCATCACGCGGAATTCTTTTCAACGGCGGCGCAGCCGAGCCATCGGCTTGCATGCGCGCTTTTTCAATGTGGATCAACAGGGAAGCAATCGTTGGCGCCTCGAACAATGCACGCAACGGCAATTCCACCTCGAATGTGTCACGAATGCGCGAAATGACTTGCGTCGCTAAAAGGGAATGACCACCCAGTTCAAAAAAGTTATCGTGAATACCGACTTTTTCCAGATTCAAAATGTCCTGCCACAATCCCGCAAGCAATTTTTCTTCTCCGGTTCGCGGGGCAACGAATTCTGTTTCCACTTGCAAAGCAGTATAATCAGGTTTCGGCAGAGCTTTGCGATCAATCTTTCCATTAGCGGTTAAAGGAAAGGCGTCCAGCTTTACAAACGCAGCCGGAACCATATAATCCGGCAATTGATCCTTTATAAATATTCGTAAATCATCGACAGAAAGTGCGGCCTCGTTTCCGGTCGTAAAATAGGCAACCAACCGCTTGTCGCCGGGCGTATCTTCGCGGACGATGGTAACAACATTTTCCACACCTTCCATTTGTTGAAGGACCGATTCGATTTCCCCTAATTCAATTCGATAGCCGCGGATTTTAACCTGGTTATCAACGCGCCCGAGAAAGATGAGATTCCCGTCATTAAGATAGCGAACGAGGTCACCTGTTTTATACATGCGCGCGCCCGATGATTCGCTGAAAGGATCGGGCAGAAAGCGTTCACCGGTGAGATCAGGCCGGTTGTGGTAGCCGCGTGCCACTCCTTCACCGGCAATGTACAATTCGCCGGGGACACCCGCGGGAACAGGTTGTAAATGTTCATCGAGAACATAAACCCGCATATTGGGAATTGTTTTGCCAATAGGGACAGAACCCGTGCCGCGCCATTTCAATGCTTCAAAAACCACGCAGCCGACGACAGTCTCGGTCGGGCCGTATTCGTTAAAGAGAAGCACATCCGGTGCATTCTTTTGCCAAAATGCAATCTGATCGCTGGTGAGATTTTCACCGCCAATAACGAAAGCTCTTGCCAGCACTGCTGCTTCTTCCGGAGGAATCTGCCGGCTTAACAACTCCAAATGCGCCGGCGTAATCTTGACGACATTGAAATCCCTGTAGAGGCGCAAAGCCAATCCCAGCGCTTCGAGATCGGCATCATCCGCTACCAAGGTGATTGTTTTTCCTGTTAAGATAGGCGTAAAAACAGCAGTAACCGTGGCATCAAAAGCAATAGTCGAGTGCACCAGCGAACCACGTCCCTCGTGCAAGGGATAAGCCCGATATGTCCAATCCAGATAATTGCTCAGGCCACGGTGGGTGATGAGCGTGCCTTTGGGTTTACCAGTGGACCCGGAAGTGTAAATCATATACGCAAGATTTTCCGGCACAAGATCAACTTTTGGATTAGTCTCGTCGAAATGCTCTATTTCCTCCCATTCCGTATCCACACAGATTATCAATGCTTCGCTCTCGGGCAGCGTTTCAAATATATTTTGTTTGGTCAGCAAAACCGGAACATTAGAGTCATGCAAAATGTATGACAGCCGCTCCTCCGGATAGCCCGGATCCAGCGGGACGTACGCACCGCCGGCTTTGAGCACGGCCAGAATCGCGACGATCATCTCAACAGAACGCTCGATGCAGATGCCGACCAGGACATCAGGCCCGACACCGGCTTTAATGATTCGGTGAGCCAAAAGATTAGCCCGGCGATTCAGTTCAAAATAGGTCATGCGATCTTGTTCAAACTGCAACGCAATATTGTTCGGAACCTGAACAGCCTGCTCTTCAAAAATCTGTTTTATATTTTTTTGAATCAGGGGTGTAACACGCTTGCCGTTCCAGTCCACAAGAACTTTTTCCAGTTCTTTCTTTGTAACCATTGGGATAGCAGCAATTTGCTGCTGTGGATCAGAGACAATACCCTCAACAATTTTCTTAAAATGATTCATCATGCGGACGATAGTGATCTCGTCAAACAAGTCCGTATTAAATTCCACGGCCCCGCTCATGGTCTCCCCTTCTTCCAGCATGAACAGGGTCAAATCGAACTTGGCAGTTCCGCTGTGGGCTTCAACCGGACTGATACGGATTTCAGATTCCACAGGCGATACCTGCGACGGTGTATTTTGCAATGCAAACATCACCTGGAACAACGGTGAATGGCTCATGTCGCGCTGCACATTCAAGGCATCGACGATCTTTTCAAACGGCAAATCCTGGTGTGCATAAGCACCGAGTGCCGTCTCACGAACGCGTTTCAAAAACTCACAAAAAGAGGGGTTGCCGGAAAGATCGGAACGGAGCACAAGCGTGTTGACAAAAAAGCCAATCAGACTTTCAAGCTCTCCACGATTTCTGTTTGCTATGGGCGTGCCGATGTTAATATCATCCTGCCCGGAATAGCGGTAAAGCAGCACATTGAAAGCAGCCAGCAGTGTCATAAATATGGTGGCGCCTTCACGTTGAGACAATTCATATAATTTTTTTGTCGTCTCTTTGCTGAGACGAAATGTTTTGTAAGAACCATTGGCAGTCTGCATGGCGGGTCGTGGCCGATCCGTCGGCAACTCCAATACCGGCGAACTGCCGGCCAGCTTGGTTTTCCAATAATTCAATTGTTCTTCGAGCACCTCATCCCGGAGCCAATTGCGCTGCCACCAGGCAAAATCGGAATACTGGATCGGCAATTCCGGCAATGGCGACGGTACATTCCGGGAAAAGGCCTCATACAGCGTCACCAGTTCTCCTACCAAAACCTGGGTTGACCAGTCATCGGAAATGATGTGATGAATAGTGAGGAGCAGCATGTAATCTTCATGGTCAATATGTAAAACATGGACACGAAAAAGTGAGCCACGGGCAAGATCAAACGGTCTTTGCGCTTCAAGTTGAGCAATTCGCAGAGCTTCTACTTCTCTTTCAGGATTGGGCAAACTGCGCAAATCATCGATATGAATATCGACCTGGGCCTCCGGTGAAATGACAAGGACGGGACGACCATTTTCCTCGCGAAAATTTGTGCGCAGGCTTTCGTGACGTCGGATGATTTCGTTAAAGCACGCTTCCAGACGAAAGATATCCAGCGGCCCACGAATTCGGACAGCCTCGGGAATATTATAAAATGGACTGTTTGGTTCCAGTTGATCAAGGAACCAGAGCCGTTCCTGGGCAAAAGAAAGAACCGGCGCTACATCTTCCGGCATCGGTGTGATGGGCGGAATGGCTTCCTCACCGGCAGCTTTGTCAATGGCATGTGCAAGATCGACAATTTTTACATATTCAAACAAATTCCTTAACGGCAGATCAATGTGAAAAGTATCCCGAATCCGCGAAATAACCTGGGTTGCCAGAAGTGAATGCCCGCCTAACTCAAAAAAGTTATCTTCGATACCGACTTTTTCCAGGCCGAGAATATCTCCCCAAATTGCAGCCAGTTTTTGTTCGGTTTCAGTTTGCGGTGCCACATATTTTTGCAACGCTTCAAAATCTTTTTGCTCGGGAGCAGGCAGCGCTTTGCGATCCACCTTGCCGTTTGGTGTCAATGGCAGCGAATCGAGAACGACAATTGCAGAGGGCAGCATATAGTCCGGGAGCTGTTCCTTAAGGAAACTGCGCACGTCGGCAATGTCCGGTTCGTGTTCGTTTTTCGCTACGACATAAGCAACCAGTCGTTTATCACCTGGTTTGTCTTCGCGGGCAAGGATCACGGCATTTCTAATTTCAGAATATTTTTCCAGAACCGTCTCAATTTCACCCAACTCGATCCTGAAACCGCGAATTTTGATTTGATGATCGATGCGGCCCAGGAATTCGATATTGCCGTCCGACAGAAATCGCGCCAGATCACCGGTGCGATAAAGACGAGCGCCCGGAACGTCGCTAAATGGATTGGGGATAAATTTTTCCGCAGTCAAATCCGGTCTTTTGTAATAACCGCGCGCCAAATTGGGTCCGGCAACGCACAATTCACCCGGTATGCCCACAGGTGTGATGTTTAAATTTTTATCAACAATGTAAATTTTAGAATTGGCAAAAGGTCTGCCGATGGGGACGAGACGCTCGTCGGGATAATTCTCCACGTTGCCTTCAAAAAACGTGCTGTCCACCGCAGCCTCGGTAAGTCCGAAGGAATTGATGAGCCGGGTTTCCGGGCCGCAGTAGTTGAGAAATTTTTTGTATTCTTTGACATACCAGACATCGGAACCGGCAATGAGCGCACGCATAAAATCAAGCCTTTGTCCGCTTTCATCCAGGTATTGAATGAGATTGCGCAAAATAGCCGGGACAAACTCGGCGCAGTTTACCTTTTCCTGCACCATGAGCCGGTACAGCTTTTCAGCGTCGAGCAAAAAGTCACGCGGACACAGCACTAATTTTCCACCGGAACAGAGCGCCCGGACAAAATCGCCGCCAAAGACATCAAAAGAAAAACTCGCCATTTGCAGATGGCTGTTCACATCGCTGCGCAGGCGATAATCTTTTTCCCATGCGAGATAGGCATTGACAATACTTTTGTGGGAAACCATAGTTCCCTTGGACTTGCCGGTGGAGCCGGAAGTATAAATCATATAGGCCAGGTTATCGGAGTCCGGATATGAAGCAGGATTCTCATCGCCCAGCTTATCAATCACCGGCCAGTCCTCATCAAGAAGAACGACCGGGACATTGCCGAAAGACAGCGTAGAATGAAGCTCTTTGTTCGTCAGCACGACTGAAGCATTCGAATCCCCGATCATATAAGCAATTCTGTCCTTCGGATAGGTAGGATCAACCGGCACATAGGCCCCGCCCGCTTTCAATGTTCCGAGGACAGCAATAGGGAGATCAAGTCCTTTGTCAATGCAAATGCTCACTTTGATATCAGGGCCGACGCCAAAGCCGACGAGATGGCGCGCCAGCTTGTTGGCCCGGCGATTCAGCTCACCAAAAGTCAGGTATTCGTCGTCGAAAACTACAGCCACAGCATCCGGCGTGCGCACAACTTGATCCTCAAACAATTGATGAATGACGACAGACTCCGGGAAATCCCTGCTGTAATCATTCCATTCAACCAACAGCTTGCTTTTTTCTTCCTCCGTTAAAATGGGAAAAGAAGAAAGCTTGTGATCAGGGTGCCTGGCCACGGCTGCCAGCAGGTTTTGAAAATGAAATAAAAGACGCTGTATCGTGGAGGCGTCGTACAAATCCGTGTTATATTCTGCCGAGACGCTAAAGCCATCTGCCTGTTCCGTTACCATCAGCGTCAAATCATAAGTAGAAGTTCCCGCATTGACATTCAAGCTGCTCAATGCAACATCGGAAATTTCCACATCCACTTTCATTGGCGCATTTTGCAGAATGAACATAACCTGGAACAGTGGCGAATGGCTCATATCACGATTCGGTTGCAGCACCTCCACCAGTCTCTCAAAAGGAACGTCCTGGTTGTCGTAAGCTTCCAGCGTCACCTTTTTCACACGCTGCAACAATTCACGAAAAGTGGGATTCCCTGAAAGATCGGTGCGAAGGACAAGAGTATTGACAAAAAAGCCGATCAGGCTCTCAATTTCCGCGCGGTTTCGATTGGCAATGGGAGAGCCGACGAGGACATCCTCCAAGCCCGTGTAGCGATATAAAAGCGTCTGAAAGGCAGCCGTCAGCGCCATGAAAAGTGTCGCGCCTTCCCTGCGCGCCATATTTCTGATCGCATTCGCTATTTCTCCGGGAATGACGATATCTTCATTGTCGCCGTGCGCCGTCTGAACGGTTGGTCGCGGCCTGTCCGCCGGAATTTCCAATACCGGCAGATCACCGCCCAATTGCTTTTTCCAATAGCCCAGTTGATTTTCAAGAACCTCCCCGGCAATATATTCCTCCTGCCAGGCCGCAAAATCGCCGTATTGGATTTCCAGCTCCGGTAGTGGAGAAGACCGCCCATGACTAAAGGCATCGTACAAAGCCGCAATCTCGCGCACAAAGACACCCATTGACCATCCGTCGGAAATAATGTGGTGCATCGTGATGAGAACGACGTGTTCTCTTTCGCCCACTTTGATCAGCGTGGCGCGAAGAAGCGGACCGCGGCGCAGATCGAACGGTGTGCGCGCTTCTTCACCGGCCAGACGAAAAGTTTCCCGCTCACGATCGTCCCTTGTGAGCCCGGAAACATCGATTGTCAATATTTTTCGCGGTTTGTATGGATGGACAATTTGACAAGGCTTACCCTCAACCGTATCAAACGTGGTTCGCAGCGTCTCGTGCCGGCGAATGATTTCATTGATACATTTCTCCAGAACCGGAACATTCAGATTCCCTTTGAAACGCACCGCCGTAGGGATGTTGTAAAACGGACTGTTCGGCTCAAACTGATCAAGGAACCACAAACGCTGCTGCGCAAACGAAGTCGGCAGGACATAAACTTCTTCGTCAATGGATTTCAGGTTTTTTTCGGTCATATCTCATTTTTCAATTTATGCACCGGAACAAGGGCCACAAAAACTATTTCTACAAGGAACATTGCAAAGGTTTTCCACAAAAACAGCCGGCCCGACGTGTCATCCGCAGGAATCTTGTTGGGATAATGCACGAGACTACAACGGTACGATGAAATCGCATGTCTGACAAGATTCTTACAGAATGACAACAATTTTTCAGACTTGTAAAATTTACCCAACCTGGCCAAAAATATAAATCGTAATTTCTAAACCATTCAAAAAGCTGCAGGCCCGGCGTGTCATTCAGCA
>Ga0114931_10005982_pt1 | contig 15038 bp, 11 predicted proteins | sample 2SBtaG_FD_89579 | JGI IMG/M metagenome (GOLD analysis project Ga0114931, IMG submission 89579) | Deep subsurface microbial communities from Kolumbo volcano to uncover new lineages of life (NeLLi) - 2SBTROV14_V59a metaG | ecosystem: Environmental > Aquatic > Marine > Volcanic | place: Kolumbo...
AAAATATTAATCCACTTGAACTTCTCAAGAGTGTACCAAATAATGTCACTACACAGATGAATTTGGATCTTTGGAAGCACGCAACGGTAATAAAAGAGGATGCCAAGTCCATGAAATACTTCAAGGAAAAACAGGTAACCGAGCTCAGTGAATTGTATAGTGAAAGAAAGCTCCAATTGTAGCACAGTCTGAGATCTCGAAATTTCTAGATACATACGGAATGAGAGGAACAGCAGAGATAGATGTTGGTTTGAAACGATGGAGAGAAAATCCAGCACCTATCATCTCACATCTCAAGGGATACGTCAATATTGAAGACCCAGAAAATTATCCTGATATTGAGTTCACAAGGGGAAGAAGAGAGGTACATAACTTGTACAACAAGATTCACAACAAACTGATAGCAGAAAAAGGAGGTGCTGTCAAAGCATCTATTCTCAAATTCATGTTCAGGAGAACGAGGAGTCTGGCAGGAATGAGAGAATTTCCTAAATTCGTCATGGTCAAGCACTTCTGGAGTTTCAGAATGGCATTCAAGGAAATAGGGTTAGAACTTAAACAGCTAGGGGAGATAGAGGAAACAGATGATATATTCTACCTGAAGATCTCAGAGATCAGAAAGAGAGAGAATCTCTCCACAATTGTCCGAGAAAGGAAGAATGCGTATTCATCTGAGATGAAGCGAAGAAATGTTCCCAGAGTAATCACCAGCAAAGGGGAGTTCTACTCATATCCAAAGAATGTGGATAAAATTGACAACGGATTTAAGGGCAGTCCCGCTTCACCAGGAGTGGTCACAGGAGTGGCAAGAGTGATCATGGATCCATTTGACTCCTCATTGAAGAAAGGTGAGATTCTCGTTTGTCCCTCGACAGATCCCTCGTGGACTCCCCTCTTTCAGATTACCTCAGCTCTCATCATGGAGGTTGGTGGAATGATGACTCATGGAAGTGTCGTCGCGAGAGAGAATGGAATTCCTGCAGTCGTCGGAGTTCACCGTGCAACCGAACTCATCAAGGATGGGATGCAATTGAGAGTAAATGGAAGCACGGGAATTGTTGAGATTCTCGAAGAGTAATCGGGAGATTGAGCATGATTTGATATTGCGCATAACCCGAATTATATGCGAAAGTATACGCTAATTCATTATTGGACAATACTGGAAATACTGGCGTTCATGGTGGAGATATTGATCTTAATTAGATTTTCAAAATTGAGGACAGCAATACTGAAAGTTGATTTGAATCGCGAAGATCGCGATAATTTTTCCAAAAGATACATTTAATTTGTACATGTAATAAGGGTGTTTAGTTTAACGATAAACCTTCAATTAAAATATTTGACATTGGTTGGTTTGAATTAGTTAGTATTATGTACTCAGAATTTAATTTCACTCTGAATGAGCAAAGTTGAAGAACTTCTTTCGGAGCTTGAAAATATACATAGCATTGTATCTAACAAGGAAGGAAGATCCCTGACCGATGTTCAACGTTCAATCATGATGAAAAGTCGAGTCTTTTCGATCAAAAATCTAATGAATCAGATAATTTTGGATACCGAGACTGAAATGGAGGATAAGATCAATAACGCTATCGGGATAGTCCGATATGTTAAGAAGATTTTGAGCTATGAACCTTCAGAACACGACTTAACCTATTGGTATGAACTTCATATCTTCCACAGGATGATGATTGCATCTATTATACAGGCCAATGGACAAGGAGGAAAACTGGGGCTGATAGGGATTGCACATACCCTCTCAGAACTTCTCTTAGGTATCAAGACAAGAGACCCAACAAGTCTCCTTGTCGATAAGGATCACCCGGAGTACACACAGAGGATCATGGTGGCCTACAATATGGCAAATGCAGATACGGTCATATACGGATCTCTCCTCACCCTTCTTCCATTTATAGGGGAGGAAGAAGCATACCACTACATCGAAAAGCTCATGGATGGTTTTGTTATCCTCGATCAAATCAGTAGGGAGCATTGGAATGTCGAGAAATATCTTGAAGCAAAGGTGTCAATTGCAGATCTGAATCAGAGAGTTCAAGGAGCAGTCGTGGTCTCCCTTGCTCCGTCTACAATAGCGATTGGAATGTACAACATTTTCAACAAGTTTGGGAGCAAGAATCCAATTCCTGAACATCTTTTCAGAAAAGGGATTATTGAGAGGGGAGATGCTCGCCACCTCGTAGAAGACTCACTGCGATTTTTTGAATACTCACATAAGATGATGACTGAAATCCTCAAGCATATAGCAACATCTGAACGGTACAAGAATTTCGATACACAATCAGCACCAATAATTCAGCTCTACTACTTCCAGTACAATAATGTAAAAATAATTACAGAGGCTTTTTCAGAGATCCTTAAATACCTTGATACAAAGGATATTGCTGGATTTGAGAAGAAGTCAACAGAGATTCTTGAATTGTTGAAAACTTACCAACCGTATTTTGCAAATGAACAATTCCTCAAATCTTCCATGGGTGAAGCAATGGATTCATACTTGGCATACTACATCCCTATCATAACCTACTACATTCTGCATTCTGGTACACTCGAGATTCTTGATCAATTCAAAGAGATACTAGGAGTATTCTTGCAGAATGAGGGAAGGAACTACTTCCCAAAATCAAGCTTGAACTACCTCATCTCATACACCACAGTACTGCTTAAGTACGATCCATCGAGATTCTTGGAGGAAATTGTAGAACTCAAGAATAGTGCTGAGGCAATTGAGAATTTCCTAATTTTCTTCCCACGTGAGAATATGGCTGCAAATATCTTGGGAGCTCTCTTCAGTTATATAAACTAGGAGAAACCAGATTTGACAAAAATCGAGAGGACTGCATCCTCTATTATTGAAGCAACAAACAATAAGAACATCAAAATATTGGAATATGTTGAATACATCACTAAGAGATTCAGAGGAGAGGAGACCGATTTTAAGAATGATATTGAGTCACGAAAATGGCTACTTGATGCGTACTCCTACATCTATCCTGATTTCTCAGAGGTGATGAAACAGAAGAACCTCCCTGAAATCATCTATTATCCCGTAAATCTATGGCAGGATGCAATTATCAGTAATTCTAACTAGAATTAGGAAGTAAGTTCAGAAATTTATCTATAGCCTAAGGAGCTGATTGCTGACGCTTTCCTAGCTCTGCGTCAATAAGCATCAATCCCCTAGGATCGTCTGCAACTCTTTTTATCTGATCGACAATTGTGCCAACTGTATCCTCCTCCTCAACTTGCTCATCGATAAACCATTGGAGAAAACTCTGGGCTATGTGATCTCGCTCCTCAACTGCAATATCCATAAGGTTGTGAATGAGAGATGAGATCTGTTTCTCGTGCTCTAATGAATCCTCGAAGATCTCAAGAACAGAGTTCCACTCATGTTTAGGTTCCGCAATAGTCTTGAGGATTGGACGTACACCTCTATGCGCAAGATGCTCATAAAATTTCATAGCATGTTCGCGTTCTTCCTCTGCCTGTGCAGCCATCCAATTTGTCATCCCAGTCCATGAATTCTCATCAAGGTAGGCAGACATGGAGAGGTAGAGATAATATGACTGAAATTCAGCATTCATGTGCGTAATAAAGGCATCCTTCAATCTTTCTGATATCATGAGTTGCCTATATGCCACTAATAAATAAAATAATCAGTGCTGACCTATCCCATTCTTCACAATTTTAAAAATACTAATCTATCATTCGAATCACCAATTCATTTTACGTTTAATTAATTATGGAATATTGCTAAATTTGAGGTGCTTGAAAATCAGATAGTGTAAAAGTATAGCATGAAATTCCATAAATTGCATTGTAAAAGCAGTAATGAAATTTTTATAGGATAACTTTATAAATCAATATTAATATATTTCATATAATTATTATAGTTAATAAGAATCATGTCAAAATTGGAAATCAAGCATTGATGAGAGATTATAAGTAAGTTTACGAAAGACAATCCGAAAATCGTATCAATCGCTGTCAAAATGAATGAATTTAGGATATATACATCAAATTTTGAAAGATAAGCCTTGAAAACACACATTAGTCAATCAAGAATAGATAGATCACATAAGACTTAAATATACTTTCGGAAATTTAGGTTAGAAATTCCGATATTCGGAATACCCAAGAAATTGGTGAATCATATGAAAGCAAAAGGAACATTAATGATCGTTCTCATGGTTGGATCTCTCCTGCCTCTTGTTGCACCAGCAGCAGTCTCAGGTTTCCACCTTAACGACTCATTCCAAATATACAAAGGTAAACCCGGTGGTGGTGGCGGTAGTACTACTCAAACCGCAGATTGGGGATACCTCAGAATCGGAGCAGACTTTGCTCGCTCACAAACTTCTGGTGTCGTCCAGGTAGCAGTCCTCGACACAGGAGTAGATTCCACTCATGAGGATCTTACCGGTGTTGTCACATGGTGCTTCTCTGGAATTAAAAGAGCAGATTACTCTTCTTGCACAGATAGAGCTGTCAAAGATGATGAAGGTCACGGTACACATGTTGCCGGAACCATCGCCGCTCTTGACAACTCTGTTGACTCAGTTGGTGTTGCAGCCGGTCACGTTGAGATTTACAACGGTAAAGTTCTTGGTAGAAGAGGTGGAAGTTGGGATGATCTTGCATGGGCAATTATGCACGCAACAGATGGTCCTGATGGTGTTGTAGGAACAGCAGATGACGCAGAGGTAATCTCTATGTCTCTCGGAGGAGATATCTCTACCTCACCCTCCACAATCGCCATGCTCCAAAATGCAATTGATTATGCAACCTCCCATGGTGTTGCAGTTGTCGCAGCTGCTGGAAACGAAGGAACATGTGCTGCAGGGGATGTTCAACATTCCTGGCCCGCAGAGAATACTGGAGTCTTCACAGTCGGAGCAACAGGTATCACCGATGCCGCAGGTAACTGGGCAACTGAGTGGACTGGTGCAGAGAACGATGTTATGCCATGCTTCAGCAATGATATGCCCGCAGGTGTCGTCGACATATCCGCTCCCGGAGTATACATTACCTCATCAAAGAATGGTGGTGGTGTTACAGATCTTTCAGGTACTTCAATGGCCACTCCTCACATCTCAGCAGTCATCGCACTTCTGATGGCAAATGGATTGTCCGCAATCCAAGCACAGAACAGAATTGTCGCAACCGCTCTTGACATAGGCTATCCAAGTACAATGATGGGTGCCGGTCTGGTTCTTGCAGATGCAGCTATCTAATTAGACAATTAATTTTCATTCTAAATCTGTTTTCTCAATTATTCTAATTCCTAAGTGAGAAATTACACCCTCACAGCTCACTAAAAATTATGAGAAATACATATAGATGTACTAATCATCCTTCCAATGTCATCCAAATTCCTCATAGTTTTATGGAAATTTATCAAATGATCCTCCTGTTGTACCATAACCATTCAAATCGCGTAAACTCTGAATTTCTGCGGCCGTTTTCATAAGCTTTAAGTTCAATAAATCTCACGGAAGATTTGCCATATGAATTCTTTGCTCAAGAGGTGCTCTTCAGTAGAGAAACAGAGGCCTAGTGGTGTAGTTCGGTCCATCATGGAGGGCTTTCAAAATTCATCACAGAATTGAAGATCCTCTTCGACTCGGGTTCAAATCCCGGCTAGGTCATTTCTAAAGCTATTTGCCCTGAAATCTTTTAAGATATAAAACCGTGCGTAATACTCAGCACATCATACTCAAATAGCTATTCTTTTGTTGGGAAATTTCCCATCATCACATTCTCTTGCCTAAGTTTTTTTAAAAGATATCTTAGAAATGAACTTCATGAGGAGGATTCCTTATTGGATATACTTTCTGATCCTATTTGTCTTCTTCATGACAACCTCTCTCAACTCATTCTTTGTTCCGTATGATACATTTGGTCTTACCTACGGATATGTTTCCTACCCAATGAATCGGATAGTATTGACCACACTTCTTCTACTCTTGACCTTTCTTGCATTTGCTCTTAACAAAGCCCTGATGCAACTTGGTTATTCGGATGTGCAAAGTATTCTGGTATCCACTAATATATCTGTAGTACTCTTCTCCCTGTTCACTTCTCTGGATTACCTCATTGGAATTATTTATTCTTGGGGAAGTATCACTTTGAGTATAGCCTCGATGCTGATAATTGAGAGTGATCAGAATGAAGAATTTCTTAGAAATGTGAGGCTTTTTCAAGCTATATTATGGGTTATTTCGATGATAATCACAATCGTGAATTATGCAATCTGGTTTATCAGAGGGTTAGATGGGATTGTTCTTCCTAGATATTATACGAATGCATTTCGAGATATTCCATTGAATCTTATGATAGATCAGAATGTCTTCGCAAAGAAGATATTTACTGCTACGATGGTCACTTTTACTCTCAATGGTCTCCTTTTTTCAATTCTCACATATTATGTCTGGTCACGATCAGCTACTCTGATAGACAAACCTTTGACGGTTGTACCTGTAATTCCGGGATATGTAGAAGGAGATTTACTGGTATTTCGTGACTCTGATGGTGATGCGTTTTATGTTGTTGAGAAGGATACTTCAATTCCAGAATTATCAGATTCAGTTTTTAAGGAGGGCAGTCAAGATCTAGCTTTTGATATTGAGAAGATTGAAAGGAGTGGTTTTGAAAATTATATTAGACTGGGTGCTGAAGACCTTCTCGTCTATGCCAAGTTCAGACTCAAAACACCCATCCTTCTCCTACCATATTGGGCTCCAAATTTTGAGCAGCTCTTTGATGAGACTCTAACCCCCATATGGACTCATCTCACTTTAGTCCGTCATTTCGGAATTGAGGTCTCTCCACCTGAACTAAGATGGGTCAAGCGAATTCTTCACATCTCGACACAAGATCTCAACAGTTCGATGCTCCGAATGAAATTAGATAAGATTATTGGGGTCACTGCACACACTTTGAAAGATGTTCTTCTTGAAGATTCTGAGGAAATCAGTGGTGAATGGGATGTTCTACTCGTCTCCGCACATGGAGGTCTGGATGCTGATGGAGACCCGTATATCATAGATTCTAATGGATCTCGGTACAGTATTGATGAAATCGTACGACAGGTCAAACCCACCTTTGCCATGTTCTCCAGTTGCCATATAGTATCAGAAAGGGCAGTAAATAAGGTGATCATTCCAATGATGAAAGGTGGAACAATGCTTTTCAGTGGATTCAAGGGGAATGTTCTCTCCTCCCATTTAAATCTCATCTCCCTCTCATTCATTGAGACCGTACTCAAAGTGCATGGCCGATTAGAACTGGCACATATCCAGCAGATAATCGATTCATCATTCTCTGCACTGTTTAAATTCGGGCATAGTAGTCAGTGGGCGTTTAATCGAAATTTTATCCCTGGATTTTGGTAATACTTTTATTATATCTTCTATTTTTTCCTTTTTAACCAACCAATGTTTTTCAAGGATAGATCTAGTAGTTATATTAGCTACAAGTGTGGCTAGATCCAGAAAAGTTCTAATCTTGTTGTTGTCGTTGTTTTCTGGATCTTCAAATTACTGTACCCGTAGAATCGGACCTTTTCTCTCCATCTCAATCTGCACTTTTTGCTCATCAAGGAGGTTGGAGAGGTAACCCATCAGTGGTACTTGGTAGAGAATATATTGAATGAATCCTCTTGCTTTTACAATATCACTTATTGCCAGTTGATCCATTGTGACTGCGATATAGTCCTTTATTGGAAGTGACTCCCCGAGAATTGACAGTACCCTCTCTGCAGTAGACCGGTAATGGTTTGCTGTGGCATCAAGCACCTCAAATGCATCTGATCTCTGCTCTTGAAGAGGACCGTGCCCCGGTATCATTTGCTCAAATTTCTGTGATCGCATTGCATTGGCACTATCTGCAGCAGTTTGAGGATCGACTGCGAAAAGCAAACCGTATTTCTCGATTGTTTCATTTGTAAATGCGGCATCTCCTGTAAAAAAATAGCCATCAAAGAGGTAAGCATGATGATCGATGGTGTGACCCGGGGTCGGAACTGGTTCTACAATATTCTGTTCTGTGCATGGTCTGACACTTTTGCACGGTTTTGCTTCAAGGTGTCTATTCTTGAGTAATTTTGGAGGTATTCCTCCTCCAAACATTGTATAGGGTTCGTTTGAGGGATGTCTAATGAAATCTAATTCATTTGCAGGTGCATATAAATCACTGATCCCCTTTTTTTCCAGTTTGTTCAGTCCTCCAATATGATCTGCATGATGATGTGTCACAATTGCACCAGTGACTTCACCAGATGCTCTTACTGCTTTATTGACAGAGCTGTTATCTATTCCCGTGTCTATGAGGTACGTTCCCCATTCCCCTCTTATGAACCCGATATTTACTGCCCCTGGAAGGAATCCCACTTGTTCAGAGAGCCAATTGTCCATATCCTCACATCCCATAATTCTTCTTGAGTCTTTCCTCTACGAAGGTGTAAGGTCAATATATTTATTAAATTTCTGGGCATTTGAATTTGAAAGCAATGTTGAAGACGGAGCAGAGCAAGGTTGATATTCCCCGAAATCCAGGGATGCCACTCGAGCTCGACTATATAAAAGATATTAAAGTCAATAGAAGCGCTGTAGAGCGTAGAGCCAAGACACATCCGAGTCGCCGCTCAATCAAGAAGCAGTGGCAGGCAGCATGGCTTCTCAAAGCTATTACTCTCATTGATCTGACAACACTCGCTGGTGACGATACTGAAGAGAGGGTGAAAAGACTTTGTAGAAAGGCAAAGCAACCAGTACGTAAAGACCTATTGGAGCAGTTCGATCTTGGAGATATGAGAATCACTACCGCTGCTGTCTGCGTCTACCATAATTTTGTCAAAACTGCGGTCGAGGAATTGAGGGGGACAGGTATCTCCATCGCAGCAGTTTCAACTGGATTTCCATCAGGGCAAATAAGTATGGAGAACAAAATCAAGCAGATAAAAGCATCAGTTGCGGATGGTGCAAATGAAATTGATATCGTTATCAGTCGTGCAAAGGTTCTCAGTGCTGATTGGCATGGGTTGTATGAAGAGATTAGTGCTTTTAGGGAGGCTTGTGGAGAGGCACATCTCAAAACAATACTCGCTACGGGGGAACTTGGGCACTTCGAGAATGTTGCCAAAGCAAGTATGGTGGCTATGATGGCAGGTGCAGACTTCATCAAGACATCCACCGGAAAGGAGAGTGTGAACGCAACACTTCCAGTAAGCTTGGTAATGATGAGACAGATTAGGGCTTATTACCGTATGACTGGGTTCAAGGTGGGTTTCAAACCTGCTAGAGGAATTCGATCTGCAAAACAGACTCTTGCATGGCTTTCTCTTCTGAAGGATGAGTTAGGTGATGAGTGGATCAGTCCACATCTCTTCAGATTCGGTGCAAGCAGTTTGCTGGGAGATATTGAGCGGCAATTAGAGCACAACCTCACAGGGAGGTATTCGGCCTCATTCAGGCACGCAGTATCCTGAGGTATATATATGGAAGTTAGAAAAATTATGGAATCTATGGAATATGGTCCTGCTCCTGAGAGTCGTGAGAACGCAGACAAGTGGCTGGACAAATTTGACAGAAAACTCAAGATCTTTATTGCTAATGAGTGGAGAGACTCTGAGACATACTTTGACAGTATTGAGCCTGGAACTGGTAAGGTTCTCACGCAAATTGCAGCGGCATCAGACAAGGATGTTGAAGATGCTATTCAGGCAGCTAAAGGTGCTCAGCAATCTTGGGCTGATCTTGGTGGACACGGAAGAGCAAGATACCTCTATGCAATTGCCCGTCAGATCCAGAAGCACCAGAGGTTATTTTCAGTTCTGGAGTCATTGGACAATGGCAAACCAATTCGTGAGTCGAGGGACATTGACATCCCGCTTGTGGCTCGCCACTTCTACCACCACGCAGGTTGGGCACAACTCATGGATGAGAAACTCAAAGACTACCAACCACTAGGAGTTATAGGTGCTATTGTCCCTTGGAATTTCCCACTGCTCATCTTCTCATGGAAGGTAGCTCCTGCACTTGCGATGGGGAGCACACTTGCCATCAAGCCAGCTAAACTCACATCAGTTACAGCTCTTCTCTTTGCAGAGATCTGCAAGAATGTAGGACTTCCTTCTGGAGTCATTAATATCGTCCCAGGGAGTGGTAGAACGGTCGGAGAGTACATAGTCAATCACCCTGATATTGCGAAGGTAACATTCACAGGATCGACCGAGGTCGGGAAGCACATTAGAAAGAGTATTGCAGGTTCTGGCAAGAAGTCCACAATGGAATTAGGTGGCAAATCACCGTACATTGTTTTCGAGGATGCAGATATTGACAGTGCAATAGAAGGTCTGGTCGATGCCATCTGGTTCAACCAAGGTCAGGTATGTTGTGCTGGATCGAGGCTCCTCATCCAGGAGAATATCGCGAAGGACTTCATCGAGATGTTGAAGCAGAGAATGAGCAAACTTCGAGTAGGTAATCCTCTTGACAAAGCGATTGATATCGGAGCTGTAGTGGACAAGAACCAATTCAATACCATAGATCACTATGTCAAGATCGGTGAAGATGAGGGTGGAAGTAAATTTCAACCTACCATATCTTGTCCGGACGAAGGCTTCTATTATCCTCCCACTCTCTTTACTGACATCTCTCCCGCAGACACTCTTGCCCAAGAAGAGATCTTCGGACCGATTCTTGTAAGTATGACTTTCAGAACACCTGAAGAGGCGGTGAAGCTGGCAAACAATAGCAGGTATGGTCTTGCTGCAAGTATCTGGACAGAAAATCTCAACCTTGCTCTGGACATTGCTCCCAAGGTAAAATCCGGAGTTATTTGGGTGAATTCAACTAACCTCTTCGATGCAGCTGCTGGTTTTGGTGGTTATAAAGAATCAGGATTTGGAAGAGAAGGTGGGATTGAAGGTCTCTACGATTTTGTCAAGCCAAAATAGGAGAAAGAATTCCGTGATACGTCTTTTGTCAGCTACAGTGGTGGTTCGTCCCAGAAGACCAATGGACTTCCTGGTATCGATCGAACTGCAAAAATGTACATTGGAGGAAAACAGGTGAGACCTGATGGTAACTACAGTTATGTGGTCTACAACCCTGCAGGTGAGCGAGTTGGTGAGGCTAGTGAGGGAAATCGTAAAGATATACGAAATGCAGTTGAAGCAACATCTAAGTCCTCAAAGTGGAGAAATGCGACATCCCACAATCGAGCACAGGTGATCTACTACATAGCTGAAAATCTCATCCAGAGAAAGAATGAATTCATTGACAGGCTTGTCTCCATGACAGGTATGAATCTCTCATCTGCAGAAAAGGAGGTAGATCTCTCAATAGAGAGAATCTACTATTACGCAGCGATGGCGGACAAATACGACGGTGCAGTACACCATACTCCTATGAGAAATGTCACTCTTGCCATGAATGAACCAGTTGGAAGTATCGGAATCGTATGCCCGGAGGGCTTCCCTCTCCTCGGCTTTGTCTCTACCGTAATTCCAGCTATAGCAATGGGGAACAATACTGTCGTCATCCCCTCCTTCAAGTACCCACTTGCGGCCACCGACTTTTACCAGATCCTTGAAACCTCAGATCTTCCAGCAGGAACTATCAATATTGTAACAGGAGATCCCTCCAAGCTGACTGAAATTCTTGCAAAGCACTATGATCTTGAGGGACTCTGGTACTTTGCAGCAGGAGGGGAAAGCAAGATGATAGAATTTGAGGGCTCGGAGAATATGAAACGCACTTGGGTGGACTACGATAAACATCGAGATTGGTTCAATCCAAGGCATGGAATGGGTCTCGAATTTATAAGGAGAGCAACCGAAGTCAAGAATATCTGGGTTCCATATGGTGTGTAATTCAGTGTTTAATGTTCTTTAGTATTCATCAGTAACATTTGTTGTATTTGATAGTAACATGACTGCAGAATATCTGAATTATTCATCTGTAGCATCCATTTGCAATATTCACATGAAGTAAGGATGTTTACAAATAATTAATCATGATACTCCGAATTCAATCGAAAGCTATTTTATGCCGTCAACACAAAAAGGATTAGAGATAAAGTCTCAAGGGTCCTTGGTCTAGCCTGGTTATGACGCCCCGCTTACACCGTGGAGATCGCCGGTTCAAATCCGGTAGGACCCATCCCTGCAATATTTTTCCTAATTTATTAATTGGTTTTACTCTTATTCTAGTAGACAAAATTAGAGGAATTTATTCCAATTGCATGATTCCGACCGACTGGTAGAAAGAATTTGAATCTGTCTGAAAATGATAGGTCAAAATATCGATTTTTGTGTCTCCAATCTTGACATTTATCACGTATAGGTAATTGAGCTTCTTGTGAAAGTACTTGTATTTCTCGGAAGTTCAGGTTCTGGAAAAACCACGAATATTGTCGAATTGATCTCCCGCTTGAATTGTTCAGTTGGTACAGTCAAATTTATGCACCACGAGCGATTGGACATTGAACCATCGAGGAAGGATACAAGCAAGCATGTGGAGGCTGGGTCGATGTTCACTATTGGAGTGGCTAGGAAGGAGACTGTAGTTAGAATACCAGTTAATGAGCGGATGAATTATGATGAGATTGAGAAGATGCTAGGAGTTCTTCCTATGGTAGATTTGGTGATTGTGGAAAGTTTATTCTCACCACCTAAAGGCTCAGGTATCATCATTTCCGGATGTGACGAAGATGATTTGGAGGGGAATCTCAAGAGAATTAGGGGGAGCTATAGTAGGGATCAGATCTTAGCAGTTGTTGGTAAGGTCTGTGAGTCCCAATCCTCATGGAATGATATTCCCTGTGTTGATGCAGAGGGTCTTACAAAAATTGTCACGCGTTTCATAGATTCTTAGGTTTTAGCTTCTTGGTTATATCATTGAATTTGCAGAGAGATTACCATTACCTAGTGATATTCTCAAGAGATTGTGCAAATGAGTTCAAAAGTAAATGATAGATATTCATTCATGTAATGAATTCATTTCAATAAAGTGTTTTCTTTTTTTACCTTAAAGTGAGCTGCTACTGTTCATATTTGATTCAATATGTGCGAAGGATGGTAATTGTTATATTGTGCATTGAGTTAGCTATGTTATCGGAAGGAAAAACTATGGACTTTTGTGAGAAATGTGATGCGCTATTGCAACCTAAAAGGGTGAACGGAAAGGTAAGAATGTGGTGTCCAGACTGTGAGGTCTATACTGATCAAGAGGGTACAGTAATTACGACTGAGATAGACCGTAGTGGAGATCCAGAGGGGGGAAAGACCCTAATTCTTGAGGAGGGAGATGATAGAACAATTGGTCGTCCAGTCAGTTCTTTCCTGTGCCCTCGTTGTAATGAACTGAGGGAGTGTGAGTACTGGGAGATTCAAACACGATCTGCAGATGAGTCTCCGACCCGATTTTTCAAGTGTTTGACCTGTAAGAAGCAGTGGCGAGAGTACGACTGACTGCTGGTTTGAGAGTATTCTGCGCATTTCTTGCAACTTGGATAGAGAATTTGATAGGGTATTTACCATTGAAAAGACCCTCCCTGATCCCTCAGGATCTTCGACTCTAAGTCAGATGATAATGACTTTTGTGTCTGTCGTATAACCTCGATACCCAAGGAGGACCTTCCTTCGTTTTAGGTTTTTTAATCCTTCCCGAGCCTCTTGACTTTCCAGACCATATTTATTATTTAGATAATAGCTTCTTGACTCTTTTAACTATTCATGCTAGTTCATAATGTGGTCATTCTATGTTCTGAATTTCAGACTGAATTTTCTTCTGATAGCAATTACTGCAATGACAGCTACTGAGCTTAGTACTCCTATGAAGTTAACTGCTTCTGAATTTGATGTATATTTATTCGTAATTGGCGAACCTGTAGCTCCTGCCATATCTGTGGCTGTGGCAAAGGTTGTAGTTGTAGCAAATGTCCGAGAATTAGCTACATTAGTATCTCTTGCCTCTTGATCGGGCTGATCAAGGAGTTCACTGAGAACCATGCTCGTGTATCCTTTGACCACAAGTCCGTAGTACATCGCGAGTTCTGTGAGTTGTTCATCAAGTCCCTGTCCCTTGAGGTAAGAGATTCTTTGAATTGCCCATAGTTTTTCCACATGGTTAAACTCACTCTTGACGAGATCAGTGTTCATTACTCGTGTATTGGTTGAATTCTTATCAGGGTACCTGATCTCAGCAGATACCTTCACTTCTGTATTGAATGTACCTGTGACAACAATTTCATTTCCATTAGAGAGTGAACCAAAGCTTTCTACATTATTGAGCGTTGTTGCACTGGATACTGACAAACTCCATCCCATCACTTCTGTACCACTTACATCATTGAAGAATCTGAGGATTTCAGAGGCTGAATTTTCATATGCACCGATTTTGATGTACACACCTCCACTACTTGCAGCAATTTCAGACATGAGTGATTCGTCTGCATTGTCTCCAAAAGCAATTGTGGAGATAGGTATCTCGTCAACATTATTTGCTTTGAGGTTATTTACTATATCATCTTTTGTGGTGTATGCTCCTGCATTTGGTTGTCCATCTGAGAGGAGGAGAATTCCGTTGATGAATCCTGCTTTTGATCCAAAGGAGTCCAATGCCTGGATTACGGAATCGTATATATTTGTAGATCCTGAAGCAGAAATTGCATCGACCCAATTCTTTGCAGTCTCCTTATTATCTGATGTAGCATTTCTTGTTTCTGACCACATTGAAGTGGCTATAGAGCTGAAAGCTATGACATTAAACTTATCTTGGTCATTCATGCTGGATATGACATTAGCGAATGCCTGCTTGACGTAATCCATTGGTAAGCCAGTCATAGATCCAGACCTGTCTATAACGAAGACGAATTGGCGAGGCATGGATGATGTATCGTTGAGTTCAGGTGCGAGGTTGTATGCGAAGAAGTTTTCGGTTCCATTGCTGTATCCGATGATGGATGCATCTCCCTCATATCTTGTTGTACCGTACGTAAGAGTTATTCCATCA
>Ga0114931_10005983_pt1 | contig 15035 bp, 11 predicted proteins | sample 2SBtaG_FD_89579 | JGI IMG/M metagenome (GOLD analysis project Ga0114931, IMG submission 89579) | Deep subsurface microbial communities from Kolumbo volcano to uncover new lineages of life (NeLLi) - 2SBTROV14_V59a metaG | ecosystem: Environmental > Aquatic > Marine > Volcanic | place: Kolumbo...
TGCCGTGCCCATAATCAACGAGAACGACACGGTAAGTGTCGAGGAGTTTCGCACCTCGTTCGGCGACAATGACCGGCTGGCCGCGCTAGTGACCAACCTGTTACGTGCCCCCCTGCTCATTATTCTCTCCGACGTCGATGGCCTTTACGACGGGGACCCGGCCGATTCGAGTTCTCGCGTGATTCCAAGCGTGACGAAGTTAGACGATTCGACGTGGTCGTATGTCAACGACTCCCACCAGGCCCGAAGCAAGGGAGGCATGGCAAGCAAACTCCTTGCCGCGAGCATCGCCACCCGTGCCGGTGAAAATGTTATCATTGCCAGCGGTCGACACCCCGACACGCTACAACGTATTCTAGCGGCCGAACCCGTTGGTACGCTGTTCCTTGCCCAAGGCGTTGCGGTGACCGCCCGCAAGCGATGGATCGGCTACTCCGTGCAACCCCGTGGTTTCCTCGTGCTCGACGACGGGGCATGCCGCGCGGTCCAACAGCAAGGGCGAAGCCTGTTGCCGATCGGCGTGACCGCCTGTGGCGGCGACTTCCAAACGGGCGATGTCGTGGCGTTGCGAGACACCAACGGAACAGAGTTCGCCCGAGGGTTAATCAATTATCCTCTGTCCGACATGCAGCAAATCAAGGGGCTTCAAACCGACACCATCGCCGACGTTCTAGGCAGTTGCCCCTACGAAGAGGTAATCCACCGTGACAATCTGCTTGTAACGGTGTAACCGTCGGCGCATCACGGTCGGGTGACGAATACTCCGTCCCACGAATCTCTCAATCGCGGACGTGTACCAAAGCCCCCAATAGTTGCTCAAGTAGATTATCGCCCGGATACGGATGTCCGCGGTGTTGACGGAAGGCTTCGGCGAATGCCACTCCGATCTCCGATCCCCGGGCCGCGCTCCAACGGCGTTGCGATTCGAGATACTCGTCCACGCCATGCTGGGCGCGAAGCCACGCCCGTTGGCTATCGTGGCAGGCCAGCATTTCTCGCTTTTGGTCAAACGTCTGACTAACATCCACGTAAAAATGCGGAACGACCTGTTCGCCCCAGTAATCGACTCCTTCAATTGGATCGACGTAGTACAGATGCGGAATTGCGTCGGTCGCCGGCGCGGGGTCCCACTGTCGCGTGGCGTAGTTCGGGCAACTGGCATTGAAGCACGCGTCGCGAACCAAGCGGCTAGTGGCTTCGTGATCGTCCATGTAGTCCACCGGCGGCGCGGTCATCACGACGTCGGGTCGATGACGTCGAATTGCCTCGGTCACGCGGCGCTTCGCATCGTTGTCAATGACGATGCTCAAGTCTCGGAACTCCAGGCACTCGTAAGTTGCCCCGATCACCTCCGCCGCCCGCCGTCCCTCCGCGCGGCGTGTGCGCGCGATTTCCTCCGGCTCCATTTCGCGGCTGCCACAATCGCCCGGGGTCATCGACACGATGGCAATCGCAAGGCCCGCTTCGGCTAACAACGAGAGTGTACCAGCACACTGAAACTCAACGTCGTCGGGATGGGCATGAATGGCCAGCACGCGCGGAGGAGGCCATTTTTCATCCGTCCGCGGTTGGGGCTTTGGTGAAGTTTCCGCCATGGGGGACTCGCTCTAAGTGTATTGTTGACTGCTGGCCATGGAATTTTGAACCCGTTTTTGCGATACTGCTGGGTTCGGACAGGGCTCCATTACAACGTCTAGCAATATCGAGCATGACTTCCAGCATGGCAACCACCCAAACTCCAACCACGCAGCAGAGTGCCCGGGTCGTGCCGGGAACGCGAATTCCCTGTTATGCGTTCGATTCAAATACCGACTTGGACCGGCATGTGGCCGAAACGATCGCCGCGTTGGTTCGCGAACGCAACTCCATCGGACAGAACGCCGTGTTGGGGCTCCCCACCGGTTCGACCCCCTTGGGCATCTATCGTGAATTGGTCCGCATGCACCGCGACGAGGGGCTCGATTTATCGCGGGTCGTGACGTTCAACTTGGATGAATACTATGGTATCCAGCCCGATCAGCTTCAGAGCTATCACCGCTGGATGTTCGAGAATTTTTTCGATCACGTGAACATCCCGCGCGAGAACATCCACATTCCCGACGGGACTGTCGCGCTACGGGAAGTGGAGGATTCTTGCCGGCGCTATGAGTCAGCGATCGAAAGTGCCGGCGGCATCGACCTGCAACTTTTGGGAATCGGTCGCAACGGACACATCGGTTTCAACGAACCCTTCAGTGTGGCGAACAGCCGCACACGGCTATGCACGCTTGATCCGCTGACGCGCAAGGATGCCTCGAGCGATTTCTTTAGCGAGGAGAACGTGCCTGCCAACGCCATCACCATGGGCATTGGCACGATTTTGGAAGCCCGGAAGATCATGCTGATCGCCCTTGGCGAGCACAAGGCGGCGATCATACACGAGGCTGCCGAGGCTCCGCCGAGGGACCGTGTTCCGGCCAGTTTTCTTCAGCAACATCCCGATGCTTCGCTCTTGCTCGACACCGCCGCCGCCGCGCAACTCGCCGGAGAGGCAACTCCATGGCTCTTCGGCAACGTGAATTGGACCGATCCGCTCATCAAACGGGCCGTGTTGTGGCTTGGTGAACAGGCAGGCAAAGCCCTGTTGAAGCTGGACGACAACGACTTTCGCAACCACAACCTGCACCATCTATTGCGGCATCATGGTCCGGCACAAGAGGTGGCCCATCGTGTGTTTCGTTGGCTGCTAGACTCGATCGAATATCACCCCGCCGGACAAGACTCGAAACGAGTAATCTGCTTCAGCCCGCACCCAGACGATGATGTGATCAGCATGGGCGGAACGCTGATTCGCTTGACCGAGGATGGTCACGAAGTGCATGTGGCGTACATGACCAGCGGAAACATCGCCGTATTCGACCACGATGCCCGACGCTTGGCCGATCTGGTGACCGAATATAACCGTACGTTTCACATCGACACGGAACAGTCGCCACAGCTCGAATCGCGCGTGACGCAATCGCTGGCGAACAAGTCGCCCGGCGAACCCGATAGCGAAGAGGTGCTCAATATCAAGGCGCTAATTCGTTGGAGCGAAGCCAAAGCCGCGGCAGTGGTTTGCGACTGCAAGGAAGAAAACCTGCACTTTCTCGACCTGCCCTTTTATCGCACGGGTACCATCGCCAAAAACCCCGTGGGCGAGGAAGACGTGCGTATCATTCACCAATTGCTCGACGAAGTGCGGCCCGATCAGATCTACGTCGCGGGCGATCTGTCCGACCCTCACGGCACGCACCGCGTTTGTGCCGAGGCGATCTTCGCGGCATTGGCTTTATACGAACAAGACGGAAACATACGTCCCGAGGTATTGTTGTATCGTGGAGCATGGCAGGAATGGCCGGCCCACGAGATTGAAATCGCCGTGCCGCTTAGCCCGCGCGATCTGGAACAAAAGCGGGCAGCCATTTTCCGTCATGAATCGCAGAAGGACAGTGCCCTGTTTCCGGGGCCCGACGATCCCCGCGAATTTTGGCAACGCGCTGAAGACCGAAACCGTGGCACCGCCGACGCCTACAACCGGATGGGCTTGCCAGAGTACTATGCGATGGAAGGTTTCGTGCGGTGGAATGGGGATCCGCTGTAAGTCGTCGGTTTCAGGCCGACTTCTCTAGCTCGCTTAGCTGGTTGAGCTTGTTGTAAAGTGTCTTCAAGCTAATGCCCAACGCTTCGGCGGCTTTGGGTTTGTTGCCGCCGTGTCGCTCGAGCATCTGCTGAATCACCTGTCCCTCGATCTCGCGTAGCGATTGGGGGCGGACCATCTTGAAATGGGGTCCGCGGATTTTTCGCTCACCGAAGTTCCGCGGCAAGTGCTCTTCCAGGATTATCCCGGTGGGGCAAAGAATGACGGCATGTTCCACAACGTTGGCCAGCTCACGAACATTACCTGGCCAGGAGTGTCTCTTGAGTGCCTCGATCGTCCCGGGGGCGAACACATCGTCGTCCGCGCGGGCATCGGCGCGGAAGCGGCATAACAGATGTCGGGCCAGCGGCTCGATGTCTTCCATGCGTTCGCGCAGCGGCGCCAGTCGGATTTCAAACGTGTTGATGCGGAACATCAGATCTTCGCGAAACGCGTTCTCGCCGACCATTTCTTCCAGATCGCGATGCGTGGCACATACGACGCGGACGTCGACTTGGAAGGCCTCATTGTCCCCCACCCGACGAATCTCACCATTCTCGAGCACCCGCAGCAGTTTCGCCTGCATCGACTTGGGCAACTCACCGATTTCGTCGAGAAACAGCGTCCCCCCGTCGGCCACTTCAAAGAGACCCACGCGGTGTTCATCGGCTCCGGTGAAGGCCCCTTTGCGATGTCCGAACAGCTCGCTCTCGATCAAGTTCTCGGGCAAGGCACCACAGTTGATCGCCACGAAAGGGGCCTCCGCGCGCAGGCTCTGTTGATGAACAGCCCTGGCAACGAGTTCCTTGTCGGTCCCGGTTTCGCCGAGAATCAACACGGTGGAGTTGGTGGGAGCGACTTTCGAGATCAGATTCGCGACATGTCGCATGGCTTCACTATCGCCGATCAGTTCCGACCCACCTTCCAGGCGTTCGAGCTGGCGTTTCAAAGCGCGAAACTTGTTGGATAATTCGAGTTTGTCAGCAACACGCCCCAGCAGGGCTTCGATTTCGATCAAACGACAGGGCTTGGTGAGATAGTCGAACGCACCGTGACGCAGCGCGGCGACGGCTGAATCCATTGACGACTTGCCCGTGAGCACGACGGCTTCGGTATCGGGGGCCATCTCCTTGGCTTTGGCAATGACCTCGATGCCGTTGAGCCCCGGCATATCGAGATCGACGAGGATACAGTCGTAGGTATTTCGTTCCAGCGCGGCGACGGCTTTGAGTCCGTCGGGGCAGACCGTCACTTCGTGTCCCATGCGGGGCAACTCACGACTCATGATATCTTGCAACGATTTTTCATCGTCGGCGAAGAGTAACTTCATTTTCCGTTTTGGCTTCTTGCTAGCGATAATGCACCTCCTTGATGTCCCCGTCGTTGATGGTCGACATGGCCGTCGAAAGAATCCTTGCTACGCGCTCATTGCCCGGGGTGACAGGCTTTCATCGTCGACTTTGTTTTCATCGGCAAGCAGCGGCGCGACGAGTGGAATGCTTACGAGAAACCGTGATCCGCGATTGGGACCTCCGCTGCTGACTTCGACTGTTCCGTCGTGTTCGGCGACGATGCGGTAAGAAATCGGCAGACCTAGTCCCGTCCCCTGCTGGGAATGCTTCAGTTTCGTGGTGTAAAACGGTTCGAAGATGTGTTCGAGCACTTCCTCGGTCATGCCAGAACCGTTGTCGCTGACGTCGATGACCGCCATCCCGGCGGAGGCACGGACCTCGACACGTACTTTACCGTCGGCGTGATCCGGCGCGAGACTGTCCAAGGCGTTGGTCAGCAAATTGAGCACAACCTGTTTGATTTCCTGTGGACAAACCTCGGCAAAGACGGACTCCTTGCAGATCAACTCGACCTGCTTATTGCGATAACGTCCGATGTGCCGCACCATGTCGATTACTCCTTGCACCAATTCTCGCAAGTCGGTGCCGACGCGCTCGATATCGCCCATGCGCGAAAAATCGAGCAGCTTCTCGGTGATTTCCTTGCAACGAAACGCCTGTTCTTGAATGATATGCAGATAATGGACGATCTCGTCTCGCTCTTCCTCATCGCACGAGATGGCGGCCACCACACGGCCTTCCAGTGCTTCGCCGCACATGGCAATCGACGCCAAGGGATTGTTGATCTCGTGCGATACCCCGGCGGCAAGGAACCCGACACTGGCAAGCTGTTCGTTGCGAATGACCTCTCGGGTCCGCTGTTTCACCTGATCATCAAGATCATTGTAAACGGTCAAGAATTTGGCGGTCATGTTGTTCATCGACTCGGCCAATTCCGCCATTTCGTCGTGCGAGTCGAGTTGAATTCGGTACTCAAACTCGCCAGCGGCGACACGGCGAGAACCTTTGATCAACTTCCGCAGTGGTCGAAACACCCAACTGTAGAACAACTGAACCAACAGGATGAACATCAAGGCTGTCAGGGCTGTCGTGATCCAAGTCAGCACGATCAATGTTCGATATTGTGCTCGGGCTTGGAATTTGAAGTCGAGCAAATTGCGATGAAGGTAGCTGGGCAGTTCGACGGTCAACTCCTGCAACCGTTGTAGTTCGTCGGCGATCGATTCGGCGATGGTTTGCCCCAGCAGCCAATTGCCCTCGCGTTCCTCTCGGGAGATCCGCTGGAGCGTGGCTTCAATTTCACGCACGGTCCGCCATTCGCGCGAGCGGTCGCCGATGCGCGATTTCTGATTTTCGTTGTGTGCCAACTGAGCACGATAATCGGCCAGCGCCTCTTCGACGTCGATTCGTCGGAGGTGAAAGTCAGTTCGCGCAATCTTCATGCTCGCCGGCGGGGTCGTCGCGGAAGGGAAATCGCAAACGGCCTGACAATCGCGATAGCTGACACGCAGATCGCCCACGCGCTTGTTCAATTCCGTCGCCAAGGGCAGTTCGGATACGCGCCAGCTAATGCTTCGCACCAGCGCGCGATACGAATACAAGCCGACAAAGCCACTGGCCGACAAAGTCATGACGATCACCACCAGCAATGCCAGACCGACGAGCAACTTATTGCGTATGGGCCATCGTGCGAGCAAACCGCGACCTCCGTGCCGCGAAGCTTGAAGAACCGATTTGGGAACGTTCATCGCGTCGTGCGACGGACACCCCAGAGAGTAAAATGATTCGGGCCGCGAAGTGTATCACCGTGGCGCGAGACGAAGCAAGACCGGACAGGGATTGTCCATTCGTCCAGGAAGACGAGGCAGACTGGCCTAAATGGACTGGGAGGGGCGGACACATGGCCACGAAACGCCGTCAAGCGATCGCCTTACCGCTCGTCGCGCGATGTTGAGCCGCTGTCGATCTCGTCGGCGGCTTTCTTCGTGCCGTGTTCGCGAAGCTGGGCCATCATAAAACTGATGGTATGCGCATATTCGCGGACCGAAGCGTCGAAATCTTCTTTCTTGGCGGCCGACTCCGCCTTATCGCGCAGATCGTTGAACTGCTGCCAGTCAATTTGCCACTGCTCTTCCTCGGATGCCTGCCGCAACTGCTCGGTAATTTTCCGGAGCTTGTCAACGAACGCCTTGTCCGCCTTACAGTTTCGCGAGCGGTGTGGCCCCTGTCCGAATCGCCCTTGTTGCGTGACGCTAATCGTGGTGGGCGCTTCCTCGCTCTCCAGCGTTCGGACCATGGCCACCAAGGCAGCTACAAGGGCGACCACGCCAGTCAGCAATGCTGGCAGGAATTGTCCCAGACCGATAAGCACGACCGTCAACAGGCCGAAGACCCCCAGAAGCACCCACACCGAAAGTGGCACGCGGCTGATCGGATTCCGCCGACTTCTAGAAGATTCCCAATCGTTGGATTCGCGGCTGACGATCTCTTGCCCGGTGACCTCGGCGACGACAATCGTGATGTTGTCGGGGCCACCGCGGAGGTTGGCCAGATCGACCAACGTCCGCACCGCCTCCCGTGGCGGTAGGCAACCAAGAATGACCCCTATTTCTTCGTCTTGCACCTGGCCGGTCAACCCATCGCTGCACAACAAGAACTTGTCTCCAAGTTCAAGCGGAAATGGTCCTTCGAGATCGACCTTTACTTCGGAATTGGGTCCGAGCGATCGCGTAATGACGTTGCGAGGAACGTAACTCGGGACATCCTCCTCACCAAATTGTCCCTCGGCAATCATCTCCCAAACCAAGCTATGATCGAATGTTAGCTGCTCAAACCGATGGTTGCGAAGGCGGTAGGCACGGCTATCACCCACATGCGCGACGACCGCTCCTTGTGGTAACAGCAACAGCGCGCTTGCGGTGGTGCCCATGCCATGGAATTCGATATTCGCTTGCCCACGACTATGAATCTCCTGATTCGCTTCGATGACGGCTTGGCGAAGCGCTTCCGGCGGCGTTCGATCCGTTAGCTTGCAGTAATTGTGGGGGATTATCTCGGCCGCCAGTTCGCTGGCCAACTCACCCGCGGCGTGGGCCCCCATTCCATCGGCCACCAGAAGCAAATGCCCTCGCTGCCGCCAGATCTGATCGTCGGGCGCGGTGAGCACGCCATAGGCGTCCTGATTGTTTGTGCGGCGCAGACCAATATCCGAAAGCACGGCCACCTGTAGGTCTGGCGTACTTTCATTGGTGGATTGTTGCCGCATGGCGAAGACCTGTTGACTGCAAACCGCTGGCACCGAATGCGAGGATACCTTCCAACTCCATTCTAGCCGGAGCGTAACGGCAAAGGTAGTAAGGTCACGCGATACAACCTTCGTATCACAGTGAACTTACATTGTCCCACCTCGATTCGGGCCAAGGCTGCACGGGACATGCCAGCGGTCAGGGCAGACATACTGAAATTCAGACCCACCACGAATTTTGGTCGGATGGGTCTACTATTTCTCTCTAGCGGCTACCCACGTCGCGTCGCTATACTCTGGCCCACGCAAAACCGGTCCAAGACGCTCGTCGGCCGATTTGCGATCTTGTCTACGTGCGGCGCATCCAGCCGTGGATACCGAATATCACCCTCAGCGCGAGACGATACGCGTGCGTCAGGGAATTCCTCTGCACAGATTGCCCGTTATCCCGGGGGCCCAAATTGGCCCGTCGGCGGCGGGTCGCAAACCGATCGACGCCGGTCCCCGAACGCTGTTCGTACGGTATGCGTGTTCGTGTGGCGCCCGTCGAGGGCTTTACGTTGCCGCGATATCGATCGCCATGGTCTCACTTCTTGTCAGCGGGTGTGTTCAACGTCGCATGACGATCCGCACTAATCCGCCGGGGGCCTTGGTCTACATCGATGATTACTACATCGGCACGACACCCGTCTCGACCGACTTCATCTATTATGGAAAGCGGAAGATCCGGCTCGTGAAGGATGGATACGAGATCCTAACCGTTCCGAAGTACGATATTTCGGCACCCTGGTACGAAGTATTCCCATTGGAGTTCGTTTCCGAGAACGTCGTTCCTTGGGAGATTCGCGATGAGCGACTACTCGACTTCCAGCTTGCCCCGCAGGTAATGGTTCCTCAAGACCAGTTGTTAGGGCGTGCCGAACAACTGCGGAGTCAATCCCAACTCAGCGCCGGTGTCGTCTCCGTGCCGGGTAGCGTAATCGTTCCAGGCAGTGCGCCGGGGACGCCAACGTATATCCCGCCCGGGCCCACCGTGCCACAACCGTTGCCACAACCAACCTACACGGTTCAGCCACCTCCAACGCAACCTCAGTTGCCCCCTCCCCCGGCCACGACACCAGGCCCGTATCCGCTTGCCCCACCATCACCCGCCCTGCCCTTGCCGGGTCGGTATTGATGCCGATCAATTGAACCGTTCCGGGGAGAAGTCTCCGTCGCGCGCTCACGGAGGTTACTTGATTGGCGGACGACGTTTGAGTTGACCACGTAGGCCTTCGCGGGCGAGCGTGTCGGTGAAGACACGCGTGTTGTAGATGACCGGCCGCGCGTCGCGCAACACCTGATCAAGATCGACGGCAGCCTGATTCAAATTCTGATAGAGATCCGGGTTATTGAGAAACTGCCCGAGCGATCCATCGGGGTTTTGCAGTGCCCGAGCAAATTGGCCCAATTCACTTAGCATCTCGTCCAAGTTGGCAACGGTGCTATCGATGCTGTTGACCAGATGTTCACCGCGATCGCCCAAAGGTTGCGTGAATCGTTCGAGATTGTTGAGATTACGGTTGGCCGACTGCATCGTGCCATCGAGACCCTCCATGAGCGTCTGGAATTTCTCGATGACAACCGGGAACTCGTTCAGCGAGCGGGACAGATTGTCGCGCATGACCGGATCGCTGATGAAGTTGTCGGCGCTGGAAACCGCCGATTGCAGCGTGTCGAGCGTCGTCTCGGCCTTGACAATGATTCGGGCGAATTGCTCCTCGTTGTTCGTAAGCAAACCGGTAATCTCTCGAGCCAGTCGGCCGATGTCGTCACTGGTTTGCGAGACGGAGACGATGGTTCTGGAGAGATCGCCTTCGATATTCCCAAGGATTTTCAGGGGGTCGGAGACAACGTCACCGATCAACCTCGCTCCCGGGGCGACAAATTTTCCCTCTTGCGCGGGCTCGGGCCCTCGATAAAATTCCAACACTCCGTCCCCCAGCAAGCCGTTGCTGATGCGGGGGCGCTCGTTGGTCTGAAGCTTGATGTCTTCTTGAATGGCCGCCGTTACCAACACGCCGCCATCGTCGGTGAAGTGGACATCGGTGACGCGTCCGATCAAGATACCGCTTTTGCGCACCGGGGTATCAGCCGTGATACCTGGCGCGTCTTGAAAGCTCATGTAGATGGTGTACGTTCCCAGGCCAAGCGTGACGGGGCCATTGAAGAGCACCACCAGAATCGCGGTCGAAATAATCGCCGACAAGACCAAGACACCCACGCGAAATTGAATTCGACGATCGTCCATGATCGATTCCTTCTCCGTATTCCTTGCAAGAAATAGAACTAGCCGGACATGAGGTGCCCTTCTTTCATCTCCATCAGCCGTTCACCTGCCTCTCCCTCGACAAACTGCGAGACACGTGAATCCGACGTGTTGTCGATCGCTTCCGGCACGTCGTCCAAGATGACTTGCGACTCACCGGACTTTAGCCGCGACACCGGATAGAGCATGACAATTCGGTCGGCCACCTTGCGCGCGGTCTTCATGTCATGCGTCACGACGATGCTTGTCACCGAGGAATTGTCGCGCGTTCGCAAGATCAATTCGTTGATCACGTCGCTCATGATTGGGTCCAAACCGGTTGTGGGTTCGTCGTACAACATGATCTCGGGATCAAGCACCAAGGCACGTGCCAGCCCTACCCGTTTTCGCATTCCACCCGAAAGTTCGGCTGGCTTCTTTTTCCGAACACTCGGCGGAAGCCCCACTTCGGCCAGACGGTCGAGCACGATCCGGTCGATTTCGCCCTGTTTCTTCCGCGTATGCTGGTGCAGTGGAAAGGCCACGTTCTCGGCAATCGTCATGCTGTCGAACAATGCGGCCATTTGAAACAAGAAACCGAATCGGATGCGTTGCGAGGTGAGCTGTCGATCACTGAGCGTAGCGAGATTTTGCCCATCAAAATAGACGTTCCCACGTGTCGGATGAATCAGCGCAATAATCGTCTTCAGAAGAACCGTTTTCCCACAGCCACTTTCGCCAATGATGGCCACGGTCTGACCACGCGGAATGCCAAGATTGATGCCCCGGAGGACTTCCTGATTCCCGAACGAAACGTGCATGTTCACGATATCAACCAGGGGCCGTTCGGCATGCGGCTTGTCGTCGTTGGTGTCTGATTGAGCCATTTTTACATTCGCCCTTAGAGTCCTCCGTCCACGCGATCGCGTGGCGTCATCAAATCAATTTTCCGGCATCCGGCCAAAGCGTGTAGTAGACCATATTGGTCAGGATTCCGAGAATTAAATCGATGATCAAGATCACGACAAACGAATACACGAAGGCCCCGGTGGCTGCTTGTCCAACGCCCTCGGCACCCGGGCTGCAATGGAATCCGCGGTGACAACTGATTATGCCGATTGCCGCCCCGAAAAAAATGCTCTTGAACAAACCGGCGAACAGATCGAAGCTACCAACCAACTTCTGTGTATTGCTCCAATAATGATGCGAGTCGATACCCAGCAAGATAACACTGTAGAAGTGACCTCCGACCACTCCCATGAAATCGGCCATGATCGTCAACATGGGGATGAGCATGACGCAGCCAATCAATCGCGGCACGACCAGATGTTGAATGGGATTGGAGCCCATGCTAGCCAGGGCGTCGATCTGCTCCGTGACGCGCATCGTACCCAATTCAGCGGCCATCGAACTACCAACTCGACCGGCCAGCATGGTGGCCGCTAACACGGGACCCAGTTCACGCATCAAAGACATGTTGATCACCGCGCCCAGACGAGATTCCAGCCCCAATACGCGGAACTGGTCGTAGCTCTGCACGGCAAGCACCATGCCGATAAAGGTACCCGTGAGCGCCACCACGGGGAGACTGAGAACGCCGATCTGGTAAAAGCTGGGGAGCATGATCCCCCACTTGGGGATTCTCGTCAGCATCCAGGACACGGTGCGATAGGTGAAGATGCTGATATCACCGAGCGCCACGATCCAGGTGAGCACTAATTCCCCAAGATTGGCAATCCAATCGAGCGTCGCGCCAAGCGGACGCCATCGTCGTAGCGGTCGTTCCTCGGTGATCGTGGACATGGACGCTCTCACTTTCGAGGGAAATCAGCTTCATGCGGCCTTCCCTCGTCGATTCGGAACCAGCCGTTGGGGGTATTTGGCGACTCCCGGATCTCAACCCAGGATTGGCGCACCTCACCGTTCCTAAGATTCGTCCGGTAGGTTTCTCATCTTGAAGAAACCTTGCCGATTAGTACGTCTTTGCCGGCCAGGCAGATCGTTAGAAACCAAGAGAAATACATTGCCAGCGGCCAGCATGGCGCGGCCCTCTCATGCGATGCATCGACCAATGCCATCTTCGTGAACGACAGCGGCGCAAGCAAAACCGCCCCCGGGAAGAGTTCCAGGAGGCGGTTGGATGTTCAAATTCTCGCACGCTTCGCGGTGATCGAGAATAGATCGGTTCACCGCCGATTCGTCCGTGGCAGGTATTCTTACGCTTCACCCTCGCTGGGCGCTTCCTCCGCCGAACCTCCCTCATCGCCCACGGTCGCGCTGGCAAGCGGTCCCTCGGGCTGGCTTAATTTGCCTTCGAACTTCAACTGCTTCTTGCCCCCGATCTCGCGGACATCGACCGTGATGGTGTCCATGCCTTGAAATTCACCCTTGAGCAATTCCTCGGAGAGCGGATCTTCGACAAAGTTTTCGATGGCTCGCCGTAACGGTCGGGCACCGAAGTCGGTGTTCGACCCCTTCTTTACGAGGAATTGGGTCGCCTCATCCGTCAAGCGGAGATCCAGGCCGCGTTTCAGCAGACGCTCGCGCACCTTCGACAGTTCGATATGGACAACCGACTTCAGATTTTCGACCGTCAGGTGACGGAAAATGATCACGTCATCGACACGGTTGAGGAACTCCGGCCGGAAAACCTTTTCAATCTGCTCGTTCACGCGTTCTTTCATGCTGTCGTACGAAGCATCGTCCTCGGGTCGTTGGAATCCAAAAGCCGATTCGTTTTTAATCGCATCGGCCCCGGCATTCGTGGTCATGATGAGGATCACGTTGCGGAAGTCGACGTTGCGACCGAAGCTATCGGTCAACCGCCCCTCTTCCATAACCTGTAACAACATATTGAACACGTCGATGTGCGCCTTTTCGATCTGGTCCAACAGCACCACGGCGTAGGGACGACGTCGGATCTTTTCAGTCAACTGACCGCCTTCTTCAAACCCGACATAACCCGGAGGCGCGCCGATCAGTCGACTGACATTGTGCTTCTCCATGTATTCACTCATGTCGATTTGGATGAGCGCTTCTTCATCGCCGAACATGAATTCAGCCAAGGCCTTGGCAAGCAGCGTTTTGCCGACGCCGGTCGGCCCGGCAAAGATGAAACAACCGGTCGGTCGCTTCGGGTCCTTCAATCCGCTGCGGCTGCGTCGCACGGCTTTGGCAATCGACTTCACGGCCTCATCCTGACTCACGACCCGATTGTGCAGTTCTTTTTCCATTTACATCAACCGCAACGAATCCTCGGTCGTCATCCGTGTGAGCGGGATACCGGTCATCTTCGAGATCACCTCGGCGATCACTTCTTCGTCGACCACGCCGTCGGCTTCGCGCGATTTATCACGCCACTCGCGAGTGATCTGTTGTTTCTTCTTCTTCAGTTTGTCGGCCTGATCGCGAAGCGAGGCTGCTTTCTCGAAGTCCTGGTCGGCGACGGCTTCTTCCTTTTCTTTGTTGAGCCGTTCGACCTCTTCGTCGATCTCCTTCAAATCCGGAGGTCGCGTCATGGTTCGCAAACGAACGCGGGCCCCCGACTCATCGATCACGTCGATCGCCTTGTCGGGAAGGCAGCGTCCGGTGATATACCGGCTCGACAATTCGACCGCCGCGACAATGGCGTCGTCGGTGATTTGCACGCGATGGTGCGTCTCGTAGCGGTCACGCAAGCCCTTGAGAATTTCAACCGCCACGGCTTTGGTCGCCGGCTCCACGAGAATGATCTGAAAACGACGATCCAGCGCACTGTCCTTCTCAATGTATTTACGGTACTCATCGAGTGTCGTCGCACCGATGCACTGAATCTCTCCGCGAGCCAACGCGGGCTTGAGGACGTTGGATGCGTCGATCGCGCCTTCGGCGCCACCCGCACCCACCAATGTATGCAGTTCGTCGATGAACAAGATCGTGTTCTTCGCGCGCCGCACTTCGTTCATCACGGCCTTGATACGCTCCTCGAACTGGCCGCGATACTTGGTCCCCGCAACCATCATCGCCAAATCGAGCACCACGATGCGCCGATCGGCAAGCAACTCGGGCACATCGCCGTCGACAACACGCTGCGCAAACCCCTCGACGATGGCCGTCTTGCCGACGCCCGCTTCGCCAAGCAATACCGGGTTGTTCTTCGTGCGTCGGCACAAAATCTGAATGGCTCGTTCGATTTCCTTTTCACGACCGATCACGGGATCGAGCTTGTTCTGCTTGGCGAGCTCCGTCAGATCGCGCCCAAAGCTATCCAACGCCGGCGTTTTCGAGCGACCACTGCGGCCTGAGGATTCCGAAGGCGAACCTCCCCCGCTGGGGTTCCGCTCGCTCGACTCCGAACCGATATCGTGCCCCAGCAGATTGAGCACCTCGTCTCGGACTTCTTCGAGCTTTAGCCCCAAGTTCATCAACACTTGGGCAGCCACTCCCTCTTGTTCTCGCAATCTGAGCCACAACTATGTCGGGACCGAACATATCTTGTTGGGCCTGTTGCGAGAA
>Ga0114931_10005984_pt1 | contig 15035 bp, 11 predicted proteins | sample 2SBtaG_FD_89579 | JGI IMG/M metagenome (GOLD analysis project Ga0114931, IMG submission 89579) | Deep subsurface microbial communities from Kolumbo volcano to uncover new lineages of life (NeLLi) - 2SBTROV14_V59a metaG | ecosystem: Environmental > Aquatic > Marine > Volcanic | place: Kolumbo...
ATCACTACCCCAATGTAAAACCAGTATAATTTTAGCTACCCTTTTTAACTTTTTTGAATTATTTAATATTTAAAATGCTTTGCTACACATTTTTTATAATAAGTTAGCTTGTGGAGCTAGGCGAGCTCGAACCGCCGACCTTCTGACTGCCAGTTACTTCAAAGCATTTTTTTATTTTTTCAAAAACTGGGTTTTTAGCTCATTTTCTAATTTTTTGTGTGGTTTTTTGTGTCTTTTTGTGTATCAATTTGATGCAGAATGATTAGTGCTTTTGCAATTTTAGCTACCCTTTAGCTACCCTTAAATTTTAATTATTTAATATTATATATCTTGGTATCGTTATTATTTTTCATTCTTTCTTTTTCCTGGTTTTCGTTGCGTTTTAATTCCCCAATTTCATAAACATTATTAACCTCATTCCCTATCCTTTCTAAATCGACTGCAGTATAATATTTTATTGTCGTAGAAACTTTTCTATGCCTAAGTAATTTCATTGCATCAAAGATTGATATGTTTTTATCTACCAATTTAGTGGCAAATGTTTTTCTAATCGAATGCATTTTATAGTCCATATTCAATTTATTCATTGCCCTTCTCCAGAATTTTAAACTGTCCGTATTCTTGTAATTAAATATGACTCCGCTATTTTTCTTAAAACTATTCATAAATTGCCATAGTTTTGGATATAGCGGAAACTCCTCTACCCTTTTACCTTTAATATTTTTCAATACTATTCTTCTTCTGTCAAAATTTACCCATTCCCATCGTAGTTCGGTCGCTTCTCCTATTCGCATTCCTGTTAGCTGTAAGAATTTCACGAATCTATATTGATTCATATTTTTCCCATGTAAATAATTTAATATCCTTTCGAGGTCGTGATCCGGGATTATTACTATAGGTTTATCTTCAGTCTTTATTCTTTTTACAATATTTTCGGCATAGTACTTTTCCGATACCAACCAATTCCAAAATGCTTTTAAATGTCTGAAATAACTTGCTATGGAATTCTGTTTCAATCCTAAATCTTCTCTTAAATACTTTTCGAATCTTAATATATCTTCTTTTTTAATTTTATTTACCGTGGTTTTAACTGGAATTACATCCGTCAAATGCGTAAACATTGTTCGGTAAAGTCTTTTTGTCGATTTACTGGTTGATTCTTTGCTCTTCATAAAAAGTTTAATTGCATGACTTAATGTAATGGTATGTTGTAAATATCTGTAATTAGGTTTTATTAACTCCCCTTCCAATTCTGTTTTTATTTTCCTTGCCAACTTCCGGTTTTCTCGTGTGTCTTTTAGATGAAGACTATATTGGACATTTCTTCTCTGTCCGTATTCATCTTCTTCATAGTACTTCAAATACAATATCCCCTTTTTAGAATATATCGAGGCCATCAGTCTTTTCTCCTCGTTAGATATTTTTTTAACAACGACTTTATATCACTTTCGATTTTTTCCTCAATCTCTTTCCCGAACTTCGGTTCACTCGTTCTGCTCCATCGCTTTTCCTCTAAACTATATCCGTAATTCCACCAGTTTTTATCGCTTTGTGGAAGATACACATTTACCCAATCCATATAATACCTTGCACCCACGTAAAACTCTTCTATTTTGCCCGGTATTTTTTCCTTTAATAACATTTGTTCACCGTGATAAAGATAATTTTTCATCAAAAGTATGCTAAGCTCGTTAAAGTATTTATTAAATTTTTCGTTGAACTTAAATAATGAATACTGATGCCTGCAAACCCTTCTCAAATCGTTGCCCGGGAATAATATTTTATTTTTCTTTCCCATATCGCAAGTACAAGTATAATTGTAAGGATTAATCTCATACGATTTATACCTAACAATTTTATTAAGATATTTCGGTAATTTTGGAAGTTGATAATCATAAGGCGGTATGTATAGTCCGCCGTGCTTTAATATGTTGTCTCGGTAATTCTGTAATTCGTCTACAGATTTAAATACCGGAATTTTACCTTTGAACAATGCTCGCGCAGCAATAATTATCAATAGAGCTCCCGGTTACTTCATTTTTTTAATCATTACTACTTTGTAAAGAACTACTTTATTTCGGTTCTTAAAAATCGGCTTCGTTGTCTGATTGTAACTCAATAAAACTATTTTATCTGGATCGTCTTCGTCTATACTAAGGATTTTTACCGCTCCGCCTGTCTCGTCCCATCGTGCGGCAACTATATCTCCGTCCACCGGCGTGCTGAATAAATCAATCAAAACCAAATCTCCCGGCTTTAGTAATGGCTGCATAGATATTCCATTGAGCTCATCTACCCTCAAAAATACATGCGAATTCGGATCATAATCCAATGCGTCCTGTTCGTACCAATCGTTGTATTCAAATATTTCTGCATGACCCGCTGGTACCACTCCTGCTATTTTATATTCCACTTGCGGAGGAACATTGTTTTTTTCTGCTTCGTATAATGGAATGTATTCACTATCTCCGGTATCGGATAATAACCAATTAATATCGCAACCTAGTGATTTTAACTTCATAAGAATCGTAGCTCCCGGCAAACTGCTTCCATCCACATAACTCTGAAGCGCTTGTGGTTTCATTTCAAGTTGTCTTGCAAGTTCTGCAACTGATTTGAAATTTTTTTTAGCAAATGCCTTTATTTTATTTCCAATCATCATTCTTTCACTCATTTTACAACCTTTTTATTTATTGGTTTACACAAATATATACAATCGTAAACAAAAAATAAAGTAATTTTAGATATTTTTTTACAAATGCTTGACAATTATAATGTAGAATATTTATTTTTGCTCTCGTTGTTATTTCTTTTACACTTTTTTCTTTTGGAGGATTTTATGAACACTTATGTTAAACCCCGCTACAATCAAATTACCCTTAAAGCTAATAGAGACCTTGTTTCTCGTATCCGTCAAATTGCTAAACAAGAAGAAAGATCAATACAGACCGTAACCAACCGGCTTTTGCGCCAAGCTATCAAAGAGTATGATAACAATAATCATACTACCGATGATTTTGTGGGGAGTCAATTCGAATATTAAATCTTTTAATTAATTGATAGTTTGTTTTTGTTTCGTTTAAGTGTTTTTTATCATTAAATTACTTTATAATTATGAAAAGAAAAGTAGAATTAATCCTGTTTAATCATTCTCAAGCAGCAAAATATCTCGGCGTCGACCGTAATTACATCAATACTTTAATAGAACATGGTGAACTTACTGAAATCCAATTGCCTTTCAGATCTACAATGAAAGGCAGACGGATTCCTAAAAAGGTTCTCGATGAGTTTATCGATAGAAGTATGAAGCAAGTAACCGAATATCGCGAAGGCATCGATCATCTCCTTGCTAAGTACGGCATTGTTAATAAATAATCTTGCTTCAGCATTCCTTTTAGGAGGCTCTCCATGTCCGGCTGGATTAAACTGTACCGAAAGATAACCGAGTGGGAGTGGTATACCGATAGTAATATTTTCCGTGTATTTCTGCATTTACTATTGAATGCTAATCATAAACCTAAAAGATGGCGTGGAATTATAATTGGTCGCGGACAGCTCATAACTAGCAGAAAATTGCTTTCTAAACAGCTTAAAATCTCTGAACAATCTATAAGAACATCATTAATTCGATTAAAATCAACCAACGAAATAATTATCAAAACAACCAACAAATTTTCATTGATAACTATTTGTAATTACGATAGTTATCAGTCTTTTGATTTCTCAATTAACCAGCAGCCAACCAGCCAACCCTTAAAAATCAACCAACAAAACCCCATAAATCAACCAACAACTAACCAACAAATAACCGACAGTCATGATTCTGTAAGTGCTTGTAATTACAATAGTTATATGACTTATCAACATAAGTATGAAAAGCAAAAAAATGATAATCCCTCGAAATTCAACCAACAAAACCTTAAAAATCAACCAGCAAAACCTCAAAAATCAACCACAAACAAGAATATAAAGAAAAAAGAAAAAAAGAAATCTTCCTTTTTTTTTATTAAAACTCTCTTTCAAAAATATACTAATATAGATGATCCTCATTATTCACAAATCCTTCCGGTTCTTAAACTTTTCGAAACTATTCCAGAAGGATTAATAAAAAAGGATATTGAAGAATGTATTCTGAAATCTTTCCAAGAACTTCCTTCGGGGAAAGGAATTAAAACTGAATTTTTGTTAAATAATATCCAACGTAAAATAATTCTAAAACGCGAAGAAAAAGTAAATGCTGAAAAGTATCTAATTCTAGCACAAGCAAAAAAAGATAGAATGCTTTCAAAAAAAATAGAATTCCGGGAAAAAGAAAAATCCACGAAAGCCAAAATTAAACAGTACAAAGAATTCCTTAATAAAAATCTTAATCTTTTCTCAACTTGGGAAAAAAATAACATAGTTAAATTACTTAATCAAAATAAACTTGCCGAAGCCGGAAGAATTATAGAACCTAAAATGGAAAAAGTGATATAGAAAATTCTTTTTTTCAAGAATTAAAAACCGTTTTTATATATTCCTATACTTGTTCAATTTTATTATATTTCTATCAATAAATATCCTTTTAATTATATGAAATTAAAACTTACCCGACCAATAGTATTTTTTGATCTCGAAACAACTGGAACAGATAGGTCCAAAGATAAAATTGTAGAAATCTCACTTCTTAAAATATTCCCAAATGGTGAAAAAGCAAGTTATACTTACTTAATAAATCCTGAAATGCCTATTCCCGAAGAAGCTTCGAATGTTCATGGAATAACTAATGAAGACGTTAAAAACTCTCCTACTTTTTGTCAAAAATCTGAATTTATTTCTCAATTTATATCCGATAGTGATCTTGCTGGTTTCAATATAGATAACTTTGATACTCCAATCTTAATAAGACAATTACAAGAATGTGGTAAATCTCTGTCTTCCAATACTAAATTTATAGATGTTTATAAAATCTTCATCAATAAAGAACCGCGGACATTATCTGCAGCATACAAATATTATTGTGGTGCCGATCTTGATAATGCTCATTCAGCTGAAGCAGATACATTAGGTACTTTTGAAGTATTAGAAGGAATGCTTGAAAAATATGATGATCTTGAATCAAATTTAGAATCACTATCAGAATTTAGTAAATTTGATATGGAAACAATGGTCGATTTTTCCGGTAAACTTATCCGAAATGAAAATGGTGATATTATTTTTAATTTTGGTAAGCATAAAGGAGAAAAAGTATTGGCGCATTTAGATTATGCAGAATGGATGTTAAATTCTAATTTTGCTTTAGATACTAAAAGAGAAATAAAAAAAATATTTAAATTGGTATAAATCCAAAAATTTATTATCGAGTGTTTCATAAATAAATAAAAATAATTATGCCTACAATTACAAAAAAACTAAATTATACTGAAAAAACTTATTGGCAAATTGCTCCTGGAGAAAGAGCACGTCTTTGGGATAGTTGTTTATCACAAAATATAATTAGAATTGGATATAATGATATTGGTGATTTGTCTAATGTTAAATCAGAAGCTGAATTAAGAGAGATATATATTAAAGCTAGGGGCAAAATAAATAATATTGACTTTAGCATGTTGCGTAATTTCGTTTTTAATGTTAAAGCTGGAGATCATATAATTGCTAATAAAGGTAAAAAAGGTATTGTTGGCATTGGTATCGTTGATAATGATGATTCTATTTATTTTGATAATTCTTTCCCTGAATATCGTCATTATAAAAAAGTTAATTGGATAGAAAAGTATCATCCTATCGATATTCCACAATTCAATAGGTTTGGAAGAACAATTAATAAATTGGACAAAAAAGATGTTGATCATCTACTTGGTTTTTATCTAGATAATAATTGGTGGTTAAATGCTAATCCTAAAATATGGGACCCTCGAAAATTTCCGGTTGGTACTAAACAAATTTATACTGCTTATAACGAACGAGGTAATAAAAGAAATAAATTCAAATATTTCGAAATGGTAAAACCTAATGATATAATCCTTGGTTATATCGCCACTCCCTTAAAAGAAATCACTACAATTTATCGTGCTACTAAAAGTTTATTTGATTCAGATCAAGGACCTGCAATTGAATTTGAGGTTATTGAACAATTACCAGAAACAGTTTCTTATAGTGAATTAAAATCAATCGATGAACTTCAAAAATGTGAACCCATCATCAATAATCAAGGAAGTTTATTTAAAATTACTTCCCAAGAATATACTATTATTCGCGATTTTATTGATGAAAAAAATCCATCCACGCCTGTCGATTTACCTATATACTCAAAAAAAGATGCGCTTGAAGAGGTATTTATCTCAGAGAATAAATTTGATAAAATTTTAAACACTTTATTAAAAAAGAAAAATATTATTTTACAAGGACCTCCTGGAGTTGGTAAAACTTTTATTGCTAAAAAATTAGCATATTCTCTTATTGGCTATAAAGATGATTCGAAAGTAGAAACTGTTCAATTTCATCAATCTTATTCTTATGAAGATTTTATCCAAGGTTATCGTCCTGATTCTGAAGGTAATTTTTATATTAAACCTGGTATTTTTTATAAATTTTGTAGAAAAGCTCAAACTGATCCAAAGAGCAAATATTTTCTTATAATTGATGAAATCAATAGAGGTAATTTAAGTAAGATATTTGGCGAATTAATGATGCTTATTGAAGCAGATAAAAGAGGTAGTGAACATGAAGTTTCATTAACTTATTCAGATTCTCTTAGTGATAAATTCTTTGTCCCGGAAAATTTATATTTAATTGGTACAATGAATACAGCTGATCGCTCTTTAGCTCTTGTTGATTATGCTTTAAGAAGAAGATTTGCTTTTATTGATCTAGAGCCACAAATTAATTCTGAAAAGTTTAGGAATTTTCTAGCACATAATAATATTTCAGATAATTTAATTTCTTTTATTCAAAACAAATATTCTGTATTAAATGAAAGAATAAGTAAGGATAAAAATTTAGGACCTGGTTTTCGTATTGGTCATAGTTTTTTTTGTGTGCAATCCGATAGTAATTCAGATGAATGGTATAAAGATATACTAAATATGGAAATTATACCTCTTATTAAAGAATATTGGTTTGATGATAAGGATAATGTTGAAAGTGCAATCAATTTATTATTTCTATAAATGGATATACCAGTTCAAAATATTTATTATTTACTCTCTTATGCTTGGAATAAGTTAGATGAAGGCAATATCGTTGAAGTTGATAAAATTGACACAACTAAACTTTATAATTTGTTTGCTTCCGTTCTTGCTTCCGGAACTCTTTATTTATTAAAAAAAGGTTTATATAGAGAATATTCTAATTTCTCTGATGATCTAAAAGGAATACGTGGCAAACTACAATTAACAAATTCATTATCTCGCCAGTTATTTAGATATGGCAAAGCTCATTGTTCATTTGATGAACTATCTTATAACATTATATTTAATCAAATTCTTAAAACAACAATTTATAATTTGTTATTGTTAAAAGAGCTAGATATTAATATAAAAGATCGCCTATATTTAATTAATGATTATCTCTATGAGATAGAAAATATCGAATTATCATCAAGACTTTTTTCTAGTTTGACATTTCATCGAAATAATAATTATTATTCGTTTCTATTGAACATTTGTCAATTTATTTATGAGAATATATTTATAAATGAAAATTATGGTTCTTCAAAATTCAGAGACTTTGTTCGTGATGAAAAGAGGATGGCTCATTTGTTTGAAGAATTTATTCGGAATTTTTATAAATTAAATTTACTAAATGCAAAAGTTCAAAGGGAGTATTACGAATGGGATGTTGATGAAAAAGCTAAATCAATTTTTCCAAGAATGATAACGGATGTTTCTATTATTTATCCAAATAAGAAAATTATTATCGAAACTAAATTTTATAAAAATGTTCTTCAAACAAATTATAATAAGGAATCAATTAAAGCAGATAATTTATATCAAATTTATGCATACTTAAAACGAGCAGAAAAAGATTTATCATCAAATCAAGAATTAGAAGCAATATTACTCTATCCAACAGTAAATGATGATTATAAATTTGATACTACACTAGATGGTCATAATTTTAAAATGCGAACAATAAATCTTAATCAAGAATGGTCTCAAATTCATAAAGATCTGATGAATTTAATATAATTTTTAAAAATAATTATACATACAGTTCCAATAAATACAATGCGTTTAACCCTATATTTTCCGTTTTATACGCAATGCGTTTTTTGAGACGTTATGGGCAAGGGTAGAAAAACATACTGTAAACAAAATTGAGATTAGAAAATGGAAAGCATAAAACTTAATGACATTCTTAGGCTTGACAATTTAAAAAACGTTAAAATCAGATTCAATTTAATGTTTGAGCAAAACTGGAATCCAATTGAGATATTTAAGAATGGCGACATGCAAATTATGCTTAACGGACAGTATTGGAATTACAATAAAAGGAAATCTTATAAAAACGGACAAATCACAGTTGGGTTCGTCAAGATTAAGCCTAAAGAGAATTTGTGGTTATTGTTTCATATAGGCAAAATAACGAAAGACTTAAATATTCAAAATGGTGTTGGATATGAATACGAAACATTAACTGGGTATGAAAAGTATTTAGGACGACTAATTATAAAGTTCGATAATAAAGCACAGACAATGATTCGAAATGCTGAATCGGTAATTAATGATTGTGAAATCGCTCAAATTCTACCAGATGTTTTTGACAATGACATTTTTCCAGGTTATGACAAAGTAAATATTTCTTGGAGAGAACTATCAAGAGTTATTACAAAAGATAATTGGAAAACAGTACTAAGAAACCAAAAAGGAGTTTATTTGATTACAGATACATCAAATGGGAAAATGTATGTTGGTTCTGCCTATGGAGATGAAATGATATTAAATCGCTGGAAATCATATGTAAAAACTGGTAATGGTGGCAATAAAGAACTTAAAGAATTAGAATTTGAACATATTAAAGACAATTTCAGATATTCGATTTTAGACATATTCAAATCAACAACAGACGAAAGAATAATAATTGAAAGGGAAAGTTGGTGGAAAGAGACTTTATTGAGTCGAAAATTTGGATATAATGCGAATTAGAATAAAGTACAGCACACAACAAAAAATATAGTGCAGTTGGCAGATGTTGCTAAAATTGAGGATGATAGTAATTAATAAACATAGTAGTAAATTGAAAATTAATCTTTTCAAAACCCCGCACTAACCATGGCTGAGCCCTTGTGCTTCATGCAATAAGAGACTCTGCCAATAATATACATATTTGAAAAATGATTAAACAAACCGACATAGAATTAGTAATTAATGACTTCAAAGAAAAATCAAAGCCCGATGATAGATATACTTCATTTGATTATTGCTATAATTATTTTCGTACGACAAATGACTTGACAGAAGACATAGAAAAAAGTTGCTTAGTTCTTGGTTTTTATTTGGCAAGTTGGGGAATGTTCAGAGGTTCAAGTTTTTTATTACAGCACAGTGTTAATCACTTCAAACCAACCATCCAGTATATTAATTCATTAGATAAATCTGTTTGGGACATTGATGTAGATAAATACAATGATAAAAATATAAAACTCATTACTGATATTTATAATGAAATTAAAAAACGACTTATTCCAAATGGTAATGCTGACTTGATTTTAGTAACAAAGGTTTTGCTTGGTGTTTTTGGTTTTATTCCAGCATTTGACACCTATTTTTGTGATACATTTCGAAATCTTTTTCATGGGCAGTGTGGATTTAGAAGTGTAAATAAAGTTTCGTTAAGTTTCATTCATAATTTCTATCAAGAGAATAAATCACAAATTGACAATTTATCTAATATTACATTCACGACTGAGTTTATATCAGGCAAAAAGACAAAAATAAATTATCCGAAAGCAAAGATAATTGACATGTACGGCTTCAATAAAAGTAATTTTATGATAACAGAAAAAGTTTTTGAAATTTTAGGTGAAGGTGGTGGAATTTGCATTACCAGACAAAAAAACAAAAAGGAAGAAAAATTTTTGTATAACCATAGTGAGTTTGACCCTACTGAATAAGGACTTGATATTAATGAAGAAGTTGTATATCAAAGTTTTGAAAAGCCATTTCAACTGATTAATAATAAATATCCTTGGTATAAGCTACATATCAAAACTGTGCATAACGATTATAGAAAATTTATTATTGATAAACTAATTGAAAAACTTAACGAAGAATCAATCAAGTCAGATTACTTGGGATACTCAAAAAACCGATTGGAAGAAAGTTTTGGAATTAAATTATCATTCAAACTAAATAATGGTAAAACGATTTGGAATTATATGGAAACAGAGGAATAAAAATGGGATGCCAATGCATAGACAAAAATTGAAATATTAAAACGAAATTAGCAATCTGAAAATATTAAAAATTTAGAAGGATAATTAATGATATCGAATTTTAATAAAATACTGAAAAAATACAGAAAGAAAGCATTTTCTGAAAGAGATAAAGGCGACCGTTTTGAACGCTTAATGCAAGCCTATTTACAAACAGACCCAAAATATTCTTACCAATTTAAGAATGTGTGGATGTGGAATGATTTTCCGGGTAAAAAAGATTTTGGTGGAAAAGATATAGGAATTGATTTGGTTGCCTTAACTCATACAGGAGATTACTGGGCAATCCAATGTAAATTTTTTGAAGAAGGTTCAACAATTGATAAAAAAGCGCTGGACTCTTTCCTTTCAACTTCCAGTAAACAATTTATGGATGTTGACACCTTACAAACTGTTGGCTTTGCTCAACGACTTTGGATTTCCACAACCAATAAATGGGGAAGAACAGCACAGGATATTGTAAAAAATCAGAGTCCCCCATTTATACGAATTAATTTTACAGATTTAGAAAATGCGCCCCTTGATTGGGAAAAACTTGAACAAGGTTTAATTGGAGAACAATCAAGAGACAAAAAGAAAGAATTATATCCACACCAAAGAGAAGCCTTAGAAAAAACACACGAACACTTAAAAACACACGACCGTGGTCAACTTATTATGGCGTGTGGAACTGGAAAAACCTTTGCATCGTTACGAATTGCAGAAAACGAAACTAATGGAAACGGTTTGGTTCTTTTTCTTGTACCTTCAATAGCGTTGATGGGACAAACATTAAATGCGTGGACTGCCGATGCAAAAGAGCCTATTAATCCGATTTGTATTTGCTCAGACCCGAAAATTACAAAGAAAAAAATTTTAAATGACGAATTAGATTCATTTAGTGTTGTTGATTTGGCTTTGCCTGCTTCTACAAATGTTAAAACAATAAACAAACAGTTTAATGCTTTCAAGCAATTGAAAGCAAAAGGAATGACAGTTGTTTTTTCAACCTATCAATCCATAGATGTAATTGCAGAAGCACAACAAAATCTTTTAAAACAAGATAATTCTGAAAATCCTTACGGTATTTTCGATTTAATCATTTGTGATGAAGCACATCGAACAACCGGGGTTACGCTTTCGGGTGATGATGAATCGGCTTTTGTAAAAGTACATGATAATAATTTTATAAAGGCGAAGAAGCGTATTTATATGACCGCAACGCCAAGGTTGTATAGTGATGATTCCAAATCAAAAGCGGCTCAACACGATGCAGTACTTTGTTCAATGGACGACCCAAATGTTTTTGGTGAAGAAATGTACAGAATTGGCTTTGGCGCAGTAGTTGAACACGATTTATTATCAGATTATAAAGTGCTTATTCTTACAATGAGCGACAAGGATATTCCGCCCGAAGTACAAAAAGCAATTGCCAACGATGAAAACGAAATAAGTTACGATGATGCTTCAAAACTCATTGGCGTAATAAATGCACTTTCAAAACAAGTTTTGGGCGATGAAGGTATTATAAAAAAAACAGACCCCGACCCAATGAAAAGGGGCTTGGCCTTTTGTCAGAACATCAAAATCTCAAAAAAGATAACAAAACAATTTAATGAAACAACTGATATTTACCTTGATTCGTTAGATACGGAAGCCAAACAAAATATGGTTTCGGTTGCTGCAAAGCATATTGACGGTACAATGTCAGCACCGGAGCGTGATGAATTACTTAATTGGTTAAAGTCTTACAATGGAGATTCCAACGAATGTAAAATATTAACCAATGTTCGATGTTTAAGTGAAGGTGTTGATGTACCTTCATTGGATAGCGTTTTATTTCTTTCTGCTCGTAATTCTCAGGTTGATGTTGTTCAATCTGTTGGGCGTGTAATGCGAAAAGCCCCAAACAAAAAGTATGGTTACATTATTATTCCTATTGTAATTCCTTCTGATGTAGAAGCATCTAAAGCATTAGACAATAACGAACGTTACAAAGTTGTGTGGTCGGTTCTTAATGCCTTACGTGCGCACGATGACCGTTTTAATGCAACGGTAAATAAAATTGAACTCAATAAAAAACGCCCAAACCAAATTATTGTGGGTCGTCCTTATGTTGTTGGTGGCTCTGGTGGTGATGAAGTGCCGCAAGAGACTTATGGTAAAATTAACCAACAATTGGCATTACAATTTGAAAAATTGCAAAGCATTGTTTTTGCTAAAATGGTTAATAAAGTTGGCGACCGTAGGTATTGGGAACAGTGGGCGAAAAATGTAGCCGAAATTGCAAAAAGACAAATTGCAAGGATTACCAACCTGATTGAAAATGACGGAACCCATAAAAAAGCATTTGAAGAATTTTTAAACGGTTTACAAAAAAATATCAATCCTTCTATTTCACAACAGGAAGCAGTAGAAATGCTTTCGCAACACATTATTACAAAACCTGTATTTGAAGCACTTTTTGAAGGCTATTCTTTTGTAGAAAATAATCCTATTTCGGTTTCTATGCAAACTATGCTTGAACTGCTCGAAGCACAAGCAGTAGAAAAAGATACTGAAACCTTAAATCGTTTTTATGAATCTGTAAAAACACGAGCCGAAGGGATTGACAATGCCGAAGGTAAACAACGCATTATTATTGAATTATACGATAAATTCTTTAAAACCGCTTTCCCAAAGATGGTAGAACAACTTGGAATTGTTTATACACCGGTGGAATTGGTCGATTTTATCATTCATTCCGTAAACGATGTATTGAAAAAAGAATTTGAGCGTTCTATTTCTGATGAGAATATACATATTCTTGACCCATTTACAGGAACAGGTACATTTATTACACGTTTATTACAAAGTGGTTTAATAGAACAAAAAGATTTAGTACGAAAATACAGCAATGAATTACACGCCAATGAAATTGTGCTTTTGGCTTATTACATAGCAGCAGTAAACATTGAAAATGCCTTTCACGATTTGATTGGCAAAGAGAACGAATACAAATCTTTTGACGGCATTGTTTTAACCGACACTTTCCAAATGGGCGAAACAGACGATAGCGAAAAACTATTCTCTGAAATGTTCCCTAAAAACTCGGAACGTGTAGAAGCCCAAAAGAAAACTCCAATTAAAGTAATTATAGGTAATCCGCCCTATTCAATTGGTCAAAAGTCGGCTAATGACAATGCTCAAAATCAAACCTATGAAAAATTAGACAGCCGCATTGCTGAAACTTATGCAAAAGCATCAAAGGCAGGCTTAAACAAATCATTGTATGATGCTTACATTAAAGCGTTCCGTTGGTCATCAGATCGTTTGGATAAAAATGGGGGTATAATTTGTTTTGTTTCCAATGGTGCTTGGTTAGATGGTAATAGTACGGATGGATTCCGAAAACATCTTGAAAATGAGTTTTCAACTATTTATGTTTTCAACCTTCGTGGTAACCAAAGAACAAGTGGAGAGCTAAGCAGAAAAGAGGGTGGCAAGATTTTCGGCAGTGGTTCCCGTACCCCAATTGCAATTACTTTATTGGTAAAAAATCCAAAGGCAACCAACGAAAAAGCAACTATTCATTATTACGATATTGGCGATTATTTAAAGCGAGAAGAAAAACTACAAATCGTAAATAAATTCAGTTCGGTTTCAAATAATGGATTGAAATGGAAAACCTTAAAACCGAATGTACACGGGGATTGGCTAAATAAACGAAATGATCTTTTTGATACGTTCATTCCAATGTCTCCTGAAAAGAAGTTTGATATGCAAAATCAGTCGTTTTTTACGACATATTCAAACGGTGTTGTTAGTAGCCGTGACTTTTGGGTTTACAACTCTTCACAAAAAGTTCTTGAACAGAATATGTCTCGGATGGTTGAGTTTTATGCAAAACAAAGAGAAAAGCATGGAACCAATATTGAAAAAGCTGAAAATGAACCGACACAAATAAGTTGGTCAAGAAATCTAAAAAGAGACTTCAAAAAGGGAATTAAGCACAATTTTTACAAAAATGTGATGATACACTCTTTGTACAGACCTTTTTTCAAACAATGGGTTTATTTAGATAGAAGCTTTTTAGAAATCCCAGGATATAACGATTCTTTCTTTCCCTCCACAGAAACTGAAAATTTTGCGATTGGAATTACAGGATTAGGCAGTAGCAAAGGATTTTCTACTATAATAACAGATTCTGCTTTTGATTTCCAAACATTAATGAATGGCTTAATTTTTCCCCTTTATTTTTACGAAGAAAATAAATCTGCACCGAAGAACATATTCGAGGAAGGCAATGAAAAGGAATACATTCGCAGGGATGCTGTCAGCGATTTCATTCTTGCCCGGGCTCACAAGCTATATGGCAAAAACGTAAGCAAGGAAGATATTTTCTACTATGTCTATGGTATTTTGCACAGCCCCGATTATCGCACCGCCTTTGCCAATGATTTAAAGAAGATGCTGCCTCGCTTGCCTCTGGTTGATGATGTCCGCGACTTCTGGGCTTTCAGCAAGGCAGGGCGTCAGCTTGCTGACTTGCATATCAATTACGAAAACGTTCCGCCTGCTCCCGGTGTTACCGTTTCCGGCGATGATGGCAAATCTTACAAAGTTGTAAAAATGAGATGTCCTAAAATTGATGCTGAAGTGA
>Ga0114931_10005985_pt1 | contig 15034 bp, 15 predicted proteins | sample 2SBtaG_FD_89579 | JGI IMG/M metagenome (GOLD analysis project Ga0114931, IMG submission 89579) | Deep subsurface microbial communities from Kolumbo volcano to uncover new lineages of life (NeLLi) - 2SBTROV14_V59a metaG | ecosystem: Environmental > Aquatic > Marine > Volcanic | place: Kolumbo...
CTCCTCCGCTGCCGCCTCGAACGGTTCCCATTCGCCCGGCAACGGTGCGTCGACGTTCACTTCATCGGCGCTGTCGAGGAACGCCTAGAACCCGTAACATTCCTTCTCGGTCATCGCCCCGTACTTGTGGTCATGGCACTGGGCGCAGCCAATCGTGAGCCCCAACCAGATTGTCCCCATTTGAATCGTCCGATCGAGCACCTGAACGACGCGAAATTCTTCCAGATCCGCCCCCCCTTCGCGGTTACTCAACGTCTGTCGAAGAAAGCCGGTCGCAATCTTTTGCTCAACCGTCGAGCGTGGCAACAAATCGCCTGCCAATTGCTCGATCGTAAACTGATCGAACGGCATGTCACGGTTCAGCGCCTCAATCAGCCACTCGCGATATCGCCAAGCGACCGGACGAATTTGATCGGTCAGATACCCGTCGCTATCGGCATAATGACAAAGATCGAGCCATAACCGGGCCCAACGCTCTCCATAGTGTGGAGACGCTAACAGCCTGTCCACCACCCGCTCATAAGCATCGGCAGAATCGTCTGCGAGAAAATCATGCAGTTCTTCCACCGTGGGCGGTAACCCAATCAAGTCCAACGTCACCCGACGCAACCATGTCGCTTTCCCAGCCTCCTTCGCCGGACTGAAGCTTTCGCTCTCCAATCGTCGCAGCACAAATCGATCCAACGGCTGCCGAACCCACGTCTCCTGGCTCACTTCCGGCAGTGCCGGCCTGACAATCCGCCGATAAGCCCAATGGTCCGCTCTCTTTGCTCGCGAACTCGATGCAGACTCGCCGATCGGCATCCCCGCTGGCCAGTCTGCCCCTTGGTCGATCCAATGACGCAACAACGCAACTTGTTCCGTCGTCAGTCGGTCTCCCTCCGGCGGCATTACCAAGTCGTCTTCCTGCGTCCCCGACACCATCTTCACAAGCAAGCTCTCGGCGCTATTGCCCGGCAAAATCGCCTGGCCCGAATAACCACCCGCAAACGCCGCTTCGCGACCGCTCAATTGAAAACCACTTTCTGGGTCTTCATTCCCATGACATTCGAGACAATGTTGCTCGAAGAGCGGGGCGACTTGCTTCGCAAAATCAACCACTGCATCGCTGCGCAGAGCTTCCACCTCGTCGCACACTGCACCCGACGACAACATCAGCAACAGAACCAATAAGCAACCAGTAGCCCGCATCCACCTACTCCGCCAAACAAACAATTGCAAAAAAACCGTCCTCCGAGTTCTCCGTGACTCGGTGGTTAATTTTTCTTCCCTCTTTTCAGTCAATGCGATTACCAAGATACCGATTTTCCAATCACGATGCACCTTCCGTCGACAATCCTGCCTCCCCGTATTAGAATGCTCAGCATGAATAATCTCAAAGGAAAAACGCTTTTTATTACTGGTTCTAGCCGAGGCATTGGCAAGGCAATCGCGTTGCGTGCCGCTGCCGACGGTGCGAATATCGCCGTAGTCTCAAAAACGGCCGAGCCCCATCCCAAATTACCTGGTACTGTTTATACCACGGTCGACGAAATTCAAGCCGCCGGCGGGCAAGGGCTGGCATGCATCACCGACATTCGCCACGAAGAACAACTCAAGGCAGCCGTCGAAAAAACCGTCGAAGCTTTCGGCGGCATCGATATCCTGGTCAACAACGCCAGCGCCATTTTCCTGGCCGGCACGCTCGACACGCCCATGAAACGTTTTGATTTGATGCACAGCGTCAACGTCCGCGGCACCTACATGGCATCGCAACATTGCCTGCCCCATTTGCTGAAGGCCGACAACCCCCATATTCTCAACCTTTCGCCGCCTTTGAACATGGAAGCCAAGTGGTTCGCGCCGCATGTCGCCTACACGATGTCGAAATTCGGCATGAGCATGTGCGTACTCGGCATGGCAACCGAGCTAAAAGGGCAGGGCGTGGCGGTGAATGCGCTCTGGCCCAAGACGGTCATCGCCACAGCAGCCGTTCAGAATCTGCTTGGCGGCGACAAAGCGATCGCTCGTTGCCGAACCCCAGAGATTATGGCCGACGCAGCCCACGCCATCCTCACCAGCGACAGTCGCCAGCAGACCGGCAATTTTTATATCGACGAACAGCTTCTGCGCGAGCACGGCACAACCGACTTCGACAAGTACGCCGTAACCCCAGGTGCAGAACTGCTCCCTGACTTTTTCGTCTAAAGGCAAACGTTAATCCAAAGGCAAACGTTAATCCAAAGGCGAGCGGTGGGCGTCAGCCCGCCGCTGATCGGGTGGACGTCCGCTGATCAGAGGACTCACGTCACTCCGCTCGCCGTACGTCTCTTTGCCTCAGCTGCCTGTCGCTTCAACCGCCTCTTCTTTCGCATCCTCTGCCTCAGCAGCCTCGTCAACCTTTTCTTCCTGCTCCGCAGGTTCGGCCCGAGTCGCCTGTTCTAGATCCTTTGCCTTCTTCACTTCCTCAAACCACTTGTGCTCAGGTCGCTCTAAGATCGCTTCGATCACCTCGGTCACTGCATCTGCAGCGCCAGCCCGACCGGCTTTTTCGGCATGCTCTACGATTTCGCGTGCTTGAGGAATCATCTCGATGTAAAATCTCTCGGCAACTTCGTACATGCCATGCCAATGGGCATAGTCGGGTGCCATCATCGAAGCCCCGTGTCGGGCACGGCGACCCTCATGGTGCCACAGATAGAACCAAGTCCACTCGATTTCCTCGTCGAACGGCGTCTTGGAGATCAGTTTGTTGTCTCGCAAGGCAGCCATAATTTTTTTGCCCGGCTTGGCAAACTTCTCGTTGAAGTTCACTACGAAATCGTCGTACTGCTTGTAGAACGCGCTGACGTAGTTGTTTGTATGACAGTGCAGACAAACCTGCCGCATCCGATCTCGCTTATTTTGCCAACTGTCGCCGTCGCTGTCGATGAGCGACTGGCGCTTGGCAGGATCGGTTTCCTTGATGACGGCATGATTTACGTCGGTGTCCATCTTCATACTCACCGGCGGGCGATTGGTCCAAGAAATTCGCGTCCCCGGATCGTGGGTGACCGCTTGCCCCTTGCTGTGGGCCGACATGTGGCAGGTTGCACAAGTAGGTGCTTGTGTGTAGTCCTCGCCCAGCACCCACTTCTCGGAATCGAGATTCATATGCTCCTTCAAGTCGCGGTATGCCACGCCATGTTTTGATTCTTCGTATATCTCCTTCTGAGGATGGTCGGGTCCCAAGTGACACTTACCGCAGTTTTCCGGCTGGCGCGCCCGGCGAGGCGAAAAATCGTGCCGCGAATGGCATGCCGAGCATGAGCCCCGCGATCCATCGAGATTGATTCGCCCAATACCCGTATTAGGCCAAGTCGAAGCATCCATCAAAGGCTGGCTTTCTTCATTTCGAGCAATTCTGGCGACTGCCTCAAGATTGGTCGGCAAGCCTTTCTCGTCCGGCTGCAAATCTTTGACGGTAACAAGACCGCCGTCCTTAGCTGTTAGGGCGACCTCGCTACCGTGACACTGTTTGCAACCTGAGTTAAGGCTTGCCATACCATTGACCATATCGACTTCCATACCAGGAGTCGGCGAATGGGGATTAAACGGTGTGCGCGAGCCCTCGACCGTCTCCGCAAGGAAGTTATCTAACGAAGCGAGAATATTCCCCGCCTTGGCATGATGACTATGGGTAAACTCGTCAAACTCCTTGGGATGGCAACGCGAGCAGTCCAGCGGCGTGACAATCGTTGCGATCGTGTGACCATAGTGGTGGAATGCATCGGCATCTTTTGCGTTTGCCTTATGACACTCGACACAACCGATACCCTTCAAAGCATGAGTCGAACCTTCCCAATGGTCGATGATGCCGGGGGAAAGATTGTTGTGACATTCAACACACTTTGCTGAAGTGGCCGGAATCGAGACATGATGTGCGACTAACCCCGATTCTTCTCGCTTCCGCGCAACTTCCATCCCCTGCACAAAGATCAGTGACGCAAGAAACACGAGACCCAAAAAACCAATCAGAATTTGTTTGACTTTTAACGACATAGCTTCATTCCAGTTGTCAATGGGTTAGCGCCGTCCGCAAGGACGAACGAAATGTCAATAAACCAAACCACTCGCCATTTTATCCAAAAAACACAATCAACTAATGCGCTACCGCAGACTCCCAAACCGTCAGCCCGATTAACAAAAATACCGCCACGATGCCAATGTAGGTACTTATTTCTTTGGAACGAGTAATTCGAGTTAGCGCCCGATCAATCCAAGGCCAAGCGAACATTAGGAACACAATCAGCCCCATGCTCAAAACCGCAAAAGTTGGACCAAACAGTTTCAACCAGCGAAACGACGCATAGAAAAACCACTCTGGTTTGATCTCTTCGGGCGTCGTCAACGGATCGGCCCGTGGCCCAAGCGCTGCCGGGAAAATTGTGGCCAGCGTGCTCAGCAAGATCATCAACACCAGCCCCAACGCCAGCTCGGTCAGCATGTGGTCAGGGAAGAAATCAAAACTCTTTGGTTTGTCCTCAGGCTCCTCGGGCACTTCCAATTCGGTAATGCCATGCACACGGATAAAAGCGATGTGAACAATGATTAACAGGATCAGCGAGACAGGCATGATCGCTGCGTGGAGAATATAGAATCGCGGCAGCGTCTGATCGTTATAGTTATCACCTGCAAGCAGTATCTTTTTGAGGAATCCACCAACAACCGGCACCGTGTCGGTGATGTTGCCCGCTACCGTCGCCCCCCAATAGCTCAGTTGCTCGAATACTAAGCTGTAGCCTGTAAAACCGAGACCCAAAGTCACCATCAGCAGGCTCATGCCGATGATCCAGTTCAACTCGCGAGGCCGACGGTAAGCGCCGGTAAAGTAGACACGCATCTGATGCAGCACGACAGCCGCGATCATCAACGTCGCGGCCCACTTATGCAGTCCTCGGAAATACCACCCAAAAGTGACCTCTTCGGTAATATGCCGTACCGATTCATAAGCCGTATTCGGAGAGGGCTGGTAGTACATCGCCAGCATGATGCCGGTGACGATTTGAACCACGAACAGATAAGCCGGCGTTCCGCCTAAACAGAACCACCACTTTTTCATGTGGTTGGGCACCGGTTCGTTGGTCAGCTCGCGCAGCTGCTCGCCGGAAATCGGGACCCGCTCGCTCCACCAATCTGACAAACGCGACAAAGCTGAATCCCCTAAGCCTTTCGACCAATCGATGAAGTAGGCATCTCAATATACAAAGCACCATCCACAATTTGCAGCGTATAATGGGGCAATTTTTGCCCCTCGGCCGCAGGCGGGCCAGCTGTGGCAATGCCATTGGCATTGAACACGCCGTTATGACACGGGCAAAAGAAACGATTGTTGTTCGATTCCCAATGCACCCGACATCCTAAGTGTGGGCAAACGCTCGAAAGCGCTAGGAAACGGTCGACTGCTAAGGGCTCGCCTGAAGCGACTTCGTCAGCCGGCTTCTCGGCACGCCTTGTGATCGTTACAGCCACTCCGCCCGGTGATTGAAAGGGCAACGACTCGCCGGGAGCAATACTGGCCGCGTCGGAAACAAAAATCCATACTTTGTTTTGGGTCGACGGGTAGAGGTACCGGCCCGCCATAGCAAAAAACGTGCCATACCCCCCGGCCAGTCCGCCAGCCATGATCACCGTGGCAGAATTCGACAAAAAAGAACGTCGACCAAGCTCCGTATCCGTGCTGTGTGAGTTCAGGGCCGGTGGTGTGTGGCCAGATGTTTGGGATGACTCGTCGCTCATGGAATTTTCGTACCGTCCTGATGCACAATCCAACTTATTGATACCCCCCAGAAAATACTCTCAACGAAGCGTTACTACTAGTGTGCGTGATCGCACATGCGGAAGATAATTTGAGCTCAAAGAGAATCTTCACAGCGTCAACCAGAGGTCCCTTCCACAGTCTGCCAGAAACCGACAGATGCAGAAAAACTCGCAAAACCATCCCTCTTTCGCCCACCGACCCTGCAAGAAATCTGCACCTAGCTACCAAATAGTCGACAAAATTACGGAATCTGACTAGAGTTGAAGTAGCCGTTTATGGCTTTTCTACCCAACGGAACAACCCCCCACCTGCTTCCTCCGGTCGCTTTGCGCGGCCCAAGGACTAAGGATATCTGCACCTTGAACTGCCTTCGGAACCTACTGTCCATTGCAGCAATTGTTACTCTGTGCTCTTCCGTACAGGCGACGATCGTGCAATTCGACACGGTCTTAGGCAATTTCTCCATCAGAATGTTCGACACGGCCACACCGCTCAGCACCCAAAACTTTCTCAACTACGTCAACGACGGCGATTTTGTCGACAGCTTCTTTCACCGCAGTGTGCCCGGCTTTATTGTCCAGAGTGGCGGCTTTACGTTCGTTTCTAACGAAACCGGGGTTGGCAACGTACCTACCGACGCCCCCGTGCTCAACGAACCTGGCATTTCAAATATCCGTGGAACCTTTGCCTATGCAAAACTAGGGGGGGACCCCAATAGTGCAACTAGCGGGTGGTTTGCTAACCTTAGTCACAACACGGCGAACCTTGACAATCAGAACGGTGGCTTCACCGTCTTTGCCGCCATACTTGGCAACGGCATGGAGGTGATCGACGCCATTGCGAACTTACAAATTGTCAAAGCAGGCGGCGCGTTCAACACCCTTCCTATTCATGATTACACTAGCGGACCAATTCTCAAAGAAAACTTGGTCATCGTGAACAGCGTCACCGTGGCTAACTTCTCCGATGGCGACTACAACTTCGATGGCACGGTCGACTCGCAAGACCTCGGCAAGTGGGCCAAAGACTTTGGCCGACTCCAACTCATCGGCGGAGACGACGACGACGACAAAGAAATCACAGGATCCGATTTTCTGAGGTTGCAGAGAGGCTTCGGGAAAATTGGTGCCGCCTACACCGATGGCGATTCTGACGGCAATGGCTCTGTTAATTTTGATGACTTCGCTGTTTGGCAGCAAGGCTTCGGGTCCACCGCCGACGTCGCTGCTGATGGCAACGGAGACGCCTCGGTCAGCGGTGCCGACTTCCTACTCTGGCAACGCGACTTCGGGACGACTGTCTCCTCGCTTTCTGCGATACAAATCGTACCCGAGCCAGCTTCATGCTCCTTGGCAGGCGTTGCCAGCCTTCTCCTCATACTACGTTGTCGGCGGCGCCGGTAGCTATTCGCCCAAAACCGCAGCAGTCTGTTCTGCACTCGTAATCCCCGGTGGCAACTCCAAGAGCCGAATATTCCGAAAATGGATCTCGGCCCCTTCCGACTCCAGGCAGAGATAGCCCTTCTTTACCGACGCATGGCTGACGCCATTGACAAACTTTCCATTCACCGAAAGTTTCACGACCCCATCCACGCAAACCACGTCGTAGGTATTCCATTGCCCTTTGCCCAAGCAACGGTTTTCAATCGACTTGCTACGGGTACCCCGCGGATTATCCGGTATAGTTTCTAAACCATTCGCCCCGAAAAGTTCGCCGTGAACGTACGCAATCGGTTGCAACGTGCCATCTTGCTTCGCATGAATCTTCACCCATTCAAGCTCTAGCATCTGCACTTCCATTCCCTTAGGCAAACGCTTTCCTACGGGCACCGACCCTTCGCTCCAAATAAACACGCCCGAGTTGCCACCCGCTTCCATATGCATCCATTCAATGTGCAAAATAAAATTCTCGTACTGTTTTGATGACCGCATTACGCCGATCGGATGCCCGCTGCAAACGAGCATCCCCTCGCGTACACTCCAAGTGTCAGCGCTCGTATTCACGTCAACCCAACCTGTTAGGTCCTTTCCATTAAACAAGTCGCGAAACTGCGCTGGTTCTTCCGCCTGAGCAGCCGCAAGTCCATGTAACAAGAAAAGTGTCACGCCCAAAATCCCAAAGGCGTTTTTCATTTGTTTTCTCATACCAACTCCCATCCCTTGCGATATTCACGCCGAATAATCTGATCCGCTTCTGCGACATTCGTGGCCTGCATCTTGTCGGCGTCCCACAGCAGCTTCTTGCCGGTCCGATAGGCCACGTTCCCAAGATGATTGGCCTCGGTGAGCCAGCCAGAATACTCAAAATTACATGTCGTCGGCTCGCCCGTCTTGCAGGCATGAATCCACTCGGCATGGTGACCCAAAGATTTAGCAATCGTCTGCTCGGGCGGCACGAAGTCAGAAAACTTTTCTTCGGGGAGCAAAAGATGCTTGCCGTAGTCTGACAGCAGCATGCCATCGTCGCCAATGAACAGTACGCCGTTGCCCCATTGAGGAATCTTTTTCTGTTGCCACAGCTCTGGCTTTTCCGTTCCCTGATACCAAGTGAGTTGTACCGGCGGAAGCTTTCCTCGCTCGCCATACTCGTAAATTGCTTGCATCGAAGCCGGGGCAATCTCCGCATTCGGCTCTGGTCCGTTTGCCTCGATCGTCAATGGTCGCTCAAGTTTTAACGCCCAAAACGGCAAGTCAATCCAATGACTGCCGAGGTCCGACATTGTTCCATTGCCAAAATCCCACCAGCGATACCACTTCGGTCCCGGCACGTACACGCTATTAAACGGTCGCGATGGCGCCGGGCCTAACCACATATCCCAATCAAACCCGGCAGGCACTTCCTCGACTTCGGTAGGCCGCTCTTGCACAAAGACGATGTCCTTGTGCGTCTTTGCCTCGCTTGCGGTAGCGTGCCATCCCCAAGCACGTGAGACCCAAACATGAGCTTCGCGCACCGAGCCAATTGCGCCGCTCTGAATCAATTCCACGACCCGTCGATAATTGTCCATGGCATGGATTTGAATTCCCATTTGCGTGGCCACGTTTGCTTTCGCTGCAGCCTCACGAATCACTCGTGCTTCCCAAACGCTGTGTGTCAAAGGTTTTTCGCAGTAAACATGTTTGCCTAATTGCAACGCCGGCATCGTAGCAAACGCATGAGTGTGCTCTGCAGTACTCACGACGACGGCATCAAACTCATTCGCATGGTCGTACAACTTACGAAAATCGGTTACTTTGCGCGCTTGAGGAAACTTTGCAGCGGCTTTCTTCAGGTTAGGCTCGAAGACATCGCACAACGCGACGATATTTTCGCTCGACACGGATTTAAGGTTCGATCCCCCTCTTCCACCCGAGCCGATGATCGCGATATCAAGTTTTTCATTCAGATTCCGTCCGCTCACCAAGGCGGGAATACCGAAAGTGGCTGCGGCTCCCGTTACTGCTGCAGTTGCCAGAAAACTTCGCCGGTTTACGGCTTGCGATGATCTATTACACTTAATGTGTTCGACTGTCACGGCATGCTCCTATTCGAGATCAAACCAAATTAGCAGGCCCACATGCGAGCCTCGCCTGTAAAATGGTAAACAAAACACAAGCATAATAGTAGCAAACCATGAATCAGTCGTTAATTGCCTAAAGACATTGACAGAAAAAGGCTCTGACGTATGGCTGCAGATGAGTTTTCACCCAAAACCGAGGCCTCCTCGCCGTGGGTTGAAGGTCTGACCATTGGCCAAGTCCTGCGAGAAGCTGCCGGGCAATATCCGCAAAACGATGCCTTGGTCTACCCTAAGCTCAACTGGCGGATGAGCTACGCCGAGCTTGACGCAAAAGTCGACGGCCTCGCCCGTAGCCTCCTCGCTTTGGGCATTCAAAAAGGACAACACCTTGCCGTCTGGGCAACCAACTGCCCCGAATGGGTGCTGCTTCAATTGGCCAGCGCGAGAATCGGCGCCGTCCTGGTAACGATCAATCCCGCATACCGCTCCACTGAGCTAGCCTATGTACTTAAACAGTCCGATACCCATACGCTCTTCTTGATCGAGTCGTTCCGCTCGACCAACTACTTCGCCACGCTAGAAGAAGTCGTGCCAGAATTGAAGGCCGCTGAGCCCCTGGCCAACAAGGATTTTCCTCACTTAAAACATGTCGTCGCCATCAATGGCAAACCCTCTCCCGGTATGATGCCTTGGAAGGAATTACTGCGTAAAGGCGACCGTATTGATCCCGTCCAGTTGCAGGAGCGTGAAACAGGCCTCCAACCTACCGACGCCATCAACATTCAGTACACTTCCGGCACCACAGGCTTTCCGAAGGGTGCTACGCTCACCCATCGCAACCTGCTTCTCAATGCCTTCTACGTAGGCGACTGTCAGAAAATTACATCGCAAGACCGAATTTGCATCCCCGTGCCTTTCTACCATTGTTTCGGATGTGTCCTGGGCGTACTCTGCGCCACAGTTCGCGGCGCAGCCATGGTGATCCCCGCCGAATATTTTGACGCCGAGGCAACGCTCGAAGCGATCCAGTCGGAACGAGCTACCGCCATCTACGGTGTGCCGACGATGTTTATTGCGATGCTCGACGACCAATCGTTTTCCACTCGCAATCTCACCTCGCTACGAACCGGCATCATGGCCGGCAGCCCTTGTCCGATAGAGATTATGCGCCGCGTGGTCGACGGCATGGGTGCCCGAGAAATCACGATCGCCTACGGGCTCACCGAGGCGTCTCCTGTCATCACGCAAACACGCACCGACGACCCCCTAGAACTTCGCGTCCAGACCGTCGGCCGTCCGCTTCCCGATCTCGAAGTTAAACTCGTCGACCCAGCCCATGGCAACCAACTTGAGGATGGACAGCAAGGTGAACTTTGTGTCCGTGGCCATGCCGTCATGCTCGGTTACTACAACATGCCAGAGCAAACAGCCCAGACAATCGACGACCAAGGCTGGCTCCACACGGGCGATATCGCTGTGCGGCAGCCTAATGGCTATTACCGTATCACCGGACGCATTAAAGACATGATCTGTCGTGGCGGCGAGAATATCTATCCACGCGAAATCGAAGAATTCCTCTACACCCATCCCGACGTTCAAGATGTCGCCGTCGTTGGCGTGCCCGACCTCAAGCTGGTCGAAGCGGTTGTCGCCTGGATCCGTCTTCAAGACGGGGCAACCTGCACTGCCGACGAACTACGCAACTTCTGCAAAGAAAAACTAGCCCACTTCAAAGTCCCTCGACACATCCGGCTCGTCAGCGAGTTCCCGCAAACCGTGACAGGGAAAATTCAAAAATACAAAATTCGAGAAGCCATGATCAAAGAACTCGACCTCGAAGAGACCGACACGGCATAGCCAACCACCCGCCACATAAAAAACCGTTAGTGCCGGCGGCCACGCCGATCCCCACCAAATCCCTTACTACATCGAACCTATCCCATGATCCGCACCGCACTCGCCTGCCTCGCACTCACCATCGTAAGCACAGCGACCACCAGCGCCGAAAATTGGCCCCAGTGGCGCGGCCCCCACCAAAACGGCATCAGTCAAGAGCACGACCTCCCCCTAACCTGGAGCGAAACAGAAAACATTGCTTGGCGGCTGCCGCTACCAGGCGTCGCCCCCTCGACGCCAATTGTCTACGGCAACAAAATTTTCCTCACCAGCACCGACCGCGACTCCGAGCAGATTTTTCTGCTCTGCATCGATACCGATGGCAAACAACTTTGGCAACGCCCCATCGGCCAAGGCGAATCGGAGCAACTCGAAAAGAACAATCTCGCAGCCCCTTCGCCGTGTACCGACGGCACCCGCGTATGGACTCTCACCGGCAATGGCACCGTCACTTGCCACGACTTTTCTGGTCAGCGGCAATGACAATTTGAGATCGAGCAACGCTATGGCGAAATAAAAATGCCCTGGGGTCTTGCCTCTTCGCCTGTGCTCGACCGACAGCTCCTCTACCTCCAATTGCTCCACCTCAATTCAAGTCGCGTCATCGCGATCAACTAAAACACAGGCGAGGAAGTATGGAACATCGAACGCCAAACCGATGCCGAGGGAAAATGTATGCGTTCTTACGCGACCCCCCTCATCTACCGCGACGACGAACGAGAATATTTGCTCACTCAAGGTCAAGACTACCTTGTCGCTCACGATCTCGATGATGGGCACGAACTCTGGCGTTGCGGCGGCTTCCATCCTCGTAGCGGCTACGACCCGATGATGCACATGTCTTCGTCTCCTGTGATCGGCGACGGAGTTATTTTCGTCCCCTCCGGCAACAGTGGCAACTTTCAAGCGATTCGCCCCAACGGCAGCGGCTCGATCACCGGCAACGCAAAATATTTACTCTGGAACGAGTATATCTCGCCCATGCGTCCTTCAGCTCTCGTCGTGGGAACCGAGGTCTACGTCGGCAAAGAATCAGGTGTACTTCATTGCCTCGATGTGCAAACAGGAGAAAAACATTACAAGCGTCCCCTCCACCGACACACGCATCATGCCTCGCCTGTCTACGCCGACGGCAGAATCTATTTCACGGCTCGCGACGGCACAGTCACCGTCATCAAGCCCGGCAAAGCATTCGAAATCCTCGCCTCCAACACGCTCGATGGACCTATCAGCGCTTCTCCCGCCATCTCTGGAGGACGAATCTACCTACGCACTTTCGAGACCCTCTATGCAATTGAGAAGCAGTAACGGAGATGCAATTCTTGTAGCCGATCGCCTTACCTCCTGCTATTGCTAATACAGTAAATCTGCGCAGCAGTTCTTATCAGCAACTTCCCCTGGCAGATTGCCGGAGTTGAAAGACAAAGTTCATCGAGCGAATTGACATGCTCGATCCTAAACTCATCGCCCACCGGCATTACATACGTCTCGCCTTCCTCATCCAAGAAAAACACTTTGCCGTTGTATGCCCAAGGCGAGGCCGTGAAGCTCGCTCCCTGGGGGAACCGTTTGCGGTTGTAGACCAGCTCGCCCGTCTTTGCGTTGTGACAGGTAATCATCCCTCGGTCGAGCAGTGTGTAATAGTAGCCACCAACCACGATGGGCGACGTATTGTAGGGCCCCATCTTTTTTAGCGACCAAGCGATCGAATCATTCGCACTCTGGTCGCCCTCTAAACCAATATCACCACGTGCACCCGGCTTCAGCGCAAATACAGGACGTTTGTTGTCAGAAAAATAGCCCGAGGTGAGATAGAGCAAACCATCCACGGCAAAGGGCGAAGGAATTACCAACACCGACATTTGCCCGTTGAAATGCCAAAGCTGCGAACCATCGGTTCCATACGCGCGGTTCTCAACCACACCCGGCACAACAATCTCTGTCTGAACGCCTCCCGTTGGATCATCGTAGGTCCAAACAAACGGGGTCGCCCAGGTGCTTAGATTGTCGCGTTCGACCCGCCAACGCTCCTCTCCTGACGCTCCATCGTAGGCCGCGATGTACGACTGCTCTTGATTGTCGTAAACCATAATCACTTGGTCGCCTGCCACGACCGGCGACCCGGCAGCCCCGTATCCAAATAGCGTTTTCTTGGGCTCGATCTCATGCGACCAAAGCGGTTGCCCCTCGAAGTCGTAGCAGTAAAGTCCCACGTCTCCAAAGAGAACGTACAGTCGCTTGCCGTCGGTGGTTGGAGTCTCGGCCGCGTAAGTGTTTTTTGGATGTCGAGGAATCTGGGGCTTACCCACATGCGCTTCGTGTTTCCACAAAAGTTCACCTGAATGCAAACTCAGGCAATACACCATCCAATGGTGTACTGCATCGGGCGGCGCACTGCGCCCCATACCCGAATACAAACCAGCCTTGGGTTCTTCGTAATCTTCGTCGCTATGAACAGCGGTTACAAACACCCGATCGCCCCAGACGATCGGACTCCCCCATCCGCGGCCAGGAATTGTCGCCTTCCAAAGCACGTTTTTTTCTTGATCCCAGCTATCGGGCAACCTTTCGTCGTCCGGCACAACCCCACTGGCATCAGCGCCGCGAAAGCGAGGCCAGTTTTCTTGGCCAGCAGCAGACATAAAAGAAAACAAAACGCTCACACAGGAGCACAGCGCAATAAAAGAAGGAGTTCGATTCATTGTGTCCTTGCGCAATTGAGTGAGAAAGTGGGGCAAGTTGGCATTATCACACACCGCCTGCCCCACACAACCACCCATTCACACCCAAGTTAGCGCCGTCCGCCAGGACGAAAAGCACCACCCTACACCTCAGCCCCCAGTTTCGAGGTGTACCGGGCCACCAAAGAAATCAGCTTCGCTCGGTCAATCGGCTTGGTGGCATAATCGTCGCAGCCAGCCTCAATACATTTTTGCCGATCGCCGCCCATCACGTGAGCCGTCAACGCGATAATAGGACCGGTATAGCCTACTTCACGCAACTTGCCTGTTGCACCATAGCCATCGAGCACCGGCATCTGCATATCCATGAGAATCAGATCGAAAACGTTTTCGCTGTCTTGTGCTTCCATTGCAGATCAACCGCAATTTGGCCATTCTCTGCGACCGTAACCTCCGCTCCGCTCTTCTTCAGAAGGAACGAAATTAATCTTTGGTTGTCTGGCCCATCCTCCGCAAGCAAGACTCGACAATCGAGTTGGATCGATTCAATGGTTGGATTAGAAATCTGAGCCGCTGGCGACTCCTGCGCCCCTGCGCAACTAACCAGCTCAACATCGTCCAAGGAGCCCGTCGACACGGTCACAGAAAAAGTGCTGCCTTCCCCAGCAGTGCTTCTCACATGAATCGTACCACCTAGCATTTTTGACAGACGTTTGCTGATGGTCAGCCCCAGTCCGGTGCCCCCAAACTTGCGAGTTGTCGAAGTGTCTGCTTGGACAAAGGGCTGAAAAAGTTTTTCTAACTACCCTTCCGTCAAACCGATACCCGTGTCAACGACATCAAACTGCATCTTTGGCTGTTCGGAATCAACGTCCAGTGCTCGTGCTACTAAGCGAACCTCGCCCTGCTCAGTAAACTTGATCGCATTGCCGACAAGATTAATAAGGATTTGCCGCAGTCGAGTGGGATCCGACTGAATTCGCTCGGGTATCGGCCCCTCGTACTCAACCAGTAGAGGCAAGCCCCGCGCAGTGGCTCGTACTTCCATTAGCCTAGCTAGTTCCTGTTGATAATAGTGTGTTTTCGGCGTCTGGCTTCGGTTGGTCGCATTCGCTGACGAGTTTATTCTTACTTCAGCTCGTCAATTTGTGTTCGTCGCAGAGAGATTTCTGTTTTCGC
>Ga0114931_10005986_pt1 | contig 15034 bp, 12 predicted proteins | sample 2SBtaG_FD_89579 | JGI IMG/M metagenome (GOLD analysis project Ga0114931, IMG submission 89579) | Deep subsurface microbial communities from Kolumbo volcano to uncover new lineages of life (NeLLi) - 2SBTROV14_V59a metaG | ecosystem: Environmental > Aquatic > Marine > Volcanic | place: Kolumbo...
CATGCATTTTAAACCACAAAGGTCCGGGTTCGCCACTGCCAACCGGCGCATTATCCAGCTCAACCACCGGTATTATTTCACGGGTCGAACTGGTTAACCAAATTTCGCTGGCAGAACGCAAGGCGGCGTCAGTAATGACCTGTTCAGCATGGGAAATTTGGTTTAGTCGGGCAATTTCAAGAATAACCTGACGGGTAATGCCGGGTAAAATTGCGCGGTTTTTAACGGGCGTGGTTAACACGCCGTCAATAACAGCAAAAATATTGCTGGCTGCGCCTTCAGTGACGTATCCGTCTTTAACCAGAATGGCTTCTGCGCAACCCTGTTCCACGGCCTGTTGCCGCAACAGAATATTGGCCAGCAGTGTGGTCGCCTTAACGTTGCATAAATCCCAACGGGTGTCGTCCAGGGTAATCGCTTTAACGCCGGATTGCCGGCCGGCAAAAGGTTTTATTTCCGAACACATGGCGAATACGGTCGGGTTGATTTCTGCCGGAAAAGCATGATCCCGCTGGGCTGCAACACCGCGGGTAATTTGCAGGTAGATATATTGGTCCGCAACCTTTGCTAGTAAAGGCGTCAAAATTTCCTGCCATTGCGTCAATTCATAAATAACCGGCAAGCGGGTTTTTTGCAGACTGTTGTTTAAACGCTGCAGATGTTCCTTGAAGTGGAAAAATTTTCCCGCGTAAACAGGAATGACCTCATAAACGCCGTCTCCAAACAGGAAGCCGCGATCCAGTACCGAAATTTTAGCTTCCGTCAGGGGTAAATATTTGCCGTTAAGATAAACCGTTTGATTGTCCATAGCTATTATTGCAGCAGTAGCATGGCATCATCGTAAAGGCGTTGGAAAATACTGCCTTTGGGAATTGTTTGCAGCGCAATTAAAGGTTGATTGCTTATGGTTTCACCTGCCAGCGATACGTTGACCGTGCCAAAATTTTCGCCTTTTTTTACGGGTGCGGTGATGCGTTTATCGACATTCATGACGGCTTTTAAATCATTGTAGTGCCGGCGTGGGATAGTGACATACAAATTATCATTCAAGCCTAAGGACAACTGTTTTTGCGCGCCTTTCCAGATACGCGATTCAGATAAAGGGGTTTGTGCCTGGTAGAGTAAATGTGTTTCAAAAAACCGGAAGCCATAGTTGAGCAGGGTCTGATTTTCAGCGGCTCTGGCATTGGCGCTTTTGGTATGCATGACCACCGAAATTAACCGCATATCTTTGCGTTTTGCGGAAGCCACCAGACAATAGCCGGCTTTTTCAGTGTAACCGGTTTTTACGCCATCAACCGAGTCATCGCGCCACAGCAATTTATTACGATTATGCTGGGTGATATGGTTGTAGGTGAATTGTTTTTGCGAGAACCAGGCATATTTTTCCGGAAATTCACGGATCAATGCCCGGGTGAGAATGGCCAGGTCTCTTGCCGTGGTATAGTGGTCAGAGGTCGGTAAACCCATGCTGTTAGTGAAATGCGAATTGACCATGCTTAAACGGGCGGCATGTTGATTCATCATTTCAGCAAAAGTCGCCTCATCGCCGGCGACATGTTCGGCGAGCGCGACACTGGCATCATTGCCTGACTGAATAATAACGCCATGCAGCAGATTCTGTACGGAAACCTGTTTATTGACTTCTACAAACATTCGGGAACCGGTTGTCCGCCAGGCTTTTTTGCTAATGGTTACTTTTTCGTCCAGACTTAGATGACCATTGCTCAGCTCACGAAATATGATGTAAACCGTCATTATTTTTGTCAAACTGGCGGGTGGCAGTTTTTTATCCGCATTTTTTTCCGCGAGGATCTTGCCGCTGTTAAAATCCAATAAAATATAACTTCCTGCGCCCACTTTGGGTGCAGGGGGGATGAGAATTTTGTTTGCCGCCGTTGCATTTTGCAGGGTAAGACAAATTAATAGAAACAACCCTAATTTATATAGGGGTTGTGTTGCTGGAATGTTCCTCGGAAATATCATTTGCATTCGGACATAACGGGTTGAAAGTTATAATGGCCATGAACAAATTGCAGGTTATTTCCCCACGGGCCTTCAAAACGCGGTGAGAACCCATCTTTGTAACCTTGGTGACAGCGTCTCATCCGTCAACAGTCTTGAAAACCGGAATGGAAACAACTTGCTTCAAGGTAAACCTGTAGTTTGTTGATAGACATAAAAGATAGTGTTTATTAGTCTCTATTCAGCACCCTTTTCAAAAAGGATGCAGGTTGTAGATTTATCAGGCTTCTGCAACAGGGATATTGCAGCAGAGCTTACCGGGATGTATTCACGCATCCTGATAAATCAATGGCCTGCATCCAAACCGACAAAGCAGCTGAATAGTTACGTTTATTGTACCATGTGAAGATTAGCGCCGGATTTTTCAATAACAAAATGCGTACCCATAATTCCCAGTTTCGCCAACTGAGCGTTGATGTGATCAGCCTGCGTAACCGAATTAATGGGACCCAGTTGTAATTTGAAAATTGCATTTCCCTGATGATTTGCTGCTTGAATTCTGGCATTAACCGGCATGTTTGCCTGGATACGCTTTTGTAACGCCAGGGCGTTAAACTGGCTGCTGAATGCACCGACCTGTAAAAATATCGTGTTTTTTAGGGCCGCAGGTGTTTTATTGGCAACTGTATTACCGGGTTCCAGTGCCCGGACTTCCACAAACCCCGTCCCGCTTTTCTGAATATCCAGCTTTACAGCGGCAGCATAGGAAAGATCAATAATACGGTTTTCATGAAACGGCCCGCGGTCGTTGATTCTGACGACGACACTGCGTTGATTTTGAATATTGGTGACTCTGACATAACTGGGTATTGGCAGGGTTTTATGGGCGGCAGTCATTGCGAACATATCATATTTTTCACCATTAGCAGTCTTTTTGCCATGAAACTTTGTGCCATACCATGAGGCGATACCCTGCTTAACATAGTTTTTGCTGCTTGCTAAAATGTAATAGCGTTTACCCAACACTTCGTAAAATTTCGGGTTTACAGCAGGTGAATACGGTTCATAGCGGGGTGTGGCATCGGGAATTGCGGCAATATTGACCGGGACATGCTGTGGTGCGCCATCATTAATATCGCTAAAGGCGTTGAGCGGGTTCTTTGAGCAGGCGGATAAGCCGAGTAGTGCCAATAGCAACAAAATTTTTATCATAGTTGTTTTTGTCGGTGGTCCAGAATGGCCTGACTTAATTGGTAAACCGCCATGGCATACATCGGGCTGTGGTTATAACGGGTAATCACGTAGAAATTATGTAGTCCCACCCACAGGGCGGTTTGATTTTCCTGTTCGAAAGCGAGCAGCTTGACTTCGGTATTCTCAGCTAAAGATTCGGGTGCTGTAATCTGCACTGATTTTAAACTTTGGATAGTTAAATCAGGCTTAAGCCCTTTGTCCAGTTTGCTCAGGTAAGCATTGCCGTCAGCCTGAACCGGATAGGCCACAGCAGCCCCGGGCTGCCAGTGATGCTGGAAAAAATAATTGGCGACACTGGCGATAGCATCCGCTGGATTTTTCCAGATGTCCCGGTGCTGATCACCATCATGATCGACGGCATAATGGCGATAGCTGCTGGGAATGAATTGCGGTATTCCCATGGCGCCGGCATAAGAGCCAGTGGGTTCTAAAGGGTCAATATTTTCTTCTCTGCATAACAGCAGAAAATTTTCGAGTTCCGATTGAAAAAATTGACTGCGCGGCGGGTAAGCAAAGCCTAATGTCGAGAGGGCATCGATGACCCGGTAGTGGCCAGTATGTTTGCCGTAGCGTGTTTCAACGCCGATGATAGCGACGATGATTTCTGCCGGAACGCCATATTGCTGCGCAACGCTGGCCAAGGTAAGGTTATTAGCCCGCCAGAATTTAATGCCGTCGTTGATGCGGTCGTCAGTCAGAAAAATTTCGCGGTATTTATACCAGGGCAGGCCTTCAGCGGGTGTGGAAATCGCTTTTATAATACTGTCCTTGATGCTTGCGGAAGCAAATAACAGCGCAAGCTTTTCCGGATCAAACTGATATTGCTGGTGCATGTGTGCAATAAAAGTGGCAAGCGCCGGGTTGTGTTTAATTTCTGCCCTGCAGTCAAGGCTGATCAAAGTAAGGAAAAAAAAGCATAGCGCGTGGATTGTTCTCATGTGGGTAGAAATTTTCTGTGAGTGTGAATAGACATAAGGATGCCGAAACCTGCCAGCAGCGTCACCATGGAGGTGCCCCCATAACTGATCAGCGGCAAAGGGACTCCGACTACCGGAAGAATACCGACGACCATGCCGATATTAACAAAAACATAGACGAAAAATGTAAAAGTCAGGCTGCCCGCTAATAAACGGCTGTAGGTATCCTGCGCCTGAACGGCAATATACAGGCATCGACTGATAATTAATAAATATAAAAACAGTAAGCCGAGACAACCGGAGAGTCCGAATTCCTCAGCAAAGACTGCGAAGATAAAATCGGTGGAACTTTCGGGTAAGAAATCCAGTTTTGATTGTGTGCTGCCCAGCCATCCCTTGCCGTAAATCCCCCCTGAGCCTATGGCGATTTTGGACTGAATAATATGATAACCACGACCCATTGGATCAGCTTCAGGATTAAGAAAGGTCATCACTCTGGCGCGTTGATAATCATGCATAAAGTGCCAGAGTACGGGGGTCAATGCAGCAAAAGTTAGGCTGCAACTGATCAGAAAGCGCCAGGAAATGCCGGAAAAAAACAACACAGCGGCACCGGAACTTGCTACCAATAGCGCCGTTCCCAGGTCCGGTTGTTTAGCAATCAATAAGGTGGGCAAAAGGATAAAAATGCCGGCGATGCCAAGTTGTTTCCATCTGGGAGGGAGAGGATGTTCGGCAAGATACCAGGCAATCATCATCGGCGTGGTGATTTTAATCATTTCAGACGGTTGAAAACGAAACAGTCCCAGATTCAACCAGCGCTGTGCACCTTTGCCGGATTCCCCTAACAGCAGCACGGCAATCAGCAGTAAAATGCCCAAGGTGTATAAAATGACCGAATTTCGTTTAAATTGATTCGGATTAATATGCGCGAGAGCGGTCATCAGAAAAAAAGCCACACCTATCCGTGCCAGTTGCCGGTATAAAATTTTCATGTCCTGGCCACCGGCGCTGTATAAAATCATAAAGCTAAGTGCTGAAATCAGCAATAAACAGGTAAGCAAAGGGATATCTATATGCAGTTTTCTCAGTATCGTACCAATGACTGAGGGTGCTTGAAATTGTTCGCTGCGCGTTTCGCTATTCATTGGCTGAGGCTGATAAATATTGTTTAATAACCTGCGCAGCTATCGGTGCTGCCACTGAACTGCCGTGACCGCCGTTTTCGGCAATAACGGCAATGGCGATTTTAGGATGCTCCGCTGGAGCAAAAGCAATAAACAAGGCGTGATCGCGGAGCTTGAAATCAATGTCTTCTTCCTTATACTTCTCTTCCTGCTTGACTGTAAAGACTTGTGCAGTACCGGTTTTCCCCGCTATTTTATAGTTTAAACCTTTGCTGATTCGCTTGGCAGTGCCGCGTGGGCCATGCACAACAGCAATCATGGCAGTAATAATTTTTTCAACATGAGCCTGATTGAGCGGAATGGTTTCGGTTTTTTTGTAGGTATGCGGGGTGGTGGAATTGGTATTAATGATACGGTCCGCCAGATAAGGTGAGACAATTTTACCTTTATTGGCCAAGGTGGCCGTTGCCCGGGCCAGTTGCAATGCCGTAACTTGGGTAAAACCTTGTCCTATACCGGTGATGAGTGTTTCTCCCGGATACCAGGGCTGGTTTTTTCTGCGCCGTTTCCAGGAACGCGAGGGCAACAACCCGGATTTTTCACCCTTCAGATCAATTCCTGTTTTTGAACCAAAGCCGAATTGCTGCAGGAAATCGTGTATATGATCAATGCCCAGCGCCAGCGAAAGGTCATAAAAATAAACATCACAGGACTGGACGATTGCGACTTTCATATCGACCAGGCCATGTCCCCATTTTTTCCAGTCGCGGTAACGGTGTCTGACATTGGGTAATTGGTAGTAACCCGGGCAATACAGTTTATGTTTGAAATCCGTCACATTATATTCCAGACCGGCCAATCCGATGAAAGGTTTAATGGTCGAACCGGGTGGATAAAGTCCGCGCAGAGCCCGGTTGAATAAAGGCCGGTCTGTGGATTCCTGCAAGGCTTTATAGGCTTTTTTACTGATGCCATACACAAAAGGATTAGGATCGAAGCCCGGCCGGCTGACAAAAACCAGGGTTTTACCGGAGGGTATTTCCAACGCCACGACCGCGCCGCTATAGTTGCCCAGTGCTTGATAAGCCGTCTGTTGCAAGTCTATATCCAGCGTCAAATAGATATTTGATCCCGGCACCGGGTCGATAGCCTGTAAAGTCTTGATGGAACGTCCCTGGGCGTTGGTTTCGATCTCTGCATAACCGGTCAAGCCATGGAGTTTCGTTTCATAGGTTTTTTCAATGCCGACTTTGCCGATGTGGTGACTGCCCTGGTATTCTGCAGCGGGCAGAGCTCTGAGTTCCTGTTCATTGATGCGTCCCACATAGCCAACGACATGCGCAGTCAATTCTGAATATGGATAATGCCTGACTAAGCGGGCATGAATGTCGACGCCGGGGAAATAAGGCCTGACGACGGCAAATTTTGCCACGTCCTCATCGCTCATACGCAACAGCAAAGGGGTGCTGGTAAAGCGTTTGTTGCGTTTGCGCAGGATAAGGAATTGGTCAATTTTTTCCTGTGGAATATTGAGCAGCAGCTGCAAACGCTGCAGGGTTTTGTGCAGGTCGGTTATTTGCTCCGGCGTAAGTTCCAGGCTATAGGAAGGGACATTTTCAGCCAGTATTTTGCCGTGCCGGTCATAAATAATGCCCCGGGTCGGTGGCAGCGGGGCAATTCGAATACGGTTGTCCTTGGCCAGCATCGCATAATGTTTATGACCCATTATCTGTAAATAAATCAGGCGGGTAATTAATGCTGCGGTTAACAGTATGATGAAAAAAAAAGCGATAGAAACACGGCCTATAAACAAGCGGTTTTCTGAAAGTGCGTCTTTGATCGTATAAATGCGGGACATTACAAATGGCGGAATATTATTTGCTGATTCTGCTGGCCAGATTAATTCTGTTAAGCAGTGTATAAAAAACTGGCCAGAGCAGCGTGCCGCTTACCACCGGCAGCCAGAAGGATGTCTGAAAATGGGTCGGCTGTTGCAGATTTTCGATCCAGAAAACCAGGAGTTGGGAAAGAAACAGGATAAAAAAAATAAACAGTCCTTGTTGTACAACAGTATAATGTCTCAACCGGCGGTTCTGCTTGATGCTGATATAAATGCACAAGGCATAACTCAATGCATTTTGCCCGAGCAAGCGGCCGGTCAGAACATCGGTCAAAAGGCCTATAAACCAAGCGCTAATAATGCCGGACCGATCCGGGGTTGTCAGCGCCCAATAGAGCAAAGTCATTAAAATCCAGTCCGGGGTAAAATTTGTTACCGGCATCGGCCACGGGGCAATTTTCAATATCATGGCAAGCACGATGCTCACGACATAGATGGCCTGGTTATAGCGATTATTCAGTGTCATCAGCTTGGGCTGGCGGCAGTGCCGCAGCAGGGTCTAAGGGTAAAGTGAAAGGTACCGGCTGAGTATTGCTCCAGACAATCAATAGTTCCCGGCTTTTGTCCAGTAAAGCTTTTGGGGTGGCATAAATATTTGCAAAGGGCCGATCCGGCCGTGCTTTGAATTTATCCACTACCGCGACGGGATAGCCTTGTGGAAAAGTACCGCCCAGGCCTGACGTTATTAATAAATCTCCGGGTAGAATGTCCGCATTATTGGGCAGGAACGGCAGCGACAAACGATTAATTTGCCCTGTTCCAACCGCAATGGTGCGCAGACCATTGCGGTTGACCTGCACTGGAATGGCGTGGCTGGGGTCGGTAATTAGCATAATTTCAGAGCTTAGCGGTGTGGTTCGGATGACCTGGCCCACCACACCATAGGCATCTAGTACCGGTTGTTTGGGATGGACGCCAAAGCGGGAGCCTTTATTGACCAGTACGACCTGTTCATAAGGCGCGAGATTTACCGATAACAGTTCGGCCACCAGTACCTGTTCACCCAGTTTGAAGGAATTCTCCAGCAACGCACGCAAGCGGATATTTTCTTTTTCCAGTGCCGCAAATTTTAGTAATCTTGCCCGGTCTATCAGTTGCTCCTGTTTCAATAATTTGTTTTCATGCAAAAGATCGTTATAGGAAACGATCGAAGTTATCAGTTGTTCACTGATGTCCGCAGGCAGGCTGACAAGGTATTGGATGGGATATACCAACACCGAAAGGGCCGAACGTAAACCCTGCAGGCGTTGGCTGTGTTGCTCAATAGCAAGCATCAAAACCGATAACAAAACAACGGCCAGTATACGGGTGTTAATTGAAGGGCCAGCGGCGAATAACAGTTTTATAGCTTTTTGCCTCTGAGTAAAATTATTACAGTAAAATTTAGATGTTGAGCTGAAAACCCTTGTTTAATTCTAACGTGTTTTCAATCGTTATGCCTTATCTGAGGCATTTTTCAGTATGGAAAAATAAAGGTATCTATTCTGAACCCTTTTCAAAAAGGATGCAGGTTGTTAATTTATCAGGCTTCTGCAACAGGGATGTTGTAGCAGAGCTTACCGGGACGACTTCACGCGTCCTGATAAATTAATGACCTGCATCCAAACTGACAAAGAAACTGAATAGTTACAAATAAATTTAGCTACAGACTCTTTCCCGGAGTAATAACACTGTCAAGGCGGAAGCATAAAAGACGATGGCAACGTTAACAACAGCGTGTAGAGGACTTCAGCCTGCGTATGTCAATGAAAGTTTAGGCCAGGCATACAAAAGCCCGTTCTGCAGCAGTCTTATTCTAGGGAAAAGGAATTCGGCCCTTTTAAATCAATCGTTTCGAGCACCATACCACCGCCCCGGGCAACACAGGTAAGCGGATCATCGGCGATATTGACGGGCAATCCGGTTTCTTCAGCAATTAACCGGTCTATATCTGCTAATAACGCCCCGCCGCCGGTCAATACAATACCACGGTTTGCAACATCCGCGCCCAGTTCCGGAGGCGTTTGTTCCAGTGCGACTTTAACCGAGCCAACGATTCCTGATAACGGTTCCTGCAGTGCCTCAAGGATTTCGTTGCTGTTCAATGCGAAACTGCGCGGTACGCCTTCAGCCAGATTGCGGCCTTTTACTTCAATTTCCCGGACTTCGCTGCCGGGATAGGCGGTGCCGATTTCATGTTTTATACGTTCCGCTGTGGCTTCCCCGATTAATGTTCCGTAGTTTCTGCGCACATAATTGATGATCGCATCATCAAAGCGATCTCCGCCAATGCGCACCGATGCAGAATAGACGATACCATTGAGTGAGATGACCGCGACTTCTGAGGTGCCGCCTCCGATATCCAATACCATGGAGCCATAAGCTTCATCGACGGGCAATCCGGCGCCGACGGCCGCAGACATGGGTTCTTCGATCAGATAAACTTCTCTGGCGCCGGCCATTGCCGCCGATTCGCGGATGGCGCGCCGTTCAACCTGAGTTGAGCCGCAGGGAACACAAATCAGAATGCGCGGGCTGGGGCGCAGCAACTTGGATTCATGAACCTTTTCTATAAAATAACGCAGCATTCGTTCGGTGACCGCAAAATCGGCAATAACGCCATCTTTTAACGGGCGGATAGCCGTAATGTTGCCGGGGGTGCGGCCCAGCATCTGTTTGGCTTCCGCGCCAACCGCAGCAATGGTTTTTGCGCCGCGGATACGGTCTTCTTTTATCGCTACAACCGAGGGCTCATTGAGGACAATGCCTTGTCCGGGAATATAAATCAGGGTATTAGCGGTTCCCAGGTCAATGGAGAGATCGTTGGAAAAAAGGCCGCGAATTCGTTTGAACATCTTTACCTATATCCTTAAGCAAGTAAAATTGTACTACTTTAACAATCAAGCGGGTATTTGGGCAAGATATAAAGTATGATATTTGTATTATTGTCTGTTTTTAGCATAATTTGATAGGTGGGATGCAGGTTGTTGATTTTTCAGGCTTCTACAAACGGTATATTGTAGCAGAGCTGGCCTGGAGGTGTGCACGCTTTCTGATAAATCAATAAGCTGCAGTCTGCGTGGCAAAGATTTAAGTATAATTTACCCCGAAGTAATTTATGGAGTTGGAAAATGTCTCTAACGGCTGAAGAAGTGAATAAAATTGCCTATCTGGCACGGCTTGGCATCAATGCAAATGATGTGGACAGCTACGCAAAAGATTTATCCGGAATTCTAGACCTGGTTGCGCAGATGGCGGAAGTGGATACAGAGGGGGTAACGCCAATGGCGCATCCACTGGACCAGCCGCAGCGCCTGCGTGAAGACAAGGTGTCTGAACAGGATCAACATGAAAAATTTCAGCGTATAGCGCCGCAGGTAGAAGCGGATTTATATTTGGTGCCCAAGGTTATTGAATAAAAGGTTGAGGAAAAATGTATACGAAAACAATCGCAGAGCTCGCGAAAGGATTAAAGGCAAAGGTGTTTTCCAGCCAGGAACTGACTACGGCCTATCTGCAACGGATTAAACAGCATCAGTCGCTAAATGCGTATATCACGGTGACCGGGGACAGTGCTATTGCGGCAGCCAAAGCAGCTGATGTCCGGATTGCCAGCGGCAATGCCAACCCGTTGACCGGGATACCTATTGCACAGAAAGATATATTTTGTACTCAGGATGTAAAAACCAGCTGCGGATCTAAAATGCTGGATAATTTTATCGCCCCTTATGATGCGACGGTGGTGGAAAAATTTAAAGCTGCCGGTGCGGTAATGTTGGGTAAACTAATATGGATGAGTTTGCCATGGGTTCATCCAATGAAACCAGCTATTATGGCGTGGTACAAAATCCCTGGGATGCCAAAGCCGTGCCGGGGGGTTCATCCGGTGGATCAGCAGCGGCGGTTGCGGCGGGTTTGGCGCCGGGCGCAACCGGAACCGATACCGGCGGGTCAATACGGCAACCGGCCGCGTTGTGCGGCATTACCGGTTTGAAGCCCACTTATGGGCGGGTATCCCGGTATGGTATGATCGCTTTCGCCTCAAGCCTCGATCAGGGCGGGCCAATGGCGCGCAGTGCGGAAGATGCGGCGCTGATGCTGCAGGTCATGGCCGGCTTTGATGAGCGCGATTCAACCAGTGTCGAGCAACCGGTACCCGATTATCAGCAGGGTCTGGCAGACGGTTTAGAGGGGTTGAAAATTGGTTTACCGAAAGAATTCTTTAATGCCGGGTTAAACAACGAAATTGCTGGCTGCATAGACGCCGCAATGGCAAAGTACCGCAAACTCGGCGCGGAAATCAAAGAGATTTCCCTGCCAAATATGCATTTGTCTATTCCCGCCTATTATGTCATAGCGCCTGCGGAATGCTCGGCTAATCTGTCCCGTTTTGACGGTGTGCGCTTTGGCTATCGTTGCCAGGATCCACAGGACCTGACGGATTTATATGTGCGTTCGCGAGGTGAAGGCTTCGGTGCGGAGGTTAAGCGCCGCATTTTGATGGGGACTTATGCCTTATCAGCCGGTTATTACGATGCTTATTATCTCAAAGCCCAGCAAGTACGGCGCTTAATCAGCGATGATTTTAAACAGGTTTTTTCTGCGGTTGATGTCATCATGGGGCCGGTTACACCAACGACGGCCTTTGCAATCGGTGAGAAAACCGGTGATCCGATTGACATGTACTTATCAGATATATATACCATTGCGGTCAATCTGGCCGGCTTGCCGGCGATGTCGATACCCACCGGGTTTGTTGCTGATAAACCGGTTGGCTTGCAGTTGATTGGCAATTACTTTACTGAACACCGCTTGTTGAATATGGCGCATCGCTATCAACAGGAAACCGATTGGCATCTTAAAAGACCGGCAGGCTTTGAATAGGGGGATATGAATGGAGTGGGAAACTGTAATTGGGCTGGAAATACATGCGCAATTGGCAACGCAATCAAAAATTTTTTCCGGCGCGGCAACGGCTTATGGGGCAGCGCCCAATTCGCAGGCTTGTGCAGTGGATTTAGGTCTGCCGGGCGTGTTGCCGGTATTAAATAAAGAGGCGGTTAGAATGGCTATCAAATTCGGTTTGGCCATTGGTGCAGAAATCGCACCGTATTCTGTTTTTGCGAGGAAGAATTATTTCTATCCGGATTTACCGAAAGGTTATCAAATCAGTCAGTATGAACTGCCCATTGTAGGTTTGGGGCATTTAGATATAGAACTGGATGGGCAGGTGAAACGCATAGGCGTTACCCGCGCGCATTTAGAGGAGGATGCCGGGAAATCCCTGCATGAGGATTTTCATGGCTCTACCGGTATTGATTTGAACCGCGCCGGCACGCCGTTGCTGGAAATTGTCTCGGAGCCGGATATACGTTCCGCCAGGGAAGCCATTGCCTATATGCGCAGTATGCGTGAATTGGTCAGGTATCTGGATATCTGTGACGGCAATATGCAGGAAGGTTCGTTTCGTTGCGATGCCAATGTATCGCTGCGGCCGAAAGGACAGCAGCAATTCGGCACGCGTACGGAAATAAAAAATGTAAACTCCTTTAAATTTGTGGAAAAAGCGATCAATTTTGAAATTGAGCGGCAAACCGATGTGCTTGAAAACGGCGGCACTGTGGTTCAGGAAACCCGGCTTTATGATTCTGTTAAAGATGAAACCCGGCCTATGCGCAGTAAGGAAGAGGCAAATGATTACCGCTATTTTCCGGATCCTGACCTGTTGCCTGTGCATATCGACGAGGCTTTCAAGACGCAGGTTAAAGCGACGATACCGGAATTGGCCGGGGCAAAGAAGCAACGCTTTCAACAGCAGTATGAGCTCGACCATGAAGCTGCTGCAAGTTTAACCGCCAGCCGGGCGCTCGCGGATTATTTTGAGAGCGTTGCCAAGGCATCCGGCTGTCAGGCTAAATTATGCTGCAATTGGATTCTCGGTGACTTGGCGGCGGCATTGAATCGGGATGATCTGGATATTACCGTCAGTCCGGTATCCCAGGAACGACTTTCCGGTCTGTTAAAGCGTATTGCGGATAATACGATTTCCGGGAAAATGGCCAAGCAGGTATTTGATGAAATGTGGCGCAGTACACAAACAGCCGACGAAATCATCGATGCCAAAGGGCTAAAGCAGATTACCGACAGTGGGGCACTGGCGGCCGTGATCGATAAGATTATTGCGGAAAATCCTGAACAGGTTGAACAATATCTGGGCGGCAAAGAAAAAGTATTTGGTTTTTTTGTCGGGCAGGTGATGAAAGCCACGCAAGGCAAGGCCAATCCCGGTGAAGCCAATAAAATGCTAAAAGCCAGATTGAAATAGGGTTTTCGTAATGACTTGCCGGGTTTGTTGCCGGCAAGATGTAAAATTAAATTGAACAGAACACATTCAGCTGGCAACTAAATTTGATAATAAACTAAAGATCGTGGGTGTCTTTATATACAGGCATTCATAGCGCAGGGCGGACTTCAGTCCGCCCTGCATTTTCTTCCTTAGCCTGCACGCCTGAGCCAATCAAACCGCGATGATTTACCCGCATAAGGTTGCATACGGTGATATTCCAGGACTATCGTTGCCTTGTCTCCCATAAAGATGACTTTCACGGTAAACTTTTGCCGAATCTAACGCTCCTGAAAAGCATTATGAAAGCCCCGGCTAATGGGTTTCATTAAATAATCAAGGATGGACTTTGAGCCGGTAATAATATTGACCTGAACGGTCATGCCAGGAATAATTTTCATGTGTTTTGGGTCGTCGCCAACATAGTTTTTTGCCAGTTTGATGCGCACCCGGTAATAGGGGTTCATTCTTTCATCCAAATAGGTTGATGGGGAAATCCGCTCGATTTTTCCATCGACATGCCCGTATTTACCCGCATCATAGCTGTCCACCTTGACTTCCGCGGGTTGGCCAATATGAATATAGCCGATATCATCCGGCTGTATTCTGGCTTCGACGATCAGCTCGTCATTGACGGGTACAATTTGCAGAATTACGTCACCGGGTCGGACTACGGCATTAATGCTGGTAACGGAAATACCCTGGATGATACCGGCGATCGGCGCAAACAGGTTCAAGCGTTTTACCCGGTCTTTGGCTTTTATCAGTGATTTTTCAACTTCCGCAAGCTGCCCGGCAACTTCTGCGGTTTCAAATCCAACTTCTTTTTTATGCCCGGCAAGAATTTCCTGACGGCGGTTTTTGGTTTCCTGCAGCGCCATGCTGGCCACGGCAATACCGTCCTGTGTGGACTTCAATTGACTTTCCGCGCTGGCCAACTGACTTTTGGTGGTTAACAGGTCGGTTTGTGAAACGATATGTTTAACGGCCAGTTTTGCGCGCATGTCCACCTGCTTTTGCAACAGAGCAATTTCTTTTTTCAGGGCCGTTACCTGGTTTTTCTGCTGATGCAATTCACTTTGTTTTTGACGCTTTTGTGATTTCAGGACATCCAGTTCACTGTTTACGCTGGCGACCTGCGCATAATAGCTGGCCATTTCCTTGGTGGCCAGATCCGGGTATTGCCTGCCAGTGTTACCAAAATCAGGTTTGCGGTTTTCTTCTATGGCCAGCAGTCTTTCCAGGTTGAGGCTTAATGATGCTCTTTTAATCTGCAATTGATCTAAGTCAGCAAGGGAAACCGGCTCGGCAAAGCGGATCAGCAGGTCGCCGGGTTTAACCTGGTCGCCGTTGCGGACCGCTATTTCACTGACGATGCCGCCTTCGAGGTGCTGAATATCATGAATATAACCGGCAGGAACAACTTCGCCTCTGGCCAGGGTAACTTCATTAACTGTCGTTACGTCTGCCCAGATGACGATGGCAATGAGTAAAAACAGGCTAAAATAAATGGCCGCCTGGATAATACCTGAGACACCTTCTTCTTCCA
>Ga0114931_10005987_pt1 | contig 15029 bp, 15 predicted proteins | sample 2SBtaG_FD_89579 | JGI IMG/M metagenome (GOLD analysis project Ga0114931, IMG submission 89579) | Deep subsurface microbial communities from Kolumbo volcano to uncover new lineages of life (NeLLi) - 2SBTROV14_V59a metaG | ecosystem: Environmental > Aquatic > Marine > Volcanic | place: Kolumbo...
AGTCCTCTTAATGCAAAACTGGAAAAAACCAAGGGAGTCAGGTTCCGGGATCTCAAGGCTTCTTTCCAAAAGAGAGTCGTTCGCAAACGAGGGAAAAAGGTGAAGCCACGGATCCGAGTTGAGGTCATTAAAGGAAATACGCGGAAGGTTGTGAAATTTTAAGGGAAATGGGCAGGAAACTCATGAGACGTCATTTGAGATTGCTGGCATTCTGTTTGGTTGTTGTGTGGCCTACGTTGGCGTATGCCGAGGGACTGTCCTATACGGATGTTCAAACCGATGTTCCTCAAACGGTGAAGCTGGCTGTCGGATCTTCTCTGGTCGTGGAAAGTCCGGCTCCGTTCACTCGCGCCTCCATTGCCAACCCGGACACAGCCGATGCGATGGTGTTATCACCAACGCAAATGTACCTGACTGGAAAAGCTTTTGGGTCTACAACCTTGACGCTCTGGGGAAAAGACAAAAAGGTTTCCGCCGTCTTCCATGTGCAAGTCGCGCCGGATGTTTCGAGGTTGAAGACACAACTTCACCAAGTCTTTCCTGAAGAAAAGAATATCCAGGTCACGGCCGGTCATGACAATCTGTCTCTTTCCGGCGATGTTTCCGGTGCGGGAGTCTTGGCCAAAGTTCTGGCTATTGCGGAGCCCTATGCTCCCAAAAAGGTGGTCAATCTTTTACAGGTGAGCGGCGTGCAACAGGTCATGCTTGAAGTGCATGTGGCAGAGATGAATCGAGCTCTCATGCGACAGATGGGTATCAACTTTTCCCGTGTACGGCCCGGGACCCCGAATTTCTCCATTGGAACGCTGAATGATTTAAGCTCATTTACGAGAGATAGCAGTGGCCTCACGACTTTGACGGCTTCGGCGCTGACCAACGCGGTGTTTGGCTTTGGGGCCGGGAAAGAGGTGATTAACGTTTTTTTAGATTTTCTGAAACAACACAACCTCTCGAAAATTCTGGCCGAGCCGACACTAGTGGCGATCAGTGGACAGGAGGCTGAATTTCTGGCAGGCGGTGAGATCCCCATTCCGATTCCTCAATCGTTTGGCGTGACCACCATTAAATTTAAAAAATTCGGAGTACGGTTGGGTTTTGCTCCAACCATATTGAGCGGCAAAAAGATTTCCCTGAAAATTCAACCAGAGGTATCTGAGTTGGATTTTAGCAATGCGATTATGTCACAGGGCATTTCGATTCCAGCGTTTACGACCCGGCGGGTGGGAACCGTGTTGGAGCTGGATGATGGGCAGAGTTTCGCCATTGCTGGACTTCTCCAAGAGAATATTCGTGAAACTGTTGCTAAATACCCCGTTTTGGGAGACATCCCGATTTTAGGCGCGCTGTTCCGAAGCACCTCCTTTCAGAAAAATGAAACGGAACTGATCATTATTGTGACCCCTCATATCGTGAAACCATTAGATTTGGCCACACAAACTCTTCCGACCGATGCCTACCTTGAACCCAATGATTTTGAGTTGATGCTGCTGGGATATCTTGAAGGCGTTCCACCTCAGGCGAACGCGCGTTCGTTACACAGTCATGAATCTCCATTACCAGTGAGCTCGACCATAGGGCGTGGCGGAGGGTTGGAAGGAACCTTTGGACACTTGGCTTTGGAAGGGAGTGAGAGCATACCATGATGAAACATGCCACATGGGCCGCTATGAGTTGGGGCGTCGGTATCCTCCTGTTGGTGGTTTCGGTTGGGGGGTGTCAGCTCTGGCCCTTTATGACTGATGAGGATGGCCGTCGCCCAATGGCCATGGGGAAAAACGATCAAGTGATGTATCCATATACTCCACCGCCGGCGAGACTGAGCGAAGATTTTGGCCGGTCGTTTCAGACGGCCGTGGAGAGTCAGATTTTGAATCCCGATGCTGAAAAGAACCTTGAACCGGTTACGGGCTTTGGAGGGATGGCCGGTAAGAAAGCGATTGAACGGTATCAGAAATCTTTTGAAGAACCGCCTTTTGAGATTAGTAGCGGTGAGGATGGAGATCTTTCAACACAATGAGTAAGTCAACCTGGAAACCTAAACGAGTTGGGAAATCGACACAGCCAGAACACCAGCCTGGGGTGGTTGTTGTGGAACTTGCCATCAAGGATCCATCGGTCAAACAGGCGTTAGAGGATATTATCAAAGCTGAAGAACATTTTGATATCCAACAAACAAAAGAAACAAATGTTCCCCACATCTTTATTTTAGAGGTTGATGAAGAGTGGGAAAAGACATTGACCGCCATTCAAACTATTCGGGACAGGTCCCAAGGGACCGAAATATTTCTGACGTCTCCTTCCATGGATTCGACGCTCCTTTTGGAAGCGTTGCGTGCGGGAATGAGGGAATTTATTCCTTGCCCCATTCAACCGGATGAAGTAAAAGCGGCATTCGAACGATTCAAAACGCGGGTGCGGGACGCTAACAGGACTCCTGAAAAACGAACAGGTAAAATTCTAGCCTTGTTTGGTGGCAAAGGGGGAACCGGAACAACGAGTGTGGCGGTCAATCTTGCGGCATGTCTTCAAGCCGCAAACCCACAATCCACGGTTGCATTGGTGGATGCCAACCAACATGGGGGAGACATTCCTCTGTATTTGGACCTTCAGACTTCACATAGTTTTCGAGATATTGCGGCGGATTTATCCAGAGTTGATTTAGCGTTTCTCTCAAGTGTGTTGACCAAACACGAATCAGGGATCCGTGTCTTATCATCCGGGTATGATGATTTGAGTGCTGGTCGACTGAGCCCTGAATGTATGGAGCTCACCATCAAGCTGTTGCAGTCCATGTACGATTTCGTTGTGGTGGATTGTGGGCATGTTTTGGATTTGACGGCCAAGAAAGTATTGGAACTTTCATCCAACATCCTGGTTATTGTGACAATGCTGGTTCCAGTCGTTCATCGAACAAAACGAATCTTGGAGTTTTTCAGAGGCGCCCACATTCCGGAAGAAAAAGTTCATTTAATTGTGACACGATATTTGAACCAGGAAAAAGATGTCCTCAAAGAAACGGAGGAAATCCTCAAGCATGAGACAGCCTGGATGATTCCTAATGATTATGCCAATGCGACGGCTGCCATTAATGGTGGAACACCCTTGGTTATTTCCGCTCCACGATCAGGATTGACGTATTCCTATCAAGGATTGGCTGCCATGTTTCATGATGGATCCGGTGCCCGGAAAGGCCGCTCCTTTTGGACAAGTTGGCTGCATTCAGTGAAAAATAAACGTCCTCAGCCACGTGCCCTTCCCGCCTGATCCGTCAAGATTTGACTTCCAGATAGTCCATTTGAGTTAAGGAAAAGCTATGCTAACCGCTGATTGGGACCAAGTTGGGGTGAATGGGGCTGACTTGAGTAATCTCAAGGGCCGCCTCCATCGTCAGGTGATCGACGCCCTGGATTTATCTGTGGTGGCCAAGCTTGATCCGGATTTGCTTAAGATTGAGCTCGGCAATCTGGTTGAAAAACTCTTAGAACAAGAACCGGTTCCGCTCAGTATGCACGAGCGGGAACAGTTGATAACTCAGATACAATGGGAGGTGATGGGGCTGGGTCCCCTGGAACCTCTCCTGCAGGATCCATCGATCAACGATATTCTGGTCAATCGGGCTGATCAGGTGTATGTGGAACGAGCAGGGAAGCTTCAGATGACGAATGTCAAATTCCGCGATGAAACCCATTTGCGGAAGATCATCGAGAAGATTGTCTCTGCGATCGGCCGCCGGGTGGATGAATCTCAGCCAATGGTTGATGCTCGGCTGGCGGATGGTTCCCGCGTGAACGCCATTATCCCTCCCTTGGCGTTGGATGGGTCTTCGATGTCGATCAGGAAATTTTCGAAAGACAAATTTCAAGTAGAAGATCTGGTCGCAAAACGAACACTGACTCCTGAGGTTGCTGAACTGTTACGTGGCATTGTCCGTGCACGGTTAAATGTGCTGATTTCCGGCGGAACAGGGTGTGGAAAAACAACTGTTTTGAATATTTTATCGGGATTTATTCCCGAAGATGAACGCATCATTACTATTGAGGATTCCGCCGAGCTTCAATTACGACAGGATCATGTTGTGCGATTAGAAACCCGTCCCCCCAATGTCGAGGGCAGAGGGGAAGTGACGCAACGGGAATTGGTCAAAAACACCCTGAGAATGCGGCCTGATCGAATTGTCCTGGGCGAGGTTCGGAGTGGTGAATGTTTGGATATGCTCCAGGCCATGAACACCGGCCACGATGGTTCCCTGACTACCATCCATGCCAATACGCCTCGTGATGCGTTGACTCGGGTTGAGACGCTGGTGGCCATGGCTGGTCTCAACCTGGCGACGAAGGCATTACGCCATTACATCAGTTCCGCGTTAGATGTCGTGGTTCAAATGACTCGCTTGTCTGATGGAAGCAGAAAACTGACCAGCCTCCAGGAAATCACCGGTATGGAAGGTGAAATTATTACTCTTCAAGAGATTTTCCATTTTAAACAAACCGGGATGGATGAGGAACGGAACGTGAAGGGGGTGTTTCAAGCCACCGGCATCCGTCCCAAATTTACAGAACGGTTTCGTTCGATGGGGATTGAACTGTCTTCGGAATTGTTCGATCCCACTAAAATCTATGAAGTCTAAACTTCCTGACAGGAACGGTTGAACACATGACGATTCTTATTAGCCTTGGAGTGTTTGTGACGATGGTGCTTCTGATTGAAGGAGGGTTTCGTGCTTATTACACCTATGCCAGTCCCCGGACAAAACAAGTCAGACGTCGCTTGCGTATATCCGGCCAAGGACCTTCTTCAAAAAAACCCGTTCAACCCGTTGATATTGTCCGGCGCCGGGCGACCAGTAGCCTGCCCTGGTTGGAACGCCTGATTGCCCACATGTCCCCATTAGTCTCTGTGGAACGCATACTTATTCAAGCAAATAGTCACATGCATCTCGCGGTCTTTGTTCTTCTGACCTGTGTCTGCGCGGTCTTTGGGGGCGTGGCTGTCCTTCTCAAGGGATTGGGATTATGGGTCATTTTGGGTTCCGCCGCAGGAGCCGGGATCTTGCCATATATGGTGATGCGCTGGAAGCGACGGCAACGGTTCGATGAATTTCAACGGCAACTGCCGGATGCTTTGGATTTGATTGCCCGGTCATTACGGGCCGGACATGCTTTTTCTGTTGGGATGAAAATGGTCGGGGATGAATTCCCGGATCCGATCGGACCTGAAATGGAACGGGCGGTCGATGAGATTTCATTTGGTGTCGAGATTCCTGAGGCGTTGAAAAATCTCTCAAAACGGATTGAAAGCGTCGATCTTAAATTTTTCGTGACGGCCTTGGTCATTCAACGGGAAACAGGTGGGAATCTTGCCGAAGTGATCGAATCGATCAGTCATCTCATTCGTCTTCGATTTGAACTGTTTGGTCGAATTAAGGCCTTGGCTGCTGAAGGGAAACTCTCGGCGTATATCCTCTTGGCTTTGCCGGTTCTTCTTTTGTTTGGGTTGTCTTGGCTCAATCCGGAATATATGGATCCCCTCTTTACGGACCCGACAGGACAGACCATGTTGATTCTGTAGATGGTCTGGATGGGAGTGGGGGCTATCGTGATGAAAAAGATGGTGAATATCAAGGTATAAGGTGTCGTCTCATGGACATGACTCTTCTGATTGCGATTCTTGTCTTTGTGGTTACTATGGTTGCCATGCTTGGGATCTTTTCCTATCTCCAATCGCGACAACAAGCCAAAGAATGGGGGGAGAGGCTCAAGGGGCAATCAAAGAAGTTGAAAACTGAGCAAACGAAGGATGGATTTGCCTTCGTTAAGCAACAATTTATCCAAATATTAGAACGATTAGGAAACGCTAACAAACCAAAAGATCAAGCTGAAACGTCCAGGCTGAGACAAAATTTGGGTATGGCGGGCCATCGCAGTCCCAATGCCCCTCTTATCTTTATGGGCTCCAAGTTATTCTTAGCCCTGTTATGCTCGGGACTGTTTCTATTGTTTGGCTCTGAACTCTTGAAAGATAAACCGGCTTCGTACTTACCGGGCGGTCTTGTGCTGTGCGCGATGATTGGCTTCTACGCTCCGCAACTCTGGTTGAGTGTCGCCACCAACAGGCGTAAAGAGCTTCTTCTTGATGGATTTCCGGACGCGCTGGATCTTATGGTGGTCTGTGTGGATGCCGGACTTGGGTTAGATCAGGCCATTGCTCGTGTTGGGGAGGAAATTTATCTGGGACATAAAGATTTAGGAGATGAATTCCAAATCCTTGGATTAGAGTTACGGGCTGGTCTGACACGGGAACAGGCGTTACGAAATTTGAATCTGCGGACGAATGTTGCTGAGATTCGCAGTCTTGTGGCGTTACTCATTCAAACCGATCGATTTGGGACAAGTATCGCCCAGGCTTTACGAGTGCATTCCGACTCCATGCGGATGAATAGGCGGCTCCGCGCAGAGGAAATGGCTGCGAAGCTTCCAGTGAAGATGATGTTGCCGTTGATTCTGTGTATTTTTCCTGCCCTCATGGTTGTCATTATGGGGCCTGGGGCTTTGATCTTGATGAAGAATGTCCTGCCGGCGATGGGAGGAGGGTGATGGGAGACTGTTTAATCTTCATCTTTGCCAACTCCTGAACTGTGAACTCTGAACCAGGAAAAGAGGATCATGATGCTGACAAAAAATCTACTGCCATTCCACTGGCCTCGTACCTTGACCTTTTCCCTTAGTATCCTCGTTTGTCTCAGTTGGTTGACCGGTTGTGCTTCTTCCTGGCCGCATTTTTCCCTACAAGATGAACATTATCAACCCATTGTTGAACGACAAAAGGTTGGGATCGTTCCTCAGGCATCGGAAGTTTCTCATCCACTCCCGGAGATGACCCAGAAAGAGTATGAACGTCTGGGTGATGCACAGGTCAGGCAAGGTCACATGGTTCAAGCGGCTGTGCATTATGAAAATGCCTTGAAATTGGATGCGAGTCGAGTATCGACCCGATACAAAGTGGCCCAGATCTATCTCAATTATGGGAAAGCCAAACGGGCCTATGACCGGTTCCATGAGATTCTCGATTATGATTTTAACTATGTGCCGGCGTATGTCGGCATGGGACGGGCCTTGTTAAAAATGGGAAAGGACGCTGAGGCTGAATTGGAACTTCGACAAGCGTTAGCCTTTGATCCACAACAATGGGAGGCCCACAATTATTTGGGAATTATGATGGATCGACGGAAACTGCATTCAGCGGCGATGACGCAATATACAGCCGCGTTAGCCCAACATCCCAATGATCCGGTTTTACTCAATAATTTGGGTATGGCTTATTTTCTCAGTGGTCGCTATGAAGATGCGGCTATTACCTTTCAACAAGCCATTCACATGGGAGGGGATCACCAAAAAATTTGGGATAATTTGGGGCTAGCTTTTGCGAAGCTGGATCGGTATGGGGAAGCCTATGATGCGTTTCAAAAGGGGCTGGGGCCGGCAAAAGCCTATAATAATGTTGGCCTCATCTTTCTGGAGAAGAAGAAGCCGGTCAGAGCGACAAGCTGTTTTCAGAAAGCCATTGAAAGCCAACCAACCTATTATGACAAGGCGGAAGCCAATTTACGCTTGGCGAAACGGTTTGTGTCTCGAATCCCCCTTCTTGAACGCCGGGCTATCCGACAAAGAGATGAGGCTTGTCTGGAGTGAGATGAGTGCTCGGCTGTGCCCGCCCTACCTTCCAGCCATGGCCGGTTGATACGTCTCCTCTATTTCAAATCCGAGATCTTCAATCATGCGCCAACAATCTTTCGTGGATTGGCCTGGCGTTGTGAGATAGCCATCGACGAACAACGAATCAGCAATATACAAGGCCAGTGGCTGCAAGGAACGAAGGTTGCGTTCGCGCCCGCCGGCCACCCGAATTTCTTTTTGAGGGTGCATGAAACGGAAGAGGCAGAGGACTTTTAAGCATCGCGGTGGGGATAACTCATGCCTATCCTCAAAGGGCGTGCCTGTGACGGAATACAACATGTTCAGCGGGATCGAGTCAGGGTTGACGGTTTGTAAAGCGAATGCCAAATCGATGATATCCTGATCACTCTCTCCCATCCCGACGATTCCACCGGAGCACAGTTCCAGACCCGCGGCGGAGGCATTTCGGAGCGTGGCCAGACGATCCTGAAAGGTGTGTGTGCTGCAAATAGCGGGATGATAACTTTCACTGGTATTCAGATTATGATTGATCCGATCCACACCGGCTGCTTTGAGTTGCAGCGCTTGTTCTTTTTTTAACAAGCCCAGCGAACAACAGACCTGAATCGACAGTTCTTGTTTGATGAGTGAGACCGCCTGTGAAATTTGGCTGATTTCACGATCAAGTGGCGCGCGTCCACTGATGGCCAGACAAAACCGCTGGGCTTTTGCCTTGGCTGCCCTCCTGGCGCCCTCGACCATTTCCTTTGGTGAAACCAGCGCATACCGGTCGATAGAAGCCGTGGAAATGGATGATTGCGAGCAATAGTGACAATCTTCTTGACAGGCTCCGCTTTTTCCATTGAGTAACATTTGGAGCTTGACCCTATTGCCAAAATACTGATGCCTGATGCGGTAGGCAGCTCCAATCACGTCCAGGAGTTGCTCATTGGGGGTTTGCAGGATATCCAGACATTCTGTTCGGGTCAGCGTGTTCCCCAAGAGGACTGTTTGCGCGAGGTTTTTATACATGGACATGGGAATACATTTCCTTATTTTTTCCGGTTTCGATCAGGATCCATAACGAGTGACAGCAGGGTGTGGTTCTTTTCTCTCGAGTGAAGAAGGAGCGATGGCCTCCGGGATGGGAAGCAGAGGTGCATCCGGCCACATTTTTTCCAGCGCGTAATAGGTTCTGACATCCTGGCGAAACACGTGAGCCACAATATCGCCATAGTCCAGTAAAATCCATGTCGCGCCGGCCGTGCCTTCTATCTGAGGATGGGCCTGAAATTGTCTGGCCATTTCCTGTTCAATATGGTTCGCGATGGCGATGACTTGCCGTTCAGACTCACCGCTTCCCAAGACGAGATAATCGGCAATGGAGGTCAGATCTCCAACATCCAGGATCAGCACATCCGAGGCCTTTTTTTCTAAGGCTGCACGCGCAATGGCAAGGGCTTTAGGTGGACTTTTTGAAATGGGAGCCTTCACGGGTGGGGGAACGATAGAGTTGATGTGAAAGTATATAGGATTCTACAAGAGGCGGCAACCAGTCCGATACCGGGAATCCCTCTCGAAGGTGATGACGAATCATCGAAGATGAAATGTGGCAAGCAGGCAGGGAGAGAAGGGTGATCCTCGTTGTCGAAGAAAGAGGGTGGTCGAGATGGGTGATCTGATGAGCGTCTAAGGCAACAAGGTCTTTGAAAGGGAAGAAAGAGAACATGGTCAGTTTTGACAACTCCTCAAATCGGGACCCTGGTCTCTCGCAGACAATAAAATGGCAGAGTTTCAACAGTTGCGGGGATTGTTTCCAACTGGGAAATTCCAAAAAGGCGTCTAACCCCACAAGAAAAGAAAATGTGGTATTGGCAGGATAGATCTCTTTGAGTGTTGTAACCGTATCAATCGTATAAGAATAATTCGATGTTCGTATTTCGATGTCAGAAATGGAAAAGGTGGGGTGAGTGGCAATAGCGGCCTTCACCATCTCCAATCGGTGAATGGCAGGGATTAATGTGTCGGGAGGTTTATGCGGTGGATCGCCGGAAGGAATGAAAAGAATATGATCCAACCGCATGTGGGTTTGGATGTCCTGAGCGATTGCCAGATGGCAACGATGAATGGGATTAAAGGTACCACCGAAGAGGCCGATATGCATGAGCAAAATGAAGCAAGAATAAAAAAAACGTATCTATAAGAGGACAAGATTATCCCGATGAATCACTTCCTCATATTCTTGTGTTCCCATGATCTGTCGAATTTTTCTGGTCTGCAAGCCTTTGATTTGCCGAAGGATCGGGGAGGCATAGTTGGTCAGGCCTTTGGCAAATGCTTGTCCTTGTGGAGTGGTGCAGGTGACCGCGTCACCGGGGTTGAATTGACCCTCCACATGAAGAATGCCTGACGGCAACAGGCTTCTCCCTTTGTGTTGGAGGGCTTGGACCGCTCCCTCATCAACCATGATGGTCCCCTTCGCTCGGAGCGTAAACGCGATCCATTGTTTTCGTCCTGAGAGGGATCGGGATTGAGGTTGAAAAAAGGTTCCATGGGAAATGCCCTGGAACACTTCCGGTAAGATCCCTCTGGTTTCCCCATTGATAATAAAGGTGGCCACTCCAAAATGGGCGGCATGTTTGGCTGCCAGAATCTTCGTGCGCATGCCGCCCTGACTTTCTTGGCTTGTGGATGGCCCTGCGATGCGTTCAACCGTTTTGGTGATCTCCCTCACCGTTGGAATGAGCGTGGCCGAGGGATGGGCTCGTGGGTCAGCTGAATAGAGACCATCCACATCTGATAAAATGATCAGCGCATCGGCATCAATCAGTTGAGCGGCTTGACCGGCAAGACTATCATTGTCTCCAAACCGAATTTCATCGACGGCCACCGTATCATTTTCATTGATAATGGGGAGGAAGCCAAGCCGGAGAAGGGTGGAAAGTGTATGGCGAGCATTTAAAAAGCGTTTTCGATCGGCTAAATCTTGATGGGTGAGGAGGACTTGTGCCACTGGCCATCCGGCGGTTTCAAACGATTTTTCATAGGCACGGATGAGCCGGCTTTGGCCAATGGCCGCTGCGGCTTGTTTAAGAGGGAGTGCTTGTGGATAGCCTTTCAGCTTCATCTGGGCGATCCCGGCTAACACTGCGCCGGAAGAGACGAGGACCACCTGGCGTTTCCCAGTGAGAATGGTCGTAATATCTCGTGTTAAGGATTTGATGCGATCTGACCGAAGCCCCTTTTCCCTGGAAGCGACCAGATGACTCCCGATTTTGATCACTACTCGTTTGGCGCTACTCAGAACGTGGGTTCGCATAGACAGGCGGCTCAAGAGAGACTTGTTGGGCTAAAAAGTGGATGAGAGCGGGAAGACCTTCTTTGGTGACGGCCGAAATCGGAAAACAAGGGATCGCGTCTCGTTGGCACATAGCTTGAAGATGTTGGAACTTTGATCCTTGACCCAGACTATCCATTTTAGTGGCAGCGACGGCAAACGTTTTGAGGGAGAGAGTGGGATGATAGGCTGCAAGCTCACTTCTAAGTATGTGCAGGCTTGCAACAGGGTCTTCCTCGCTCCAGTCCGACACATCAATCAGGAATAATAAAAACCGTGTTCGTTCAATATGGCGAAGGAATTGCAATCCCAGCCCTTTTCCTTCATGAGCGCCTTCAATCAGGCCTGGAATATCCGCCATCACCAGACTGTGAAATTCATCGACTGCTACGACGCCCAAATATGGTCTGAGCGTGGTAAAGGGATACCCGGCGATTTCAGGGCGAGCCGACGAAATGGTTGCAATGAGCGTGGATTTTCCTGCGTTGGGAAATCCAACCAATCCAACATCCGCCAATAATTTCAACTCCAGGGCCAGCCATCGTTCTTCTCCGGGCGAGCCGTGCTCGTACCGTCTCGGCACTCGATTCGTGGAGGTCGCAAATCTGGCGTTGCCTCGCCCGCCGTGTCCACCCTGTGCAACAATAACGCGGTCGTGTTCATGGGTTAAATCACCAAGTATCTCGCCGGTGCTGTCATCCTTCACCATGGTTCCCAGGGGGACGGGCAGGAGGATGTCAGGACCATTGCGTCCATGACGGTGGGCGCCCTGTCCCGAATGACCCGATCGGGCTTCATACTGTCGCCGATACCGAAAGTCCAAGAGGGTGGTGACTCGTTGAGTGGGTTGCAGCACGATGTTTCCGCCATTCCCGCCGTCCCCGCCGTCAGGTCCCCCATGAGGAACGAATTTTTCACGGCGGAAACTGCATGCACCCGGTCCCCCATTCCCTGCTTTGACAAAAATTTTCACGTGATCAATAAACATAAGAATACTTTCTCCCCCATTCCCCGTCATTCCGTGAAGGCGAGAATCCAATGCGCCGGATCGTATTGTCCAAGAGACTGTTAGCTCCTACATGCTCTTTAATGGATCATACAGAATGTATGGCGTCCGTGTCGTGTTTCATACATGCGTTGACTGATTTGATGGACAGACGACCTTTGTCATTTTGACTTTTCCCTTGTCATTTCGACCAACGGGAGAAATCCTTTCTTGCCGCAAGCCAAAAGATCTCTCGCTCCGCTCGAGACATGGATTTCTCACTCCGTTCGAAATGACAAAAAAGAGGTCGAAATGACAAAAATGGCGCCCATCCGACAAAGAGCAAGCGTTTCAATCCAGGATCATGGCTCTCGCCTATTGGGTTGCTGGTAGGGCGGGCATTGACCGCCAATCGTTGATAGGTTCTGTCAACCTCACCAGCTCAACCGGCTTTGAGGAACGGCCATGCGGCAGTTGTCGTTGGATGTCGAAGCGTCGATGCCCACTCTACACAATCCATCTGAATAAGAACCATGAATTCTGTATGATCACTCTTTATTATGTGAGATAGGTCGAAGAATGAACAAGAAGGCGCTAGGCACTAGCCGTTCTAAGAGGTCAACAACCGGTTGAAAAGAAGAAAATGGAGAAGAAAAAACGCAGGAAAGGTGAAGAGGTTCTGTTGTCAGGCAGGTGGGTAGACGCTGATTTTACGGCGTTGATTCCCTCTTTCAAACTTGACGATACCCGTGATCTTGGCAAATAAGGTATAGTCTTTTCCTAGTCCGACATTGACACCAGGAAAAAATTTTGTGCCTCGTTGCCGGATCAAAATGGTTCCGGCGTTGACTGATTCCCCTGCAAAGGCTTTCACCCCTAAATATTGGGGATTACTATCACGTCCGTTTCTGGAGGACCCCCCCCCTTTTTTATGCGCCATTGTGGTTCCTCATCATAGAAAGAAAATGTTTTAATTAGGTTGGACGGATAATTTCCGCAATACGAACCTGGGTAAATCCTTGGCGATGGCCTTTGGTCCGTCGATAGTTTTTTCGACGCTTCTTTTTGAACACGCGAATAGAGCGTGTACGGGCATGACGAAGGATTTCAGCTTTCACAAGAGCTTCAGGGATGATGGGGTGCCCAATCAGAGGCGAGTCACCATCAATGAACTCGACCCGGTTCAATTCAATGATGCTTCCTACTGGCCCGGGAAGCGACTCCAGTTGAAGAACCGCTCCGGGTTCCGCACGATATTGTTTCCCACCTGTTTCAACAATGGCATACATAACGATAAGACCCCCTTCAAAGAGAGTCATTTTTTAGCATGTACGTAGAAATAATGTCAAGTTTTTGGACGACCCGCCATACATCGATGTATCCTGTAACGAATCTAACAAGTGTTGAGACTATGAAGGGAAAAGGAGTGAAGAATGAACTTTCTTTCACCATTCAATGGCCGATGTCTTTTTCAAAGAGGGGCCTTTCTTGATAAATAACATGTCTCCTTATCATGTCCGGTTCCCTACAATGGAGATTGGTTTTTCTATTCTTTTTCTGACTGGAGTTCTTTGGGGGACATCGAGCGTGTTGGGGTATGCAGGGGACGGCTTTAATGGCTTTGATATTTCAAAACACAACATCCCCTTGGAAGATATTCTTTCAGGGGGGCCTCCTAGGGATGGGATTCCTGCCATTATGCATCCTGTCTTTCTGGATGCACATAAGGCCACGTTTCTTCACAAAGAGGATAGGATTCTGGGGATCCAGGGTTCTCATGGAGCGAAGGCGTATCCCATTAAAATCATGAACTGGCATGAAATTGTCAACGATACCTTTGAGGGCCATCCCCTAGTGATCACCTACTGCCCGCTCTGCGGGACCGGGATTGCCTTCAAGGGGATGGTTCAAGGGCGCACGGCGACCTTTGGCGTCTCCGGCCTCCTATATCAAAGCGATCTTCTGATGTATGACCATGAAACGCAAAGCCTGTGGTCACAAATTGCCATGGAGGCGGTCGCCGGTCCCCTTACTGGTGAAAAACTGGATCATGTGTTTTTGGAACATACGACATGGGGAGAATGGCTGCGGGATCATCCCCATACGGTGGTCCTCTCGACGCAAACCGGCTATCGGCGGAATTACAATAGAGACCCCTATCTAGGCTATGCCCAGCGAGCTGGGGTGTTTTTCCCCACACATCATTCCGACTCCAGATATTTTTCCAAGGAACTGGTCGTCGGAGTGGAAGTCAAGGGTCGCTTTAAAGCCTATCCCTTCTCTGAATTGCAGAAAGCCGCCAAACCGGTGCATGATGTGGTGAATGGACGGGCAATCATTGTCCGGTTTCACGCCGCATCTCAAAGCGCATCCGTATCCGATGCCAAAGGCCGCCGGATTCCGTCCGTGATGGCCTATTGGTTTGCCTGGATAGCCTTTCATCCGCATTCGCTTGTGTTTACCGGCGGTTAAATGGAAAAAGACGCGCAGCCGGGTGATCAGGAGGTTGCAAGGAAGATGTTGAGGATGGTGATGAAGATGAGTGGCCCCAAAGGTGCATGAGGTCTTGATTATTCTCCGGAAAGAGGAAGCATGAAAGTTCAACACAATCCCCCGGCTATTCAGAGAATAGGATGTCGGATAGTTCCCCCTCAATCGGATGGCAAATATCGTGTCCTGTTGGAAATTACAAATGCGATTGTGTCGAACTTGGATCGTGATGGGCTATTTCGGGCCATCGCGCAAGAACTCCAAAAAGTCCCCACCTTCGATCGAACAGGGATTACGTTGTATGATGCCGACGAGGATCATTTTCATATTTTCGTTCTGGAAACAACGCGATCGCCGGTTTCCCTATGCCGAGGCGCCGATATTCCTCACCAAGGGAGCGGCATGGGATGGGCCTTTGATCATCAGCAAACCCTGTATCGACCGGAATTACCGGATACGTATCGATTCTTTGAAGATGAACATTTTCTGAGAGAAGGCATCCGCTCGGTCGTTTATCTCCCGCTCATCACGAGTCGTAAGACGC
>Ga0114931_10005988_pt1 | contig 15027 bp, 15 predicted proteins | sample 2SBtaG_FD_89579 | JGI IMG/M metagenome (GOLD analysis project Ga0114931, IMG submission 89579) | Deep subsurface microbial communities from Kolumbo volcano to uncover new lineages of life (NeLLi) - 2SBTROV14_V59a metaG | ecosystem: Environmental > Aquatic > Marine > Volcanic | place: Kolumbo...
CAAAAAGAATTACCTCCTAGTAGCCAGAATATAATGGCCACCATACTGCAAAGTATACCTAAAGAGGCAAGCGTTACAAAAATTGAATATGAAGGACCAAGAATTGCTCTTTATACAAATTCTCCTCGTTATCTTATGGAAAATAATGAAACGATCTCTAATCTTGTAAACATAATCAAAAAAAGAATTGTTGTTAGAACTGATGAATCAATTAGAAAACCTGAAGATGAAGCTAGACGAATAATTGCAGATTGTGTTCCAAAAGAGGCTAATCTACAAGGTACTCTCTTTGATACCGCAACTGGTGAAGTTTCTGTTGAAGCAAAAAGACCTTGGTTACTGCAAAGAAATGCAAAAGAATTCAATCATGCTGAAGTTACTGAAAAAACAGGATGGAAATTACGGGTTAGAAAAGCCACTACTATTCCGTCACGTACAATTCAAACCATTAATGCAACCCTGAAACAAGCCTCATCTGAGAGAAGTAAACAGCTAAAACAAGTTGGTGATGAAATTTTCAGACCTAGACTATCACAAAGGACCGAAGTTTCACTTTATACTCTAGGAGGATTTGGTCAAGTGGGAAGATCTTCACTATTACTATCTACTCCTGAAAGTAAGATCTTAATTGATTGTGGAATTAATCCTGGTGCACGTTCTCCAATGGACGCATTTCCAAGATTAGACTCTCTTAATATTACGCTAGATGAACTTGATGCAATAGTAATTGGACATGCACATTTAGATCATACTGGATTCCTTCCAACTTTATGTAAATACGGCTATAAAGGTCCAATTTATTGTACAGAACCAACACTTCCAATGATGAATCTAATCCAATTAGATGCAATCAAAGTAGCTGCAGCTCAAGGAAGAACTCCAATTTATTCAGAACGAGATGTAAAACAAATTATGCGACAGACAATTACATTACCTTATGGAACTGTAACTGATATTTCACCTGATATCAAACTAGTTCTTGCAAATGCAGGTCATATACTAGGTTCTGCCTTGTGTCACTTTCATATTGGAAATGGTGATCATAATTTTGTTTATTCTGGTGATATAAAATTTGGAAAAAGTATTTTATTTGAAGCAGCAAGCTGGAACTTCCCAAGAGTAGAAACATTATTGATTGAAAGTACATATGGTCTTAAAGAAGACATCCAACCAACTAGACAAGAAGTAGAATCTTCTTTCATTAATGCAGTAAACAATACTTTGGCAGATGGGGGAAAAGTTCTGATACCTATTCCAGCAGTTGGACGTGCACAAGAAATTATGATGGTAATTGATCACTATATGAAATCAGGCGAAATGATTGAAGCACCAGTATTTACAGAAGGTATGATTTCTGAAGCATCTGCTATCCATGAATCATATCCTGAATATCTTGCAAGAGAACTCAAACAAAAGATCTTAGAAACTGATGATAATCCATTTGATTCAGAATATTTTACTAATATTGAGCATGGAGATGCTAGAGAAGAACCCATGAGAGAAGATTCACCATGTATTATTTTGGCAACATCTGGAATGTTAGAAGGTGGACCTGTTTTAGAATATTTCAAAAATATTGCTCCTGACAAAAAGAACAAAGTATTGTTTGTTTCTTATCAAGTAAACGGAACTCTGGGAAGAAGAGTTCTTGATGGTTCCAAACAAGCAACTATGTTAGGAAAAGAAGGCAAAGTTGAAATTGTTACGATCAATTGCGGTGTTGAAAAACTTGATGGATTCAGTGGTCATAGCGATTATAATCAATTAATGTCATTTGTACAAAGATTAAGACCAAAACTTCGTAGAGTTCTTGTTAATCATGGAGAACGAAAGAAATCAGAAAATCTTGCTATGAATATTAGAAGAATGTATAGAGTTCCTGCTCATTATCCTCAGGTTCAAGAAGCAATAAAATTATTTTAGATCGTATTCTGGCTTCCAGATCTTTATGTTAGATGGAGCAATTATAATTCTCTCCTCACCTAATCTTGCAATTTCAGCATCTTCTGTTTTTGCAATAGAATACAACTCTTCAACTACTTTACGAAGCTGTTCTACATCTTTTTGTGCTAAAGGTGTAACTCTTAGAATTAGAATCATATTTTTTTTGATGTCTTCTTTGATAGAGTGAACATCACTGACATCTCTAATCGTTATGGCCTTTAGATATGTAGAGTTTTCTTGTTTTTGCATCCTGTTGAAAATGATATCTACTTCCTCAAAAACTCTTCCTTAGTTTTAACTAATTCTTATAAAATTTCACGCCTACATTCTAAATTTAAGATAAGATTGTTCTTCTGCACATTGTGAACTAATCTCCTCGATTAAATCCCCATTTTTTACAGTAACAATCCAATCTTGATTATTTGGTGCATCTGAATATCTTAGTGTAACAGATGATGCAAATTTTACATGATCTTTTGCATTCTTTCCACGTAAAATTGAGACTGGTCCAACATGATCTCTAGCTTCAAGTAAAATATCTCCTGGTAATGCAATTGCTTTAATCATTTCATTTTCATCCTTATTTCTTCCAACAACAAATTTTGTCTCTTCATCTAATCTAAAATGTCTTCCAATTTTTAGTAAATCAATATCATTTATTGTTGGAGTTTCAATATGTTCAAACAAATCTTTTGCTTTAATTCCAAATTGTGGCTCTGTTAACAAACAACCACCACCTGCATTTGGTGGGTTTTCAATTCCATATTTTTTTGCCATTTGCAATTGATTTCTTCTTGTTCTGCCTCTAATCATTCCAAGATTTTCTCTTTTGATTAATCCATCTTTTTCTGGATCTGTTTCTGGAAGTAATCCTGCCGATAATGGTCTGACAATTTTTCCAATTAGACCTGATTCTTTTTCTATAGTGTGTAGTGCTGGTTTATGTTGACTCATTGGACGTTGTCCTAACACTTCACCTGAAATAATAAATTCTGCACCAATTTCTTCCATGTGTTTTTTTGCTGCATCAAACATCATTGTTCGACAATCTACACATGGATTAAAACCAGCACCAATTCCATGTTTTGGATTTTTTAACATCTCAATGTATTCATCACCAAGATAAACTGTCTTTAAATTAACATTAAGATCATCAGCTCTTTCTCTAATTTCAAATCCACAACCTCTTCCACAATCAAAATCACAAAATGGAGTCTTTATTGCAACAGCTGAAACATCAAAACCTTGTTCTTGCATCATTCGTACTGCAAGCTGACTATCCAATCCCCCAGAAAGCAATGCAACAACTTTCTTCTTTTCTTTCTCTTCTGTCACAGCGATCTAGCCTAATTTTCCATATACAAACTTTACATCATACATAAATTGAGAATGAGAGATGTTTTTGTGTGAAACAGAGAAGAAAGAATCTTTTGAAATATGCTCAAAAGATCGATTCTGATACCCTAGTTACTTTTGAGCCTGAAAACTTGTTTTACATGACAGGATTTTGGGGAGAAGCCATTGGACTTTTAGAAAAAAATGGAAAAACAACAATTATTGCTCCAGAATTGGAAGTAGGACGAGCCCAAGAAGAATCTGAAGACTGTGATGTTATCACAGCAGAACGCGGAACTGGCTTAATTTCTTCTTTAACTGAAAAAATAAAAAAAAATCGAGTTTGTACTGATTGCCAAAATTATTCTATAATGATGTCATTGAAAAAATCCATTCCAAAAATTAAATCATCTACAGAACCATTTTACAATTCTCGAATCATAAAAGATGAAAAAGAAGTGAAAATTCTGAAAAAAGCCTCAAAAATCATCGATGAGATGTTTGAAATTTGCTCTAAAAAGATGAAAGTAGGGCAAAAAGAATCAGAATTACAAACAATTTTGATGACATATGCTATAGAACAAGAAATGTTTGATACAGGATACAAATCAACACTCAATCCTTTAATCATCGCAGGTGGCCCAAATGGTGCATTACCACATGCACAAGTAACTAAAAGGAAATTCAAAAAAGGTGATCTTGTAGTAACTGATCTAACCCTGAGATACGAAGGATATGTTTCTGATGCAACTAGAACATTTGCATTAGGGAAAATTTCATCTCAAGCAAATGAAGCATATGAAATAGTTAAAGAATCTCAAAAACTTGGTCTAAAAGCTGTAAAACCTAATGTAAACTGTAAAGATGTTGATTCTGCATGTAGAAAATACATTGAGGGAAAAAATTACGGCCAATACTTTATTCATTCTACTGGTCATGGAATTGGATTAGAGGTTCATGAACTTCCAACTGTATCGTATAGAAGTGATACAAAATTAAAAGAAAACATGGCAATAACTGTAGAGCCAGGAATTTATATAGAAAATAAATTTGGAATCAGAATTGAAGACTCATTGATTGTAAAAGGACGACCTGTTGTTATGCATAAATTTACTAAAGATTTGGTTACAATTTAATTCTAATCATAAAAGTCTACTACATCAATAATGTGTTTTGATTCAGGATTGTTTGATGTTATTTTTCCGGAATCTACATCAACATTCCAATCATAATTTATTTCACCATTATATGACTCAAAATTTAAAACGACTTGATATTTTTCAGAATCAATATTAGTTACAGTAAGTTCTACATTTGTTTTTTTATTATTGAAAATTTTCTCATTTGGATATTCCTCACTTATTTTATTTGAAATTGCTTCTTGAACAGTTAGCCCTAATTGATTTGGACCATTATACTCCATTAAGATATCCACTACTTTTTGATCTTCATCTGAAAGTTCAGGCAAACTACTTTCAAGATCACTTTTTGTCAATTCAGGAATTACAAAAACAATGAATAATGCAATTATTCCGAGATAAATTGGAGCTCTTTTTCTCAAAAATGCTTTAAAATCTGATTTTTTTGGTTTACCTTCTTTCTTTTTTTTGTCTCTTGCCATTTTCTCTCCAGAATTTTTAGTATTTTGCCGTTAAAATTAAAACTTCCCAAGGAAATTCAATTATCCCATTTCTTTTTGTGAATGGTTTTGTATTTTCTTTTACCATTTTCTTTAGTTCTTTTTTTTGCGATCTTTCCAATTGATTTAATTTCTCTTTGATTGGTTTTGCAACATATTTGAGATAGTTTCTCCAATATTCATCAAAATTTCCTGGACTATACTTGAAGACAAAATCTTTAACTAAAATTTTAGAAAATCCTGATTTTTTCACTTCATCTCTTAGTGATTTTTTTGTTCCAAATCTGTCTAAAGATGGAGTGCCAGGTGGAATATAATCTGGAATAAATTCAGTTACAGCATCTATAATATTTCCAAAAAATGGAACTCTATCTTTATGTCCATGTACAGATATTCCCAACTTGCCTGATTCTTTGAGGCTATTTCTCATATTTTTTAGTGCTTTGATAGCATTTGGGAAGAAAAATAATGCATATTGACATGTTATAATGTCAAATTTTTCCTTAAACGAAAAGTTTTCTGCATCAGAATTTATTAAAAGAAGGTTTGAAGCATTTTCATTCCATTTTTTTGCAATCTTTATTGCAGTAACTGATGTGTCCGCACCAACAACATATCCTGACTTGCCAACTTTTTGTGTTAGTTTTTTTGTCACAGCTCCAGTTCCACATGCAATGTCTAGAACTTTGTTCCCTTGTTGAACGTTAATCAAATCAACTAATTTCTTAGTACTCTGAAATGGACCATAATTTTCAGATGCCCATTTTTTATGATATCTAGGTGCAACTTCATTCCATATACTCATATTTCGTTTTTTATACTCAAATGATTTTGTTTTCAATTTTATTTTTAATCCGTCAAATCTGATTTTAATGTTCTTCCTGTTTCATGAAAATATCTATGTTCAATTTCTTTTAATGTTTCAGATAATTTGAAAATATTTGCATGTTTCTTCTTTTGTTTTTCTTTAATTTCTTTATATTGTAATACTAATTTTTTTATTTCTGAATTTTTCATTTAATCATCATTTCAATTTCTTTTCTGATGAATTTTACAATCTTTTCTTTTTTCTTCCAACCTGATGAAGTAATTTTATTTTCTCCCACAATTAATACTTGATTATTATTTGGATTTTTTTGATATCTACTTCCAATATCATTCGCAATGATGATATTTGCATTGGAATCTCTAATCTTTTTTTGTGCTGATTTAATTAGAGCATTTTTTGAAATATTGGTTTCAGCTTTGAATCCAATTAATAACGCATCTTTTTGAGATTTTTTTACTTGATCAATGATTTTAGGCGCTTTTTTGAGCCTAATTGTTAATGATTTTTTATCACTTTTAATCTTTGATTTAGAAATTTTTTCTGGAGTATAATCTGAAGCAGCCGCAGCCATTATTACTATATCAAATTTTTTCTTTAGTTCTTTTTTTGTGGCATCAAACATTTCTTTGTTTGTTGTAACATTGATTGTTTTTGCACCTTTGGGTGGTTTATAATTTCCTGGACCATAAACTAATGTGACTTTAGCTCCTGCAGAAATTAATTCTGATGCTAACAAAACACCCGTTTTTCCAGAACTAAGATTTGTAATAACTCTAATAGGATCAATATATTCAATTGTTGGGCCTGCAGTCATTAACACTTTTTTATTTTTCAGTTTTGATACAAATCCAAATTTCTTTAACACAAATTCTAACACATCTTCTGGTTCTGGAGCTTTTGCTTTCCCTTCAATCATTTGGGGAGATAAAAATTGAATCTTGTTTTTTAGAAATTCCATATTCTTTTTTACAGCACTATTATCATACATTGATGCATGCATTGCAAGACACATTAGAATTGGAGTCTTGGAACCAAATCCAACTGTAAGTACTGTAGAAATTGGTGTATCATCAATACCGTTTGCCAGTTTTCCTAATGTGTTAGCTGTTGCTGGATATACAATTACCAGATCAGATTGATTATAGTCTGCTAATCTAATATGTTCAAGTTCGCCAGTAAGTTTTGTGATGACTTCATTTCCTGTGGCCCATTTGAAATAATCTGGTTGAATTAGCTTTGTAACTGCACTACTTGTAACGCATGTTACATCTGCCCCATGTCTCATAAGTAATCTTGCAAGTTCAATTGCTTTGTAGGCTGCCACACTTCCTGCAACACACAAAACAATTCTTTTTCCAGATAATTCAACTCCACTAGAATTTACAATGTCTAAAGATGGATGATCTTTCTTCTTTTTAACTACCAATATGCTCACGTAATTTTTCTAATTCTCCTTCTTCCATTGAAAACCAATTTTCATCAGCAGGAAACGTGCCTAATTCCACATCATTTTTGTATTCTTCAAGAGATTTTACAATATCTTCTGACAAATTCATGTACCGTTTAGCAAACTTTGGTTTTATCTTATTATACATTCCAAGCAAGTCTTGAACAACTAGAACTTGTCCATCGCAATCTACTCCAGAACCAATTCCAATAATGGGTATACTCACTGTTTCAGAAATTATTTCAGTAACCTCATGACTTACCATTTCCAATGCAATGCTAAACACTCCTGCCTCTTCAAGCTCTTTTGCATCTTCGATTAACTTTAATGCTGTATCTTTTGTTTTCCCTTGCACTTTGTATCCTTCTGAAAGTGTTGTAGTTTGAGGTTGAAACCCAATGTGACCCATTACAGGAATCCCTACATCAACAATTGCACTAATTGTTTCAGCCATTATGGAACCACCTTCAAGCTTTACAGCATCAGCTCCTGCTTTGATTAATCTTCCAGAATTTCTGATTGCTTCTTCAATACTTACTTGATATGACATAAATGGTAAATCAGATACTAACAATGAATTTTTTCGTGCTCTACTTACTGCTTCAGTAAATAAACACATCTGCTCCATTGTTACAGTGATTGTATTCTCATAGCCTAGCATTACCATTCCTGCACTATCTCCAACTAATAGTACATCAATTCCTGCTTTATCACAAAGAGCAGCTAAACTATAATCATAACTAGTAATAACTGAAATTTTCTTCTTCTCTTTTTTCATATTAATAATATCTTTAACAGATTTATGCAATTTTTGCTCTCCTACTCAAATTGTTTTTTATTTGTATTACATTTTCATTCAAGTTCTTTTTATTATCAAACTCATCGATGATTTTCTGAAGGCTTTTTTGATTCTTTTTTGACAGTTTTTTACATTCTTCAATTAACAAATCGATCGCACGTGTAACATTATCTACGATTGTAATGTTTGCAGTTTGTGATGTTCTAGAGAGTGGATTTAGATCAAATGTAATTACTGTTTTTCCCGCATTTCTTAATGCCATAGTTCTATCTCCGTCCTCTAGTGGTACGACAACTACATCTGAAGCAAAAATCCCATTTTTATCCACAATTCGTCTTGCTGAATCAATTCCGGATAACTTTGTTGAAAAATCGGGATTTGTGCCTAGAATTTTTTCAGCTCCATTTTTTTTCAAAGTATTGATGATTGTCTTTTTTCTTTTTTCATTAGAATAAAACAGATTCACCTCTAATTTTGCCTTGATTTGCTTTGATAGCCTTACAATTTGTTTTGGGCATAATGCAGCAATATTCCCATTAACTGAGATTACTGGTATTTCTGCCAAAAGAAGTTGTGCAGCTGCAGCCTTTATGGATTGTTTGGCAGCTCTTCCTGTTTTTTCTCCAAGAAGATAATCAAATGCTTCCCCTCTTCCTTGAGCTAATAGTCCTTCTTTAGCAACTAAACCATGATCAAATCCGTTAACTAATTTTTCACGAATTAAAAGAGATTTGGCCCTTGGATGTGATTTTGGAATTAAAGACATGTAAAATCATTTAATTAAAAAGAACTCTTGCCCCATTGTTATCTAATTCTGATTTTATAATTATTCCCTCAGAATATTTCTGCAAAATATTTAAAATCTTACTTTCATCTTTTTTTGGAATCATTGAAAAAATAGTTTCACCAAAAAGTGCAATTCCACACTTTATGTTGTTATCTGATAATTCATTAACCGTTTTTTGCATTCTTGGAGTCATTACATCAACATATTTTGCAAATTCTAATGACATATCTTGGAAATGTTCATAGTTTTTTGATTCTAATAATTTGTTTACCATCTTTCCACCAAGACCATTTATTTGTGATAATCGTTCTTTGATGAATTTATTTGTAGAAATTGGTGAAAAGCAAATCATAATAATTGTAATTTTATCAGTAGGTATTTTTTCAACAATACCTATTCCAGGAGCACCAGGTTTAACACGAATTTCAAAACCTCCGTGAAATGATGCTAAAACATCACCTAATCCAGTTTTACAATTAACTTCTGCATTGTGAGCTATTTGTCCAATTGTTTTTTTATCCAATTCTGTCTCAAGTGCTTCATCTAAAGCAAATGATAATGATAATGCAACAGCACTACTAGAACCTAAGCCATAACCAACTGGAATAGAAATTTCGTGTTCAATCTCAATAAATTTCCTTGAAAAATCATCAAGCTTTAGAAATTCATTTAACACATATTCTGAAACATCTGTTTTATCTGATTGATATCCTTTGGATGTAATTTTAAAATTTGTGTCTTGATTATTTCTTGAATGAATTTTCACTCTTGATGTTACTCCTTGTTTTATTGAAAAACCAGCACCCATAGACCCTAAATTTTCTAAAATATTTTGATTGTCATCTAAATGAGCTTTGAAAAAGCCTGTGATGTGGGCAGGACAAAATGCTGTAGCCTCCATTGATCTCAGTTTAAATTTTACACAAAATATAAGAATATGGCTTAAATTAATTAAATTAGTATAAATTGACTAAATTTGTTCGACGCCTACAAAGAATTGGGAGTAGTATCCTAGTTTCACTTCCAAAAGAGTGGGTTGATGCAAATAATCTAGATAAAAGCAGTCAAGTTGAACTGGAGACTGGAAATGATACAATTTCCATTTCTGCAAATAAAGAGATTCGTCCTACCACAGAACTTGTAATTTCCTATCCGCTACCTAGAGAAGAAAACATTGTAGCTGACATTACCGGAGCTTATCTTTTAGGATATGATATTATTCAAATCAATTCAAAATCTATCATTCCAGGAGAAGACAGAGAAAAAATTCGTGATTCTATGAGAAGATTAGTAGGAATGGAAATTATTGAAGAAGATTCGTCCCATATTATCATGCAGTTTCTTTTGGATGCAACAACACTTAATCCTGAAAAAATCCTCAAACGGATGAGTTCAATTGCACTTGGAATGTATGATGATGCATCAAACGGATTGATCTCTGATGATAAATCAAATTTACAAACAATATCAAAACGTGATGTTGAAGTTAACAGGCAATATTTCTTATTGGTTCGTTTAATTCGTAGTACACTTGTTGATAGAAGATTAGCAAATGCATTTAATTTAGAAAATATTGATGTATTAGATTATAGAGTTGCAGCAAATCTTCTTGAAAATGCTGGTGATTCTATAGTTGAATTATCCAATTTAATTTTTAATTCATCTCTATCAAAAGGACATTCAGCAAAAATTTTTAATGTTGTAAAAGAATTTAGTAATCTTGCAGAAAAATCAATAGACGCATTCACTAAAGCTGATAGACGTTTAGCAATTGAAGCAATATCATTACATAAAAAATATGAAGAAAGACTCAGTAAACTAAGAATAACTTTAGGAAATAAAAAACAAATTCCAATTGAATTTCTTGATTTAGTGTATATGTTTGAAAGAATTGCACAATCTTGGGCTGACGTTGGAGATCTTGTAAAGCCTATCTATAATGAATAATCAGTAAAGTTTCTTTTTTGCAGCATATGTTAAAACAGCACAAATAGTTTTTGAATCTTGGATTTTACCTGATTTAATCATATTGAGTAATTTTTTCAAATCCATTTTAACTACTGATAATATTTCATCATCATCTAATTTCAAATCTGCAATTTTCTTTAGTCTTGAGGCTACAAAACAGTGAATTGTCTCCGTGTTATAGCCAATTGATGGATAGTAAGTAATTAACGGAGTCATCTTTTTGGCTCTGTATCCTGTTTCTTCTTCAAGCTCTCTGAATGCACATTTTTCAGGTTTTTCCTTTTTTTCTAATGTTCCAGCAGGAATTTCTAAAACATATCCATGTGGAAATCTGTGTTGTTTAACTAGAATAATTTTACCATCTTCATCAAATGCCAGCATTGCTGCAGCACCTCTATGTTCTATCATTTCACGTTTTACTTTTCTGCCTTCTATTTTTCCATCATAAACACTAAGACCTAAAATTTTTCCTTCATAGATTTTTTTCTTTTTCATAAAAAATCTTAGAAATTATAATATTTAATTTGTTTGATATGTTAAATGTAATTTAGATGATTTTTTGAAATCATTAATTGCGTTTTCAATCCATTTAGTGTAAAATAAAATTTTTTTAGGAATAAACAAATCAGCTGATTTTACATTTTTTACATTTCTAACTTTTTGAGTCAATTCATCCATTTTAAAAATACTGCTACTATACATAAACAAAACAATTTGATTTTTGGAAATGAAAGGAATTTGTAGATATGATTCAGAAAATATTTCATTCATGTTTTCTAATGTTTCTTTAAGATCTCCTTCAATCCATGTAATTATTGCATGAGGGATATACTCTTCAATTTTTTTTGGATCATATAGTAATGTAAATTGTATGCCCTCATTTCTTTGTAGTTTTCCAATACATCTTGTGATTGTTTTTGTTGACATTTTTGTATTCTTTGCAAGTTTTTCAATTTTTTGTCTAGGATCTTTCTCTAATTCTTCTAAAATTTCTAGCTCCGTTTTTGTAAGATTTGAACTAAATCCTGGATTTTTTGCTTCAAAAATTGATAACACTCTTACATCTCTCATTATTTTTTTTGCTAATTCAATTTTTTTTTCTAGATTGTCTTTTACAGCAATACTGCAAACTGTTATTCCACCTATACATGGTACAACAAAAAACGGCTCACCTACAAGACTAACTTGTTCTAGAATTTCATCTGTATTTTCACCTGAAACAACAAAATACAAAACACCATAACCTAAGACAGGAGGTTCAACTTTTATGAAAAATTCTTCAATGATTTTTTTTTCTTCCATTTTTTGAATTCTAGCATGAACTGCACCTCCAGAGATTCCTATTTTTTTCCCTATCTGTCTGTCTGATTCTCTACAATTATTCAATAATTTACTGAGGATTTTCATATCTAAATTGTCCAATATATCACCTAAAGTCTCACCATAAAATAAGAAACTAACTAATATGATATAAAATTGTCTATAATATTAGCACTAGACATCATAGACATTAAATATCAGACTATTTTACTAATTTTGTGGAATATAGACTACGATTGGCAAAAAGAATGCTTTTCAACAAAAAAGGCAGTTTGATTGGTGCAGTTTTAGCTGTGACAATCGGGATTTTAGTAATTCATGTTAACTTTGTAATTTTTCAGGGATTGTTTGATGCAATAGTTAGAGATATCAGTGATTATAGAAATGGAGATATTCTTGTAACTGATGAGAATGACTACATCGATAAATCTGATTTGTCACTTGTTAATTGGTTTGAAAGAATTCCATATGTTCAAGCGGCAACACCGCGGCTTTCATCAACTGCAGAAATGAATATGACAAAAAATGGAAAACTTGTTGAAGAAAGCAGGGTACCAATAGTTGGTGTTGATCCATTTCGTGATATTCTAGCATCTAGTGTTTACGAAACTGTTTCTGAAGGAAGTTATGTCTTTTCAAGAAATTCTATTGTATTGGGATCAAATGTTGCAAGAGATCTTGGTGGGGCTCAAGTAGGCGATAGTGTTAAGGTTCTTGTTGTAGATAGGTGGGGTCAAGATCAAATAAAGCGATTTACTGTTACTGGAATTGCAAAATCTCCAGGTGGTCAAGGATTTGATTATACAGCAGTTATTCACATAGATACATTACGTGACATGATGAATAGACATGGAGATACTGGTTCATTAATGGTAAAACTAAATGATCCTACTAAAGCATTAGAAGTAAAAGAATTCTTTTTACGTTCATTTCCTAATGATGATTTTAAAGCTGAAACTATAGAAGAATCAGCTGAAGAACAACTTGCTGGTTTTAGATCAGGTATTGCAATGATTAACATGATTGGCTACTTTGGAATGATGTCCTCAGCGTTTGCTATTGTCACAATTCAAATGATGTTAGTTAACGGAAAAACAAGAGAGATTGGAGTTATGAGATCAATTGGAGCAAAAAGAAAAGATATTTTGATAATTTTTATTTTTCAGGGAATGATTATTGGGGCAATTGGTGCTGGAGTGGGAACTGCAGCAGGATTAGGATATACTTTTTATGCAAAGGAGACAAAAATGTCATTCAATAACAGTTTACCTCTTGAAGTAAGCTATAACTGGGGAAAAATCATTCAAACTGCTTTTACTTCATTTATCTTGGCAATTATAGCCTCATTATATCCGTCGTATAGGGCAACAAAGCTATTACCTGTGGAGGCGATGAGAACTGTCTAAAGTACTTGAAATCAATAATCTAAGTAAGATTTACGGTGAGGGTGCTAGTAAAGTAAAAGCTCTAGATAACGTATCATTTTCAATTAACAAAGGTGAGTTTGTTCTAATTGTTGGAAGCTCAGGCTCTGGAAAATCTACACTTCTAAACATGATTGGATTATTAGATCATCCAACTAATGGTAAGATCTCCATTGATGGAATAAATACTACTACATTAAATGATGATGAAATTTCATCCTTTAGAAATAAAAAATTAGGATTTATCTTCCAATTCTCTAATTTACTAACTGATCTAACAGTTTTAGAAAATGTTTTGTTACCAAGACAAATTGCAGGAACCAATAATACATCTGAAAAAGATGCCAAAGATTTGCTCAAAGCAGTTGGATTGTATGATCAAATCAATAAGCGTGCAAATAAGATTTCTGGAGGTCAAGCTCAAAGAGTGGCAATTGCAAGAGGACTAATCAATAAACCCTCTATTGTTTTGGCAGATGAACCAACTGGTAATCTTGATTCAATTACTTCACAAACTATTGTAGATTTAATGAAATCCATGGCAAAGAAACTAAATCAGACATTTATTGTTGTAACACACGATAGAGAACATTTCGGTGATGTTGACAAGGTGATTACCATAAAAGATGGTAGAGCATTTGAAGGTGAACAACCATCAGAAATGGAGATGATTGTATAATGAATCAAAAACTTTTGTTGTCATTATTTACTATTGCATTTACTCCATTAATTTTTGATGACTCTTTTGCTCAAATAACATCAGGCGGATTTGGTAATTCTCCTTTTGAGAGAGATTTTGGCGATGTAAAATTCCTTGATGCTTATTTTGGAACTATTAATGAAAAATTAGAAGTCAGTCCAGGAGACAAAAATGTCCCATTTACAGTTGTAATGGCAAATGTTGGAACACAAGATATTACGGGTATTAGGGGACAACTATCATTACCTCTTGGATTTTCCGCATCAGATGGACCAAACACAATCATTTATGCAGACGCTGATTCAAATTCTCTTGCAGGAGACAATTTCCATCTAACATTTTTTGTTGATCTAAGTAATAATATACAATTACAACAATATCCTGGCACTGTCAAGATTGATTATTCTAGATTGAGAGAATCTGGAGTCAGAACATCTTTTGAGGATTTTAAATTCAAAGTTACTGGAGAAAGTGTGATAAATGTCCGTGCATTAAATCCATTTCTAATGTCATTACAACAAAATCATGTTACCATTGAAATTTCAAATGATGGAACAGCATCTGTTTCAAGCGTAGATGTTGGATTAAAAAACACACAAAGTGAGAGGGCATCTACTACTCAATCAGTAACAAATGTTGAAAATGTTGTTATTTTAAGTACAGATTGGGAAATTGGTGAAATTGAACCTGGAACAAGCGAACTAATTGAACTTGATGTATATGTTCCAGAATCTCTTAAGGGTGATACACTTCGTGCACCAATAGAAATAACATATTTTGATGCATATGGTGAACAACATACAATTTCACGAATAGCTAATTTCTTTATCCAAGG
>Ga0114931_10005989_pt1 | contig 15027 bp, 13 predicted proteins | sample 2SBtaG_FD_89579 | JGI IMG/M metagenome (GOLD analysis project Ga0114931, IMG submission 89579) | Deep subsurface microbial communities from Kolumbo volcano to uncover new lineages of life (NeLLi) - 2SBTROV14_V59a metaG | ecosystem: Environmental > Aquatic > Marine > Volcanic | place: Kolumbo...
TCCCCTTCGTCAGGGCTGGTGAGTTCTATGGTGGCGATCTCGCGGGGGCAGTTGAAGCGGATCGCCGGGCCGGCGACACCGACGCCGCGGTTCACGTAGAGCGTGGATCCGTTCTCGCGGTAGATGCCTCGGTGGTAGCGTGTGATGATGCGCGCCAAGTTCAGATGGCCGGATCCCGGCAGCGCGAGCTGGCCCCCGTGAGTATGCCCGGCGAGCACGAGCGGAAAGCCGAGGCGCTGCGCCTGGGGAAACGCCTCGGGACGGTGGATCAGGAGCACGGCGGGGCCATCGTCCGGCAGGTCCACACCGAGATCCTCGAGCTCCTGGAGCAGCATGCCGCGAGCCGTCCAGTCGGCGCCCGGGTCGTCGACACCCGCCAGATAGAGGGGCTCGGCGCCGGGGATCCGGACGACGTCGCCGCGCAGGAGCTGGATTCCGGGCGCGAGCCGTCCGAGCGACTCCGCCACGTACTCCCGACCCGTGTAGTGGTCGTGGTTGCCGAGCACCGCGAAGACTCCGAGCCGCGCGCGCAGGCGACCGAGCCGACGAGCCCCGTCCTCCACATGGCGAGGATCGAAATCGAAGAGGTCCCCCGTGAGCGCGACCAGATCCGCCTCCATGTCGTTCACGCGGCTGACGAGCGCGTCGAGCCGAGCCTCCTCCATGCCGTTCCCGATGTGGAGGTCCGAGACGTGGACGATTCGCAGGCCGCGCAGCGGCTGCGGCAGCCCCGGAATGTCGATCGAGATGCGCGTCTCCTCGACGAATCGCTGCCCGCCCGTGAATCCCCAGGCGAACATTCCCACGAGTGCGGACACGACCGCGACGCTCATCACGCGGAAGAACTCGAAGGCGGCGTCGCCGCTCACTCCCAGCAGTGTCAGCAGGCCGGCGAGCGGAAGGAAGCCGATCCACGAGAGCGCGATCACCAATCCGGTCACGAGCGTCGCGAGACCGAGCGCGGTGTAGGCTCGCGCGATCCGTCGCGGCCAGCCGCCCGCTCGGGCGGCGCGCCGGAGCGTCGGCATCGCGAGTACGTTGGCCGCGACCAGCGCGGCCGCGAGCGGCAGACCGAGCGCCCAACCCGGCCCTGGCCGCCCCGCGAACACGACGACGAGCCAATGCCCGATCAGGACCTGGAAGACGCCCAGGAAGCCCGAGAGAACGGTGAAGAGGTTCCCGAAGAACCGTTGGCGGAGGCGGCTGTGCGACATGCCGGCGGGAGCTTAGCCGTCGGCGTGTGCTCCGGTAGCCCGGAGCGACCCGGCTGCCGGGAAGCCCTAGAAGCGATCGGAAGGCCAGAAGGCGAAGCGACCGGGCGGAAGGATGCGGCCGAGCAGGCGGGCATCCCGCTCGGCCGGTGGCTCCAGCTCGCCCACGTCGCGCGGCCGATAGGGCTCCCCGAAGCGGTGGGCCAGGGCCCGCGGGTTTGCGACCCAGAACATGCTGCCAGCGTCCTCGCTGTAGGCCAAGTCGATGTCACGCCGGCCGAGCTCCGTCTCGAGTGCTTCGTCGAGCAGGGGCGCTGCGGACGCGACGCGGCGGAACTCCTGCGAGGGTCGGCCAGCCGGCGCGAGCGTATCGTCCGGTCGCGGGGTCAGCAGCGCTGCGAACAGGCCCGCGAGTTCGGCCGCCGACTCCGCGGCTCGTCCCCACTCCATGAACACCAGGAAGCGCGCCAGGCAGACCGCTCGCACGTACGCCACCACCCGCCCGGATGCACGCGACACGAAGAAGTCTTCGTCGGGGTTGCCCGCGTTGCGAAGACTGATCCACCAATCGCGCGAATCGCGTGCGCAGAGACCATCGCGCACGCGCGAGTAGCTCGCGTGGAGCTCCTGGACCTCGGCGAGGTCGCTAGCTGGGTCGAAGAGCTCGGCGGCAGCCAGCGGCTCGGCAACGGCCCGTTCCGGGGCCCGCAGCAGCGGACGACGGACCGTCCAGGAACGCCAGCCGAGCGGCTCGTAGAATCCGGTCGGCCCGGCGAACAGCAGGCCGAGCTCCATGCCCCGCCCCTGGATGTCGTCCATGGCGGCCCGGAGGGCCGCGCGAGCCAGGCCGGCACCGCGGCGATCGGGATGGGTGAAGACCGTCCCGATCCCGCCGGTCGGCACCGACTTTCCGTGCATCGCCAGCTTGCGCGGGAAGATCTGGACGCAGCTCGCCAGCGCTCCGCCAACGTCCTCGGCCACCCAGACGTCGCGAACGTCGAAACGCGGGTCCTCCTCGACGTAGCGTGCGAAGGTGTCGCGCATGGGAAGCTCGTCCAGCGAGGGCCAGAGCCCTGCCAGGTCGAGCAGGGCCGTCTGCTCACCGTCGCGTAGAGGCCGGACGTTCAAGGCGCGAGAAGTATACTGACTCCATGTCGGAAGCCCGAGCGATCTACAAGGAAGGCTTTGCGCTCTTCGCGAGGCAGGATCTGGACGGTGCCATCGCCAAGTACCGCGAGGCGCTCGCCGCGGACCCGGCCTTCACCCTGGCCTGGAGCGCCCTCGCCATGGCGCATTCGCGCAAGGGCGAGATCGACGAGGCCATCGAGGCGGGCTTGAAGGCCGTGCAGCTCGAGCCGGAGGAGGCGCTCGGCTACACGAACCTCTCGATCTTCTACCAGCAGAAGGGCATGGTCCCGGAAGCCGAGGACGCCAAGGCCCGGGCCATGCAGCTGGCGATGCGGACTCCGGGCGGCGGATAGACGCGGCAACCGGGTTCTCGGGCCCGCTAGACTGTCGGGGGAGATCCGCCATGCCCGATGGTCCCAAGTCCGCCTGGCTCTCGCCCGAGCTCCACGGATATCTCGTGGCTCACGGGACGCCGCCGGACGACGTGCAACGCGAGCTGATCGCGGAGACTGCGCGTCTCGGCGGCGTTTCCATCATGCAGATTGCGCCGGAGCAGGGCGCCTTCATGACCCTGCTGGTCGGCGCGCTCGGCGCCGAGCGGGCCGTCGAGGTCGGCACCTTCACGGGCTACTCGGCACTCTGCATTGCGCGCGGCCTGCCTGCGGACGGGTCGCTCTTGTGCTGCGACGTGTCCGACGAGTGGACCTCCATCGGGAGGCGCTTCTGGGACGCGGCGGGCGTCGCCGACAAGATCGATCTTCGCCTGGGGCCGGCGATCGATACGTTGAATGCGTTGCCCGAGGAAGAGTGCTTCGACCTCGGCTTCATCGACGCCGACAAGCCGAGCTATCCGCTCTACTTCGAAGCGATCCTCTCTCGGCTGCGCCCCAACGGCCTGATCCTCGTCGACAACGTCCTGTGGTCCGGAGCCGTCGTGGACCCGGGTGCGAGCGACGAGAACACGAAGCACATCCGCGAGTTCAACGACCGCGTCGCCTGTGACCCACGCGTCGAGACGGCCATGATCCCGCTGGGCGACGGCATCACCCTCCTCCGCAAGCTCTCCGGGTCTGACGAAGGGGACGGTTCTGGATCCTGACGAAACGACCGCCTCGATCTGGGATCACGACGCACGTCGTTTCGTCAGGATCCAGAACCGTCCCCTTCGTCAGGATGGGTCAGGCTAGGAAGAGGCCGCAGTCGGGGCACTCGCGGGCCTCGGGAACCACGCGGTGGCCGCAGGCGGGACAGCCATCGTCGGCCACTGCGGGGGCCGACTCGGCGGGCAGGTCCGGGATCTGCTCGCGCTCCACCTCGGCATCGATCTCGCGAGCGCGCGCCAGGTCCACCTCGCGCACGAAGAGCCCGCACGCGCTGCCCGAAACCCCGCTGCGCGCGCCGTGCTGCTCGGGGTCGATGATCTCGATGCGACTGGGGATGTCCTCGATCCGCAGCGCATTCGCCAGGGACTCGATCCAGGCGGGCCCCTCGGCGCGGATCAGGACCAGCTCGCTGGCGGCCGGAAGCCCGGCCACGCCGCCCGCGGCCGCGACCTCCGAGGCCAGCCGCAGCGGCACGCCGCAGTCGCTGCAGGTCTGGGCCGTGTGCAGGAACTCCTCTCCGCACTCCGGACAGCGCTTGGGCTCCGGCCGCATTCCGGGGATTCTACGGGATTTCAGGAGGTTGGGGTGCCAGTGCAGGCGCGTCCCCGCGGGTTTTGTGACCCATCTCACCGACCGCCGGAGCAGGCTATGGCATTCGGACCCAACCCCCGGAACCATCTGCCCCGACGCAGAAACTCACAGGAAGACCGAACGAATGACGGAGACGAGGCGTTCCCGACGGGAGTGGGACGCGGAAGACGAGGAGCTGGTTCGCAGCGTCGCGCAGGGCGATACGGATGCCTTCCGCAAGCTCTTCCAGCGGTATTACCCTCGCATCCACGCCTTCGTCCTTCGGCGTCTCGGCGACTCCACGGACGCCGAGGACACGACGGTGGAGACGTTTGCGGAGCTGTGGCGGACCGCGAAGCGCTTCCGGGGGGAGTCCCGGCCCTCCACGTGGATCTACGGGATCGCCCACTTCAAGGCGCTGGCGGCACGCCGTGCGGCTTCGAGAAACAAGCGGTCGAAGGTGATTTCGGTGGATTTCGAATCGCTCTCGCGAGCCCCAGCCGAAGAAGATCTCGAGCAGAGGCTCGAAGCCCGCGAAGAGGTTCGGCGCGTCCGGCAGGCGATCCAGTCGCTTCCCCGGCGCTACCGCCAGGTGATCGAGCTCGCGTTCTTCGAGAACCTTCCCTATGGCGACATCGCGCGCCGACTCGGGATGGCCGAGGGCACGGTCAAGACGCAGGTCTCCCGCGCCCGGGAACGGCTCCGCCGCCAGCTCGCCTCCTTGCAGGTCGCCGAGGGGCCGGCCCCGGTCGATCCGGACGACGGGCCCGGTTCGAGCAGCCGCGGCCATGGCGCGAGGCTCCGCTGATGGCGGGCCGGAAGCAGGAGCCGCTGTCCTGTCCGCCCGAGGTGCTGGCCGCCATCCCGTGGTACCCGGACGATCTGACGCGCGAGGAGCGGGAGGCCGTGGACAGCCACGCGTCCGAGTGCCTCGACTGCCGCCGCGAGCTCGAGGCGCGGCTCGCCGACCCGGGGCAGGAGGCCCAGTGGCCGACGCCCGACCCCGAGCGGACGCTCACGCGCGTGCTCGCCCGGATAGAAATCGGCGAGGCCGAGACGCTCAGCGAGTGGGCGCGGGCGCCGCGCCGGGCGCGGGCGGTGCGCTGGCTGCGCGAGAGCGAGGTCCGCGTTCCCGGCTTCGCTCGGCCGGTGCCGGTCTCGCGCGGCCTCTCGGCGGTCGCCTCCTTCGGAGCCGCCGTGGCGGCGGCCGCCCTCTTCTTCGGCGCCGGACCCGACGGTTCCGAGCCTGCGCCGGCCCCCCACCCCGCTGCGGTCCACCACGAGGCACCTCGCCTCGACGTCGTCTTCCGGAGCGATCTCAGCGTGGCCGAGCTGGCGGGCGCCATCGAAGGAATCCACGGCGAGATCGTGGCGGGACCTTCGCCGCGAGGGCGCTACCGGATCCAGCTGCCGAGCGGCACGAGCGCCGAATCCGCGGCCCAGGCCTTGTCGGACACCGGAGTGGCGGTCTACGCCGAGCCTTCGCTCGAATGACCGCGCCGCCAGCGGGCCGCGCACGCCGCCACCCACTGCCCGTGCGATCGTGCAGCCGTGAGCTGGGCTGCGGTGGGTCCGGGCGGGCCGCCCCTCGGCTGGGTATGCGCCACGGGACCCCAGTGCATCCCTCCGGCCTCGAATCCGGCCAGACGGTGGGGCATCGGCACGAGCAACATGCCGTGCTGGGCGAGGGTCCCGAGCATGGAGAGCAGCGTCAGCTCCGCGCCGCCCCGCCCGCCGTCGCCGGCCGAGACGAAGGCGGCACCGAGCCGGCCGCGCAGCTTTTCTGCCATCCAGAGCGGCGCGGTATCGGCCAGGAAGCCGCGGAGGGCAGCCTCGGGCCCGCCCATGTGAACACCGCTCCCAACGACGAGCGCATCGCAGTCGAGTAGATCCTCGTGACCGGCCGCTTCCGCCGTGCGCAAGACGACCTCGGCGCCGGCTTCGCGCGCGCCCTCGGCCAGGGCCTCGGCCAGGCGTCGCGTTCGTCCGGTCCGCGAGGCGAAGACCACGGCGACCCGCGGCGCCGGGCTCATGCATCACCCCGCTGCCGCGCGATCGCTTGCACGAGGTCGTCGGGATCCGGGCTCTCCACGACGATCTCCTCGAGGACGAGGCGGGCACAATGGAGCATCTGACGCGGCGCCGCACCCGCGGCCTCGGAGCCGTAGAGTGCGTCGCCCAGGACGGGATGGCCTTCGTGGGCGAAGCCGACCCGGACCTGGTGCAGGAAGCCGGTCTCGAGAGCGACCTCGACGAGCGAAGCCATCGCGAAACGCTCGAGGGTGCGAAAGCTCATTCGCGTCGGGTGCCCGCCGTGACGCTGCGCCACTCTCACATAGGCAGGCTTGTGTTGCGCGATGACGAGCCGCAAGTCGATCCGACTCGCGTCGGGCGTCGCACCGGCGACCAGGGCGCGGTAGGTCTTGCGGATCTCGTGGCGCGCGAAGGCTCCACGAATCCGGTCCCAGACGGCCGCATCGCTGGCGAACAGCATCGCGCCGGAGGTGTCGAGATCGAGCCGATGGAGGATGCCGCTCCGCAGACCTCCCTCACCGACTCCCTGCATCTCCGGCCAGCGCGCGACGAGCGCGTTCAGCAGGGTTCCGCGCTCGTCGGCCTCGAGGGGATGGACGGCCTGGCCAGCCGGCTTGTCCACACCGATCCAGCCGGGTCCCTCGGCCAGCAGGGCGAGCGGCGCGTCGGGATCGGGAACGACTCGCCAATCGCGAGGATGCACGAAGCCCGCGATTCCGACCCGCGCGCCGGTTTCCACCGCCAGGCCCTTCACGCTGCGGTCGACCGGCGAGCCGTCCAGGCTCACGCTGCCGGTCTCGAGCAGCTTGCGGGTCTGCGCCCGCGAGAGATGGAGCCGGCGGGCCAGCACGACGTCCAGCCGCTCGTGGGCCTCCTCGGGGGTGATCTCGAACTCCTGGTTCGCCATGGCGGCCCAGGGTAGCGGTTGACAGCCCAAGGCCCGCCGGTACTCTCGAACGATGATGTCCTGCGCGATCGCCGAGCCGATCCGTTCTTCCGCGATCATCGGCCCCCTGCGAGGGCCCGCGGCCGGCTGAGGCGCATCGCGCGAACGATCTCAGGGCCGCGGGAGCTTCCCGCGGCTTTTTTTTGGTCCAGCCCCGAGCCCGACGCGTCGGGCCCGGGGCTGGACCCGGAGAGTGAGAGCGACCATGGCCCGCAGCGACCCGAGCCGGATCCAGGTGATGGACACCACCTTGCGGGATGGCGAGCAGACGCCGGACATCGCCTACTCCCCCGCCGAGAAGCTCCAGATCGCCCGGATGCTGCTCTCGGAGGTGGAGGTCGACCGGATCGAGGTCGCCGGCACGCGCGTCTCCGAAGGCGAGCGGCAGGCGACCCGCCGCATCACCGCATGGGCGCGCAGGAGCCGTCTGCTCCAGCGCGTCGAGGTACTCGGATTCTGCGACGGCAGGAAGTCCGTCGACTGGATCACGGGGGCCGGCGGAAAGGTCCTGAACCTCCTCACCAAGGGCTCGGAGGTCCACTGCCGGAAGCAGCTCGGCCGCACGCCGGAGCAGCACTGGAAGGATGCGGCGAACACGCTCGAGTACGCCCGGAAGAAGCGGGTCGTCGCGAACGTCTACCTCGAAGACTGGTCCCAGGGGATCCGGCACTCTCCGGACTACGTGTTCCGCATGATGGCAGCGATCCTCGAGCAGCCGGTGAAGCGGATCTATCTGCCGGACACCCTGGGCGTGCTGTCGCCCGACGAGGTCGGAAACTTCGTTCGCCTGATGGTCGACAGCTGGCCCGGCGTCCACTTCGAGTTCCACGCCCACAACGACTACGGCCTCGCCACGGCCAATTGCCTGGCGGCCGTGAGGGCCGGCGCGCGCGGAGTCCACACCAGCGTGAATGGCATGGGCGAACGCGCTGGCAACACCCGCCTCGCCGAGGTCGTGGCGGCGATCCACGACCGTACCGCCCTTCGTACGGGCGTCGAGGAGGAACGCCTGGAGGCCGTGTCGCGGATGGTCGAGACCTTCAGTGGGAAGGAGCTGGCCGCGAACACTCCGATCGTCGGCCGCGACGTCTTCACCCACACCGCCGGCATCCACTCGGACGGAGATGCCAAGGGCGATCTCTACACCACCGCTCTCGCGCCCAAGCGCTTCGGACGGAAGCGCCGCTACGCCATGGGCAAGCTCTCGGGCAAGGCGTTGGTGGACCACAACCTGAAGGCCCTCGGCATCGAGCTCTCGGCCCAGGATCGGGACCTCGTCCTGAAGCGGGTCGTGGAGCTCGGCGATCGGAAGCGCGTGGTGAGCCCCGAAGACCTGCCCTACATCATCGCCGACGTGCTGGGAGCGCCGGACGCCACGCGCGCGCAGATCCTGACCTACGAGGTGAACGTGGCCAGCGAGGCCGCGCCGAGCGCCGAGATCACGGTTCGTTGCGGCCGACGCCGGGCCAGCGCGCGTGCGTCGGGCAACGGAGGCTACGACGCGCTGATGAACGCCCTTCGCAAGGCCATGAAGAAGCTCGGCGTCGCGCTGCCGCGCCTGGCGGACTTCCGGGTGCGCATCCCACCGGGCGGTCGGACCGAGGCTCTGGTCGAGACGATCATCTCCTGGCAGTCGTCCGAGGGCGATGGCGGCTCCTTCTCCACGCTGGGTGTCGATTCGGACCAGATCGCGGCCGCGGTAATCGCCACGGAGAAGATGTTGAACGCGGTCGTGGCCCGGAATCCACCCGGCCGCGGCTCGGGTCGCAAGCGTCCTTGAGCGGGGCCCCTCGCCCGACTCCACCCGAGCCACCGGGATCGACCGGGGTCGGAGGCTGGCGATTGACCGCGGCGCGGCGTCCGCCGATATTCCCGGCCATGCTCCTCCCCGGCGCGCGCGAGCAGGCCGGTTACGCCGCGCTCCGGCGCCGCGGGCGACGAGCGCCCGCAATCGTCGGGCTGCTGGCTCTCGTCGGGCTCGTGGGCGGCTGCCGGACCACGCCCGTCAGCGACCCACGCTACCGACCGAGCGAAAATCTGCTCGAGGTGGTGGCCGTCCTGCGACGGCACGTTCCCGACGACACCTACCGCCTCGAGCCGGCGCGTGATTTCTCGGGCCGGAACGTCTATCGAGCCTCGCTGATCCGGCTCGAGAACCTGGAGCGCGTGCATGCCGACGCGCTGCGCGCCGGCCACATGGATGGAGTGATCGCCTTCTCCAAGGCGCGTGCGCTCGAGCGCCTGCGCGCCTTCTCGCTGGCTGCACAGTACTACCGGCGGGCCGCGGAGCTGGAGGAGGCGCTGGCCCCCGAAGCCCTGAGCAGCGCCGCCACCTGCGACTCCCTGGCCGAGGCCGCGGCCGCGGGCTTCGACCTCGGCCGCCCCCGCCGACCGGAGGATCCCGATCCCCCGCGCGATCCGGACGGCGTGATCCAGGCCTTCGACCGGCGGATGGGGCTGCTCGAAGGCCTGGAGACGCAACATCGCGCCGATCACTACCGCGCCGTGATCCAGGAGGAGCAGGAGCGCGCCGACCTGGCTCGGGCCCGCTTCTTCGTGGCCTCCCGCCGGATCCTCCCCGACGGGAACGTCCGGGCCCTGGGCGAGCTCCAGCGGGTCATCGTACGGCACCGGGAGAGCAAGAATGCCAACCAGCACCTGCTCGAGCTGGCGGACCTCTATGCCGCCCTGGCGACCGAGTACGCCGAGGAGCATCCTCCCGAAGGCATGGCGTTCGACCCTCCGACGTTCCAAGATCTGGTGGACGCCGCCTCGAGGCTGTACGAGGCCGTGGCCAACCAGGACGGAACCCCGGAGAAGCTCGAAGCGGCTCGCCGTCTCGAGGCCTTCCTCGCCTTCACGCTGAGGGTGGATCGTGATCGTTTCAGTCGCTGAGGCTCGTCGGGTCCGTGGCCTGCTCCTGGCGAGCGCCCTGCTGCTCGCGGGCTGCCGCACACCGAGCGCCCCGCCCGCGTTGGCGCCGATCGAGCCGCTGGCCACCCGGCCCGCGATCATGCCCAGCGACGGCGACCTGGCCGCCGCCGACCTCGCCGCTGCGGTGCTCACGGACGACCACCTGGCCGGGCTGAACGCCCTCGGACGCATCCAGGCCTACGAACGTTCCCTCGAGGAGGAGGAACCCCCGACGGGCCTCCCCGGCTACGGCCGATATGCCCTGGCGGCCACGCTCGACGACTCCGAGCACTTCTCCGAAGCCATGGCGGACCTGCTCCGTGCGGACAACCTCGACCCGGGCCTGCGGGAGATCATCGAGCAGCAGCGGAACGATCAGCCCCTGCGGCTGGCCCGGGCCCGCGTGCGCGATGCCTGGGTTCGCCACTTCGGCACGCTCTTCAACAAGTTCGCGGCGCCGATCGGTAAATCCGCCGCGTCGGGCACGTTCGCCATCGCGGGCTTCGCGCGGGCGCTCCTGCACGCGATCCTCTACGAGACGGGGCGCGAGGTCATGGATCTACCCGAGCGTCAGGCACTCGGTCAGTGGAAGCGTTTCGTCGAGGAGAATCCCGAGGCCGACGAGGCCGAGGCGGTGGTGGCGCGCATCGAGGAGAACCAACGCCGCTGGAACCAGCTCCAGCGCGACCGGGCCGTGAAGGCCGGCCGCAACGCCCTCGAGCGCGGCCAACCGCGCGTCGCCCTCGTGATGGCCGAGCGCGCCCTCCAGTACCGCGCCGAGGATCCCGGAGCCAGCGACCTGCGCGACCGGGCGATCGAACGGGTCGCGCGTTGGCAGGAAGCCCGGGCGGCCACGGAGCGAGCTCCGGAAGGCGGCGACGTGGCCCCCGAGGCGGCCCGGCCCCTGACACTCGCCCTGCTGGGCGTGGGCGATCCGACCGAGGAGGCGCGACGGCTCTTCCTGTCCGACCCCGAGGGTCCGCTCGCCGACGAGGCGCGCTTCGTGATGGCCAGCATGCGAGGCGAGCACGGCGATCCCGACGGCATGTGGGCCTACTTCGAGGCCGTCGCCTCAGTCGACCCCGGCGAGTCGAACATGTCCCGGCACGCCGAGGCCGCGGTCCGATCGACGCAGCAGAACCCCTATCGCGCGTTCCAGCTCGCGCGTTCCGCGGATCGCAAGAACCAGCTGAAGTGGATCTTGTTCGGCCCGCTGGGTGGGGGCCCCCAGGACCGCAACCTGCCCCGTCCGATCGAATGGCTCGTGGATCTGCCGACCTTCGTCGAGCTCTTCACGTCGCTGCCGAACCGGCTGGTCTTCTTTCCCTGGATGCAGCCCTGGCCCTTCGGGAAGGCACCCGCCACCTTCGCGCGGCGCTACCTGGAGCGGAATCCCGACGGCAGCCACTCCGATGCCGTGGCCCAATGGCTTCAGGGCTGGGAGAAACGCCGCGGCAATCACGTGGGCGCGCTCGAGGCGGCACTGCTGCGGAGGGACGTCGGCGACGACGAGATCGCGGAACTCGAAGAAGCCGCAGCAAAGCAGAAGCTGGAGGCGTCGGAGCACGAGCCGCGATCCGACGTGCGGCTGGCACTGCTCGAAGGAATTACGCGAGAGCATCCCGACACCGAAGCGGGCCGCAAGGCCGGACGCCGGGCACGCGAGCTCGCCCGGAGCCAGACGCCCCAGCGGATCCGGCTGTCGCGCGGATTCCTCGAGGAGCACCGCCACCTGGCCGGACCCGATGGAATCGGCCTCGACCCCATCTTCCTCGACGGTGACGCGCGCAACGGAGAGCTGCACCCCGACGGCGTCTCCCTGGTGGGCGGCCGCACCCTGGAGCTGTCGTTCCTGGCCGCCAGCGGCGACTCCGACGACGAGCCGGAGCGGCGCTACCGGACCGTCTCCGAGGAGCGGATTTCGCGGCTGGTCTCGCTGCTCGACGAGACCTCCCTGCGTCTGGCTCAGCTGGAAGGCGACTACCAGCCCGCTCCCGATGCGGATAGCGACAGCTTCTTCGAGGCGGCGCGGCTCGGAGTCTCGGCCGCGCCCGGCACCCGGCCGATACCGCGTTCGGAGTACAGCTTCAAGGGCATGCGAGAGACCTACGGCCTGGTCCGATCGCGGGAATCGATCCTGCCCTTCGAGCTCGTCGTCCAGGGCTCGCTCTACGACTTCGGCTTCGGCGTCTTCCCGCGCATCCGGATGCCGAAGCCGACGCCCGACGCATTCCTCTACAAGTAGGCCTCGTCGAGCAGCTCGACCGGATGGACCACCCGGGCGCGCAGGCCGCGCTCGGCGGCTCCGCGAGCGATCTGCATGATGCAGCCCGGGTTTCCGGTGGCGACCACGTCGGGGTCGACCGCAGCGAGCGCGTCGAGCTTCCGGGCCAGCACGGCCTCGGACATCTCGGGATGGGTCAGGTTGTAGATGCCTGCCGCTCCGCAGCAGCCGGCGGCGTCGGCGTGCTGAACGAGCTCGACGCCGGGAATCGACTCGAGCAGTCGGCGCGGCGCGTCCTCGACGCCCTGCCCGTGGAGCAGGTGGCAGGGATCGTCGTAGCTGACCCGGGCCTCGACCCGACCGTCGGGCGGCCGGAGTCCCACCTCCACCAGGAACTCCGAAACGTCGCGCACCCGCTCGGAGAGGGTCCCGCCACCGTCCGGCAGCCAGCGCTCCGCGCCACGCAGGTGCGCGCCACAGCCGGCGGAGTTCACGACGATGGCGTCCACGTCCGCCGCGAGAAAGGCCGTGCGGTTGCGCTCGAGGAGCCGGCGCGCGCTGTCCGCGTCCCCGGCGTGGGCGTGAAGGGCGCCGCAACATCCCTGGCCGTCCGGGACGAGGACCTCGAAGCCGTTTCGCGCCAGCACGCGGGCGGTGGCGCGGTTCGTCCTCCCGAAGAACTCCGGCATGATGCAGCCCTCGAGCAGCGCGACGCGGCCGCGACGCTCGCCCTCGGCGCTCACGCGCCGCGGCAGCGGACGGCGCTCACGGTGGGCCGGAACCTCGGGCAGCAGGCGATGGCGCTGGCGCCAGGTGCGTGGCAGGCGCGAGCTTGCCAGCCGGTCGAGACGGAGGCGCTGGGCGAGGGCCAGCAAGGAGACGAGCAGCCGAAGGCGTTCCCGGTGGGGGACGATCCGTCGCAACACCCACCACTCGAGCCGGCGAGCGGTGCCACGCCTCGCGCCCTCCCGCTCGATCGCGGCGCGCGCCTCTTCGAGGAGCTCGCCGTAGCGAACGCCCGACGGGCAAGCCGTCTCACAGGCGCGGCACCCGAGGCAGAGATACATCTCCTCGCTGGCGATCCCTTCGAGAGAGATGCGACCCTCCGCAACGCCCCGCGCTAGATAGACGCGCCCGCGCGGCGACGACGTCTCGCGACCGGTCTCGCGATAGGTCGGACAGGAGCTCAGGCACAAGCCGCAGTGCACGCAATCGAGGCTTCGCTCGTAGAGGAGATCGAGGCCAACCGGGACTTCCGCCACTAGAGACCTCCGGCAAAGCGACCTGGATTCAGGATCCCGGCGGGATCGAACCGCTCCTTCAGGGCGCGCATCAGCGGAAGCGTTGCGGGCCGGGCGTCGAAGACGTCGCGACCGACCTTGGCCCAGCTCGGCGCCTGCTCGAGGACGGCGTGAGCGCCCGACGCCGGATCGAGCGCGCGCCGGACCGCGCACCACGCGTCGTCGACGAGGCCCGCATCGTGGTGCTCCAGCTCGAAGAAGGCCCACGCCTGGCCCAGGCCCGGGTGCAGGACGACCCCTGCGCCTGCCTGGTGCAGGCGCTCGCGTAGCGGCCCGAGACGCGACGGGACGGACGAAGCGCGGAAGTGCAGTGCACCGCTCCCCGGCTCCTCCTGCAACGCCTGGAGCCAGTCGATCGCATCGGGCCGGGGCGAGACGTCGGCCTCGGAACGCAGCCACGCTTCGGTCTGGTCCACGACGGGCGCGTCGCCGGCGAGGTCCACGAGCAGGACGTCCGGGGCCTCGTCGGCCGGGGACCGCTCGACGAAGCGGCCGTCCACCAGGGCCACCGCGCGCGCTCCGGGCCGCCGCGCGGCGCGACGCGCGAGCTCGACGCCACGCTCTCCCACCTGCGCCGACAGGGTCCGCTCGGCCTCGGGCCGGGGCCCCAGGCGCAGCCAGGCCTCGGTGAGGACACCGAGCGTGCCGAGCGAGCCGACGTAGAGCTTGGCGAGGTCGTAGCCGCTCACGTTCTTCACCACCCGGCTGCCGCAGCGGGTGCGCTCGCCGGAGGCGAGAACGACTTCGAGGCCCAGGACGGTCCGGCGAGGCGGTCCGAATCCGAGGGCGCGCGGGCCGGGCGAGCCGATGGCGAGGCTGCCGCCCAGGGTCGCGAGCGGACCCGACGCCTCCAGCGGCGAGCGCCATCCGGCCTCGATCGCCGCCGTCGCGAGTTCGCGGAGGGGTGTGGCCGCCGCGACGCGAGCCACCCCCTCGTCCGCATCGACCTCGCAGCACGGCTCGAGCGCCGCGGTCGACAGCCAGGCTTCGACCGGCCGCGGCCGGTTCCCGACGCCGAGGCGGGTGCCGCCGCCGCGCACGAGCAGCGGAAGCTCGTGCCGGGTGCAGACCGCCAGGGTTGCCGCCAGATCGTCCCGGCTCGAGGGCGCGAGCGTCAGGGCGACGTTCGCCCCATCGACGCCGAGGCTCTCGTGCTCGAGAACGGACGACGCTCCAGCGGCCTCGCGCAGCTCGCGCAGCGTGCCGGCCTCGGTCACGGCTCGTCCGTGCCGAGCGGAACCCGGTCGTAGCCCCGCGCCTTGGGGTTCGCCTCCATGCAGAAGCGCGTCGACGGGAGGATCTTTCCGGGGTTGCAGCGGTTCTCCGGGTCGAAGGCGCCCCTCAGGAGCTTCATGGCGTCGAGGTCGGCCTCGCGGAAGAGCAGCTCCATGAAGTCCCGCTTCTCGGTGCCGACACCGTGTTCACCGGTGATGACGCCGCCCGCCGCGATGCAGGCGCGCAGGATCTCGTCGCCAGCCTTCAGCACGCGATCGAGTTCGCAGGGGTCGCGGTCGAACGAGAGGTTCGGATGGAGGTTCCCGTCGCCGGCGTGGAACACGTTCGAGAGCTTGAGACCGTAGCGATCGCCGATCTCGCA
>Ga0114931_10005990_pt1 | contig 15024 bp, 14 predicted proteins | sample 2SBtaG_FD_89579 | JGI IMG/M metagenome (GOLD analysis project Ga0114931, IMG submission 89579) | Deep subsurface microbial communities from Kolumbo volcano to uncover new lineages of life (NeLLi) - 2SBTROV14_V59a metaG | ecosystem: Environmental > Aquatic > Marine > Volcanic | place: Kolumbo...
GCCCGCAGCTCGTGCTCGTGGCCCCGGGTGGTGATCAGGGTGAGGATGTCGCCCGGCTCGACGCGCGTGAAGCCACGAGGCACGACGACCCGATTTCCGCGTCGGAGGAGCGCGATGAGGGAGTCCTCCGGCACCGCGATGTCTCGGACGGGGTGGTGGCAGATCCCGCGGTGCTCCTTGCGCACCTGGAGCTCCATGTGCACCGCCTCGCCGCGGCCGTCCCGGGGAATCGCGTTGGTGCGGTCGAGCAGTCGCTGGTGCTCCGCGGAGAGCTGCTTGTACGCCCACAGCATCTCGGTACGCCGGAGCACGCCCACGACCCGATCCGGCTCCTCGGAGTCCACGACCGGAATCTGGTAGACATCGCGCTCCGTGAAGCGCTGAAAGGCCTCGCGCAGCGTCTCGCCGGGCTGGCACGTGACCATGGAAGCCGTCATGATGTCGCCGACGGTGCGGCCCTCTCCGGCACCCGCCATGATCGCACGTTCGAGGTCCGTGATCGCCACGATCCCCACGGCCCGCTCCTCGTCGTCGAGCACGACCCAGCTCCTCGTCGTGTGCCCCTGGGCGAGCGCCGCCAGACTTTCCACCGGAAGATCCCGGTGGACCGTGGGCACCCCGTCGACCATCGCATCCGCCACCAGGAGCAGGTCCAAGGTACCCACCTCGCCTCGGGCCGACCCGAAGCCCCCGAGATGACGCAGCTTGATCGAGTAGATCGAGTCCGGCGTAATGCTGGAGGCGATCAGATGGGCCACCACCACGGCGAACATCAGTGGAAGGATGATGCGGTAGTTATCGGTCATCTCGAACATGATCACGATCGCCGTGAATGGCGCGTGCGCCGCGGCTCCGAACAGGGCGGCCGCCCCGACCAGCGCGTAGGCGCCCGGAGATGCCGTCAGCGTGGGAAACACGGCACCCGCCATCCGGCCGAAGGCACCGCCGAGCATCGCGCCGATGAACAGCGACGGAGCGAATACGCCTCCGGAGCCCCCGGCGCCCAGCGAGAGGGAGGTGGCCACGATCTTGAGCAGCACGAGGGCCAACATGAGCGCCACCGTCAGCCCCCCGGCCAGCGCGAGCTCCACGCCCTCATGGCCCACCCCGAAGATCTGGCGGCTCCCGAACGTGCCGATGATGCCCACCGCCAACCCACCGGCCGCGGCGCGGATCCAGGGTGTGCGGAACCACGATTCCAGCCACGCCTCGAGCCCGTAGACCGTCTTGACGTAGGAGAGGGCTACGAGACCGGCGGCGACACCGAGCAGGAGATACAGCCCGAACTCCCAGTGGCTCACGAGCGTGAACTGCTCCACCAGCCGGAAGGCCGGCTCGGTCCCGAGCACCGCCTGGACCACCGCGGTGGCGGCCACGGACGCGACCACGACCAGCCCGAACGAGCGCGCCGCGAAGCTCCCGAGGACCACCTCCAGCGCGAACAGGACCCCGGCGATGGGCGCGTTGAACGTCCCTCCGATGGCCGCTCCGGCGCCCGCGGCCACCAGGATGCGTATCTCTTCGGAGCCCAGGCCGAAGATCTGGCCGATCGTGCTGCCGAGAGAGGAGCCGATCTGCACGATCGGGCCCTCGCGCCCCACGGATCCCCCCGACCCGATGGTGATGGCGGACGCGACGGCCTTCGCGAGCGCGACGCGCTTGCGGATGCGTCCACCCTTCATGCGGATGGCATACTGCACTTCGGGTACGCCGTGGCCTTCAGCCTCCGGTGCCCACTGCTGCACGATCCACGACACCACGATCATACCCAGGGCGGGCGCGAGGACCGTGAGCAGCCACGCCGGAACCGGAACCGGCGCCACATCGGCGATTCCGACCCACTTGACGAAGAAGAGCCAGCGCACGCCCTGGATGAGCCAGCGGAGCGTGATCGCGCCGACCCCCGTGAAGAGGCCCACCGTCACGGCGAGCGCCAGGGGGCGTCCGGCGGAGGATCGCTGGAAGCGGACGCGGAGGTTTCGGAGCCAGTTTCGTGTCACGTAGAAGCCGCGTTCCGACCGGCTCATGTCTTCCTGGGCTGAGCGGGTCTCATCTCCACGCGGCTCACGTGCGCACCCCTCGGATACTGCAGAAGCTGCACGACCGCCAGTGCGCAGTCGTCGGCCTCGAGCCGCCAGTCACGCTCCCCAACGGGTTGCCGTCCCCCGAAATACGTATTCACGCTGCCGGGCATGATCGTGCTCACCCGGATTCCCTCGTAGCGGAGGTCGAGCATCATGGCTTCGGTCATTCCGAGCAGCCCGAACTTCGTGGCGTTGTATAAGGCTCCCCCGGGCACCGGGTTGCGGCCGGCGAGCGAGCCGATGTTGATGATCCACCCGTCGCCCGACGCAGCGAGGTGAGGCACCGCCGCGCGCGAGCAGTAGAACACCCCACTGAGGTTCGTGTCGATCTGGAGCTTCCATTCCTCGACGGACAGCTCTCCCACCGGCTTGAAGACGCCCACGCCGGCGTTGTTGACGAGAATGTCGAGACGCCCGAACCGTTCGACGGTTTCGCCCACCATGTGCGCGCACGCCTCGGGGTCGCGCACGTCGCAGACGACGCCCAGGACGTCCGCAGAGCCCCGGGACGACAGCTCCTCGGCCGCCTCGTCGACGGCGCTGCTGTGACGGGACGTGACCGTCACGGCGCAGCGTGCATCCAGGAGGCGCTCCGCGATCGCCCGCCCTATCCCTCTCGAGCTGCCCGTAACGATCGCCACCTTTCCACTCAGATCGCGCATCTCCTCTCCTTCCACTCCGTGGTGAGGCGCCCGCCCGCGTATCCGCGCCCGGGCTGGCCCCGAGGTACACTCCAACCGATTATTGTGCCCATGCACGAACCCCACACGCAACGCGTCGCTCTGGTCACAGGCGGAGGCCGCCGGCTCGGGCGCGCTATCGCGCTCGCCTCCGCGGAGGCCGGGTACGACGTGATGGTCACCTACAGGACCTCCGCCGGCGGTGCCCGTGAGGTGGCCGCGCTGGTCGCTGCGATGGGGCGGCGGTGTACGGCTGTGCGCGCCGACATGGGTGATCCCGGTGACATCTCCCGCCTGGCCGGATCGCTCCGGGATACCTACGGCCGGCTGGACCTCCTGGTCAACAGCGCCGCGACCTTCGCCTCCGCGCCGCTCCTGGACGTGGACGCCGAGGCGTGGAACGCGGTCATGGACGTCAACGTTCGCGGCCCCCATCTCCTCGTCCGTGCGGTGGCGCCCCTCCTCCGCGACAGCGTGGGCTCGGTCGTGAACCTGACGGACCTCTCCGCCTTCCAACCGTGGACCGAGTACCCGCACCACGCCGTCTCGAAGGCGGCGCTGGCACACCTGACACGGGTGCAAGCACGCGCCCTCGCGCCCGAGATTCGCGTCAACGCGGTAGCACCGGGCGCCGTCCTGCCGCCCCCGGACTACCCGCCCGAGAGGATCGAGGCCCTCCGCGCTCGGACTCCGCTTCGGCGCCTGGGCACGCCGGACGATGTGGTGCGCGCGGTGCTCTTCCTGGCCGACGCGCCGTTCGTCACCGGCCAGATTCTGGTCGTCGACGGTGGCAGGAGCCTGGGCGCGGCCGGCCCACCCGGAGGCGCCGCGGACGGGACGTGAGGCCGGAGCGCCTCAGCCGGAGGCCACCTCATGGCCGGCCTCCGAGCCCGCCGCCGATCCGGTCTCGGTCCCGGCCTCGGCGCCACCCAACGCCAACCAGCGCTCGGCCTCCAGCGCGGCCATGCACCCGGTGCCCGCGGCGGTCACGGCCTGGCGGTAGTAATCGTCCATGACGTCTCCCGCTGCGTAGACGCCGGGCACCGAGGTGGCCGTCCGCCACGGCACGGGGGTCGCGACGTACCCGTTGTCCTTGAGCTGGACGTGGCCCTGAAGGAACTCCGTGTTCGGCGAATGACCGATGGCCACGAACAGCCCGCCGACCTCCAGCTCGCTCTCCTCTCCGGTGACGGTATCGCGGAGCCTCAGTCCGGTAATCACGTCGTCGCCGAGGACCTCCGTCACGACCTTGTTCCACTCCACCCGGATCTTCTCGTTCGACAGCGCCCGCTCCTGCATGATCTTCGAAGCGCGGAGCTGGTTGCGGCGGTGGATGATGACGACTTCGCGCGCGAACTTCGTCAGATACAGCGCATCTTCCATCGCGCTGTCGCCGCCCCCCACCACCGCGAGCACCTGATTGCGGAAGTGCGGCAGCGCGCCGTCGCACACCGCGCATGCGCTGACGCCGCCCCCGGAATGCGCCAACCGTTCCTCATTGGGAACCCCCATCCACTTTGCATTCGCGCCCGTGGCGACGATCACGCTCTCGGCGCGCACCTCGGTCCCGCGACTCGACTTCAGGTAGAACGGCCGGACCGAGAAGTCCACCTCCACGATGTCTTCCATCAGGATGCGCGTGCCGAAGCGCTGCGCCTGGGCCCGCATCTCCATCATCAGGTCCTGCCCCGTGATCCCGTCCTTGAAGCCGGGAAAGTTCTCGACCTCGGTCGTGAACATGAGCTGGCCACCCGGGATCATCGTGCGGCTGCCCGCACCCTCGAACACCAGGGGCTCCAGGTTCGCCCGCGCCGCATAGATCGCGGCCGTCCATCCGGCGGGCCCGGATCCGATGATGACCACGGTCTCCCGCTCGCGCGCTGCGTTGTCCATCGCGTCGTCCCTTTCCTCTGCGGCAGCCGTCCGGTCGCGCCCGGTGCGGCCTACCTGTTCTTGAACACCTTCATGTTCGTGGAGTGTCCCGGGTTCACACGGGCTCCCGGATCCACGAAGTGAACCGCGTTGTTCACCGCGATCGCCGCCTCGGCGAAGCCGGTGGCGATGAGATCGAGCTTGCCCTCGTACGTGACCACGTCGCCCGCCGCGAAGATGCCGGGCACGTTGGTCTCCATAAGCGGGTTGACCCTGACGCGGTTCCCTACGAGCTCGAGGCCCCAGTCCTTGATCGGCCCGAGATCGGGCTTGAAGCCGAGAAAGGTCAGCACGGCATCGGCCTCGAACGTGGTGTCCTCGTCCGTACGGTTGTCGAAGACGGTCACCGCTTCCACTCGATCGCTTCCGTGAATCTCCCTGACCTCGTGGAAGGTCCGCAGCTCGATCTCCCCGGCATCGACCGCAGCGTGCACCCGCTCGACAGTGGCCTGATGCGCCCGCCATCCGTCGCGCCGGTGCACCAGCGCGAGCCACGATGCGTACTCCTTCAGTATCAGCGCCCAGTCGAGCGCGGAATCTCCACCTCCAACCACCACGACACGTCGCCCCCGATACTCCTCCGGGCTGCCCACCGCGTACTCCACGCCGTGGTGCAGCAGGCGCTCGTAGCCCGGCACATCGAGTACCATCGGCTCGAACGCGCCCTTGCCGCCCGCCACGAGTACCGCGCGGGTCGGATAGCTCGCGCGGCGGCACCGGAGTACGAAGTGGTCGTCGTGCCGCTCGAGCGTCCGCACCTGCTCATCCAGCACCACGTCGGGGCCGAACTGCGTACCCTGCTCCACGAGATTGGCCACGAGATCCTTGGCCAGAATCCGCGGAAACCCGCCCACATCGAAGATGTCCTTCTCGGGATAGAGCGCGGTGAGCTGCCCTCCCAGCTCGGGCAGGGAGTCCAGGATCCGTGTGCTCACGCCGCGCATCCCGGCGTAGAACGCGGCGAACAGACCCGTGGGTCCGCCGCCGATGATGGTGATGTCCCGGACCTCGTCCGGCATGGCGCACGATCTCCGGTGCAGCGTCGCTCGGGGTGGCCGCCACGCGACGAAACGCGTCGCGGCATGAACAGCCTTGAATCTTAATCACGCCCCGGAGGGGGGGGAACGGCAGCGCCGCAATCAACCGGAAGGGACGTCGGGTGCTCCCCGGTAGAGCGCCGATTCGTGGTACCGCGAAAGCGCGCGCATGATAAGCAGCTTGACCCCGACGGCGCCGGGCACTCCGATCAGCAGCCCCACGAACCCGAACAGGAATCCACCGAGCGCCAGCGCAAGCACCACCCATACCGGGTGCAGCCCCACGGACTCCCCGACGATGCGCGGGCTGATCACTGTGCCCTCGAGTCCCTGGACCACCCCGTAGACCACGAGGATCTTGAGTAGAGACAGCCCCACGCTTCCGCTCACGAGCGCGATGAACACCGCCGGCAGGAGGCTCAGCAGGAGTCCCAGATACGGCACGACGGAGAACACCGCCACCATCAGACCTAGCGTGCCCGCGTATGGAAAGCGCGCGATCCACAGACCGGCTGCCGTCAGCACGCCGATGATGATCGCCACCGTGATCTGGCCCCGCAGGTACCGCGAGAGGAGGTGGTCGTACTCGGTCGCAAAGTCGACCACGTCCTGCCTGCTGCCGGTGGGAAGCAGCGCGCGCAGCGTGGCCACGATACGGTCCCAGTCCCGGAGCAGATAGAACGCAAGCACCGGCGTCAGCACGACGTAGCCTCCGACGGTCAGCAGCGAGCTCAGCCCCCGGCCCAACCCCAGGACGCCGACCCAGGCACGTTGCCCGAGCAATGCCCAGCGCTGCTCGAGGAACGCGACCACCGCGGCTCCGTCCACCCCACGCAGCCGCGATACGAGCTTTTCCTCTTCCAGGAAGGGCAGGTCAGCGCGGAGCAGGCGCTCCTGTGCCGCCTCGACCCACCCGGCGACGCGTTGGAAGAAGATCGGAGCCTGCCGGATGATGTCCTGCACCTGCGCCGTGGCGGCCGGAATCACTACGATGAGCGCCCCGGCCGTCGCCAGAAGCAGAACGAGCGCGAGGGCGCCGATCGTGGCCGCGCGGGGAACGCCGCGGCGCTCGAAGAGGTCCACCACGGGATCGAGCACGTAGGCCAGGACCAGCGCCAGCACGAAGGGCGCGAGCACCGAACCGGTCGTCGACAGGATCCACACCAGCGTCAGCGCTCCCGCCGTCCACAGCAGTGCCCCCTGTCCCGGCGTCCCGCGGAAGGGCAGGAGAAGCGCCCACAACAGCAAGAAGAGGAGGAGGGGATTGAGAACGCTCCGCAACCCGAAGAGCAGGAACCCCAACACGAGGAGCACGGCCGCCGCCTCGACCACGCGCCACACCGTCAGATTCACCTTCTCCATGGACTCATCCTACCTGCGCCGTCACGCATCCGGCGGGCGGGCACGGTCACCCGCGGCGTCGGTCAACTCCCGTGGCGGAGGCGGCAGCCTGGGTATCTCCTCGCCCGCCTCGAGAAGACGCATGGCCTCACGCACGACCTCGCGCGCGTTCTCGTAGGGGATGACTTCGAGTGCCTCGTCCATCGGCACCCAACGGCACGCGCTGATGCCCTCGTCGACCTGCGGCACCGGCTGACCCGACGCCGAGCCGAAGAGGAAGAAGACGCAGTACTTGTGGATCAGCCGCCCTCCAAGCCGGAAATGCCAGTCGATGGTGCCCAGCTCCGGCCCGCTCGCAAGCGCGCGCAGCCCCGTCTCCTCCCGCACCTCGCGCAGCGCCGCCTCCCGCGTGGACTCGTCGTCTTCCACGTGCCCCTTCGGTAGACCCCAGTTTCCATAGGGATCCTTGATCGTCAGCACGTGGGGCACCCCGTCGATCCGCCGGAGCACGACGCCCCCGGCGCTCCGCTCCACGCGGGCTCGCCGGCGTCGGCCCATCAGGCGGCGCCCCGCGGGAGCACGCCCCCGACCTCCGTCCCTCGCGTCGGGAACGCCCGGCGCGGCTCAGAAGATGCTGAGCCGCACATACCGCCGGGGGTTCTCTCGTAGGTCGGCCAGCAGGAGGTTGAGCTGATCCAGCACGTCACCCGCGCGCACGGCAAGCGTGCTGTCGACGAGAAGCTTGCCGAGCGCCCCCTGTCCCGCCTCGAGGCGGCTCGAGATCCGGTTCACCCTCGCGAACGCGGAATCGGCCCGCGCCAGCGTACGATTCAGGTCGTCGGTCGAGCCCGTCAGATCCCCGGCGATGCGCTGGATGCTGCCGGTGGCCAGCCGGATGTTGGACAGAATCGTGTCGACCTGTGCGTCGGCCAGCAATCGGTCGATGCGGTCGAAGGAGCTCCGGGCCGCGCGCGAAGCTCCCTCGATTTCGCCCAGCGCGCTGTCGGCGCTCGCCGTCACCCGCACGGCCACCTCCGTCTGCTGGGCGACGAAGGTACGCAGGTCGTTGCTGATCACCTGGATGTTCTCGATCGCTCGCCGGACGTTCTCCGCCGTGGAGTCGTTGAACGCGACCTCCAGGCGATCGGTGAGGCTGGCCAGGTTCTTTGCGATCTGGTCGGCCGACGCGGTCAGGCGGGAGAACTCGGGCAGCGCATACCCGCCCAGCACGCGGACGCCCCGGGTGCGCTCGGACTTCGGGACTTCGTAGTAATCGTACACCGGATAACTCCGCCGGCTGACGATCTCCGCCTGCCAGTTGCCGAAGAACGATTCGGGCGCGAGAAGTGCGACGGCGTCGGGGGGAAGCACCACGTCGCTGTCGATGTTGAGGGTGACGCGGACGGCGTTGCCCGACGGTTCCACCTCGATGGCCGTCACCTGCCCGATCTTAACGCCCCGGAACTTCACGGGGTTGCCCATATGGAGCTGAGCCGCGTCGGCCAGGAGCACCTCGACCACCACGGCCTGACGGCCCCAGCGCGCACCCTTGAGCCACAGGCTGCCGACCACCGCCACCACGATGGCCGCCAGGATCACCAGCCCGACCAGAAGATCCCGCGCGTGGCTCATGATACCGCCTCCAGCAACTCGGGTCTTCCCTCGATGAACGCCTTGACCACGGGATCGCCGCTCGCACGAACCTCGTCCGGCGTCCCCAGGAATCGGACCCGACCATCGTAAAGCATGGCAATGCGATCCGAAACTCTGTAGGCGCTGTCCATGTCATGCGTGATGACAACGCCCGTCACACCCAACTCCTCCGCCATACGGATGACCAGACGATCGATCACCGCCGTCGTCACCGGGTCGAGGCCGGTGGTCGGTTCGTCATACAGAAGATACTTCGGTTTCGTGGCAATCGCCCGCGCAAGCCCCGCCCGCTTCTTTTCACCACCCGAGAGCTCCGCGGGATAGCGCGCCCCGTAGCCCTCCAGCTCAACCAACCTGAGGCATTCCTCGACCCGTCCGTGGATCTCGTCGGCCGTCATCTCCGACATCCTGCGGAGTCCCATGGCAACGTTCTCCTCGATGGTCATCGAGTCGAACAGTGCCGCGAACTGAAACACATACCCCGCCTTGCGACGCAGGCGGTAAAGCGCCTCGCGAGCAAGGTCCGCCACCCTCTCTCCATCGACCAGAATCTCGCCGCGGTCCGGCTGGAGCAGGCCCACGATGTGTTTGAGCGCCACCGATTTGCCGGCTCCGGACTGGCCGATGATCGAGAGCGTCTCGCCCTCGTACACCTCGAGGGTAAAGCCCTTGAGCACCTCCTTGGTGCCGAAGGCCTTGTACACGTCGCGCATCTCGATGCTCACAGCAGCACCGCCGCCCAGAAGGCGTCGAGGACCAGCAGAATCATGCTGCTGACCACCACCGCCCGCGTCGTCGCCCGCCCGACGCCCTCGGCGCCGCCGGTCGCCGAGAACCCGAAAAAGCACCCGATGCCCGTCACGGTCAGACCGAAGCTGAGCGATTTGATCGCTCCGAAGGTCACGTCGTAGGGTCGGAAGAACAGCCGGAGACCCTTGAGAAACTCCGGTGAGCTCATGTCCAGCAGGTACAGGGAGGTACCCCACCCCGCGAGCACGCCAACCGCATCGGCCAGAATCACCACCATCGGGAACATCAGGGCCCCGGCGAGAATCCGGGGCACGACGAGGTAGGCCACGGGATCGTACGCGAGCGTCTCGAGCGCGTCCACCTGCTCGGTCACCCTCATGGTGCCGAGCTCGGCCGCGATGTTGGCGCCCACACGTCCCGAGAGCGCGAGGCCGGTGAGCACCGGGCCCAACTCCAGGATCATCGTCTTTCCCACCAGCGTTCCCACGAAGTAGAGGGGAATGGCGCCGGTAAAGGTGTACGACGACTGGAGCGCGAGGACGATGCCGGTGAAGGTGGCAATGAAGAGCGCGATGGGCACGGACTCGACCCCGATCCTCGCCATCTGGCCGAGGAGGAGCCCGCCCCAGATGTCCACCTGGCGCAGCGCCCGGACCGCGCCGGCGGCCAGGTAGCCCATGCGTCCGACTGCGGAGACGCCGGTGACCACGGTGTGGCCCAGCGCACGAACAGGATCCAGGACGGAGAAACGCATGGGCGCAATGTACGGCGCCGCACCGGGGCGAAGAAGGCCCCGCACGGCGATGCTACGCCTGGGGAGCCATGCGAGGCGCGCTCATCGATCCGGCGGGGGCAGGTCGCCCTCCAGGGTGAACTCGATTTCTTCCTCCCGCAATCCGTCGCGTGTGGGAATCTCATACGCCACGCGTATCCGGGTCACGGCGTAGTGAGGGTCGGTCAACGCGATCTCGAAGTCGATTCCCTGGTCGCGGGAGACGATCCGCGTGCGCACGCGCTCGCCCGGGTGCGCTTCCTGGCTCGTGGCGGGGTTTCTGAAGAGCGTCTTGGTCGACTGCCGGCCCGACTCGAGCTGTCGGGTGACCTTGACCAGGCGCAGCCAGTCGGGCTGGTAGTTGATCCCGTACTCGAATCCCCGCTGGTCCGCTCCCCGTCCCTCGCGATTGTGTCGCGCCACTCGACCCTCCGGGCCACTCTGGTATCTCCAGGATTTTTTCGTAAACGAATGTTTCCCGCGAGGGGGCGATCTGTCAAGTTTCTCGGCGCGCGCCCGGAGCTGAAGTGCCCTTGCCGCATGGAAATATGCCGGGTATGCCCGGATCGAGAATCAGGACTACAGGCTGAGCGGAACCGGAACAAATGTCAGGAAAAACAGCAGGATCGCGAGCCACGCGAGGAGGGTCCTACGACCATCGAGAGGTACCCCGGGCTGGGCCACGATCGGGTGCGCTGCCCGGCCCCGGTGCAGCCAGAGCACGACGGCCCCCCACCCCCACCATCCCCACCAGAGTAAGCCCAGCGGCACCAGCGCCAACACAAATAGCCGGGCCACGCGAGTCTGCTTCTCGCCCAGCAGCGCGTATAGGATGTGGCCACCGTCCAACTGCCCGATCGGCAGGAGGTTGAGCGCGGTCACGAAGAGGCCCAACCAGCCGGCGAAAGCCAGCGGGTGAAGAAGGAGCGGCCGGGTGCCGAGGCTGTCATGCCAGAGGGCTGCCGTCACGTGCAGCAGGAGCCCGTCGCCCAGCCAGATCGGTTCTACCATGAACTGGATGACGTACGGCGTGAGCGTGCTGGCGTAACCATGGGCCGGCGTGGAGAGCGCCATCCCGACGACCAGCAGCGGAATCGAAGCCAGAAACGATGCGGCCGGGCCGGCCGCCCCGATGTCGAAGAGCACCGAGCGACGCACCGTGGGCCCCCGGACCCGGATGAAGGCGCCTAGCGTGCCGATGACCGACAGGTAGGGCGGAAACGGGATGAAGAACGGCAGCGTGGCCCGCGTGCGGTGGCGCAGCGCCGCCACGAAGTGTCCCATCTCATGGAGGAGAAGCACGGTGAGGAACGGCAGCGAGAACGCCCACCCCGTCAGCAGGCGGGCCAGGGACAGCCCCGTGGGAAACGGCAGGTACCACGACCCCAGCTGGAAGAACCTTGTGAAGAACGGATTCATGCCACGAAGCATGGCACCGGCGGCGGTGGACGAGAGCACCGTCAGCGCGAGGAGGAGCGCATGAAGGGCCCACGGGCGGCGTTCCGGTCGCCCGTCGGGGCGCACCAGCACCACATGTACCCGCCGGCCGTCGTCATGGATGCTGCAGGCGCCCTCCCACCCACGGCGGGCCGCCTGAACCTCAGGAGCGTGCTCGCGGAGCGTCGGCCAGAGCGTGCCCTCCACCATCTCGTCGTGCGGAAAGTGGACCACGCGGTAGCGCGCGAAGAGGGGCAGCCACGGGCCGATGTCGGGGGCGACATCAGGGTTGACCGCCTCGGAGACCCTCATTACGTTGGCACCGTTCCCATTTGCCACTCCTACTCGATGTTCTTCGACCCCGCCCCGGAACCGGGCGGGAGCGGCATTGATTCTTCCGGAGCAGCACCCTCGCTGCGATCCGACATCGTCCCACCGATCCCTTACCGGACCACGCACCACCTTTCCCCATCCACCAGGGCAGTCCCGTGGACATCGCCGAGTTGAAGAGCAAGAGTGTCGGGGAGCTTCACGACCTCGCGGAGGAACTGAAGATTTCCAACTTCAGTGGACTCCGCAAGCAGGATCTGATCTTCCGCATCGAGCAGAATCTACTCGATTCCGAGGTGGTCCTGCGGGGCGAGGGGGTCCTCGAGATCCTGCCGGAGGGCTATGGGTTCCTTCGCTCGCAGGACTGGAACTACCTCTACGGCCCCGACGACATCTACGTAAGCCCCTCGCAGATCAAGAGGTTCGACCTGCGAACGGGAGACACCGTGATGGGCCAGGTCCGTCCGCCGAAGGAAGGGGAGCGCTACCTGGCGCTGCTCAAGGTCGAATCCATCAACTACGACGATCCGGAAAATGCAAAGCACCGCATCGCGTTCGACAACCTGCGGCCGCGCTACCCCGAGAGCCGCCTGGTGCTGGAGCGCGAGGACGGCGACGTGACCATGCGGGTCATGGATCTGATCGCGCCGATCGGCAAGGGGCAACGGGGCCTGATCGTCTCACCCCCGAAGGCGGGCAAGACGACGATCCTGCAGCAGATCGCCAACTCGATCTCGAAGAATCACCCCGAGGTGTACCTCATCGTCCTGCTCATCGACGAGCGGCCCGAGGAGGTCACCGACATGGAGGAGCACGTCGACGCCGAGGTCATCTCCTCGACCTTCGACGAACCCGCCGACCGGCACACCCAGGTCGCCGACATGGTCCTCGAGAAGGCCAAGCGGCTCGTCGAGCACGGCAAGGACGTCGTGGTGCTGCTCGACTCGATTACACGGCTGGCACGGGCCTTCAACGTGACCGTGCCGCACTCCGGCAAGATCCTGTCCGGAGGCGTGGACGCCAACGCGCTGCACAAGCCCAAGCGCTTCTTCGGCGCCGCCCGCAACATCGACGAGGGAGGCTCGCTGACGATCATCGCCACGGCGCTCATCGAAACGGGCAGCCGGATGGACGAGGTGATCTTCGAGGAGTTCAAGGGCACCGGCAACATGGAGCTGATCCTGGACCGGCACATCGCCGACAAGCGGATCTTCCCGGCGATCGACCTGAACCGCTCCAGCACACGGAAGGAAGAGCTCCTGCTCAACGACGTCGAGCTCAACCGCGTCTACCTGCTACGTAATTTTCTCTCCGACATGCCCCCGGCCGAGGCCATCGAGTTCCTGCTGGACCGGATGCGGCGCACCGACACCAACGAGGAGTTCCTGGCGTCGATGGCCCACGGCGAGTAGCCGAGCGACTACTCGTCGAGCACACCCTCGTAGCGCGGGTTCACGACGAGCTCGTCGTCCTGCATGATCTTGCGGTCCCAGGGAAAGATGACCGTCGCCTCGGTCTCCAGAGCAACGTAGTCGGGATGATACCCCAACGGCCGCGCGAAGCTGGTCGCCGTCCGCACCTCGGCCGGCCGCACGTCGCGGACCGCCGCCAGCGCCAGCCGGAGCGTGTCTCCGGAGGTGGCGATCTCGTCGACGAGCAGCACCCTGCGCCCGGCCGCCTGGGGTGGCGCCGCGGAGAGGACCGCCGGCCGCTCGCGCACCTGCTCGCTGCCCTCGCGCCGCGAGATGGCCATCGAGTAGAAGTCCACTCGGAGGATCGAGGCAATGACGGCGCCAGGGATGACTCCGGCGCGCGCGATGCCCACCACCACTTCCGGGTGGAAGTCGCGCACCACCTTCAGCGCCAGCGCCCGGCAGAGCTCACCGAACATCTCCCACGACAGGTCCAGAAACTCGGCCGGCGGCGCGGCGAAGCCCGATTCAGGCGTTGAGACCATGCCCATAAGGTCAACAATCCCGGAGTGGAAGAGGGGGCAATGCGGGCGCGGCGGACGGGCGATGATTGACGGCGCAGGGCGTCGGCGCGAACGTAGGCGTCCACCCGGAGGCACCATGGACGCAGACCGGAACGCCACGGCCGACCGGCGCCTCGAGGAGGCGCTGGCCCGGGAGGGCGCCCGTGACCCCAGAGAGTTCTACCGCACACGACTGCGTGAGCTGAAGACGGCGGACGCCGCAGCGTATGCGCGCGCGGTGGCATACTACCGCGATACGCTGATCCCCGAGGTCGCGGACGGCAAGAGCGATCCGCTCGACGCCTGGACCGAGTACGGGCGGGTTCTCGCGGAGTTGACCGCGCCGGGCCGCACGGTAGCCGTCGATGGCACCGGGCTCGCTCACCCGTACGCGCGCCCGATCGCACCGGACCGTCTGGTCCTGCATCTGCCGGACGGCACGCGCGGCAAGGCGATCCTCGTGGCGCTCCCCGCCGAGCTCACCCGGGCCCAGCGCGCGACGTACGACGTGCTCGTGGCGGGCAAGCAGCGCGCGCGGCTGACCGCGGCGTCAGTACCCCGTCACCGAGATCACCCAGCGGAAGCGGAAGCGCCCGTCGCGGCCCCGCGCCGCGATCGCGGGATCGCCGACGAGCAGCGGTAGATCCACCCGCACCCGGATCGGCGAGCGCCGCAGGCCCATCTCCAGGCCCATGCCCGCGCTGCTGTACACGTGGCGCCACGAGCCGAAGCGCGGCACGCCGGATCCGGCAGCCGCGAAGCCGGGCGCATCGTCGCGGCGCGGCTCCTGGCCGGTACCCACGCCGCCGAACAGGTGCGCCGAGATCGCCACTTCCCGGCTGCCCATCCGGAGCGGCGCCTCCGGCGTGGAAAGCGCGCCGGTCAGCGTGCCCAGCGATCCGAGCGCGATGGCGGGGTCGAAGCCGAGGAGCCCGCCGCCCCCGCGCGCCACTCCGTCGGGCCCGAGCACGGCGCCCCGGGAACGCAGCCAGGGGTTCGCGAGCGTTGCGTACGGTCCCCGCCCCGAGAGGAA
>Ga0114931_10005991_pt1 | contig 15019 bp, 16 predicted proteins | sample 2SBtaG_FD_89579 | JGI IMG/M metagenome (GOLD analysis project Ga0114931, IMG submission 89579) | Deep subsurface microbial communities from Kolumbo volcano to uncover new lineages of life (NeLLi) - 2SBTROV14_V59a metaG | ecosystem: Environmental > Aquatic > Marine > Volcanic | place: Kolumbo...
ACCGCATCGCTCGAAGCATCGGAGGGAAGCAGCGCGCGAACGAAGCGGGGCCCGAGGGTAGGCTCCTCACAGAGGACAGCCGATCGTTCCATCACGTTGCGCAGCTCGCGCACGTTGCCCGGCTAGGCATAGTCCTGGAGCAGGGCCAGCGCGTCTGCACTGAGCGCCGGCGGGTGGCTGCCCTGTCGCCGGGCTGCGGCGGCGACGAAGGTGCGCGCCAGCGGCTCGATCTCGTCGGCGCGTTCCCGAAGCGGTGGGATCACGATGGACACGGCGTTGAGGCGGAAAAACAGGTCGCGGCGGAACGTGCCGCGGGCGATCTCGGCTTCGAGGTTGCGGTGGGTGGCGGAGACGATGCGTACGTTGATGGCCCGGTCTTTCAGGCTGCCCACCCGGCGCACGCGCCCCTCTTCGAGTACGCGCAGCAGCTTGGCCTGCAGCCCCAGAGGCAGGTCGCCGATTTCGTCGAGGAACACGGTGCCTCCGTCGGCCGACTCGAGCAGCCCCGGCTTCTCGTTGATCGCGCCGGTGAACGCTCCTTTCTTGTGGCCGAACAGCTCACTTTCCAGCAGCGACTCGGACAGCGCCGCGCAGTTGATGCGCAACAGCGGCTTTTCGATGCGCGGCGACAGCGTGTGCATGCGTTCGGCGATGATTTCTTTGCCGACGCCGGTCTCGCCCAGGATGAGCACACTGATCGACCCGGCGGCGACCCGTTCCACCAGCCGGTGCAGCCGCTTCATCACGCCGGCCTCCACCACCACGTTGCTGCCGGGGGTGGACGGCGCGCGTTCTCGGCCCTCGACGTCGCCGCACGCTTTGGCCATCAACGCCTCGGGCACGCGGCCGTTGCGCGGGTAGTGCGCTACACCGATGACCACCGGCACCCCCTGGGGCGACAGGTGCTGGCGAATGCGCTGGACGATCTTGTTGGTGTCGTCGATGGACATGTCGACCAGCAGCACTTCGTATTCGTTGGGACCGTACGACGCGAGGATGTCCCCGGGGCGCAGCGCGGCCAGCAGGATTTCGTCCACCTGGGCGGTGCGGATGCGCAGCACGGAAAACGCGCCGCCCTTGCGCTCGGCGCGGGCGCACTCCTCTTCGAGACGCGCTTCGAAGTAGCTGTGGGTGAAGATGCGCCGCGGCCGCGCGGAGGCAGCGCTGTCTTGAACGATCAACATCACCGAGCCGAGCTCGATGACGTCGCCGACCTTGACCGCGGCGGCCTCGCCGCGAGCGAGGTCACGATCGTGCACCCGCGTACCGTTGGAGCTGCCAAGGTCTTCGATCAGCACCGTTTCGCCGACGTGGAGCAGGGCGTGACGCCGGGAGATGTTCTGCAGATCGAGGCAGATGTCGGCGTTGCTCGAGCGACCGATGATCAGGTCGGCCGCTTCTGGCAAGGGATGGCTGTCGACGAACCCGTCGCCGATGACCAGCAGCGAGTAGCGCCGACCGGGGCCCGAGCCGCGCGGCTCGATCGGCGTGGCGTCCGTGTCGGTAAATCTGTCCCCAAAACCCACGGCTTGTTGGAATCGTACCACGCGGGCTGCGCGTGGCTGTGGCCAATCCCCGGCTGGACGCGGTACTCTCGTAGTCGTGATGGCGCGCTCATGGTTGTTGGCGTCGCTCGGTCTGGCGGTCGCAGGGTCGGTCGCAGGCTGTGACAAGTCCAAAAGCGCAACGTCGCACTCGTCCACGCGGGCTGCGCCGCCGTCGCACCCCATGGTTGCGGCCACACCGCCTGTCGATGCCGCGCCAAAACCAGTGCGTCGACCTCCGCCACATGGCCGGCCGGCCGGTGACCCGAGCAGCTGGGGCGCATACTGCGGCGGCCCCAGTGACTGTGTGTGGGATGATTCGTGCGTCGCCACTGCGTGCATCGCCGCGGCCAAGCGCCCGGCCCGCGCTAACGTCAAGTGCGACGAGTCGGCACCACCACCGGGCAGCTGCGAGTGCGTCGAGTACCGTTGCACCTTGCGTCCCAAGACAACTTCGAAGTCGGCGTCGGCCGGCACCTGCAGCGGTGACAACGAGTGCGCTGTCGATCCGGCGACGGCCCGTTGCTACGCGACGGCCAATCCGAGCAAGTTGCGTCCGGCGCGACCGCTGCGCGTCGAGGGGCCGTTGTGCCGGTGCGATGCGAAGAGCAACCACTGCCAGCTGCACTGGTCGGCGAAGATCTCGTGCAAGACGTTCCGCGAGTGCGGCTGGGAAACAGACCCGGTGCTGCGACCGGTCAGAGCCGCCAAGCCGCGCAAGCGCAAGCGCCGGCCGTGCACGGACGGTTCGTTCGACAGTGTGTGCGTGCCGGATTCTGCCGGCTCGGGTAAGCACTGTGCGATCGTCGCCTGGCGCTGCTAACGCCACCGGCACGCGGCGATCGCACGCCGGGCGTGTGCCGGGTCGGCATCGACACAAGCGGTGGTGGTAGCGACGAGAACGAGAGCGAAAATGGTAGACCAGCCGTATCACGCGGCGCGCGCGCATCTGCTGCGCCGGCCCGGACGCAACGACGAGGCCGCGGCAGCGTACGAACGGGCGCTGGCAGGCGCGCCGTCGGATGTGGCGCGCGAATTTCTGGCGCGCCGGCTGGCCGAGCTCACGATTTGATCGGATAAAATGCCAGCACGCAGTCGCCACCGCTGCCGCGAGACGGCGTGAGCAGCATGCGCAAGGCGATCACCTTGCCCGACTTGGTGCCCAGCTTGAGGCGCCGGCGCACCAGCTTGCCGTCCATGGCGACCCGGCGCAGATCGCCCGCCAGGTCCGGGTGCAGTTGGCCGAAGAAACTGTCGAACACGCTGGTGCCCTCCAGGTCGGCGCGTTTGAACAGCCGGCACATTGGCGGATTGGCGACGACGAAGGTGCCGTCGGCGCGGATCCCGGCGACGGCGATGCCGAGCGCATCGAACACGGCGGCCGCCGCGTCGGCGCGGGTCTCGCCGACCTCGGTGGCGGTGCGGCGCCGGCCGACGCGCTGGCGCAATCCCGCCTGGGTCATGAAAACCCTGAGCTCGGCGCGCATCTGTTCCACGGTTGCGTAGCGATCGCGCGGGTCCTTGGCCAGGGCTTTGTGGATGATCGCGGCCAGGGCGTCGGGCACGGTGTCGCCGCGCGCTTCGGCGACGGGGCGGGGCGTTTGGCGCAGCTGCATTTCCAGCACACGCGTGGGGTCGTCGTCGGCGAACGGCACCTCGCCGGTGAGCATCTCGTACATGATGATGCCGACGGCGTAGATGTCCGCGGCCGGCGTCGGTGGCACGCCGGTGACGCGCTCGGGCGCCAGGTACTCGGGCGTGCCCGACACGCGGTTGCGGCGCTCGGCGCTGCCGGAGGCCAGCTGGGCCATGCCGAAGTCGAGCAACATGATCGACCAGCTGCGCCTTTCTTCGGACTGCGTGGCCATGCACTTGACGTTGTCCGTTTTGATGTCGGCATGGACGATGTCGTGCGAGTGACTCAGGCGCAGCGCATCGAGGATCTGCATCGTCACGTCGCAGGTGATCTTGACCGACAGCGCGCCGTGGCGGGCGAGCCGTTGAGTCAAGGTGTCGCCCTCGACCAGCTCCATCACGATGAACACTCCCCAGTCCGGATCTTCGCCGAAGTCGACGATGGACACGATGTTGGGGTGTGAGAGCGCGCTGGCCAGTCGCGCCTCGCGCTGAAAAATCTCGCGCACTGCGGGATCTGTCGATAGGTCCGCGTGCATGAGCTTGAGCGCGAAGTGTTTGTTCAGGCGCAGGTGTTTGACCTTGACTACCTGGCCCATGCCGCCCTCCCCGATACGATCGATGATGGCGTAGCGGCCCGCAATGACCTTTGACTTGTCGGACGGATCAGGGGCCGGCGCTGCTTGTTCCCACGGAGGATCCCAGGTTCCCGAGTCGTCTTCGTCGAACAGGTCCGACACTCTGTAACGGTACCATCATCGCCGGGAGCAAGCGTTGCCCCCGGGCCCGCCGTTCTTGCACAATCCGCCCACCGACGACGCACTCAGAGACTTCATCAGGCGTATCCCGAAAGTCGAGCTGCACTTGAACATCGAGGGAACTCTGGAGCCGGAGCCGGCTTCGAGCTGGCGCAACGCAACGGGGTATCGCTGCCGTATCGCGGAGTGGACGAGCTGCGCGCCGCGTATCAGTTCGGGCACCTGCAGTCGTTTCTCGATCTGTACTACGCGTGCACCTCGGTGCGTTCGTTCGGACGAACGCCGGGCCGCGATCATGGCGTCGATCGACCGGGTCGCCGACGAGCAGCGGTGATAAGATGCCGCATGATTTTTCGCGCGCTGTTCATCCTGATCTCGGTCGGCGTCATTGCCTGTGGCGATGATGGCGGCGGTGACACCACCCCCGACGCTGGTTTCTCCACGTCTGCACGCCCGGGCAAGCGCAGTGACATCGCGGCGGCCTACGACCCCACGTCGAAGTCTTTCGTGGTGTTCGGCGGCGACGACGGCCCGATCGTCAACCAGATCCCGTCGGCGGCGTATCTGGGCGACACCTGGGTACTGTCGGCCAGCACCGGTTGGACCGAGATCACCGGCGGCGACAGCCCCAGCGCGCGCGGTCGCTACGCGGTGAGCTACGATCCCCAAAGCCGCATCGGCTACTTGTTCGGCGGCCGCTGGCGCCAGTCGGGGACGACCGGCAACTACACCCTGTACAACGATCTGTGGGCGTTCGATTTCGCGATCCAGTCGTGGTCGCTGGCCAACGACGGTAGCGGCACGGCGCCGGCGCCGCGCTACTTCGCCGCGGCCGCGTTCGACCCGGACGCCGCCGCGCTGGTGATCTGGGGCGGCGACACCAACCCGAGTGCGCTGAGTGTCAACGTATCGGACGAGGTGTGGGCCTACTCCGGTGGCAACTGGAGCCAGCGCAGCGTCACCGGCACCGCGCCGAGCGCGCGGCTGTGGGTGGCCTACACCTACGATTCGAGTCGCAATCGGCTGGTTGTGTTCGGCGGCCAGGTCGGCGACTTCGTCACGCCGTCGTACAACGATACGTATGCGCTCGACCTGTCCAGCAACACATGGACCAAGCTTCACGATGGCTCGGGCACGGCGCCCTCCGGGCGGTTCTCGTCGTCGATGATCTACGACGCCACCGGCGATCGCTATCTGGTGTTCGGCGGTCACGCCGACGCCGGCGTCACCAACGACGTATGGGCGTTCAACCCGAACGACAACACCTGGAGTCTGTTCCGCGACGGCGACACGTTCACCGGCGCCGCGCTGGGTTGTTTGGGCAACCCGCGCGAGATCCCGAAGAACTACGTGAACGAGGATCTGACCGCGCCCGAGCGCCGGTCCACCCCGGTCACCGCGTTGATCGACGATCGCCTGTGGCTGTTCGGCGGCGAGTCCGACTGCAGCGACCACCTCGACGATCTGTGGCGTCTGGATCTGTCCACCGGGGAGTGGGACGAGCTGGTCGAAGCGCGCAGCGGTGAAAGTTGCGCCCGCCGGAACGACGCATGCGAATGCCTCTGCTTGTAGCGCTGCTGGCCGCGTCGGGCGCGGCCGGTTGCGCCGCCGACGGCGCCGCTGATCCGGTTCCCCCAGAAGTCACCCTGGGCACCGGCGATGTCAGCTTCGAGTCCTTGCAGTCGGGCGACGACATCTACATCGTCCAGGGACCCCAGGGCGGCTTTCACTTTTTCGGCTCGGTGCTCGTGCGCGGCATCGACCCCGGGGATCCTGACAATCTCGACGCGCCCGACAATCCCACTACCGACTTTCAGGTTTGGTCCGGCGGCGCGCGCGTCGATGTGATGGCGGCGCACTATGTCCAGGGGCTCGAGCCCGGCCCCGACGCGAACACGTACGAGATGATCGGCCGACTCGTCATTCTCGACATCCAGGCCGACGACGAGCTCGCGGGCGCTCAGGTGCGGTTTTTGGTCAGCGTCACGGACACCGCCGGCAACAGTGCTTCGTGTGAGCTCATGCTGACCGCCGTGCGACATCCCAACAACCCATAGGCGACGATCGGTCGGACGGGCGCTTGCACTCGCCAGCGCCCTCCGTATAGTGCGGCCCATGGCTGCCAGAGAAGGAAACAAGGCCCCCGCGTTCAACCTGCCGTCGTCCACCGGCGACAAGGTCGCCCTCAAAGACCTGGCCGGCCGCTGGGTCGTGCTGTACTTCTACCCCAAGGACAACACTCCCGGGTGCACCACGGAGGCAAGGGATTTTCAGGCCAACCTCGCCAAGCTCAAACGCCTCGGCGCCGTCGTGCTCGGCGTGAGCAAAGACTCGGTGGAGTCCCACTGCAAGTTCTCCGACAAACAGGGCCTGAAGTTCCCGCTGCTGTCCGATCCGGACGCCATGGTGATCGACAAGTACGGCGCCTGGGGCGAAAAGAACATGTACGGCAAAAAGCGTATGGGCATCATCCGCAGCACCGTCGTCATCGGCCCCGACGGCCGGGTCAAGAAGATGTGGCCGAAGGTGCGGGTCAAAGGCCACGTGGACGACGTGATCGAAACCCTGCGCGAGCTGAAGAAGGCCGGCTGACCTACTTCTTCACGATCGGCTTGTCGAAGCGGCGCACGCGTGCGTGGCAATACGGCTTGGTACCTTTGCGCACGTAGTGGTTCTGGTGGTACTCCTCGGCGCGCCAGAACTTCTTGGCCGGCAACAGCTTGGTCACCACGTGGTAGCCGTGTTGCTCGAGCTGGGTGATCAGCTCCTGGGCGGTCTTTTTCTGGGCGTCCGAGGTGTAGAACACCGCCGAGATGTACTGCGGTCCGATGTCCGGCCCCTGGCCGTTGGCCTGGGTGGGGTCGTGAATCTCGAAGAACCGCTTGGCCACCTGGCGGAACGACACCTGCTTGGAGTCGAAACGGACGCGCACGGTTTCGAGGTGACCTGTCGTGTGGCTCGACACCTGTTCGTAGGACGGCGACGCCACGTGGCCACCCATGTAGCCCGAGTCGACGCTGGCGACGCCGGGCAGTTGCTCCATGTAGTATTCGACGCCCCAAAAACAACCGCCCGCCAGATAGGCGACGCTGTCGGGAACCGGTTTGGGACCCCTGGTCGGTTTTGCGCTGGCAGACGCCGGCGAGCCCTTGGCCGACGGCTCGGACTTGCAGGCAGTCCAGATCAGCAGGGTCACACAGGCGGTGGTAAGCAGAATTTTGTGCATCACACCCCAGTGTACGCCGCGGCGGCGCAACAGGTGCAAATAGCCGTGTGTGGTTTCGGCCTGGCTCATACGCTGGACCCAGGAGGGTACCCGCGTTTGGCCGGCTCGTCTCGCCGCCGGTGGGAGCGTTTGCCGGCCGCGGGAGCTAAATCAGTTCCAGCTGCATACCGCGCTGGATCGTGCCGTCGTGCAAAAACGCCATGGCCTCGGCCAAACAGCGAAGCGGCCAGGCGATGATTGCGCGGCGTTCGCGGCATTGCTGGGCGAGCCGGCGCTGCTGGGCGGTTCGATGGACGTAGAGCAGGTACTGGTAGTCGAAACTGTCGAGAGCAGGCAGGTTTCTGATAGGCATCTTGTCCTCGCGTAAGGCGGTTGTGCGTGGCTGGTTGCACGAGGACAGAGCCGGGCGGGCCTGGGTGTGACAGGCTTCGTTGGCCCGGCGCTAGGGTTCCACCTGCTGCTCGAAGTACCACATTGGCCGGGTGAACGAGCGGATGATGCCGAGGCCGTCGTTGGCGGTCCACTCGTCGCCGAGGTTGTTCTGGGAGCTGCGCGGAATCAGGTTGGACACCAGGCTGAGGGCGATGGCGGCGCCGAAGGTCTGGATCAGGATGATGGGGATGCTGTCGGTCCGGGTCAGCAGGGGCCGGGGGCCGATGACCAGCGCGAATCCCAGCAGCACCAGCAACTCCATGCCGCAACCGGCAAAGTAGATGAACGCGCTCTTGATGCGGACGTTGCGCAGGTCGCGCGGCACCGGCACGACATAGCCCTCGATGGGGATGACGCGCAGCACCAGTAGCGTGTTGCCGATGTGGTAGCTGCGCACGACCCGGCCCATGCCAAGGGAGATTTTTCGCACCCGCCATCCGCACAGGTGCGCGGCGAGGGCGTGGCCGAGCTCGTGAATCGCGAGCAACGGAAACCAGGTGAGAATGAAAAACAGGATGCTGAGCTTGACCGGCTGGTAGTTGGTGAAGGTTTCACCCGCCAGCATGCCGACCAACAGGACAAAAAATATGACGTACGTCCAACGTTCGCCGCGGCGCAGGGGCCGTTCTTCCTGCCAGTGTTGGTAGCCCATGCCGGCACAGGATACTGCGGTTCCGCGCGGCCGCCTATGGATGTCTCGTCGCGTGCGCGTAAGGCGGCTTGCTGTTGGTCGGAGCGTAGTTGGGGTCATAGCGAACGGTGTCGCGACTCGTCACACTGAAACAGGCAACTTTTTATCGGACCTGCCGACGATGTGATATCCAGGTCAATCAAAGGAGCGGACGATGCGCAGGTGGATTTCGGTATCACTGTTACTGTCGGTTGCAGCATGTGGCGGCGGCGGCTCGAGCGGCGATAGCAACGACGCCGGGACCAACCCCGTCGATGCGCGCATGCCGGCCGACGCGTGTGTGCCCAGCAGCGACAATGATCTTCCCGACAGCAACGGCACGGACGAAAACTGCGATGGAATCGACGGCGACGCATCGCAGTCGATCTTCGTTGCGACCGATGGTAGCCCGTCCGGCACCGGAACGATCGATGACCCGGTGTCGACGATCAGCCAGGGCGTCCTGCTCGCGGTGCTCGACAGCAAGTCGTTCGTGCTGGTGTCCAAGGGCACCTACCACGAACAAGTCGAGCTTGCCGAGGGGGTGTCCATCTATGGTGGCTACGACCGGGCGCGCAACTGGCAGCGCCGGCGCGCCGACCGGGCGACCGTGACCGACCCCGGTCCGGTGCTGGTGGCCGTGGACGTGGCGACGACTCCGACGACGGTCAACGTGTTGCGATTCGAGGCCGAAGACGCAGCCATGGGCGAGTCGTCGATCGCCGCCAGGCTGGTCAGGTCCGCCGCGGTAATTCTCGACGACGTCGAGCTGGTCGCCGGCAAGGGCGGCACGGGACAGAGCGGAACGGTGCCGGCCCAGGCGACCATGGGCAATCCGGGCGGCGCCGGCGGCGATGCGGTCATTCCCAACGGCACCTGCGTAGCCGGTGGGGGGGCGACGCCGACATCCGGCACTCCCGGTTTCAATACCGCGTGTAGTTGCGCCCACGGCGGCCTCGGCGGCGTAGCCGGAGCGGTCGTCGCGCCGGGGTCGGGTGGCGACGGCGGCGACGGCGACGTGCCGACGGCGATCGACATGTGCATGAGCGCTGGTGGGACCGGTGGTGCCGGCGCGCCGCTTCCCGGTACCAAAGGCCTCGCTGGCGATCGTGGGGCGAACGGTGCGCGAGGAGACGCGGGGTACGGTGGTACCCAGGCCGGTGGTTTCAGCGCAGCGGGATACGCCCCGGCGAACGGCCATGAGGGTACGCCCGGGATGCCCGGCGCTGCCGGTGGCGGCGGTGGCGGCGGTGGTGGCGATAAGACCAGCGAGTCAACCTGCCGCGCGACGGGCGGAGCTGGTGGTGGTGGTGCTAGCGGTGGCTGCGGCGGAGCCGGCGGGCCCGCTGGCGGCGGTGGTGGCGCATCGATCGGGTTGCTGATCTGGATCGGCAAACCGACGCTCATCGACGTGTCCATCCAGACCAGTGACGGCGGCACGGGCGGTGACGGTGCCATCGGTGGTTCAGGAGGCCTGGGCGGCTTGGGTGGCGCCGGCGGCGCCGCGCTCTTGTGTCCGGTCAACTGCCGTATCGAGATCGGCGGTAACTTGTTTTGCACCTGCATCGCTTCGACGGTCAGCGGACCCGGCGGCACGGGCGGCAAGGGAGGTTCGGGGGGGCCGGGCGGCGCGGGTGGCGGCGGCGGTGGTGGTCCCAGCATCGGTATCGTTCTCGGCGGCGGCGCGGGGCTCAGCGGCGACTCCAACGACCCGACGATCGTGCTCGGTGACGGCGGTAGCGGTGGCGCCGGCGGTGATCCGGGCAACGGCGGCGCCAACGGCGTGGTACAAGAGGTCTATCAGTTGGTTGGCGGCTGAGCCGACCGAAGCGCTGGCGCAAACCGCTCGCGGATCGTAGATTCGGGGCATGGCCGCCACTGAGCCGAAGCCGACCACGGTCATCGCGCCGCCGACCAAGGCGCGCCACTCGGTGGCGCGCATGACCGACTACTGGTATGTGGTCTGTGAGTCACGCGAGCTCAAAGCGCGCAAACCGCTGGCGGTGACCTTGTGGGGCACGCCGCTGGTGGTGTTTCGCACCCATAGCGGCGTGGCCGGTGCGCTGCTCGACCGCTGTCCCCACCGCAACGTGCCGCTGTCCAAGGGCGCCGTGCGCGGCGACTGTCTCGAGTGCTGCTACCACGGCTGGCAGTTCGATACGACCAGCGCCTGTCGCAAGGTACCCGGCTTGGTCGACGGGGTGACCATCACGGCCGCGGCGCCACCTCCTATGCGGTGCGCGAGCAGCAAGGCTACGTGTGGGTCTACGCCAACCCGAGCCACGAGCCGACCACCGGGCCCTACCACATTCCGCACCTGGACGATCGGCGATACACCCACGCCTACCGCCAGGCGGAGGCCGAAGGCACGCTTCACGCCACCATCGAAAACGCTCTCGATGTTCCGCACACGTCGTTTCTGCACAGGGGCCTGTTTCGCGGCACGGGCAAGCGCAACGACATCACCGCGGTGGTCAAACGGTGGGCGGACCGCTGCGAAGCCGAGTATGTGGGCGAGCCGGCGCCGCGCGGCGTCGCCGCGCGCGTGTTGTCACCCAACGGCGGCACCGTCGTGCACTTCGATCGGTTCGCGCTGCCGTCCATCGCGGTGGTCGACTACGCCCTGGGCAACGACACCCACGTGTACGTCACATCGTGCTGCACTCCGGTGTCGGAGTTTCACACCCGGCTGTTCGCGACGGTGAGCTTTCGCCTCGGCCGCATCCCCGGTTGGCTGATCAAGCCGCTGCTCGAGCCTTTGGGGCGTTGGATCTTTTCGCAGGACGCGAAAATCCTGAAGCTGCAGACCGAGACCATCGAACGCTTCGGCGGCGAGCAGTACGTCTCCACCGAGATCGACGTGCTCGGTCCGCACATCTGGCGATTGATGAAAGCCGCCGAGCGCGGAGACGCCGCGCCCAGCGACGAAGCGCCGTACGAAAAGACGCTTCAGCTCAACGTCTAGGCTAGGCGCTAGCGTTTGCAGCGGCCGGCTTTGTACCAGCCCTTGGCTCCGCAGCGCCACTTGACGCCGCGCGCGCCGCAGCGGGTGGACCACACCGCGTAGTGCATGCCGCGATACGGGCAGAACACCGGTGCCTTCTGCCCGGGGCGCTTGGGGCAGCGGCCGAGGAGCTTCCATTTGTTGCCGCTGACACAGCGCAGGCGCTTGCCGCCGAGGCAGCGGGTGGAACCGGGGCTGTAGCGCTTGCCGCCGAACGGGCAAAACTGGCTGGCCTTGTGCACGACGGCTTTACACCTGCCGATGCGCCGCCAGCGGTTAGGCCCGGTGCAACGCATGTGGGCACCGGAGACACAGCGGGTTGCGCCGATGGAGTAGCGCCGGAGCGCAGTCTGGCAAAACCGTGGCCCGGTGTGGACGGGGCGGGCTTTACAGCGGGCGACGTACTTCCACTTGTTGCCACCCAGGCAGCGCAGCCGCCGGGTACCGGCGCAGCGGGTAGCGCTGACCGAATAGTGCCGCTTACCCCACTGGCAGAACCGCGGGCCCTTGTGTTTGACGGGCATGCGGCACTTGCCGATGCGCCGCCAATGGTTGTTGCCCTTGCAGCGCATTTTTGCGCCGTTGACACAACGTGTGGCGTTCACGAGATACGTGCGTTTGCCGACCCGGCAGCGATTCGCCCGTGCAGTTGCCGGGGCGATGAGCGCCAGCGCCAGAGCAGCGCACCCGGTGGTTAACAGCAGTTTCGTCATCTTGTCCTCCTGGAACGTTGGAGACTGTGGGGGCAGATTGTGACTGGCGCCAAACGAGCTGCGTGTTACCGTTTCGCTATGCCGAACCGATCCTTTGTCGTGGCGGTCGCCGCAGCGTTCGTGTTGACTCTCGGAGTGTCTCGCGCGGATGCGCAGAAACACAAGCGACCCGGCAGCGTCAAAGCGCTGGTCCATCACATTGTCCGCAGCCTCGAGTCGGGCGATGTAAACAAGTTCCTCCTGTTGGCGCCGACCTATGCCGAGGCCCGCCGCTATTGCCCGAGCATGAAGCAGGCGAACAAGACGGTGGCCAAGTTGCACCAGAAACTGGGCCGGGGATTCGACCGCTGTCGCAAGCAACTGGACTGGAAGCATGCCCGGGTCATCGGCTTCAAGGGCGGACAGAAAAAGAAGCATCCCGTGCGCGCGTGCATGGGTGTGTGGGAGCTCAAGGACATCGACGTAACGCTGCGGGTCGGTGGCAAGACCGTCGCGCTGCACATCGACGACCCATTCGTGCTCAACGGTACTAGCTTCGGCGTGACGGACAACCTCGGCTGTGGCGGCGCCACCGCCAAGCCCCCGGTACGCAAGACCGTGCCTTACAAACAGAGGGACTAGCTGGCGCCGGCGGCCGCTTCGTACGCATTGACGAACGCCGGGTCGGCATCGCGCAGCCGGTCCATGTCGATGCGGCCACTGCGCGTCATGTTGTCGTGGGCGAACAATACCGGCGGCTGGTCCATTTTGTCGCCGAAGTTCTCGAACCAGGTGCGGCTTTTTTGCGCCGCCGCCTGCAGCTTGTCCACGACCGGGCGGCGCTCGGTCTCGAACGCTGCGAGCGCTGCGCCCACGTCCGTTTCTGCATCGAGACAGCGCGCCAGCGTAATCGAGTCTTCCATGGCCAGCTTGGTGCCCGAGCCGATGGAAAAGTGCGCCGTGTGCAACGCATCGCCCAGCAGCACCACGTTGTCGAAGTGCCAGTTGGCGTTTTTGACCCGGATGAAATTGATCCAGCGCGACGCGTTGGACAGCACCGGTTGGCCGCCGAGCTCGCGCTCGAATACCCTGGCCATGTACGCGAGGGTCTGGGCTTCGCTGGCGTCGTTCAGCCCGGCTTTGCGCCAGGTCGCTTCGGTGCACTCGGCGATGAACGTGCTCGTCGTATCGTTGAAGCGGTAGGCGTGGGCGGCGAACGGCCCCGCCTCCGAGTCGGTGAACGCCATGGTCAGGCCATTGAACAGATGCGGCGTGCCCAGCCAGATGTACTTGTTGGACGCGACGTGGAGGTCGGGCTCGAACGCATCCTGCCACGTCGTGCGCACGATGCTGTTGATGCCGTCGGCGCCGACGAGCAGGTCACAGTCGCGCAGCGACTCGGGATTGCCCACATCGGTTTCGAAGCGCAAATCGACGTCGAGCTCGCGGCAGCGCTCGTGCAGGATCTTCAGGATCTCGATGCGCGCGATGGACGAAAACGGATTGCCGTGGATGCGTACCTCTTCGCCGCGCAGCATCACCACCACGTCGTTCCATGTCACCAGCTTTTGCTGCAGGCGCTCGTGGGCGATCTGGTCCGAGCCTTCGAGATAGCCCAGGGTCTTGTCCGAGAACACCACGCCCCAGCCCCACGTGAGGTCGGCCTTGCTGCGCTCGTAGATCGTGATCTGACGCGCGGGATCGCGTTTTTTCATCAAGATGGCCAGATACAGACCGGCCGGGCCGCCGCCGACGATGTGAAGTTTCACAGGGACTCCTCGTACGCAAATCGCATGCGCCGCTCGACCTGCTCGGGGAGCTTGGGCAGCGCAGAGCGCGGGATCAAATAGCTGGAGAGATCGAACAGTTCCGAGAATACGCGGTGTTTTTCCGCCGCCGCGCGCAGGTAGCGGTGGCCAGACGAGCCACCGGTGCCGACTTTGCGGCCGATCATGCGGTGCGCCATGATCGCGTGGCGCTGGCGCCAGGTCGTGAACAGCTCATCGGTGTCCTGGAGCCGGACCAGCAGCTTGTGGAGCAACTGCAGGGCAGGGTAGTCGCGGTACAGCATGATGAACAGGGCGGCGCGCGTGGCGCGAATGGACAGGCGCCGGCCCTTGCCCGCGCCTTCGCTGTCGCCGAACAAGCCCGCGAAGCTCTTCTCGGTGGACGCGAGTTGTTCGAGCTGGTCGGCCTTGGCGTCGTCGCTCAGCGTCGGGTGGCCGCTGATGATGGCGCGCTCGTAGGCGAGCATGTTTTTGACCGCGGCGCGGTACTCGTCCCAGAAGCTGTAGCCTTCGAGGTCGAGAAACGGCGTGCGCGCGAGCCACGCCTGCACGAGATCGAACAGCGACTCGGAGTGCTCCCCGGTCTCCAGCTGTTGTTGATGCTCGGGGCGCAATCGGGTGCGGTACGCGTCCTGGGAAAACGCGGTGCGGTCGTCGTGGCGCAGGCCCAGGGTTTGCTCGATGCGGCGGAACTGCACGCTCTGAAACCCGGACGCGGGCACCAGGTAGTCGCGGAAGTCCAAAAAGTCGAGCGGCGTCATGGTCTCGAGCACGTTGAGCTGGTTGATCAACACGTGCTGGATCGCGTTGACCCGCTCGAGCCGCGACACCACGAAGCCCATGTTGTAGTCGTCGATGCGCTGGTCACGGAACAGCGTGGCGACCGAGCCGAGCTCGTGCAGGATCAGCTTGAACCACAGCTCGTAGGCCTGGTGGATGACGATGAACAGCATCTCGTCGTGGGCGGGAGGTCCATCCTCACCGCTGCGCGGATGCTGGCAGTCGAGCAGCTGCTCGATGCGGAGATAGTCGGCGTAGTAGAGGGGCTGTTTCGGTCGGGCCAAGGCAACCGGGAGCAAACCACGTTTGGGGGCGCTGCCGTCAAGCGTTAGGGTCGCTTCGGCACTATGTTTCGCTGGTGGACGTCAGCGAACCGGCGTAAACGCCACCGGCACCATTTTGTAGCCGCGGATGAACGACGACGACCGCAGCTGCGGCGGACTGCCCTCTTGCAGGCACATGTCCGGCAGCTTGCACAGCAACAGCTCCAC
>Ga0114931_10005992_pt1 | contig 15018 bp, 10 predicted proteins | sample 2SBtaG_FD_89579 | JGI IMG/M metagenome (GOLD analysis project Ga0114931, IMG submission 89579) | Deep subsurface microbial communities from Kolumbo volcano to uncover new lineages of life (NeLLi) - 2SBTROV14_V59a metaG | ecosystem: Environmental > Aquatic > Marine > Volcanic | place: Kolumbo...
AACCTGAAACTCGCTTCGCTCGTAGGCTGAGGCACGGGCGTAGGCTCAGGCTGAGGAGGGTGGTCGCTGCGCGACGATAGTCGGCGATTCGTCATTGAGCTAAGAGCCAATAGCCAATAGCTAAGAGCTGTTTCTCCTTTGAATGATCCGGCGGCACGCCGGTGGCCGGGCTAGTCTGACTGCTGCGCCAGGAGTAGCCCGGCGCCGCTCAACGGGCGCTGGTTCGACTCGACGTTGGCATCCATGACCGAACCGTCAAATACAGCTGGCGACACCAGCACTGCTCCCGACCGCCGCCGCCGGCGTCACGAAGGTGTTCTCATCTTCGTGTTGGCGGCGGCGTTCTTGGTGCTCGCGGTTTTGCAGACGCGGTTGCCCGAATTTACGAATAGCTCGTCGCTGACCGGCAACGTCATCTTTTTCCTGCTGATCAACCTCAACATCGTTCTCCTCATTCTGTTTTTCTTTCTGGTCGCGCGTAATCTGGTCAAGCTCGTCGTCGAAAAACGGCAACGTATCCTGGGGGCGGGACTGCGTGCCCGCTTGGTGATTGCCTTCGTCACGCTGACGCTATTTCCGACCCTTCTCCTGTACGTCGTTGCCGAAGGATTTCTCTCGCAGGCGATCAACAACTGGTTCAGCGTGCGCGTGGAATCATCGATGGACGGTGCACTCGAGATCGCGCACCGCTACTACCAGCGTGCTGGCGACGACGCCCTCCATCACGCGCTTCGCATCGAGCGCGATTTGCGAAATTTGGGATTGCTACAGAGTCGGGATCGAGAACGCTTGCAGGGATTTGTCGAGGCGAAGCGCGAGGAGCTGAACATCCACGCGCTGCAGATTCTCGACGCAGAAGGCCCGTTGGCGATGTCGCATATCGACCGACTCGACGAGCGCGCTCTGCGGGTATCGAGTACCGACCTCGCCGCGGCGTTCAAGGACGGTATTCACTTCGTGACCACCAAAAAGGTAGCGATGGGTGACCTCGTGCGCGCCGGTGTTCCGGTGCGGGCTCTCGACGGTTCGGTGGTTGCGGTTTTGATCGTGGATTATCTCGTGCCCAAGTCGTTGAACCTGGCCGCGCGCACGACTGCGCGCAATCACGAAGAATACCGTCGGCTCGAGGTGCTCAAGCAGCCGATCGTCAACAGCTATACGCTCACGCTGCTGTTGATCACGCTGGTGGTTTTGTTGGCAGCGATTTGGTTCGGCTTTACGTTTGCCAAGGGTTTCACGGTGCCGATCCAGCGTCTCGGTGAAGGGATGCGAGAGGTCGCTCAGGGGAATCTGGGGTATCGTACCGAAGCCGGCGGGGACGAGGAGTTCGCGCCGCTGTTCACGTCGTTCAATCAGATGGCCAGCGAGCTGCAGGTGACTCACTCGGAGCTCGACGAGCGTCGCGGATACATCGAGAACGTCTTGAGCAACATCACCGCTGGAGTCGTGTCGGTGGATGAGAGCGGTGTCGTTGCCGCGCTCAACCCGGCGGCAGCCAATATGTTGAGTGTCGAGAGCGATACCTTGCGCGGTTTGCAGTGGGGGATCGCTCTCAGTCGAGAGGATCTCCGTCCGCTGCGCGAACTTCTCGAAGAGATCCTGATTGGCGGCCAAGACCGCGTGGAAAGGCAGGTCAAGCTCATGGCTGGCCCGCGGACTCTCACGGCATGGGTGACGGCGATGAGGCTCGAGGACGAGGGCGGCGTGGCGGCGGGCGCGATCCTGTTCCTCGAGGACGTATCGTACCTACTGCGGGTCGAACGAATGGAGGCGTGGCGCGAGGTCGCCCGGCGGATTGCTCACGAGATCAAGAATCCGCTGACGCCGATTCAACTCTCCGCGCAGCGTTTGCGCAAGCGTTACAGAGAGGAACTCGGCCCGGAGGAGGGGGCGCTGCTCGAGGAGTGCACGAATACGATCGTTGGCCAGGTCGAGCAGCTCAAGCGACTGGTCAACGAGTTCTCGACCTTCGCGCGGTTGCCCGCGATCGAGGCGGCGCCAAACGATCTGTCCGGTGTCGTCGGCGACGCGCTCGTTCTGTTCCGCGAGGGCCACGGCAGCGTGCAATTCGTCTGCGAGGTGGAGGATGGTCTACCAGCGGTGGAGATCGACCCGGAGGCGATCAAGCGGGTCGTCATCAACTTACTCGACAATGCGGTGGCTGCGTGCCAGGCTGTACCCACGCCGCGAGTCGAGGTCCGTGTGTCGCACGATGCAGCGATGGGTGTTGTGAGACTGGAGGTTGCGGACAACGGCTCGGGTGTGGACCGTGATGTACGTGGCCGAATTTTCGAGCCGTATTTCTCGACCAAGAGTGACGGTACGGGGCTTGGGCTAGCCATCGTTGCGGCGATCGTCGCAGAGCACCGCGCCTACATTCGAGTTCGAGACAACGACCCCGTCGGGACGCGATTCGTGATCGATTTTCCAGTGCGCCCAGCAGAAGATGCGCGCGCGGCGATGCGTGTGTAGTGAGCGAGGAGCGAGTGATGTCCACGGTACTGGTCGTCGACGACGAAAGCGAAATTCGCAGCTCGTTGCGCGGCGTGTTGAACGATGAAGGTCTGCGCGTGCTCGAAGCCCAGGGTGGCGGCGAAGCGCTCGACATCGTACGACGCGAGCACCCGGAGCTGGTGCTGCTCGATGTGTGGATGCCCGACATCGACGGCATCGAGTTGCTCCGTCGGTTGCAGGGTGAGTCGCACCGCCCGCAGGTGGTCATGATCTCGGGCCACGGCAACGTCGAAACGGCGGTCCAGGCGACCAAGCTCGGCGCGTTCGATTTCATCGAAAAGCCATTTTCGATCGATACGTTGCTGCAGGTCGTCAACCGCGCATTGCAACAGCAAATCGACCCGTGGCCGGACGGTAGTGGCGATTCGGGCGTGGGCGAGTCCGCGGTAGCCGAACCCGGTAAGCGGCTGTGCCAGGAGCGAACCCTTGGCCGTTCGGTGATTGGCAGCGGGCACGGGCTTCATACCGGAGTGCGCTCGGGGCTGATCTTGCACCCGCTACCACCCGGTAGCGGCATCGTATTCACGAACCTTTCGAGCGGCGCGTCGATCCCGGCGCATCTCGATTATGTCGAGAGCACTGGTTACGCGACGACACTGCACCGTGGCGACATGAGTGTCGGGACGGTCGAACATCTACTGGCCACGTTCCACGCATACCGGATTACCAACGCGATGGTGAAGGTTCAGTCGGAAGTACCCGTAATGGACGGATCGGCGACAGAGTTTTGCGCATTGATCGAGAGCGCGGGAGTCGACGACCAGGGCGGCGGTGTCGAGGAGATGACTGTCGACCGGCGTATTTCGATTGGCAGTGAGAATCTGGACGAAGAAGGGATTTCGATCGAACCCTCGGACTCGCTGAGCGTGTCGTACACGCTCCGATATCCGGAGCCGGTCGGTACGCAGCGTTATACGTTCGAGTATGGAGGTCCCGAGACGTTTCGCGACGAGGTGGCGCCGGCGCGGACCTTCGGCTTCGTCAAGGATATGAAGGCGATGGTGGCGATGGGACTCGCCAGCGGGGGCCGGCTCGACAACTGTATTTTGATCGACGACGAGAAGATCGTAAACACAGAGCTCCGCTTTCCCGAGGAGTTGGCAAGGCACAAGATCCTCGATGTGCTCGGAGATCTCTACCTCCTCGGCCGACCGGTGCGCGGCAAGATCGACGCACGCATGTCCGGGCACAGCGACAACATTGCGCTGCTGCGGGAGATCGCGAAAACAGCGGATTGAACGTGTAGTCGCTGGCGCCGACGCCAGCGCCTGCATCGACTTCGCTCGCCGTGGCCCGAGTGTTTGCGGGAGAAGCTGTGGTCAGCCGCGCTCGGCGATGATCTGTGTCTCGATGCGCAGCTCGCGGCTGAGTTCGCGGGCGATGCGGCGGGCGATGACTCGGTCGGCGAGATCCCTGACCACGACCCGGTAGCGTGTTACGCCTCGTTCGCGGCGTGGTTCGATCACGGCGTCGTAGCCGCGTTGGGAAACCTGTCGGAAGAGCTGCTCCGCAATCGTTTTGCTGCGTAGAGAAGCCACCTGGACGTGAAAACGGAAGCGCGGCTCTTCGGTCGAGTCACTGCGATCGCCCTGAGCAACCGGGTTGCCAGTCGCCCGTTTGGCGGCGACCGCCTGCGGTAGGGGAGTCGGCGCCAACGCCTGTCTCCATCCGGTCTCTTCCGACCAGTCGGGCGATGGCGATGGCGGTTTGAGACCGTAATCGATCAGCATTTCGAGGTCGCCCCAAAGATCCTTCGACCCGAGCACCACCACCAGGACTTCTCGGCCAGCAAGCGCCGCGGCGCCAGCGAAGCACCGCTTCGCCGCGCGGGTGTACCCGGTCTTGCCGATGAGTTGGTAGCTGCGTTTTCCGAGTAGCTTGTTGGTTGTTTTCAAGCCGATCTGCCGGCGCGATCCACGGCGTGGCCGGATCTTCTTGGTGCGCGTCGATAGGATCGCGCGCATTTCGGGTAACAGCAGTACACGGTTGACGACCAGCGCCAGATCGGCGGCGCAACTGTAGTGTCCGCGCGCCGGCAGACCGTTGGGATTGACGAAGTTGGAGTTCTTACCGCCGAGCGCTTTGACGGTCTTGTTCATCTCCCTCGCGAAGCTGGTGACCGAGCCGCCGATCCCCTCCGCGACCGCGACGCTGGCGTCATTGGCCGAGCGCAGCATCATCGCATAGACGAGGTCGCGCACATTCATGGTCCAACCGGGTTGGAGCCAAATCTTGGTCGGCTGCATGCGGCTTGCCCGCTTGCTCACCCGGACGTCTTCGTCCATGTGACCGCCTTGGATGGCCACCATGGCGGTTACCAGCTTGGTGGTGCTGGCAGGCGGTAGCGGCATGTTCGCGTTGCGAGCGAACACCACCTGGCCGGTCTGGTTATCGACGATGATCGCCGCCTTGGCGGTAACCCTGCCGAGGTCCCCGATCGTCGTGGCACCGGCGTTCGGCACCGCCGCGCCAGCGAGAACGACCGCTGCGACTACACTGTAGAACCGAACCTGGCGACAACATCGAGCCATCCACTCCCCCACGGGGTGGCATTCCAGCATATCCTGCAACATTTTCAACTTCGATGAGTTTCCCGTCGTGGTTGGTGGTGACGGGCGTCGTCGGCGCCGCCGCCGGTTGCCCATGCCACGAGCCGGGTGGGCTGCCGTGTTGGGTGGCAAGAAGACCGGAGTTTCTCGACTCGGTTCGATTCTTGGCGTATGGTCGCCGGCCCGATGGCTGACCACCCCGAAGGCAAGATTCCGCCGCACAGTATCGAGGCCGAGGAAGGTGTCCTGGGCGGGATTCTGGTTGACAACGTCTCGATCGATCGGGCGGTTGAGATCCTCATGCCGGACGACTTCTATCGCGAGTCGCACCGCAAGATCATGAGGGCCTACCTCGAGCTCAACGGGCGCGCGGAGGCGATCGACCTGATCACCGTCAGTGATTACCTCAAAGGGAGGAACGAGCTGGAGGAGGTGGGCGGCGCGACGTACCTCGCCGAGCTGTCCGAGCGGGTGCCGACTGCTGCGAACGTTGCGCAGTATGCGCGCATCGTGAAGGACAAGGCCGTGCTGCGCGCCTTGATCCGGACCATGAACGACATCTCGGTCCGATCATTCCAGGCGCCCGGCGATGTCGAGGCGTTTCTCGACGAAGCCGAGCAGAGGGTTTTCGAGATCGCGGAGCGCAAGACGCGGCCCTCGTTTTTCAGGGTTCGCGACATCGTCGTTGAGTCGATGAAGGCGGTCGAGCAGCTCTACGAGAAGCGAGAGTTGATCACCGGTGTGCCGTCCGGATTCATCGACCTGGACAAGAAAACGGCGGGATTGCAGCCGGGCGACCTGATCATCGTCGCGGGTCGTCCGAGCATGGGGAAGACCGCACTGGCCCTGAACATCGCACAGTATGCAGCTCAGGAGTCGGGTCACGGCGTCGCCCTGTTCTCGCTCGAGATGGGTAAGGAGCAGCTGGTTTTTCGCATGCTGTGCTCGGAGGCTCGCGTCGACCAGTCGAAAGTGCGCGCTGGATTTGCCGCCGCGCGGGACTATCCCAAGCTGGCGATCGCCGCGGACCGCCTTTCGGATGCGCGGATCTTCATCGACGATACACCGAGTTTGGGCATTCTCGAGCTTCGCGCCAAGGCTCGGCGGTTGTCCCGCGAACGCGATATCAACCTCGGCGTGGTGATCGTCGACTATCTGCAATTGATGCGCGGGCCGTCGACGGATAATCGCGAGCAAGAGATCTCGGCGATTTCGCGGTCGTTGAAGGCTCTGGCGAAGGAGCTCCAAGTGCCGGTGATCGCCCTCTCGCAGCTCAACCGGCAGGTGGAACAACGAGCGGACAAGCGCCCGGTGATGGCCGATCTGCGAGAGTCCGGCGCGATCGAGCAGGATGCGGACGTCATCATGTTTCTCTACCGGGACTGGGTCTACAATCCGAAGACGGCCGACGAGCGGGAAGCCGAGTTGATCATCGGCAAACAGCGCAACGGTCCGACGGGGATGGTGTCTCTGTCGTTTTTCGCCGAGTATACGCGGTTCGAAAATCGCGTGGACGACGAAGTGGAATTCGTCGGCGAAGGCGACTCGGGGATGGAAGGCGACGAGATCGATCGCCTGTGAGCCCGCCGTGGCGCTGCGCGATGCTCAGTTGGCGCAATCCGTCCGCGCCGACTACGCGTCTGCTTTGGATCCGCCCAGGCAGGCGGGAGAAGCTGTGGTGGTGCCACCCGACGTGGCCCACTCTTCCGGCGTGCGCGCCTCGATGCTCAGCGCGTGGATTCCGGCGGCGACCTCGAGTGCCAGCACCTGGTTGACGGCGCGATGGCGTGCGACGAGATTCAATCCGGCGAAACCGTTACTGACGACGACGACCTTGAAGTGGCTTTCCGATCCCGCCGGTACGGAATGCATGTAGCTCTCGTTCGTGACGTCGAGGTAGTGCGGGGAGAAGGCTTCGGTCAACTTGGCGCCCATTGCAGTCTGGATGGGCCCCCCGTTGTTGGCTGCTTTGGTGTCGCCCACGTTCGCCATTGTCGGCCAGAATAGCGCCGAACCGACTTAACTCCAATAGCCCCAGCGGTTGGTCCAAAACCGGGCATGGCATCTCGCCGCCGGCGCGACGCGACGGTATCGCGAGTTGCGCCCCAGGCTACTGGCGCGGACGCGCTGTGCATGGGCGGCCCATCGCCGCCGCAGCAGCAGCGGCACATTCCACATTCCCCCCCCCTCGCTCAGCTTCAGTGCATCTTGCGCCAGTGCATCTTGCGCCAGTGCATCTTGCGCCAACGGGGCCACAACACGTATCGACGCCAATGTTCGAGCCGGGTTCGGTCGTCCGCACCGACCGCGGTATTCGCGTGCAGGTCGAAGCTCTTGCAGTGGGCCTGCCGCGGCCCCCGCCGATCGTTCGCGACCGTTCTTGACAGACTCGTACGAATTCCATACTGAACGTTCAGTATGGCAGATGGGATACGGGCCGCACGGGGCGAGAACGGGCGGCGGGATCTTACCGAGATAGCGATTGATTGCTTTGCCCGCTACGGCTATCGGGCGACGTCAATTGCGCGGATCGCCGCCGCCGCCGGGCTGACCAAGGGCGCGATCTACTACCATTTCAAGGACAAGGAAGAACTCTTGTTCGAAGCGGTAGCCGACCGGCTGTCGCAATTCGAGCGCAGTGTCACCGCCGAGATCCTGCCGCTGGCTGACGCGGTCACTGCGCTGCGGCAGACGACGAGGGTGTGTTTCGATCACGCGACCAAGAGCAACCATCGGCGCTTCATGGTCACTTTGATGGTGGAAGCGATCGATACGAACGCGCGTTTGACCGAGCAGTTTCGGGCGATGATGCACCGGTTCCGCGGTTTCGTGCGCGAAATCATCGAGTTTAGACAGTGCCAAGGGGTGTTTCGCCGCGACGTCGATGGAACCACGGCGGCAAGCGTTTTCGCCGGGGCGATCATGGGTGCCGAGATCCAGTACTACCAGGACCCCGAGGGCTTCGATCTCGAAGGGACCCTCGCGACATTTCTCGAACAGTATGTGGGATCGCTGAGGCCGGCCGCGGCTAGCGGCTGATCGGAGAGCAGCGACATTGGGCGGCGGCGGGACGCTACCGGCGTGTGCGGCGGTGCGGTGGCGGCGAGCTGTGCCCGTGAGTTCGGCGATCAACCAATTGGCAATACGGAGGACGTTTCGATGATTAGCTTTCAGCCAACAGAGGACCAGCAGCTGATGCGCGATACGGTTTCGGCGTTCGCTTGCGAGCAGATCCGACCGATCGCTCGGCAAGCCGATGAGTCGGGCGAGATTCCAGCGAGCATCGTCGATCAGGCATGGGAGTTGGGCTTGATCCAGAGTGCCATCCCAGAGGAATACGGCGGCTACGGTGGCGACCGCTCGGCCGTCTCCAGTTCTCTGGTGTGCGAGGAACTCGGTTACGGCGACCTCTCGATCGCGCTGCACGTTCTAGTGCCGCGTCTGGTTACCTATCCGGTGCTCGAACTCGGTAGCGACGACCAAAAGAAGCAAGTATTGCCTGCGTACAGTGGTGAAAAGTTCGTGGCGGGCAGCGCCGCGGTCATGGAGCCGGCGATGGGTTTCGATGTGAACGATCTCGCGGCCACAGCGATTCGTCGGAACGGCGACTACGTCCTCAGCGGCTCCAAGTGTTACGTTCCACTCGGACCCGCCGCGCGCCATACTGTTGTCTACGCGCGCGAGGACGGCGCCACGGCTGCCTTCGTGGTCCCCTCCGACGCTCCCGGCCTGGAAGTGGTCGGACGGGAACGGATCATGGGGATCAAGGGGTTGGCGACCTATGAAGTCCAGCTCAACGATTGCCGGGTGCCGGCTTCGGCCCGCCTACGGGGCGACCTGGCGCCGATATTCAACCGCTCGCGCGTCGCTCTTTCGTCGCTCGCCGTCGGCGTGGCGCGCGCCGCCTTCGAGTATGCGCGCGACTACGCCAAGGAACGTCACGCATTCGGTGTAGCCATTGCGCAGAAGCAGGCCATCGCCTTCATGCTCGCCGAGATGGCGATCGAGATCGATGCGACCCGGCTGTTGACCTGGGAAGCGGCGTGGAAACTCGATCGCGGCGAAGACGCGACCCGGGAAGCCTGCCTGGCCAAGAACTACGCCGCCAAGATGGTTCTCGAGGTCACCGACAACGCGGTGCAGGTGCTCGGCGGCCACGGCTACATCCGCGACCACATGGTCGAGCTGTGGCTGCGCAACGGGCGTGGCTTTGCGACCTTCGAAGGGCTGGCGATCGCCTGAACGGGCGCGATCGACGAGATACGGGAGAATTCGAGATGATCGATTTTGAGCTTTCGAAAGACATGGCGGGAATGCGCGACATGATTCACCAGGTGGCCGAGCAGACGATGCGGCCGATATCGCACCAGTTCGATGAAGAAGAGCATACCGATCCCACCGACTGGCAACAGATGATGTGGGACGTGTCGAAGGGTAGCTCGGTGTTCGGTGGCGGTCCCAGCGACAAGAAAGAGCTCGCTGCCAAAACCAGCAAGCCGGCCGAGCGAAACGTGGGCGCTACCGTGACCATCGAAGAGCTGTCCTGGGGCGACGCCGGGCTCTATCTGAGCATTCCCAACGCCGGTTTGGGCGGTGCCGCGGTTTCCGCTGCTGGGACTGCCGAGCAGAAACAGCGTTTTCTAGCGCGGTTCAGCGAGGGCGAACCCAAGTGGGCGGCGATGGCGATTACCGAGCCCGGTTTCGGTTCGGACTCCGCCGCAGTGGCGACCACGGCGGTGCGCGATGGCGACCAGTGGGTGCTCAACGGTACCAAAATCTACTGTACCTCGGGACAGCGGGCTCTGGATAAATCGGACGGCTTCGTCGTCGTGTGGGCGACCGTGGATAAATCGGCGGGAAGGGCGGGGATCAAAGCGTTCGTCGTCGAACATGGGACACCTGGCGTGAGCGTGACCAAGGTGGAGGACAAGTTGGGGATTCGCTGCTCTGACACGGCGGTGATCGTGTTGGAAGACGCGCGGATTCCGTTCGACAACCTTCTCGGCGATCCGGAGGTCCACACCGGCTCGAAAAAGGGTTTCAAGGGCGTGATGGCCACGTTCGACGCGACCCGGCCGGCGGTGGCCGCCAGCGCGATCGGGATCGGTCGGGCGGCGGTCGACTTCGTGCGCGACGAGCTGGCCAAGGCTGGGGTGGACATCCGATACGATCGCCCCGTGATGAAGCAGACCGCGATTGAGCGTGACTTCATGGAGATGGAGTCGAGTCTTCAGGCGGCGCGTCTGCTGACCTGGCGGGCGGCGTGGATGATGGACCGCGGCATGCGGAACAACCTCGAGGCATCGATGTGCAAATCGAAGGCAGGCCTGGCGGTTACCCAGGTTACCCAGAAGGCGGTCGAGATCCTCGGTCCGCTCGGCTATTCGCGCAAGTTGCTGGTCGAGAAGTGGATGCGCGATGCCAAGATCAACGACATCTTCGAGGGAACGCAGCAGATCAATCTGCTGATCGTAGCGAGGCGAATCCTCGACTATTCGAGCAAGCAGCTGAACTAGTCAGCCCGTTGAAAAACAGGACACGGGCGATGGCGCGGCCGGCTGACGGCGTGCACGGTTCCCAGTGGCGTGGTATGAGCGATTGGATGATCGCAAGAGTTCGCCGCCGCGCCGGAGGAGTCGGCCGTGTTCCTCGTGCTGGATATGGCCTGGCGGGCCCTTGCGCGGCCTTGCTTCTGTTCATGTTGGTCGTGTTGTTGGCGGGTTGTACTTCCGATTCGCGCAGCCGGGTGATCGTGCTCGGTCTCGACGGTATGGACCCCGGCGTAATCGACCTGTTGATATCGGAAGGCAAGATGCCCAACTTCGCGAAACTGCGGCGGGAGGGTGCATACGGCCGGTTGATTTCCAGCGAACCGTTGCTGTCGCCGATCATCTGGACGACGATTGCTACGGGTCGACCACCGGCGGATCACCGTATCGGCCACTTCGTCGCGATCAACGAAAAGACCGGCGAGCGTATTCCGGTGACGAGCCAGATGCGTGGTGTCAAAGCCCTGTGGAACATCTTCAGCGATGCCGGAAGAACCGTCAGCGTCGTCGGCTGGTGGGCGACCTGGCCTGCGGAGACGGTTCGCGGGGCGATCGTCAGCGATCACGCGTGCTACCACTTTTTGTTCGACGATGGCGCGCACGGCAGCCGGGATCCGACTGGGGTTACGTACCCGCCCGCTCTGGAGTCGCGGATTGAGCCGATGATTCGTCGCCCGGCAAGCGTGACGCAGGACGAGGTATCGAGCTTCGTGCATGTCGATGCCGAGGAATTTGATCGCGAATTCAGCTTCGATGACGACCTGTCGCACTTCAAATGGGCGTACGCGACCGCCGAGTCTTATCGGAGCATTGGCAAGAACCTGTGGCAGACTGAGAAACCGGATTTGCTGATGGTCTACTTGGAGGCAACCGATTCGACGGCGCATCTCTTCGGTCATCTGTTTCGCGCCCAAGGCCTTGCCGGTGAGCTCGCCGACCAGCAGCGTCGCTTCGGCGACGCGGTGGAGGAGATGTACCGCTATGCCGATCGTGTTGTCGGTGACTATATCGATCTCGTCGACGACGACACGACTTTGATCGTGGTGTCGGACCATGGCTTCCAACTCGGTGTGCTCCCGGACGATCCGAGTAAGACCCGCGACATGCGGCGCGTCAGCGAGAAGTTCCACAAGATTGAGGGGATCCTCTACGCATTTGGCAAGAACGTGAAGGCGCGGCGGCGTTTCGATCAACCGGTGCTGCTGGACCTCGCACCGACGGTGTTGACCCTGGCGGGACTATCGCCGGCGCGCGACATGCCCGGGCGTGTGCTGTACGAGGGCTTTGATGTACGACGCCTCGAGCGTACGGTTGCTTCGTACGAAGGGACCGGTCGCGGTGCGCAGGCGTCGGCGGTTGATGATCCGGCTGTTGATCCGGCGATTCTCGAGAGGCTGCGCGCACTCGGCTATCTCGACACCGAGTCGCCTACCGGCGACAGGAACCTGGCAGCATTGCTGTTCCAGGGGAAGCGTTACGCCGAGTCGGTGGCCGCTTATGAGAAATTGGTGGCAGCGGATCCGGAGGACGGAGGATTGCGGGCCAGTCTGGCCGGTGCTCTAGGAGCGCTGGGGCGGTACGACGAAGCTCTGCGCCAACTCGACGAGGCGATCCGGCTGGCGCCGCTCAACCCCGGCAGCCATCACAACCGTGCGGTAATCTACGAGAAGCAGGGCAAGCTCGACGCGGCCATCGCCGAGTACCGCGAGGCGCTGCGCTACGCGCCGGGTTACCAAGCATCGACGCGCGCGTTGGCCCGTCTCGGTGCGTCGGCGATCTCCCCGCGAGAGCGCAGCGAAGCCGACGTTCGAGCAGCGCAGCTCGCCGATCGCGCCAGCCGGGCAGCGCGGCGTGGCGACTACGCGGGTGCGATGAAGCTCCTCGACGAAGCGGAGCGGGAGGCTCCCGACCTTGCCCTCGTTTACCAGTATCGGGCCAACGTCGCGTTCTTGATGGGTGACAGAGACGCGGCGCGCGCTGCTCTTCGCAAGGCTATTGAGATTGAGCCCGACAACGAGCTCTTCAAGTCGAACCTCGAGAAGCTGGGCTGAACCCGCTGCGAGTGTCCGGGTAGCGAAGCAATGACGGCCCGCGCCAGGTCCAAGAAATCGGTCCAGCGGGTGCCGGTGCCGCCGCCTTCGGAGCAGCGCTTGACGTGGAGCCGTCGCCGTGTCGTCGCCGTGCTGTTTCTCGGGCTGACGGTTCTTTACTTTTGTAACTTCAGGTTGCGCGGATCCGGCGATAGCCTGCCGACCAGGGCGTTGCCGTTCAGCATCCTGCGCGAGGGCAACCTCGACGTCAACGAGTTTACCTGGGCGTCGACGCCGGAACGGGAATGGCCGTACTACATCCACGGCAAGGGACTTCGGATCAACCGGAAATTTTACTCCGTGTCGCCGATCGCGACGTCGGTGGTCATCACCCCGCTCTACATCCTTCCCAGTATCTGGTTGGCTTGGAACGACATTCCCTACGTCGACTCGCGCGCTCGAGTCGTCATGGTGTTGATGGAGAAGCTGTCGGCGGCGCTCCTCACCGCGCTCTCCGCGGCGCTTCTCTTTCTGTTGCTCTGCCGGCTGACCACCGAGCGATGGGCGCTCGCCCTGACTCTCGTGTACGCGCTCGGGACTTCGACATGGTCGGTCTCCAGTCAGGCGCTGTGGGCGCACGGGTTATCGGAGCTCTGCCTGGTGGCTCTGTGCAGCATTCTCGCGCGTGGGTTGCTGTCGTTCGGCTCCCTCGCAGGGGCCGGCGCGATCTGTGCGCTGATGATTGCGAATCGGCCGCAGATGGCGATGTTCGCGGCTGCGACCTTCGCCTACGTGATCTCGCGCGATCGGCGACTGCTGATCCCGTTCACTGTTGTGGGGACGCTTTTTGGCGGCGTACTGATTGCGTACAACGTGTTTGCGTTCGGCACTGTCTTCGGTGGCTACGGCGGTTTTCAGCATTTCTCGACCCCATTTCTGGCTGGCTTTAGTGGCCTGACGGTGAGCCCGAATCGGGGCCTGTTCGTGTTCACTCCGATTCTGGTTTTTTCCGTATGGGGGATCGTCGAGGTGTGGCGTCGAGATGGTCCGGAGTGGGTCCGGTTCTTCACCGTTGCGCTGGGGGTTCACGTGCTCATGTATTCCAAGTTCGACGATTGGTACGCCGGGTACACGTACGGTCCGCGGTACTTTACGGACGTCCTTCCATTGCTGATCGTGCTTCTCGTCTACGGCTTGATCCCCCTGTGTCGGATGGCGGCGGTTCGTGTTCTCGCGGCGGCCCTGGTCCTCTACGGGTTGGGCGTGCAGGCGATCGGGGTCTACGCTGCCGACGACGGATGGAATCGCGACCCGATTTCGATCGACGTTCGCCCCGAGCGAGTTTGGGACTGGAACGACACCCAGATCGGCCGTTCGTTCGCCAATGGTTTCAACGGTTTCGAGTTGTTGCCCGTCATGCTCGATGTATTCACGGACGCGGTGCCGGCGCAGCTGGTGGAGTTGCGGCCGCAAGATCTGGCGAGTCGGGTCGAGGTGGTTGGCGTACCGTCGCGGATGAAACAGGGGGAAGAGCGGACGATGCGGGCCAGGATCACTAATCTGGGCGCTGCGGCGTGGCCGATGTTTTCTGGCAAGGGCCTGCTCGACATCCGCCACCTGGTGTTCGTGGTACAGACCTGGCGCGTCGGCGGGCGGCAGCTGAACGGTATCGGCGAGGTCGTCTTGCTGCCGGAGAACGTGGAGCCCGGCGAGACCATCGATGTCGAGATGCCGCTCGTCGCGCCGCGGATGCCGGGAACCTACGACGTCGAAGTGCGGGTCACGCAGGCGATTGACGGTAGGCGGGGGATACCGAGCCCGGATTCTCTGGTGAGTCGGATCCGCGTCGAGTGACGAGGCCGCTAACCTGAAACTTGGATCTTCTCACCCTCAGTTTCATCCTCGCGAATGGTCCGGCGCAGCCGGTGTCCCGGCTGACCTGAAACTTGGATCTTCTCACCCTCAGTTTCATCCGCGCGAATGGTCCGGCGCAGCCGGTGTCCTGGCTACTCTGAAACTTGGAGCTTCTCACCCCTCAGTTTCATCCTCGCGAACGTTCCGACACGCGGGTGTCCTGGCTAACCCGAAACTTGGATCTTCTCACCCTCAGTTTCATCCGCGCGAATGGTCCGGCGCAGCCGGTGTCCTGGCTACCCTGAAACTCGCTTCGCTCGTAGGCTGAGGCACGGGCGTAGGCTCAGGCTGAGGGGGGTGGCTGTGCGTCCGTCGACGATGATCCGACGTCAACGAGTGGCGTCGCGAATCAAACGATCGATCGAATGTTTCAGGCAGGAGTGAATCTCGTCGCGACAAGCGGTGAACACGGATTCCGCCTGGCCTTGCGGATCTTCGATATCGCCGGCCGAACCCGCGTAC
>Ga0114931_10005993_pt1 | contig 15014 bp, 13 predicted proteins | sample 2SBtaG_FD_89579 | JGI IMG/M metagenome (GOLD analysis project Ga0114931, IMG submission 89579) | Deep subsurface microbial communities from Kolumbo volcano to uncover new lineages of life (NeLLi) - 2SBTROV14_V59a metaG | ecosystem: Environmental > Aquatic > Marine > Volcanic | place: Kolumbo...
AGACGCTGCCCTGGCGCGCATTACACCGTCACTCGATCTGCAGGTCGCGAGTAGCAGCGATTTCGTTGTGGAAGCGGCAACCGAAAACGTAGACATCAAGAAACAATTATTCGGTCAACTCGATGAAATCTGCCCCTCGAAAAGTGTTCTGGCTTCAAACACGTCCTCCATTTCGATTACCGAAATAGGCGCTGCAACACGGCGCCCGGAAAAAGTGGTGGGCATGCATTTTTTCAATCCTGTCCCCATCATGACGTTGGTAGAAGTCATTCGTGGCCTGGCCACCTCTGATGCGGTGTTCGAACTTGTCTTCGACCTCAGTCGCCGGTTGGGGAAAACGCCGGTCGCCGTCAACGATTTCCCTGGCTTCGTCTCGAACCGCGTGTTGATGCCCATGATCAATGAAGCGGTTTACTGCCTGATGGAAGGTGTGGCAGACGCAGAAGCGATCGACACGGTCATGAAGCTTGGCATGGCGCATCCTTTGGGGCCACTGGCGCTTGCGGATTTCATCGGATTGGATGTTTGCTTACTCATCATGAAAGTATTGCACGAAAACCTTGGCGACGACAAATATCGGCCCTGTCCTCTGCTGAAGAAAATGGTGGCGGCCGGGTATTTTGGACGCAAGTCCGGCAAGGGTTTCTATGACTATTCTTAACGGATTGGCTGGCAGCACAGGACCTGCTTAAACCAAAAGGAATCTTCAATGGATTTTATGTTGACCGATGAGCAAAAGCTTATTCAACAAACGGTAAGGGAGTTTGCTCAAAATGAAGTAGCAAAAGATGCCGCAGAACGCGATCGCACCGAAACCTTCCCCAAACATCATGTAAAAAAAATGGCCGAACTTGGCCTGATGGGCATGATGACCCCGACGGAATATGGTGGTGGCGGACTCGATACGATTAGTTACACGCTGGTCATCGAAGAGCTTTCCAAAGTTGACGCTTCAGTTGGGGTTATCTGCTCAGTCAATAATTCTCTGGTGTGCTATGTGATCGAGGCCTTCGGCAACGAGGAGCAGAAGCAAAAATATCTGGTACCACTAGCGAAAGGGGAGAAGTTGGGTGCTTTTTGCCTGTCAGAGCCGGGTTCAGGATCTGACGCCGCAAACATGAAAACCACGGCCGTTCTGCGGGATGGTTACTATTACATCAATGGCACCAAGAACTGGATTACAAATGGCAAGAATGCCAACTATTATATCGTGACCGCCCACACGGATCCCACGGGTGGACATCGCGGGATTAGTGCTTTTGTCGTCGAAAAAGAATTTCCGGGATTCTCTGTGGGAAAAAAAGAAAGAAAATTGGGCATACGCAGTTCCGATACGGTGACCATCAATTTTGAGGATTGTAAAGTCCCTGCTCAGAATAGGTTGAGCGAGGAGGGAGATGGTTTCAGAATTGCCATGAAGACCCTGGATGGCGGGCGAATCGGGATTGCGGCACAAGCACTGGGCATCGCACAGGGCTCTCTTGAAGCGGCCATCAATTATTCGAAAGAGCGGGTACAATTTGGCAAACCTATTTCCCAGTTTCAGGCTATTCAGTTCAAATTGGCGGACATGGAAACGAAGACAACCGCTTCCCGCCTCTTAATACACCGGGCGGCCTGGAAGAAAGACCACGATCTGAGTTTTTCTATGGATGCCGCTATGGCGAAGGTGCATGCATCCGAGGCGGCCGTTTTTTGCAGCACGGAGGCGGTACAAATTTATGGCGGATATGGCTACATCAAAGACTATCCGGTTGAGCGCTTTATGCGGGATTCCAAGATTACAGAAATTTACGAGGGGACGTCCGAGATTCAAAGAATCGTCATCGGGCGCGGATTGTTGAAATAGGGCCGCGCAACCCGGTAAACTCGCTATCGATGGAACTTTTGCAAGTGCCGGTCATTATTAGTCGTGGGTTTTGTGTCGATGTCACCTTTGGCGACATTACTTCAGACTAAATGAACCATCAGCACAGCTTGGAGTGGTCCGCAGAAAAATCATCTGCGCGTCCGCTGAACGGCCTTTGGACGCTATGAACTTACTCATTGAGCAACTCCAATATTGGGAGGCATGGTCATTATATCTGGATTCTTAGAAAACGGCAAACTGTGGTTTAATGGAAAAATGATACCATGGCAGGATGCCAAGATACACGTGATGAGCCACGTCTTGCATTATGGTTCCTCTGTTTTTGAAGGCATGCGGTGTTATTCTACTCGGAAGGGTCCGGCGATGTTTCGCCTGGATGATCACATGCGTCGCCTGTTTGACTCGGCCAAAATATACCGTATGTCAATTCCGTTTTCCCGAGAGGAAGTGCGACAGGCGTGCCTGGATGTGGTTCGTGTCAACGGGTTGAAGGAAGCCTACTTGCGACCCCTGGTTTTTCGGGGATATGGTTCCTTGGGCGTTCATCCCGGCACGAATCCTGTTGAAGTAGTGGTGGCTGCATTGCGCTGGGGAAAATATTTAGGCGAGGAAGCCATCAATAATGGCGTCGATGTACGCGTTTCATCCTGGAATCGCATGCGGCCAAATACTTTTCCGGCGATTGCCAAAGCCGGTGCAAACTACATGAATTCGCAGCTTATCGTTATGGAAGCTAAGGAGGACGGCTACGTTGAGGGCCTGGCTTTGGATGCAAACGGCATGGTTAGCGAAGGCAGCGGCGAAAATGTTTTTGTGATCCGCGATGGCAGGCTTATGACACCGCCCCTCGCGTCTTCCATTTTGCCGGGTATCACGCGCGATTGCGTGATCCGATTGGCCCGCGATTCGGGTCACGAAGTGTTGGAAACCGAAATTCCGAGGGAAATGCTCTACATAGCCGACGAAGTATTTTTTACAGGCAGTGCGGCCGAGATTAGCCCGATCAAGTCCGTCGACCGCATCCCGATCGGTGCAGGCACAAGGGGGCCGGTGACTGAGAAATTGCAAAAACAATTTTTTGGTATTCTGTCCGGCGAGATTGAAGATAAATACGGGTGGTTAACTTTCGTAGAATAGATGCTCCAGTTGGGTTCTTTAACATGTTGAACAAGCGGCGACAGGCGCGTGAGCTCGCACTGCGGGCTTTGTATGCGCACGAAATGTCAGGGAATCCAGTCGATTCCATCATCGACGAAATGATCCAAACCACGAGTGAGGAGCCGACTACCAAACAATTTGCGGAGGCGTTGGTTCGGGCCAGCATCAAAGAACGCGACCAAATCGAGAAACTCATCGTGAAGCAGGCCCACAATTGGGATTTTGACCGCATTGCCGTTCTCGACAAAATATGCATGCGCATGGCGATTGCGGAGTTGATTTGCTTCGAAGATATCCCTCCCAAGGTAACGATCGATGAAGCAATCGAAATTTCAAAAAAATATAGCACCGAACGCAGCGGCCATTTTGTTAATGGCATTCTCGATGGTGTTTTGACTTACCTCAAACAGAAAGGCCTCCTTCAGAAGAGCGGTCGGGGGCTCCAGGAATAACCACCTGCCTGTGGATGGCTTCATTTCCCTTATGGTCAACAAAAAACTAACGCGGAGGGTGACAAAAGGCTGATATGTTATCCAAATATGTAACAAAAGTTTTCGGAAGTAAGCACGATCGGGATGTGAAACGAGTCAGTCCCCTCGTCGCCGAAATAAATCAATATTCAGAGGAATTCGAAACTCTGTCAGATGAGGCGTTGCGGGCCAAGACCGACGCGTTCAAGGCTGAAATCGCTGAGGCTACGGCAGAGGTTCGAGAGGAAATTGAACGGTTGAAAGAAGCCCTCTATTCCGATTCTGTCGAGGCGGAAAGCGAAGCGGAATCTGTGGCGGATGACGAAGAGCAACAGGGTGAGATAGAGAACATTCGGGACCGTTTGGATGAACTGCAAGAGCAAGAGAACGAAATTATTGTAGAGGAGCTTGATAAGCTTCTCCCGCAAGCGTTCGCCGTTGTCAAACAAACTTGCAAGAGAATGGTCGGTAAGAAATGGCAGGTTTGCGGACAGGAGGTGCGATGGGATATGGTGCCCTACGATGTGCAGTTGATTGGCGCCATCGTGCTGCACGAAGGCAAAATTGCCGAAATGGCCACGGGTGAAGGAAAAACGTTGGTTGCGACCATGCCGCTTTACCTCAATGCTCTGCCGGGCAGGGGCGTCCACCTCATTACGGTAAACGACTACCTGGCGCGACGAGATTGTGAGTGGATGGGCGAGGTCTTTACATTTCTTGGCCTGACGGTCGACTACATCCAAAATAGCATGGAGCCTGACCGGCGCCGGCAGGCGTATGCTGCCGATATTACATATGGTACGAACAATGAATTCGGCTTTGACTATTTGCGCGACAACATGGCCGTGCGAGTCGAACACAAAGTACAGAGAAAGCACAATTATGCCATCGTGGACGAAGTCGACTCCGTGCTCATCGATGAAGCGCGAACGCCGCTGATTATTTCAGGTCCGGTTGAGCACTCCACGCAGCGCTATGATGAAATGAAACCACGCGTCGAACGTCTTGTGAAAGAGCAAACTATGCTCGTCAACAAGATCATGGCTGAAGCTGAAAAATTTCTGGAAGAAGACAAGGAATACGAAGCCGGAATTCAGTTACTGCGAGCTTCACGCGGCGCCCCGAAGAACAAAAAGTTGGCGAAACTTCTGCAGGAAGTGGGTGTCAAGAAACTCATTCGCAGAGTGGAGGCCGATTTCATGCGAGACAAGAAATTGCATGAAATCGATGACGAGCTGTTTTTTGCGATCGACGAAAAAGCGCACACGATCGACATGACGGAAAAGGGCCGCGATGCACTTTCCCCAAACGATCCCGAAATGTTTGTGCTGCCAGACCTTGCGGAGATGCTGCATGATATTGAAATGGACGAAACACTAGGTCCCGATGAAAAAATCGCACGCCGTTCAGCCGTTCAGAACGAGTATGCTGAAAAGAGCGAACGCGTACACAATATTTCACAGTTGCTCAGGGCGTATTCCCTGTTTGAAAAAGACGTGGAATACGTCGTTAGTGACGGTAAAGTCATGATCGTCGACGAGTTTACCGGCCGGCTGATGCCGGGAAGGCGCTTCAGCGATGGCCTGCATCAAGCGCTCGAAGCCAAAGAGGGGGTCAAAATTGAGCGCGAAACGCAGACGTTCGCGACCATTACCCTGCAAAACTATTTTCGACTGTATAAGAAACTGGCGGGCATGACAGGCACGGCCGAAACCGAGGCCGCCGAATTTTGGGAAATTTATAAGTTGGATGTTGTGGTTATCCCAACCAACAAGCCCGTATGCCGAGCCGACCACCAGGACAGCGTTTACCGCACCAAGCGCGAAAAATACAAAGCGATCATCGACGAAATAGAAGAATTGTATCAAAAGAAACAACCGGTGCTGGTCGGTACCATCTCCGTTGAAGTTTCCGAAACGCTGAGCCGGATGCTGAAGCGCCGTGGTGTCAAGCATGCCGTGCTGAATGCCAAACACCACCAGCAGGAGGCAGAGATTGTGTCACGCGCGGGAGAGCCCGGGGCGGTAACGATTGCCACTAACATGGCCGGCCGCGGCACCGATATTAAATTAGGTGCCGGCGTAGCCGAAAAGCTGGGCGGCCTGCATATTTTGGGTACCGAGCGCCATGAAGCACGCCGCATCGATCGGCAGCTCCGCGGTCGCAGTGGACGCCAGGGCGACCCCGGATCCTCGACATTTTATCTTTCTCTGGAAGACGACCTCATGCGCCTGTTCCAGTCGGATCGGGTGGCAGGAATTATGGATCGCCTCGGTGTGGAAGAAGGAGAAGTGATCCAGCATAGCATGATCACCAAGTCGATCGAACGCGCGCAGAGGCGCGTCGAGGGCCACAACTTCGATATCAGAAAACATCTCCTTGAGTACGACGACGTCATGAACCAGCAGCGTGAAGTGATTTACGCCCGGCGGGCGCATGCTTTGGAAGGTGAAAATCTGAAGGAAGAGTTTCTGGAGATGCTGGCCGATTTCGTCGAGCAGAATATTCGCAAATATACCACGGAAGATGATTTTTCTGAAGGTTGGGACTGGGAAGGTCTGCGCCAGGTATTTCGCAAATCGCTGCTCATGGAACTCCCACTGAGTGATGAGGAAACTGGCGGCCTGGATCGCGCGACGCTCTATGACAAGTTGTACCAGGCTGGCAGGGCGCACTATGACCGCCGTGAGCGTGAGCTTTCCAGCAAGCTGATGCGGCAGCTCGAACGATTCGCGATGCTTCGGGTGATCGACGAACGTTGGCGCGAACATCTCTACGAGATGGACCAACTGAAGGAAGGCATCGGACTGCGCGCTTACGGCCAGAAAAATCCTCTGATCGAGTACAAGTCGGAGGGCTTTCGCATGTTTAGTGAGATGCTCGAATTGATCAACGTCGAAAGTCTAGAGATGGTATTTCGTGCGCAGCTACACGCTGAACCTGCCATGCCTCAGCGGCGCCGGCCAGCCCAGATGACGACCGTGCACGATTCGGCTGATGGTATGGGATTCACCAATTTGCCACGGCGAAGCGCCATGGCAGAAGCCGCACAACAGTCCCGCACGGGCGGTCGCCAAACGGTTGTGAGCCAGGACAAAATTGGGCGCAACGAACCCTGTCCCTGTGGCAGTGGCAAGAAGTACAAGAAATGCCACGGCGCCCTACAATAGTGCTTGATCTTACACGATTTTTTATTAGATTTACGTTTGAGTTCTGAGGATGAAGTCATAAAACTTAACGAGGAATGCTCCGATGAACGAACGCCTTGTAGAGATTCTTATCTACATTATGAGCGAAATGAGACGCGATCGGGCGGTGTCACAGAACCTGGACCTGCTATCCAAGAACCTTCTGAATGAGGGCTATTCAGAAAGTGAAATTAGCTCCGCCTTTACCTGGCTGCTCGACAAACTTGACAATGAGCCCGAGGAAGTACTCGAGAAACGGGAAGCGGCCCTGAATGGCAGTTTCCGGCATCTGCACGAAATCGAAAAATCCATTATTTCGGTCGAGGCCTATGGTTATCTGATCCAAATTAAGGCGCTTGGTCTGATAACCGAATTCGATTTCGAGCAAATCATAGAACGGGCGTTGATGCTCGGGCTGCCCCTGGTCGGCTTGCAGGACGTCAAGTCGATTGTTGCGGCGCAGATGTTTGCCTCCGAGGGCGGCTTCGACGGCGGTTTCTTTCTTTTTGATGATAATCCCATGATACATTAAAGACGCCTGAAACCTTATTGTAAAATCTGAGAACGACGAATGCTATGCCCAAATCACTAGTGATCGTAGAGTCGAATGCGAAGATAAAGACAATTAGTAAGTTCCTGGGGAAGGATTATGAAGTGATGTCTTCGGTTGGACATGTCAAAGACCTCCCCAAACAGCGTCTCGGAGTAGATGTTGATGCGCAGTTTGAACCAGAATATATCACGATCAGAGGCAAAGGGAAGATTCTTTCCCGCCTGAGGAAATCGGCCGCGACTTGCCAAAACATCTTTATTGCAACAGATCCTGACCGTGAAGGTGAGGCCATCGCCAATCATCTGGCGGAAGAAATGAAAGTAAATAAGGGTAAAATCTTCCGCGTGATGTTCAACGAGATCACTGAAAAGGCAGTCCGAAACGCCCTCAGCAAACCTACCCAGATAAATCACAACAAAGTTTCTGCCCAAAAGGCACGCCGGGTGGTTGACCGCCTGGTCGGCTATCAGGTGAGTCCGATTTTGTGGCGAACGGTCTATCGTGGTTTGAGCGCCGGCCGGGTGCAGTCGGTTGCGCTCAGGTTAATCTGTGAACGCGAGGACGAAATTGAGCAGTTCAAACCGCGGGAATACTGGTCCGTTACCGCCGAGCTGCAGGGCAAGAAAACCGACCCCTTTCTGTCCAAACTCTTTCGCATGCGTGGCGAAGCGGCCGACCTGGCCAATGAGCAAGTGACCAACGATGTTTGCAAGGATCTGCGGGCACAAGCTTTCAAAATCGTCGACATCAAGAAAAAGAAGGTCAAGCGCAACCCGGCCCCCCCATTCACAACCAGCACCTTGCAGCAAGCGGCAGCCAGCCGCCTTGGCTACACATCCAAGAGAATCATGATGATCGCCCAGAAACTCTACGAGGGCATAGAACTAGGCAATGAAGGCAGCGTCGGGTTGATCACCTACATGCGTACCGATTCGACACGGATTTCTGATGAGGCTTTGCAGGCGTCATGCGAGTACATTGCCGTCAATTATGGCAATGACTATTTGCCACAAACAGCGCGAAAGTTTAAGGTGAAAGCGGGAGCACAGGATGCGCATGAAGCCATCAGGCCGACATCCCTTAAGTATGAACCCCGCAAGATTAGAAGATATTTGACCTCCGAACAGTTCAATCTGTATGACCTCATTTGGAACCGTTTCCTGGCATCACAAATGGCCGTAGCTCAAATCGAACAGACCACGATCGATATCTCGGCTGGCCCGGACTATCTCTTCCGCACTACCGGTAGCGTCGTGGTCTTCCGTGGCTTCTTGCAGCTTTATGAAGAGCTCAAGGACGATAAGGAAGGTAGCGATGGCGATGCCCGGGTGCCGACAGCAGTGGCAATCGGTGAAATACTGGATTTGCTGAATCTCAACCCGCAGCAGCATTTTACCAAGCCGCCGCCGCGTTACTCTGAGAGCAGCCTCATCAAGCAACTGGACGCGTTGGGCATCGGTCGTCCGAGCACCTACGCTACCATTATCAGCACGGTCCTTTCGCGGAAGTATGTCGAAAAAGTGCAGAGGCAGCTCACACCCAGCGAATTAGGACGGACAGTCAACAAGATTCTGGTACAAAATTTCGACAGATTGTTCAATGTTGAATTTACAGCGCAGATGGAAGCTGAGTTAGACGAAATCGAAGCCGGCAAGAAAGGATTCGCTGAAGTTGCAGGGGATTTCTACTCGCCCTTTAAAGTCGCCTTGAGCGAGGTAGACTCAAAAAAGCAGGAGATACGGGATTCATTGCAGGAAACGACGGCAGAAAAATGTCCTGAATGCGGTAGTAGTTTGGTGATTCGTTGGGGCAGAAACGGCAAGTTTATGGCTTGCTCTAACTATCCTGATTGCAAGCATACTAAACCGCTTGAAGCGCCGGAGGTGGTGGACCAGACTTGTCCGAATTGCGGCAAGGCCATGGTGATCAAGCACGGTCGTTATGGGCGGTTTCTGGCCTGCAGCGGTTACCCGACTTGCAAAACGACGCAGGCTGTCACTGTCGGCGTTCGCTGTCCCAATGAAGGATGTGGCGGAGATATTGTCGAGAAACAGTCTAAGAGAGGCCGCGTATTTTATGGCTGTGGCAACTATCCGAATTGCAAGTTTGCGACCTGGAATAAGCCGGTCAATATGCCTTGTCCCACGTGTCAGAACGCTTATTTGGAATTGCGGTCGAATCAGACCCGCGGCGAATATTACGCCTGTCCGACGTGCAAGTCGCAAATCGCCATAGAAGAAAGAGAACCTGATGCAGCCGTCGCTGTCGGTTAATGAGGTCAAGCCCCAAACCGAATCTTTTTTGCGATATCTTCGGGTTGAAAAGAACGCGTCGCGCTTCACCTTGCGTTCCTATCAGATAGACCTGGAACAGTTCTTTTCGTATTTGAAGGAACAAGAGGCACTGCGCATCGACCGCAAGGCCATCCGGGATTTTCTTGCACGGTTAGCCCATCGCGGGTTGCAACCCAGCACCATGAACCGAAAACTTGCCAGTTTAAGGTCTTTCTTCAAGTTTCTGAAGGCACGCGGTCTTATCGAGTCAAATCCCGCGGAATCTCTCTCATTCCTCAAGCAAAGCAAACGGCTGCCTCAAATTCTCTCTTACAAGATTATTATGCAGGCGATGTCGTTGCCGGACGCAGCGACTTTTGATGGTGCCCGAGACCGCTTTTTGATCGACTTATTCTATTCGACCGGGGTCAGGCTACGTGAACTCACCCATCTCAACATGACCGACTTGGATTTACAGCAGGGCACGTTACGGGTTCTTGGTAAAGGCAACAAAGAGCGAATATTGCCCATCGGTCCGACTCTTGCGACTCACATCCGGCGCTACTTTGCTGCCAGGCAATCACATTTACACGTGCTTGACGTCCGTACGCCGGCTTTGTTCATTGGTGCCAGGGGCCGCCGGCTAACGCCGCGTCAGGTGCAAATTCGCATAAAGAAATACTTGTTGATGGCTTCAGATAGCGAAACCGCCTATCCGCATATGCTGCGACACTCGTTCGCTACCCACCTTCTCGAGGAAGGGGCCGATCTGGTTGGGGTAAAAGAATTACTGGGCCATGCCAGTTTATCGAGTACACAAATATATACGCATTTAACGGTTGATCGTCTGAAGCAGATTTATGCACGAGCACACCCCCGCGCTGAAAAATAGCGTGGGGAGAGAACGGTAATGAATGGATTAACTCAAGCTTCAAAGGAGGACGCCCAATGCGCATCAATTTCACTGCCAGACACTTCAAAGCCCCGGAACAACTGAAAGAGTTTTCGGAAAAGAAAGTTAGCAAGCTCAAGAAATACTATGATAACATCATTGAATGTGAGATCACACTGAGTTACGAGAAGTTGACGCAAGTCGCTGAAATATCAGTGCGGGTGTATTCACAGACCTTGTGTGTAGTTGAGAAGTCCGATGACATTTTCAAGAGCATCGATGCGGCGGTGGATAAATTGGAGCGGCAACTTAAAAAGTACAAAGGCAAGACTCGGAGTTATACCCGCATGAAGGCGGTGCTGCCACCAGATGAAGACTAAGTGCTGGCGCAGTTGCATAAGGACTTGTCAATATTGGCAGGCACAAAAAGCGCGGATTAGATGAAGAACACTGAGATTACAGTCGAGACACTGTACCAAAAGAATAAGAAGAAACTGAAACTAAAGCTGCTGAATGAAAAGCTGAGTTTTGGGAAAGTTATCAGTGAGCCGGATCTGCATCGACCCGGCCTGGCTTTGACGGGCTTTGTAGACGTCTTCACTTATAGCCGCGTTCAGATTATTGGAAACACCGAGATAGCCTATCTCTCAACGCGAGGCAAGAAAGAGCGGGTGCAGGCAATTCGCCAGCTGGTTGCGTTTGACATTCCCTGCATCATTATGACGGAAAACAACAAGCCCTCCCCTGAGTTTCTCGAGTTGGCGAGTGAACGAGGCATTACTATTTTCGGGTCACCCTACAAAACAACGCATTTGATGCAGTTGCTCAGCAGCTACATGGAAGCAACGTTTGCGCCGACGGAAACGGTGCATGGCTCGTTGGTCGATGTCTACGGCATCGGCGTCCTCTTTACCGGACGTAGCGGGATCGGCAAAAGTGAAGTAGCTCTGGATTTGGTAGAAAGAGGGCACCGCATTGTCACCGACGATGTTGTCTTGATATCTCGTAAGACCGAAGGTGTCTTGATCGGTTCGGCCAGCGAGACCTTGCAGCACCACATGGAAATTCGCGGAGTCGGGCTTGTCGACGTCCAGAGCATTTTTGGTATTCGGTCGATCCGGAGGCAAAAACGCATCGAGGTGGAAGTGCATTTGGAGGAGTGGAACGAGAAAGAAAATTATGAAAGGATAGGGCTCGAGGAAAAGACAACGATGATCTTAGGCGTTGAAATCCCTGTGGTCAAGTTGCCAATCTTTCCCGGCAAAAATGTCACAGTCATCGCTGAAGTGGTCGCTTTGCAACAACTACTGAAGATCAACGGCATCTTCACAGCCAAGAATTTTAACGAACGCCTGATCAAGAAAATGCAGGCCAAGACAGAATCGGTCAGATATCTAGAGGACTACCTTGAACGAGATTTCGAGTAACCTCAAGAAATGGTAGGGTGCCTGGTTCTCAGCCACGGCAAAGTGGCACAAGCGATGATTGATGCAACCAGAGGAATCGTTGGCGAGTGCGAGCAGCTCTTTACCTTGACGGTGCAGGACCTATCAGTGCGCGAGATTCACAAGAGGATCGCTGCTGTGATCGAAAAGCACGACCTTCAGGATGGGCTTTTTATTTTGGTCGGTTTGCCGGGCGGAAGCTTTTCGAATGCTGCCCTCCACATTGCCAGGGAGTTCGAGAAAATTCATGTAATTTCCGGCGTCAATCTGTCCGTCCTGATCTCCTTTATTACAAAGCACAAGAAATACAACTTCGAAGAATTGGGGCAAGTGATGCTGCAGGACGGGCAACGGGCCCTCACGATGCTTTAACTAACTCACGCATAAACCCATGCCACAACTCTTGATCAGAATCGACGATCGGTTAATCCATGGTCAAGTGATCGTCGCCTGGTGTCCGGTTTTATCTCCCGATCGTATTCTGCTGTGCGATGACGAAATTGCTGAAATTCCCTGGGAACGTGACATCTTTGAACGCGCAGCGGGTGATATTCAGGTTTCCATTTGCACTGTTGTCGAGACTATTGACTTCTTGCAAAGACCCGAAATAACGCATGAGAAGATCTTCCTCATAGCGGAGTCTCCCGCGACAATTGTGCGACTACTGCAAGGGGGCGCCGAAATTCGCGAGGTGGTGGTGGGGGGCATGCACTACGATGAGGGCAAGCGCAAGGTGGCAGACTACATTTACGTCACGCCAAAAGACATAGAATCTTTCCGTGTTCTACATCAGAACCATGTAAAACTGTGTGGACAAAACATTCCGAACTGTAAAGCAATTGACCTTTCTTCCTGCCTCAAGTTCTCATAATCCATTCTCTTGGTTCCTTCCACATGGGTGCCAAGCGGATCGTCCTTTTCCCTGTCCGAGCACTAACCGATCGTCCCTCAGCTCCTGGAAAGATGTTACGACCCGACCCCAAAATTCCCTCAACACCTCCATGTATGCCTCCCTTATTTATTTGCTGTAATAAACGCGTAAAAGAAAGTCAAAAAGTTAATATGAGTGACAATTTTGTCCTGTTCGTTAAAATATGGACGCAATCGTTGTGATTATCAGGTGAATTCGAGACATTCGCCGTGGTTGCAACAGACAGGGGGTGTGGCTCTACAAATTTCCCACGTCTCGTCTGCGTGGCTTGGGGAAGCCCACCAGCGGATGCCACACCGACTCATCGCTTCTAAGATCACAGTCTATGGAAGGGCTCAAGTCGCATTGGGGCAAGTATCTCTATGGTGACAATTTCTTGATTCTATGAAGAATCACGACTTACGTACGATTCTAGTACGGTGCACTTAAGATGGTCCAAACCCCGGATGAGAGCTTTCGCGGCCGGGTCGTTGCGGTCAGAAAGTACTTCGCTGCCTTTGAACCCACCAGGATGATACAGTATTGCACATAAGGCTACACAATAACCTTGGATGCTGTGATTAGATATGCTGAAAAATTCTAATTCAAACAAGAACAAAGTTACAAGTTTTCCCCGAGATGCCTTGCAGCAGGCCATTTCTGTGCGCGAAGGATGGAAAACCGTCGGCCGAAAATTGGCGGTTCCGAACATTACGGTCGATCAGTTCCTCGAAAAATTGACGGAGGCCCAGGAACGAGTCGAGCGGGCTGAACATCTGAAAGCCGCACGTGCAAAAGCCGTACGCGAACGTAATCTGTGTTTGAGCGAATTGTGGGATTTGACCAAGAGAATCAGGAATGCGGCCAAAGCCACATTCGGCGACAACTCCGATGAGTTGGACCTGCTAAGTAGCCTTCAAAAAAAGCAGGCTGCTGCCGGCGGCAGCTAGGTGCCCCGGTAAATTTGCCTGCTCGCGTTGACACCCGTCAACTACTAGCAGTGGATCGCTTGTAGGCAGCAAGTCTCGGTAGAAAAGTAACGGTTGGATGCGACCGCTGGGACTGACCTGGCGGAGCTGTCTAAAGACATACTGAGTCTGATATTTTGGGCCTGTTGCATCCGGGGGATGTTGACAGGTAAACGGCAATTCAGATAGATTGACTAACCTATTTATGTTAACTACTTTCGACGGCAGACGACAAGACCATTTTCAATCAGCTAAGGGCAAGATGGGAAACGAAATGCAAGCGGCAGAGCAGAGGTATTGGTATGCGATTTATACCAAGCCGCGCTTTGAAAAGAAAGTTGCACAGGATTTTGAAAAGAAAAAACTGAATGGCCTGTTGCCCTTGCGGTCCGTTAAAAAGGTCTGGAGCGACCGCGTAAAGAAAGTAGAGGAGCCTCTTTTCCCGTCTTACATCTTCGTGCACGCGAATGCCAAAGAGCGCTACCTGGCGCTGCAATGCGTGGGCGCGGTGCGCATGGTCAGTTTTGGCGGTGAGCCTGTACGCATTCCACAACGACAAATCGACGCTGTACTTAAAATCGTTGAATTGGGTTACGATCCGCAACCCTATCAGTATCTGCGAGTCGGAGACGCTGTCGAAGTTGTGTCCGGACCATTGCGGGGTCTTCGTGGGCACTACTTCGAGGAACGGGGCAAGGGACGTTTGGCCATTGCGGTTGACGCCATTCAGCAAGCGCTGGCGGTAGAAGTCGAAAGGGGCCAGGTACGCAAACTGGCTCCGAAGTCGGAATAGATCGCTCAAGAATATATGCAATATTCCTCCCAACCCCATGAGTTCAGGTTGAACTCATACAAAAGCTATCATCAATAGCTGAACCGATCACTACCAAGGTGACAAACATGATAGTCCAGAGAAAACAGCGTTATTCTCACCACCTGAAGGGCAAGTCCAAACACGATGGAGTGGCCAAATACACTATCGCGTTGCTGCTGTGCGCCCTCTTCTGGCCAGGCCAAGTTGTCCATGGACAGGAAACCAATACCCCCAATTTGCTTAACGGCGCTGCGCAATACTACCTCGGCGACAAGGATCAAATCTTGATGAATGTCAATGTGTGGGGTTATGTCAGGAAACCGGGTCAGTATGTCGTCCCACGACACACGGACCTGATCTCACTCATTTCATTTGCCGGGGGTCCTGTTCAAGGCGCTAACCTGGAAAAGGTTAAGATCATTCGTGCGGGTGATATCGCCGCGCATGCGACTAAGGTCGGTGTGCCAAACGGA
>Ga0114931_10005994_pt1 | contig 15013 bp, 15 predicted proteins | sample 2SBtaG_FD_89579 | JGI IMG/M metagenome (GOLD analysis project Ga0114931, IMG submission 89579) | Deep subsurface microbial communities from Kolumbo volcano to uncover new lineages of life (NeLLi) - 2SBTROV14_V59a metaG | ecosystem: Environmental > Aquatic > Marine > Volcanic | place: Kolumbo...
GCTTTAATGTCGTGTAATCCGGCTATCGGTGGGATTGGTAAGTCTCATTTGGTCAAAGAGATAGACGCAATGGGCGGTGTTATGGGTCAAGCTATTGATGTCACAGGGATTCAATTTCGCCGTTTAAATTTATCACGGGGACCGGCGGTGTGGTCTACCCGCGTGCAAGCTGATCGCATAAAATATAATCAATACATTGTTGATTATGTGAATAAACAAAAAAATATAGATGTTATCGAAGGTATTGCCGGAAAAATATTAAAAACCGGTGGAAAAGTTTCCGGTATTCGTTTGGAGTCGGAGCAACTTGTTAACTCTCAGGCGGTTATAATTGCAACGGGAACTTTTTTGAGCGGTCTGATTTATATTGGCGATAAAACGATAAAAGCCGGGCGTATCGGGGAAAAAGCGGCATATAAACTTTCTGATTGCTTTCGGGACTTGGGATTTGAGTTGGGGCGTCTGAAAACCGGAACTCCTCCCCGCCTTAACGGCGATACCATTGACTGGTCTCAATGTGAAGTACAAAAAGGTGAGGAGCCTATCCCTTTTTTCTCTTTTCATTCCCAGCGAAAACCGTTTGAACAAGTACCCTGTCATTTAACTTATACATCTGCTGAGACCAAAGAGATAATATCGGCAAATTTTAAAGCTTCTCCTATTTTTTCCGGGCAGATTTCGTCGCGAGGTCCGCGCTATTGTCCTTCTATCGAAGACAAGTTTTATCGCTTTGCCGATAAGGAAAAACATCAGATTTTTCTCGAGCCGGAAGGTAACGGTACCAATGAGATATATCCCAACGGATTTTCCACCGCCCTACCGGAAGATATACAATATCAAGCGATTAAAACGGTTATCGGTTTGAATGAAGTGAAAATCACGCGTCCCGGATATGCTATCGAATACGACTATGCTCCTACTTATCAAATTAAACCTTCTTTGGAAACAAAGCATTTAAGAGGTCTTTTTTTGGCGGGACAGATCAATGGCACTTCCGGTTACGAAGAAGCGGCGGCTCAAGGACTTATGGCTGGTATTAATGCCATTTTGTATATTGAAAAAGAACCACCCTTTATTCTCGATCGCTCGGAGGCTTATATCGGTGTTATGATTGATGATTTGACCACTCATACCATAACCGAACCCTATCGTCTATTTACTTCCCGAGCGGAATATCGGCTGACGCTTCGGGAAGATAACGCACGCGACCGTTTATATAAATATGGCAAGAAATATAATTTAATCAGCTCGACCGATTATGATAGTTTTTACCAGCTACAGCGGGAAACGGAGAAAGAAATTAAACTATGGCAAAAGAAACGCATTGATGTAAACTCTTTAGGGGTTTTAGGCGAACGCTTTAAGAAGAGAAATAACATAAGCTTAGCGGAGTTGTTGAAACAACCGGGCGTGACAATCAAAAATATAATGCCCGTATTGGCTAAATTCAATGGTGAGATTTCAGATAATAATGATGTTTTGGAAAGGGTGGCGATTATCATCAGATATCAGGGATATATCGAGAAACAACAACGGGAAATTGAAAAATTCCGTAAAATGGAACAAGAAGTAATTCCCGATAATTTCCAATATGATACAATTAAGGGATTAAAAAATGAGGCTCTGGAGAAACTTCGTCGCTTTCGCCCCGGTTCTTTGGGACAAGCCGGGCGTCTGGAAGGAGTAACTCCCGGGGATGTAGCGGTTTTATCGGTTTATTTGAAAAAAAATAGGGTTGCGCAACAATGATAGAAAACTCTGAGATTATTTCTTTTGATTTTTCTGATATAATCAAAAAATATGATATTGAGAACCAGTTAAAGACATATTTCGATATTCTCAAAAAAGAGAACGAAAAAATCAACCTTGTTTCACGTGAAACAATTGGAAGTAATGGTTTGGATATTTTGGCGGCGGAGTCTTTGCTTCCTTTTGAATTTATTGGAACAACCTCTTTTACTAATTATCTCGATATTGGCTCGGGCGGGGGATTCCCGGCGCTTCCTATTGTTATGAGTACCACCATTAATAATGTTTTACTCGTGGAAAGAACCCAAAAAAAAGCGGCGGCTCTCAAGCGTATCATTAAAGATTTGGAATTTGAATCTCAACGAATAAATGTTATCGACAAAACCGTTGAAGAATGTTCTTTTGATTTATCCTTTGATTTAATTACCCTGCGGTTGGTGAAATTAACCGCAAAACTTTATAAATTTATTATGTCTTTATTAAAGAAAAACGGTGTTTTTATTTATTACGCTTCCCCTGATATAACAAAAAATAGCAAGATAAAAGGGATAACATATTATTATAACAGTACCAATCAAAACATTCAAAAATCTTTTACGATTTTCACCAAACAATAAAAAAGTATCAATTGTTTTTGTTGCTTCTTTTTCTTAACTTTTTAATATTGTTTTCAACAGTTAGTTATAGTTTTAAGGAGTTTTCGGTGAGCAAAGTGATTGCTATTATCAACCAAAAAGGGGGTGTGGGAAAAACGACAACAGCCATAAATCTCAGTTCTTGTCTGGCTGCCGCGGAATATAAAACCTGTTTAGTCGATATGGATCCCCAAGCTAACTCCACCAGCGGAGTGGGGTTGCCCAAAGATAATGAAAATGATTCTATCTATAATGTTCTTATTGGAATGAAATCCATTCGGGAAGTTATTCAACCCACCGACCTTCCCTACTTAAATGTTGTCCCATCTTCGATTTCATTAGTTGGTGCCGAAATAGAATTGGTGACTATGATAGCCCGAGAAACACGTTTGAAAACAGCTCTAACCGAGATAAGAGAAGATTATAAATATATAATTGTAGATTGTCCGCCATCATTGGGGCTTTTAACCATCAACACGCTAACCGCGGCGGATTCGATTATTATTCCCATTCAATGCGAGTATTACGCCTTGGAGGGGTTAAGCCAGTTGATAAATACCATTGAGCTGGTTAAAAAGAATTTGAATCCTAATCTAAAAATCGAAGGGGTGTTGTTGACGATGTATGACAGCCGTTTGAATCTTTCCCGTCAGGTTTCCGATGAAGTGCGGAAGTATTTTAATGATAAAGTTTATCATACGGTTATCTCCCGCAATGTGCGTTTGTCGGAAGCGCCGTCATTTGGGAAGCCGATTATTTTATATGACATTTTATCTACCGGTGCGGAAAATTATATGTCTCTAACCAAAGAGGTTTTATCGCAATGAGTAAATTAGTTTTGGGCAAAGGACTGGGAGCTTTAATCCCCAGCGAGGAAAAAGAAAAAACAAGTGAAAAGAAATATAAGACCATTTCCTTAGACCGTATTGCTCCCAATCCGATGCAACCTCGTCGTGATTTTGATGAGCAGAAATTGCAGGAATTGGCGGAGTCTTTTAAAACCAGCGGTGTAGTGCAACCTTTGGTGGTTAGATTAAATGGCTCTATGTTTACCATTATTGCCGGTGAGCGTCGTTTCCGTGCCGCTAAATTAGCCGGGTTGACGGAAGTCCCCGTGGTGCAGATGGATAATGTCAACGATACGCAGATGTTGGAATTGGCTTTGGTGGAGAATCTGCAAAGAGAGGATCTCAATCCGATGGAGACGGCGGAAGCATATCGTCGTTTAATGGAGCAATGTGAGCTTACTCAAAATCAATTAGCCGCCAAAGTGGGCAAAAGCCGGGCGGCGGTGGCAAATGTTTTACGTTTGAACGGCTTACCTGATACTATTAAGGATATGATTCGAGAGGGGAAAATTACCGAAGGACACGCTCGGGGTATTATGGCTTTGGACAATAAAAGTAAACAGCTTCGTCTGGCACAACAAATTGTCCATGATTCTTTAACGGTTCGCGAGGTGGAGCATTTTACTCGACGCACCAAAAAGAGAAGATTGATTCCCAAGCGAAAGATACCTGCCATAGTGGAAACGGAGAATTATTTGAAACGATTATTGGGCACTTCGGTAAAAATAAAGTCAGGTTTGAAACGAGGGAAAATTGAGATTGAATATTATAACGACGACGACCTCAATCGCCTTTTGGATTTATTTAAAAAGATTGAAAGTTAAGAATGGCTAATTCCAAATATGTCACGATAATGCTTGTTCCTGATGGAACCGAAAACAGAAAGGGTTTTCGGATTCGTCAATGGTTATTGAAATTTATTGTTGGTTTTGTAATTTTTGTGTTGGTCGGTATTATTCTATTTTTTGCTTTCTATGGAAAAGTGTTGACAAAAGCGGCTATGGCTGATAAACTTGCAAAAGAGAATCAAAGGTTGCTTCGGTATCAATACAAAGTGCAGCTTTTGGAAGAAAATCTCAACCAAGCACAAGAGATAGTAAAAAAATTGACTCAATTAGCAGGCATCAATATTGATTTTCCCAAATTTCCCGATGACTCTGCAATCTTTGCTTCTTTGGATAAAAAAGAAAAAGCCATATTAGTGCGACCGGCGGGAGAAAAAGATTTAACTTACCCGTCGGGATTGCCTTTGCAGGGATTTATCAGTCAGGATTTTAATGTCAAAGACAATAAACGTTATCATCCCGGTATCGATATTGCCTGTGCCGAGGGAACCCCGGTGTTGGCTACGGCTTCGGGCACGGTAGCTTTTGCCGGTTTTGACACCACTTACGGGTATATGATTGTCTTAAAGAATAACGATAGTGTGACGACAATATATGGACATAACAAAAAACTTTTGGTTAAAGAAGGTCAGCAAGTTTTGGCGGGAAGCCGTATCGCTCTTTCGGGAAATACCGGAAAATCGACGGCACCGCATTTACATTATGAAATAAGAATTAACGATAAACCTATAGATCCTTTGGAAAATCCATATGATCAAAAAAAACAATAACGAAGTGGATGGGCTGATGAATACTATTATTGGCAAAGATACGATAATCACCGGTACTTTGGATGTTAAAGGTGCGCTCCGTGTTGATGGTTCCGTGAAGGGTAAAATTATTTGCTCTGATTGTGTTACTATCGGTGCCACCGGTGTTGTCGAGGCTGAAATTGAAGCCGATACGGCTATTGTAGCCGGTAAAATGATTGGTAATGTTAATACTACCGAAAAAATTGAGCTTCAAGCTAAATGTGAGATGGAAGGTGATTTGAAAACCAAATCGCTGGTTATTGAGCAGGGAGCCGTTTTCTGTGGTGCCTGCAACATGAAAGATACCAAACCAAATTTAGGATTTTTGGCTCCCAAAGAAAAAGAGATAGAAGTTACCGCCGAAGACAACGACGAGTATTAAAAGCTCTGTTAATTTGTGGATAACTATCTTATTTTGTGGATTTCTTTCTATCTTTTTGGTGCTCAATAACATAACGGAGCGTTACAATGACAATATGGTATGATTATCCACATTTAAGTTAATTATTAAGTATGTATTTATCTTTGGCTTATAGATAATCGATTAAGTAAAAGTTGAACATTTTATTATAACTTCTTTCCTGTGAGAAAATATCTTTATATTCTTTCATCCTTTTTTCAGAGGAGAATTCCCTTTACCGTTTTGAACTTTATGCTAAATGTTGACTGTTTAATGAAAAAGGGATTTGCGAATTATGAAAACATTTTATTTTAAAGGCGATATGGTTATCAGTTTTGTATAATTATTATTAATTATTTGTCACCCACTTTTTGGATTATGGAGGAGTCAATGTCTCTACAAAAAACCGCATCTGATTTGGAAGCTGTTGAAAGTCTCAATAATTTCTATAATATGATAAAAAAAGAGATTGCCAAAGTAATTATTGGTCAGGATAAAGTTATTGAGCAATTGTTGATATCTCTTCTTTCCGCCGGACATTGTTTATTGGTCGGCGTTCCCGGATTAGCCAAGACATTGTTGATTTCGACGCTTTCTGAGGTTTTGAATTTAAAGTTTAGTCGTATCCAGTTTACCCCTGATTTGATGCCTTCCGATATCACCGGAACGGATATTATCGAGGAAGACCGCAGTAGCGGAAAAAGAAATTTTCGCTTTATGAAAGGTCCGGTGTTTGCCAATATTATTTTAGCCGACGAAATCAATCGTACCCCGCCCAAAACACAGGCGGCGTTGCTTCAAGCGATGCAGGAGCACGAAGTTACCGCGGCGGGTGAAACCTTTACGCTCGAGGAACCGTTTTTTGTCTTAGCCACTCAAAACCCTATTGAGCAGGAAGGTACTTATCCCCTTCCGGAGGCACAGCTTGATCGGTTTATGTTTAATATCTATGTCGATTATCCTAAAGCTGATGAAGAAAAAGAAATAGTTAAATCCACTACGGCGGTTTTGTCATATAATTTACAGAAAATTTTATCTGCTGAGGATATTATCGGTTTTCAAAATTTAGTGCGACGGGTGCCGGTTTCCGATCACTTGATTGAATATGCGGTTAATTTGGTGCGGGCTACCCGACCCGACGAAAGCAATGCGCCCGATTATATCAAAAACTGGGTAAACTGGGGTGCGGGACCGCGGGCTTCGCAATATTTGATTTTAGCTGCCAAGACGAAGTCTATTTTGGAAGGGCGGCCTACTCCCGGTCCGGAAGATATTAAATTTGCCGCTTATCCGGTGTTGCGCCATCGTATTGTAACTTCTTTTAACGCCGAAGCCGATGGTGTGGACACAATGGAGATAATTAAGCGGATTCTGGAAACCGTGAAATACGAAAAATGAAAACATATCATAAAATAATTTTTGGTGATGCTCGAAAAATGTCTTTAATTAAAAATAAGAGTATTCATCTTATAGTTACTTCACCTCCTTATTGGCAATTAAAAGATTATGGTTCTGAAAATCAAATTGGATTCGATGATACGTATGAGGAATATATAAATAATTTGAATCTTGTTTGGAAAGAATGCCATAGAATTTTACATGATGGTTGTAGGTTGTGCATTAATATTGGTGATCAATTTGCCCGTTCCGTTTATTATGGCAGGTATAAAATTATTCCCATCAGAACGGAGATAATAAGGTTTTGTGAGACAATTGGATTTGATTTTATGGGTTCTATCATTTGGCAAAAGGTTACAACATGTAATACTACCGGTGGTGCTACAATAATGGGCTCCTTTCCTTATCCAAGGAATGGTATCGTTAAAATTGATTATGAATTTATACTTCTATTCAAAAAACATGGAAAACCACCTAAGGTCAATTCCGAGATAAAAAAAATGTCCAAAATCTCAAAAGAAGAGTGGAATGTCTTTTTTAATGGTCATTGGAATTTCCCCGGAGAAAAACAATCGGCTCATTTAGCAATGTTTCCCGAAGAATTGCCTAAAAGACTAATAAAAATGTTTAGTTTTGTTGGTGAAACGGTGTTTGATCCTTTCCTCGGAAGTGGAACCACTACACTGGCGGCATTAAAACTTAACAGAAACTCCGTTGGTTATGAGATCAATGAAGAATTTAAAAAAATAATTGAAAAAAAAATAGCTTTTCATACTAATTTATTTAACTCAACGGAAATTACATTTAATCATGATGTCCATCAAATTGATAAAAATATTTTTTCTACGCTACCTTATAAATTTAAAGATCCATTATTATTGGATAAGAAAACCGACCCAAGAAAATTAAGTTTTGGTTCAAAAATAAAGAAAGGGGATGGTTCTGATAATATTTATTTTAAAGTCAAAGATATTATAACCATTAATCAATTTAAATTAAATAATGATATGGTAATAAAACTACTTGGAGTCTCTCCTTTGAAAGAAAATGAAAAAGAAGCGTTTAACTTCCTTAATGAAAGAATTAAAAATAAACAAGTCTTTTTAAAATTCGATAATATCAAATATGATGAATCCAATAATTTATTGGTCTATCTATACCTGAGAAATAAAACATTTGTTAATGCCCATTTGTTAAAACTTGGTTATGCTACTGTAGATAAAACATATGAAATAAATAACAGAACAATTTTGAAATATAGCAGGTGATTATGGCCAAAGAATGGATATTGAATAGTGCCATGAATCGTTTTCAGTTCAATTTCAAACGTAATGTCGGGGCAGTTTCAGAAGAAATCAGAAAATGCGCTCCCAAAAAAATTGAAGAATGGAGCAAGTATTATTTTAATAACGTGAGAACAAAAGAAGATATTGAAGATTTAGGACGTAAATTATATATAAAAATTACAGAAGTGATTTCTGCTGAGGTTGATGAAATTACAGAGGAAGATTGCATTGAATATATGTTTAATATGGTAATAGCCAGAACCTTTGATGGTTATATGACGGAGATTAAAACTATTTACGGTCAATTAGAAAAGATTTTGAACTTAAAAATACAACCTGCCTCAGATAAATGGGATAGATTGTATAATGTGGATTTTTTCATCAGGATAAAAGATAATTACATTGGACTTCATATTAAACCTGTGACAGAAGTTTCCCATATTCCTCAAATATTTAAAGAACATTCTATTCAAGAAGCTACTCATAAGAAGTTTACCGAAAAGTATGGTGGTAAAGTATTTTATATAATATCCAAAAGAGAGGGTAGAAAAAAAATAATACATAATAGAGAAGTTGTTGAAAAAATAAGGGATGAAATAAAACGGTTAGAGAATCTATGATTTAATATGTTTAATATTCATTTACAAGATTTACCTCCCTATGGCAAACTGTTCGTGGGGATTTTTACCGCTCTGATGCTGTGTGTTTCTTTATGGGCGGTGTTAATTTTTTATGTCGAAGAAGGGATTGTTGACCAAAATCGTTTACCGGCTTATTTGTCTTCATCGGCTGAGTTACAACGTCAAAAAGATATAGAAGAAATTACCGCTGATTCTCAATCGGTGGTGGTTCCAATATGGGATAGCTCCTTAGTGGGACAAGAAGAAAAAGTCGATACGGCAACAATGGAGCAAAAATTCCGCTCTTCCGATTCCGAACAGGAAGCAGATGCTGTCGATACCATATCTCAAGTAGAGTCAAGAAAAGATAAAATCCGCCAATTACGGAAAAATATCGGGTTGGCACATACGCATATAAATGGTCAGACCTTATTGTTTTTTGCTATGGGATTGGTTTTTTTATTTACTTCGGTAAAACCAAAAGTAAAAAAAGTCGTTTACTGGATATTTGGTGTCGCAGTGTTTCTTAATAGTATTGGATTAAGTGGAAAAGGGTTTTATTCCGTGTTCAATGGTATTTCTTCTGTTAGTGAAGTGGTAATTTTGATTGTTATTATTTATATGGCTTTTTTGATATTTGTCGATTTGTCCCAAAAAAGTTCCTTAGCTTCGCATAATATAGACAAGCAAAGTGAATAGATTTAACGATTAAAAGTGATATGGATAAAATAAAAAAAATGTCAGACATCTTTGGAATCGTTATTCACGGAGGGGCGGGGACTATTTTAAAAGCTTCTATGACAGCGGAAAAAGAAGCAAAGTATCGCGAAAAATTAGCTGAATCCATCAATACCGGTTATGAAATTTTAGAAAGCGGCGGCAGTAGTCTTGATGCGGTAGAGAAAGCGGTGAATGTGATGGAAGACTCCCCTTTGTTTAACGCCGGCAAGGGAGCCGTGTTCACCCATGACGGTAAAAATGAACAGGATGCTTCCCTTATGGACGGCAAAACGCTTCAGTGCGGAGCGGTAGCGGGAGTGAGGCATATAAAAAATCCTATCAGTTTGGCGCGATTGGTGATGGAAAAATCCGAGCATGTGCTATTGATTAGCGATGGGGCCGAAGCCTTTGCCCAAACTCAAGGGGTTACTCTTGTGGACGAAGATTATTTTTACACCGACCAGCGCTGGAAACAATTACAGTTATCTATAAAACGAGAAAAGCAAAGTCATACCGACGTTACCGCTTTAGACCACACTCCCGATGAAAAGCACGGTACCGTTGGTGCCGTTGCTGTGGACAAAGCGGGTAATCTCGCGGCGGCAACTTCGTCGGGTGGGATGACCAACAAAAAATTCGGACGGGTGGGTGATTCGCCGCTAATCGGTGCCGGCAATTATGCCAACGATAAAACTTGTGCCGTCTCGACAACCGGTTATGGGGAATATTTCATCCGTCTGGTGACCGCTTACGATGTGGCGGCATTGATGGAGTATAGAAAGCTGTCTTTGAAAGAGGCGGCTGATTTGGTGATTTATGAAAAACTAACGCAATTAGGTGGTTCTGGCGGTTTGATTGCTATTGATGGATGGGGAAATATCACGATGCCTTTTAACTCCGAGGGAATGTATCGAGGGTTTATGCTGTCAAACGGGAAAAAAGAGATAAAGATTTTTAAGGACTGACATGACTGATGGTTACCGCAAATATTTGGATCCGGAGATTGTTTCCAAACTCAAGGGAATGGAAATGCGGGCAAGAATGGTCGTGGAAGGGTTCATCGCCGGATTGCATAAATCCCCTTATCATGGTTTTTCGGTGGAATTTGCCGAGCATCGCCAGTATATGCCGGGTGACAATATTCGCGATATCGATTGGAAAGTTTACGCCAAGTCGGATCGGTATTATATCAAACAATACGAAGAAGAGACCAACCTCAAGGCTTATCTTCTGTTGGACTGTTCCGCCTCGATGGCTTATCGTTCGGGAGAGCGCATAAGCAAACTCGATTATGGCGGGATGCTTTCGGGGGCGTTGGCTTTTATGATGCTTCGTCAGCGCGATGCCGTGGGGCTGGTAACTTTTGACCAAAAGATAAGACGCTATATCCCGCCCCGTTCCAAGTCGGGGCATCTTCATGTTTTGCTAAGCGAGATTGCCAACCAAACACCTTCGGACACCACCGATGTTGCCACCACTCTTCACGAGATGGCGGAACGTATCAAGCGGCGCGGTTTGGTGATTATTATTTCCGATTTATTGGATGATGTCAATAAGATTATCCCCGGGTTGAAACATTTTCGTTATAATAAGCACGAGGTAATCGTTTTTCATATTCTTGACCCGCGCGAAAGAGATTTTGCTTTTCCTCGTGAAGCGGTGTTTAAAGATATGGAAACAGGCGAAGAGATAACCACCCTTCCGTATCAAATAAAAAAAGATTATGCCTCGCAGGTGAAAGCTTTTTCGGAAGAAATCGCCGCCTCTTGTCGTCAGAGTAATATCGATTATTTTCCTATTGATACCGCTATGCCGTTCGATAAAGCGCTATACGCCTTTTTATCCAAGCGGGAGAAGTTGTATTAGTTGATTAATGATGGATTTATTTCCGGTAGGATAAGGCTTTCTGATTTACGAAAAAATTGACTAATGTAGTTGGGGTAGGTCAAGAGCTCTGCGCTCTTGACATCTTTTTCTTACTCGTCATTCCTGTGAAAACAGGAATCTTTCTTTAGATATCTGTTTGCGCTGAAATGACACTGTGTAAATTCATAAAGTGAAAAACACTGTTGGTTTGATGATTTTTATATCTCAACAGATATTTTGTTGGCACTTACTGATGTTTATCATCCATTAATTTTCGACGGTATTTTTGATACCAATCAAGGTATTCTTTTATCTTTTTCTCTCGTCCCTTATCGGTGGGGAAATAATATTGAGAATCTTCTAATCCCTCGGGGAAATATTGCTGATCGGTGATACCGTTTTCGAAATTATGAGCATATTTATAATCTTTACCGTATCCGATAGCTTTCATAAGTTTTGTAGGAGCATTGCGAATATCCAAAGGAACCGGCAGCGACCCTTTTTCTTTAGCGTCACGTAAAGCCTTATCAAAAGCGGTGTAAATGGCATTGGACTTGGGAGCGCAAGCCAAATAAACCACCAACTGAGCAATGGCTAATTCTCCTTCGGGGGAACCGAGAAAATGATAAGCCTCTTTGACATTTAACGCCAAAGTAAGAGCATAAGAATCAGCCAAACCAATATCTTCGGTGGCAAACCGCACCAATCTCCTAATAATGTATAACGGGTCCTCACCGGCGGAAAGCATCCTTGCCAACCAGTATAAAGCGGCGTCGGGATCGCCACCCCGAATAGTTTTATGGAGTGCCGAGATTATATTATAATGTTCTTCTCCCCCCTTATCATAAAGAGCGGTACCCTTTTGATAAACTTCTTTTAAAACCTCAAGGGTAACAGCGCTATTATCTCCTAAAAACAAAACCGTATTTTCTAAAAGGGTCAACCCTCGTCGGGCGTCACCATCGGCCGCTTGGGCGATAAAATGTAAAGCATCTTTTTTTATGGTAAGTTTCATTTTACCAAGCCCGTTTTCTTTGTCGGTTAAAGCATGCTTGATAACATCGATTAAAGCTTTTTCGGAAAGACGTTCTAAAACATACACCCTCATTCTGGAAAGCAAAGCGGAATTGATTTCAAAAGAAGGGTTTTCGGTCGTAGCACCGATTAAAATTACATCCCCTTTTTCCACATAAGGCAAAAAAGCATCCTGCTGGGCTTTATTGAAACGATGAATTTCATCGATGAAAACATAAGTGCGCCGACCGGTCATTTTATAATAATTACTTGCTTTGGATAATACTTCTTTAACCTCTTTAATCCCAGATGTCACCGCCGAAAAAGAAATAAACTGTCCTTTGGTTGCTTTGGCAATCAGGCGAGCCAAAGTGGTTTTGCCACTCCCGGGAGGACCCCAAAAAATTAGCGAATTGACTTTATCGGTTTCAATCGCTTTACGCAAAGGCGTGTTGGGTCCGACAATTTTTTCCTGACCGTAAAAATGCTCGAAATTTTCCGGGCGTATACGGTCGGCTAAAGGTTGAATATCTTTAAGGGAAGATTCTTTACTCTTGGTGCCTTGTTTATCGAAAATATCCATATAAAAAATATAGTTTATTTACTCCAAAAGGACAATCACAAGTTAATTGCTGCTTCAAATTTAGTTAATAGTTACTAATTTTTAGCATACCTTTCAATAAGATTCGAATAACTTTTAAAAGCAGGAAATACCGAAGTAGCCACCCGTTCATAATTTTGTTTTGTTAGCTTTTTTATCCTTACGACTCCCTGACGTTTTGTCTTTACTGCCAAAGTATCAATATCTTCATTAACAACTTTTATAACTTGTATAAATGCACTCCTCCTTCCATCAAAATTAATGCGAAGCTTATAAAATTTTTTATCTCCCTCGTATGCAATACGTATCCCAAAACATAAACAAGGAAATCCAATCATTTCCTTGTCCGTAAAAACGGCATATAATTTGTGTTTATCTATAATCATAATTCTTTAACTCCTTCTATCCAAAACTATATATAAATTTATTATCATTATAACCTCTACTGTAATATACGCACATTGTTAACAAACTTACCTAAATATTTATGCACTCACTCCTTATACCCTATAGATGATAATTTATAATTTTTAGTGATATACCAATTGTTTTCCACTAATCTTTTGCAAAATACTCTTTTAAATTTTTATTTAATGCAATTTTCTTTTTTTTAAATTCAGCTATCTCTGGATTGAGATTCTCTATACAACCTTTACTTTTAAACCAATCCTTTAGATTAATCATAATTGGGGCGCTTTTCCCTGATGATAAAAAAGCCAGTACTGATGATATCGATACAAAAAGGTGGTTTTGGCTTTAAGTCCCTTAATGATATACGATGATGGACGAGAGTCATCAAAAATCATAAAAGAAGCAGAAGGGGTATCTATGAAAGTTTTGATATTTTTAATCTTAATAATCTTTTTGTTCAGATAAAAATTCACCGTATAGAGATTGTCACGGTTAGAATAAATTTGGTAGTTATTATTACCACCGTTTATTTTAATCTTTTCAATTAAGGGATAAATGTTTTGAGGTGATGGATAAAAAGTCATTCCCGCTTGAGCCCCCATAAGCAATAAAGCAACAACAACAAAAATAATAGTTAATCTTTTGTACTTAGTTTTTGGAATCTCTCCTTCGGGGACAATATAACCCGCCGTTAAAATTGCCAGGGGGACAAAAAGACCGAGTACATAAAGAGGAAGACGGGATTTGACCACACTGAAAAAAATCAACGGTAACACCATCCAGCTCAACAAAAAAATATCCGCCGGACGAAGAAGGCGTTTTTTAAATTTTGAGAAAGCATACTTCTTTTTCAAAGATGGTATCAGATAAAAAGTCCACGGCAAAAATCCGCCCAATAAAACCAAGGGATAAATTAAAAAAGTATTGTTACGGTGATGAATATTGGTAAAGGCGCGTCCGATTGTTTCTTGGCCAATAAAATATTCCCACAACCCTTCGTTCTTCAAAATTACCAATATATACCAAGGTAAAGCGATAAGAATAAACAACAATATTCCGCGCAAGGAAAAACATTGGCGAAAGATTTTCCCGTCGCGCGCATAAAGAGCATAGCCGACCAAAACCAACAATGGGATAAAAACCCCGACAGGACCTTTGGTCATAAAGGCTAACCCTAAAGCGGCATAAGCACCATAAAGATAACCCCTTCCTTGCGTCTGATGGTTATACCAGCGCCAAAAACAAAAAATTGCCAGTGTTTCCCAGAGAGTCAAAAGCATATCGGGAGTTACGACATTGGCGGCAATAAAAGGAATGGGAGCAGTTAACAGTATGACCCCGCTCCAAAAGGCAGATTTCTTATATCCCCACTCCTTCGCTAAAAAAAAGGTTACCAGTACCGTGCCCGTAAAAGATAAAGCACTGACCAGCCTGACCGCATATTCATTATAATCGAAAACTTTTAGTGAGAAAGCTATCAGCCAATAGGTCAAGGGAGGTTTGGTGAAATGGGGCAGGAAATTAAGCTGCGGAGTCAACCAGTTTCCGGAAACCAACATTTCTCGAGCCACTTCGGCGTATCGTCCTTCATCGGGTAGCCACAAAGCCCTTAATCCCAAAAATGGGATTAAAATCAACAAGCACAATAATAAAAGTTTTATCCACTCCGGAGTGGAATCAAATTGTTTTTTTAATTGTTGCCAAAGCATATAAAAAACTTAAAAATGATAAAGTTAATCTTCGGTTGAACTGCCGAGCAATTGTTCTTTCTTTTTTTTCTTGATAAAGTAAAGATTTCGGGAATAGATTAAAAAACCGGCGCTTTGTCC
>Ga0114931_10005995_pt1 | contig 15012 bp, 14 predicted proteins | sample 2SBtaG_FD_89579 | JGI IMG/M metagenome (GOLD analysis project Ga0114931, IMG submission 89579) | Deep subsurface microbial communities from Kolumbo volcano to uncover new lineages of life (NeLLi) - 2SBTROV14_V59a metaG | ecosystem: Environmental > Aquatic > Marine > Volcanic | place: Kolumbo...
ATTGACTTGGCATTGTTTACCTTATCGTACTGATGAAAATATGATTGTCGATTGACTTGGCATTGTTTACCTTATCGTACTGATGAAAATATGATTGTCGATTGACTTGGCATTGTTTACCTTGTCGCACTGATGTGTACTTCCTGCTGATCAGGGATGGATATAGAACCGAGTAAACGCCAGTCATTTGCTTCAATCTGTACGTACCACCGACCTGAATTTAATGCAGGCAACACTGCGACATAATGATTGCCATGAGTGCGCGTCAACACGAGTGTCTTGTCATACCCGGCCCGTGTGGCATGCAGGAAACGAACCAGCATTTCATCTGGGAAATTAAAGTCAGGCTGAGCATCCAGTTTTATATCCACTGATGGTTTATTATTATCAAGCGAGAGTTGCGCGCCAAGCCCGTATTCTGCAGCGGCTATGTCACGCTTAATGATTTTATTAATGTGTTTACCTTGTTGGTAGTAATCATCTACCACGAGGCCGTCATTGGTCGTTATTGCCAGCCAGATCATGATGATGCCCATCATGACAGCCGATGCCGGAATAAGAATGAGCATCCACACCAACGGCATCCTGTACCAGTGAAGCTGTTTTTGTGTACTCTCCATTGGCGCTATCTCTGTATCGGGCCGAGAAAGCGCGCATCTTCTTCTACTGCTAGTTCCGGATCATCCACTGCCTGAATTCTGAATGTGATGCGTGTACTACGTGTTTTCAGATCATAGGGATCAACACGTACCCTCAAAGGCACATCGCTCACTTCCCCTTTGTTAACCTGTATGTATTCTTGATCCAGATCGATAACCATATCATCAATGCCTTCCGCCGACCCCGCTATCGACAGGGAATAGTTATGATCAATGTCATCCATATTCAGAATCTTGAGTGTATAGACGTTTTCAATCAAGCCCTCATTGGTTTCACGATAAAGACTGTTCCGGTCGCGAATGACATCGAGTGCCAGAGGTACCCGGTGGGCAATTGCGTTGCCAAGTGCGATAACAATGCCAATTAAAATAGCAGCATAGAAAATTGTTCTGGGGCGGAGTATATGTGTTGGTTTTCCTTCGAGTGCTGTCTGGGTGGTATAACGGATCAGTCCTTTCGGGTAATCCATTTTTTGCATTACATCGTTACATACATCGATACAAGCGGCACAGCCGATACACTGATATTGAAGACCATCACGTATATCAATGCCGGTCGGGCAGACCTGGACGCACATGGTGCAGTCAACACATTGCCCCAGCCCCCTTGCTGTATAATCATCACCTTTCTTACGGGAACCGCGCGGTTCACCACGATTAGTATCATAGGAAATAATCAGGGTTTCCCTGTCGAACATGGCACTCTGAAAGCGTGCATAGGGGCACATATACAAACAAACCTGTTCCCGCATCCAGCCGGCATTTCCATAAGTGGCGAAACCGTAAAACACTACCCAGAAGGTTTCCCACGGCCCTGCATTGAGTGACATCAAATCAGTTGCCAGTGTTGTGATGGGCGTGAAATAGCCAACGAAAATAAATCCGGTGTAAGCAGAAAAGACAATCCAGACGATATGTTTGAATCCCTTGATATAAAACTTGGCCGGAGTCCAGGGGGCCTTGTCCAGCTTCATCTGTTTTGAACGGTCACCTTCAATCTTGCGCTCAATCCACAGGAACACTTCAGTCCACACGGTCTGCGGGCAGGCATAACCGCACCACAGGCGACCGGCCAGAGCAGTAAAGAAAAACAATGATAATGCGGCAACAATAAGAAGTACTGTGAGATAGATAAAATCCTGTGGCCAGAGGGTCAGGCCGAAGATATAGAATTTTCGGGCCGGGAGATCAAACAATACAGCTTGTTGGCCATTCCATTGTAACCACGGCACGAAATAATACAGGCCCAGCAGAACCAGTACGCCGATAGTCCGCCACATGGCGAATATACCATGCACTTCACGCGGGTAAATTTTTTCCCGCCTGGCATAAAGCGTTGATTGCGTTTCATCCAATGGTGGTGAGGTGGGCTTGTTTGATTCATTCATGACGGGAAATCAGATTTGAAGCAGCGCAGTATGGCAGAACTCAAATGAGATTGTGTACTAATTTGTATCAGGTATTAACAGTCGAGCAGGGTTTACGGAAATAACAGGTCAGCGAACAGGAGGTGGCACACAGGATCCAGAACAGGAAGAAACCAATGGTATAGGCCCCTAACCGGCTGATATTTCCCCAGGGTTTGTCTGCCAATAACTGTTCAGGGTCAAACACGGTAAAAAACAAAACGGTTGCAATACCGGCGACTATGAATGATGGCCACAGAATGGCAATCACTTTCTGGGCCTTACATATTTGTGTAGTAGTTTCTCGTGTCATATTTCTAACATTACCAGAAAATGCCAGAGCATTTTACAGGAGTGCTTTACTCGTTTTCATCCGACAGGCTGTAAATATAGGCCGCCAGTAAATGTACTTTAGATTCTCCCAGGAAATCCTTGTGAGCAGGCATCCGTCCCTGACGGCCATTCAGTATTGAGGACATAATGGTTTTCTTGGAACCGCCATAGAGCCAGGTGTTGTCAGTCAGATTCGGTGCGCCAATGGCATGGTTGCCCTTGCCGTCAGCACCGTGGCAGGCAACACATAACTGACTGAATTTTTCTTTGCCAACGCGTACTAATTCGGAATCAGCCCGGCGCCCGGACAGGCTGACAACATATTCAGTCACATTTCTGGCATCGTCATCGCTGAGTACTGCTTTCCAGGGAGGCATGGCACCACTACGGCCATTCATGATAGTTGTCTTGATTGTTTCAGCTTCACCACCATAAAGCCAGTCGGTATCGCGTAAATTAGGAAAGCCGGTCGCACCTCGCGCATCCGAGCCGTGACAGGTGGTGCAGTAGGTAATGAACAGTCGCTCACCCGTTTTCATGGCTTGGGAATCCTTGGAAAGTGTTACCAGATCCTGGTTCTTGAACTGGTCAAATAATGGACCGTAGGCTGCATCAGCTTTTTTGATTTCATCTTCATATTCACCAATCTGGGTCCACCCAAGTATTCCTTTTACATTACCCATCCCTGGATACAACACAAGATAACCAATACTGAATATGATGGTGATGTAAAACATCACCAGCCACCATAAAGGCAGAGGATTATTCAACTCTTCGAGGTCTTCATCCCAGACATGACCCATGGACTGTGCCTGTTTGCCAGTAGAATCACGTTTTGACATAGAGACAAGAAGAATGACCAGACCGGTGATACCGAGAATTACCGGGACAATGATAAACCAGCTCCAGAAATCACTTGTGAAATCAGTCATTGTCATCTTCCAGTGGCATGTGGGCAGCTTCATCAAACGCCTGTTTGCGTCGACCACTCCAGGCCCACAGGACGATACCAACAAAAACTACCAGCAATACAATCGTCCATAGTGAATGAAACAAACTCATGGCCATAATAATTACCTGCGGCGCTTGATTGTGGTGCCCAGCACTTGTAAATAGTCAATCAGCGCACCCAGTTCGGTCTTGTTTTTAAGCTCAGATGGCGCTTTTTCTATCTGTTCATCGGTGTATGGATGACCGAGGGTGCGCAATACCTGCATTTTCTTCTGGATGTCACTGTTATCCAGTGGTGTATCGGCCAGCCAGGGATAACCCGGCATGATCGACTCAGGAACGACATCACGCGGGTTGGTCAAATGCACCCGGTGCCATTCATCACTGTAACGGCCACCGACGCGGTGTAAAACCGGGCCAGTTCGTTTCGAGCCCCATAGAAAGGGACGGTCATAGACGAATTCACCGGCAACGGAATAATGGCCATATCGCTCGGTTTCGGCACGGAACGGGCGAATCATTTGAGAATGACAGACATTGCAGGATTCGCGAATATAAATACCACGGCCGGAAAGCTGCAATGCAGTGTAAGGTTTAAGGCCTTCGACAGGCTCAGTGGTCGATTTCATAAAATAAAGCGGTACAATTTCAACCAGCATACCGATGCTGATTACGATAATGATCAGTATTACCATCAGTCCGATATTTTGTTCGATCTTTTCTTGTGCGGACATCAGTGTGCTCCACTGTGTGCCGGTGTGAGCACAGGGGCTTCAACCGGTTGTGCGCCTGCAACACTCTTCCACAGGTTATAGGCCATGACCAGCATACCTGTGAGAAACATCAGACCACCGAGAAAGCGCACAATATAAAAAGGATGCATGGCCTGTACGCTTTCAACAAAACTGTAAGTCAGGGTGCCGTCAGGATTGGCGGCGCGCCACATCAGGCCTTGCATAATGCCGGCAATCCACATGGCAGTAATATAAAGGACGATACCGGTAGTCGCGATCCAGAAATGTACTTCCACCAGTTTTAGACTGTAAATCTCACGTTTGTACATACGTGGAATCAGGTAATACATCGCACCAATAGTGATAAATGCTACCCAACCCAGTGCGCCTGAATGCACATGACCAATAGTCCAGTCAGTGTAGTGCGACAGGGCATTGACCGTTTTGATTGCCATCATTGGGCCTTCAAAAGTTGACATACCATAGAACGATATCGAGACGATCAGAAAGCGCAGCACCGGATCAGTGCGCAGTTTTTCCCACGCACCGGACAAGGTCATGATCCCGTTGATCATGCCACCCCAGGACGGTGCCAGCAGAATCAATGAAAACACCATTCCCAGTGACTGCACCCAGTCGGGCAACGCGGTGTAGTGTAAATGATGCGGGCCTGCCCAGATGTAGGTAAAAATCAATGCCCAGAAATGAACAACAGACAAGCGATAGGAATATATCGGCCGATTGGCCTGCTTGGGTACGAAATAATACATGATGCCTAGAAAACCGGCGGTCAGAAAGAAACCAACGGCATTGTGTCCGTACCACCATTGCACCATGGCATCCTGTACACCTGCATAGACTGGATAAGACTTCGTAAGCGAAACCGGCAGGGCAGCACTGTTACCGATATGTAAAACAGCGACGGTAATAATAAATGCCGCAAAGAACCAGTTAGCAACATATATATGTGGTGTTTTGCGTTTGACGATCGTGCCCAGGAATACAATAGCATAACTCACCCAAACAACAGCGATCAGGATATCAATTGGCCATTCCAGTTCGGCATATTCTTTGGAAGTCGTAATACCTAATGGCAAGGTAATCGCTGCCAATACGATGACGAGTTGCCAACCCCAGAAGGTAAAGCTTGCAAGACGGTCACTGAACAAGCGTACGTGACAGGTCCGTTGTACTGTGTAGTAGGAGGTAGCAAACAGTGCGGATCCGCCAAAAGCAAAAATAACCGCGTTGGTGTGCAATGGCCGCAGACGGGAGAAAGTTAACCACGGAATATCAAAATTCATGACAGGCCATGCCATCTGCGAGGCAATCAACACACCAACGGCCATTCCAACAATGCCCCAGACAATGGTCATGATGGCGAACTGGCGAACGATTTTGTAATTATAAGTAGCGGATGTGTCCATTAAGTATGTTTTTATTTTTTGATGATTAACTTGTAAATACGGGACCTAACCCGGTTATACTCCATAACGTTTCTGTTAGCTGGTAAATGCGGGGCCTAACCCAAGTTTCTTTACGGCTAAATTTATCAACTTGTAAACGCAGGGCCCAACCCAAGACCCCACAGTATTGCTGTTGCTGCCAATACAGCCACCAGCATCACCAGACCAACACCTAGCACGGCAGTGGAAAACAAAAAGGCACGGTCTTTTGATACTTGCATCATGATCGGCAGTCCTGTGTATAACAGGTAAACGGTGTAGGCCAATGCGGGAAGGCCAACGATAAAATTCAACCATAGTACTGGATACAATTGCATAAACCCGATGAGGAAAAGAGGTGTCGCAGTATAAGCAGCCAGGGCGATGCACGTAGGTAATGATGGCTCAGAACCGTATGTGTGCGCCATCCAGTGGATCATTTTGCCGACGGAAAAAACAGCGACAAGCATGGTAATGTAGGACAGTATAGCGATGGTCAGGGCACTTTCGGTAGTCAGCATGACCGGATCCCGGCTACCAATCGACCAGCCAAATTGTGTAGTACCGATATAACCGGAGATGGCAGGAATAGCCGCGAGGATCAAAACATGTGAGCAGTAACATCTGCCAATGGTGCAGCGTTCCTCCCGGATGCGCTCCCATTCATGCGCCGGGTGTGTCAGCAGTCCGGTGACGTGCTGGAAGATCATGATATTTTTTTCTCCCCGAAAATGTATTCAGACCAGATGTAGTATTAGCTTAAACGTTCAGGCCTATGAAAGCTATTACCTCATAAATTCCTGATTGAAATAGTAAATTATTGGTTATTGTTATCTTAATGCACGATACTCCAAGTGACTCGCCCTCGTACGCCCTTGATCTGGATCAAAAGGTCATCATCCCTCATTTAATCACTCCTTATTTATGGTAACGTCATGGCGCTTCATCACACAGGCAGAGATTCATGGCGACAGTAATGTCAGCAGAAAATATAGGGGATATTGATACGACGAGTGTATGTTTTCACTGTGGGCTCCCCATTCCGCCTGGTATTACCTCAACTGTAAACATCAACGGGAATCAGCAACCCATGTGTTGTAAAGGGTGTGAAGCAGTGGCTTCGGCCATTATTAATAACGGCATGTCTGATTTTTACAAATACCGTACTGAAACCAATCTGACCGGTCGCGAACTTGTACCCGATGTTCTTGGGCAATCGGTTTATTACGATAATCCCAAGGTGCAAAAAAGTTTTGTGCGTAAGGAAAGCGAACATATCCGTGAAGCCTCATTAATTCTTGAAGGCATCACTTGTGCTGCCTGTATCTGGCTTAATGAACATCATATTTCGTCGCTGGACGGCGTACTTGATGCGCAGATAAATTACAGCACACATCGTGCGCGAGTACGCTGGGATGAATCAAAGCTGCACTTGAGCGAGATTCTTCAGGCGATCAGACAGATCGGCTACGCGGCACATCCTTATGATCCCGATCGCCAGCAAAACCTTCTTGAAACGGAACGTAAACAGCTTCTACGTCGATTAGGTCTTGCGGGTGTACTTGGTATGCAAGTGATGATGATTGCCATTGCATTATATGTGGGTGACTGGAGTGGTATTGAACAACAATTCCGGAGTTTCTTTTACTGGCTGAGCTTTGGTTTAACGTTGCCAGTGGTCCTTTACTCAGCAAAACCGTTTTTCAGTGGTGCATGGCGGAGCCTGAAACAGTTCAGCACGGGTATGGATGTGCCTGTTTCATCAGGTATTGCGATCGCATTTTCTGCAAGCGCCTGGCATACCATTACTGGTACGGGGGATGTGTACTATGACTCGGTTGTTATGTTTGTATTTTTGTTGTTAACGGCGCGTTATATTGAAATGTCTGTACGACAACGATCTGCTGATAGCTCAGATGCGCTTGTTCATTTAACGCCTGCGGTAGCTACGCGGTTATCAGAGACTGAAAGCGGGTATGTAGAAGAAGTGGTCGCGGTTGCTGAATTATCGCCTGGTGATCGCCTGCTGATCCGTCCCGGCGAAACTATCCCGACCGATGGTCGAATCATAGATGGACGTTCCACCGTAGATGAGTCACTGCTGACCGGTGAATCTCTGCCAGTGTCCAAAACGGTTGACCAGTCTGTTATCGGAGGCAGTATTAACGTTGAAAGCCCCTTGACCATCGAAGTTGAAAAACTTGGCCAGGACACTGTCATGGCTGCAATTCAACGACTACTCGAACGCGCACAAAGTGAAAAGCCCACGCTTGCCCGTCTGGCTGACAGGGTGGCTTCATGGTTTGTTTCACTGGTTCTGTTCATGGCAACCATTGTCGGCCTGTACTGGTGGCAAACCGAGCCTGAACGCTGGCTGCCAATATTGATTTCAGTGCTTGTTATTACCTGTCCATGCGCCTTGTCACTGGCTACTCCGGCAGCGATGACAGCGGCAACCGGAAAGCTGATGCGGCTGGGGTTACTGGTCACCCGTGGTCATGCCCTGGAAACGCTTGCCCGTGCAACACATTTTGTTTTTGATAAAACCGGCACCCTGACCTCACGTAATTTGAATCTGGTTAATGTTCACACATTTTCTGATCTGTCTGAACAGGAATGTCTTGCTTATGCAGGTGCACTGGAAACCGGATCCGAACACCCCATTGCGCAGGCAATCGTTAATGCCGCAACAGGTGCACGTTTAGTAGTGGCACAAACGGTGACCAATACACCAGGTGCTGGTCTTGAAGGAAATATTAATGGTAGCCCCTGGTTTATCGGTACACCACAGTTTATCCTGAACAAGGCCAGGCACTCGTTAACGGCGGAGCGTCTGACTGACCTGCAACAAGCCGGGCATACCGTAGTATTACTGGCTTCCCGTCAAAGGATTCATGCGGGTTTTGTCCTTGGTTATGAAATACGTGACGGCGCCAGGACACTGGTCAATCAATTACAGCAGGCAGGCAAGACCGTTATGTTATGGACGGGTGACCATGAACAGGCTGCCCGTGCGGTGGCAGATGAACTGGGTATTGAACAGTGTGAGTGGGACATGTTGCCTGCCAATAAACTTGAGAAAATGAAAGCGCTGCAACAACAAGATGCTGTTGTCGCCATGATCGGCGATGGCGTCAACGATGCGCCCGTGCTGGCAGCCGCCCAGGTGTCTATTGCGATGGGCAGCGGAACCCAGGTAGCTATGATGGCAGCAGATATTTTGCTATTGGGTGATCAACTTTCACATCTGGCGAGCGGGGTCCAGATGGCTGAAAAAACCTTACGCATTATTCGACAGAATATGATGTGGGCGTTGGGTTATAATCTGATAGCGTTGCCATTCGCAGCTATCGGCTATGTTAAGCCCTGGATGGCGGCAATTGGCATGTCAACCAGTTCTTTACTGGTTGTTGCCAATGCTATGCGGCTTAGTCGTGGTCATGATAGAGAATAGAGAATGGAAATTGTTTACCTTTTGATACCACTGGCCCTGATACTGGTTGTCATTATCATCGCCGCTTACCTGTGGGCGGTAAAATCAGGCCAGTTTGATGACCTGGAGGGACCAGCGCACCAGATCCTGATGGACGACGATAAAGAGAGTGAATAGAAAAACAATAATAGACAGGATTAACAGGATAAAAAACTATGTTCTTTCCACAACAGTGTCAGTTAACGCGGAGTTCGCAAAGACGCAGAGCACGCAAAGAAAATAAATAGACAGGATTTAATTTGTCATTCCCGCGAAAGCGGGAATCCAGGAAATAAGATTGAATTAGCTCTGGTTAATTTTACACCATTAATTCATTATCCCCTCATTCTGACATTCTCGACTCTGGTTCCGAACTTCGTTCTACCTCCTCCATCCATGAAGTCATCCCTGATGAAGAAGATTTTATCTTTGCGTCTCTGCGAGCTCTGCGTTAATACTCGATTTCTGGATTCCCGTTTTCACGGGAATGACGCATATTTTTAATTTACAGAGGTGCTCTTAGTTAAATATAGGTTCCAGTCTTTCAAGGTCATTAATCACTTTCCACGTACCACCGCCTTGTTCAACCTTTGCGCGCCAGTTTTCCAGTCGATCCATGTACTCACGCGGATCAACATTGTCACTGCGCAATTTGGTAACGTTCACTGCAATAACGTTATGGCCGTCAAGCTGTAATGGAATGTCACGCACATAATTCTTCTTTAATTCTTCTTTCAAATCAGAAAAGATAAGAATGGTCTTTTTACCAGGCCCTGCTTCATTAAGGTATTCGATGGCTTGCAGCATGCCACCGGTAATATCCGTATAGGAACTTGGCTTGACTTTGTTCACAAATTTGCCAACAACATCCCGGAATAGACGTTTTTGCTGGTTCGTCATACTCGGGCGACTATCAAAAGTCTGTTTGTAAATGATATCCTTTTCACTGAAGCTTCCCGTATCAATACGGGCAATGGCAAAAGTGTCGCCCGGTTTCAACTCGGCAAGTGTGTAATTGATAATGCGCTGGGCCTGCTTTAACTCATTTGTGTACGTACCTGAGGTATCCAGCAACATATACACACCATGGTCCCGTGCGGCTTCGCTCCTGGAACACGATGACAACAAGGCGGCTATGATGAGGATAAACACAAGCGCCAGTAGATTCTGGGTTTTCATATTATTTTCCTTGACCTTTCCTGATATTGGGCTGAAACGATATCCGGCGTCTTTTCTGGATGCGCTATGTCGAGATTGAGCCAGAGTCATAATCTGTTCCACTTTTCGAGGCATGCTTTTTATCCAGAATGACTTTCTCGACCCATAAAGGAGCAAAAATGACCAAATCATAGACATGGATGAAGCCACGACCGAGAAAACGGGAAGCATCACCAATAAACCGTAACGACAGAAAACCGAGTCGAAGTGTTGCAACACCAAGTACCCCTAATACTGTGCGTAATGAATGAATAAATGATTCCAGTGGTATGGCGACAAATACGAGCGCAAAAGGCAGAATAAAGCCCATACCCATTTGAGCGGCAGTGGTAATCCAGCGCATGGATGTATCGATAACAACGGTACCTTCAGAAGCGATCAACGAGGCAGTGACTTCATAATTCTGTTGTGCCAGGATTTCACGCATGTAAGCCAGACCTGATTCCACGCTGGCCAGAGCGAACAGGAAACCAAAGGTTATCCATAACATCCTGATCCGCATTTTGTCATTCAGGGCGCCAATGACCGGAAAAAGACGGGTGATGCGCATGGACTCCATCATGAACAGACCCAGTGATACTTCGACCAGAATAATAACCAGCGCGGCAACTTCAGATGTGGGATAGCCCAGGATCTGGCTCTTGGCGCCGACCATTTCCGACATCGGTAGTGCAATCAGGTTAAAGTTAATCATGGCGCCGCCCACTGCAATGGCCAGCACGAATGCCGAGATGAAGAACTGGGTTAATGACGAAGACGACAGCATACGCGTCGCCCTGTCAGTTTGTTTCAGTATTTGTTCATAGTCTTCCATATGACGATCTATCACTTTTGACCGTTCCAGAAGACTATTGACGTTCTTGTCGACCTGGGTCAGTGTTGACGAAAGTTTGCGCCAATGAGGCATCATCCTGTTCAGCGACTTGTGCCGTTCATGACTGGAATGACGATACTCTTTCAATGCATTCGCACTGGCCTTTTTAAGTGACTCATAAATATCTTCCAGGATATTGCCGATCGTGGGGTCACCCTTGTTAACTTCAATATTTGCAACCGCCTCAACGGCTTTTACCCATCCTGGTGGCTGTGGAGGTACTTCGGTGCTTTGTGAGTAATCTTCATCAATTTGCTCGATCTCCTCACTCAATTTTCGTTGCAAAGAGGGATACTCTGCGAGATCCTTGCGCACGGTTGCATCGACGCGGTCGAATTCACGTTCGATAATCCGCCCTGAATCAATACGTCCGGCTGCAAGTAATACTTCCTTGTTCCTTTCCATTAATTTCTTCTCGGCAATAAGAACAGAATTAGCCGATAGCCGCATGGCATTGTGCATCACACGACTGAACGCCTGAATGGCCCGGTGCGCGGGTGTCCGTGCAAGATACAAAACAACAGGCACAACAATGACCCATATAATCGAGGACACAAGCGGACTGGAAGTAATCATGAAGATGTCAGAAAATTGCATTTTATATTCCCCTCGTGCTCATAACAGCATCACACATATTCTGAATTGACTGCCTGTAGCGATCTCCCTGCGTAACGATCTTAAGAGTAGCGAAAACAGGGCTAAAAACTGCCTATTAGTTCACATAACAATGAAGGAAATTTGCGGCATTGGAGTCTTGTTCTTGATAGGGCCTGTAACACCTTGAAAAGCGGTGATCAGCCTTCAGCGAGAATCCAGGGATGGAGGAGGTAGAACGAAGTTCGGAACCAGAGTCGAGAAGGCCAGGATGAGGGGATAATAAATTAATGGTGCAAGATTAACGAGAGCTAATTCAATCTTATTTCCTGGATTCCCGCTTTCGCGGGAATGACAAATTAAATCCTGTATGTTTATTTTCTTCTTTGCAGCCTCCGCGTCTCTGCGACCTTTGCGTTTAATATAATTTTATCTGGATTCCTCTTGAGCATTGTCTTAACACTGCAAGCGCTGCTTCAGAGCTTGATCAGGTGTTCCCTCAGAATCGTTTGCCGACACCAATCCCGATACTCCACGGATCAAGCTCAACACCTGTCTGGCGTTGCCTGCGGTCCAGACGATAGCGGTTGGAACGACCATCCAGATTACTGAACCGGGTGTCGAAATTGATGTGCCAGTTGTTTTCAAAACTGTAGTCAGCACCCAGTTGTAACCCGACTCCCCAATCGCCGCTGTGATCAAAACTGTAATAACTATCTGGTAGTGGTGAAAGCAATTGGGAATATTGCTCGTGATTGAATGTCCGGTAGTTTATGCCAATTCCGGCATAGGGGCGCAGGCCAGGGGTTTGCTCAAAGTTGTATTGCAACATCAATGCGGGCAAGGAATAGTCAGCGCTAGCCGTATCAAGCTCACCCGTATTGTCCCTGAAAAGAGAATTATTATTGGTGAGGATAAGTTCAACACCAGTAACCGGGTCTTCCTTTTCCTCGGCATTGACGGGGAGAGTGGCGGCATACATCAAGCTAACCGTCATCATGATGGTAATCAGATATCCAGGCATGTCCATGTTCCTCCGTTTGAGGCATTTCCATCTTCTTCCGAATCCAGATATGCCCATTTCCTTCTGTTTGAGACATGTCCATCCAGACACGTCCATCTTCCCCCGGTTAGTACTAATTTACTGCTTCAGTCCGCTCAGGACAAGTAGTGTTGTCACAATTAGCCACAAAATTCCTTTAAGCAGAAAGAACATGAAGCCGATTACTCCGATTTTCCTCAGAAATAGTGCTACCGGGCATCGGGTTATTGACTCAATTCGGATATTCATATTATCGGTCGGGATTCAGTAATAATGTGCGCTACTTCTATATATTGCATATCGGCATTATTTTCCCCGGCTTTATGGTCAATGTACCAAACAGAGTGATATATTTGATAAAATAATCAGGTTCTTATATAGAAGCTGAAAATGGTTCGGCTGATCGAGCCGAATTAAGTTGCTTCGGTGCCACATACAGGTATCATCCTGTTTCGTTTTTCAGTGGGTTGAAGAAATGAGCGATCAAAACAAAGAGAGCAGTCAGGGTTTATGGGAAGTTATTCGCAGTGTATTTGCTTCATTTCTGGGAGTGCAAAGCGGTGATCAGCATGAGCGCGATTTTGCCAAAGGCAAGGCATCACACTATATCATCATCGGACTGGTCTTTACTGTGCTGTTTATTCTGGCACTCGTAGGAATCGTACAGATTGTTATGCACTTTGCGGGTGCTTGATAGCGTCTGAATTTATAGCGCACTAATACGTGCCAGTTGTTCCTCGAGTTTTTGGATGGACGATGTCAGTTCCTCCACACGCGCACGTTCCTTGTCTACGATCTCAGCCGGTGCCCGGTCTACAAAATTGGCATTGCCCAGTTTAGTATTGCCACGTTCATGATCTTTCCTTAGTTTTTCGAGTTCCTTGTTCAGCCGGGTGATCTCTGCATCTTTATCTATAAGTCCTGCCAACGGAATCAGAATACTGGTATTGCCGGCGAGGGCAGTGGCAGATTCAGGCGCCTTGTCAGAAGCTTCCAACCAGGTCATGTTTTCCAGTCTGGCTAATGTGACCAAATAATTCTTATGCTTCTCGGCACGGTCACGTTCCTGTTGTGTCCAGTTGCTTAACAGTACCGGCAATGGTTTTCCTGGTGCGATATTCATTTCACCGCGAATACTGCGTACGCCCAGGATAAAGGTCATGAGCCATTCCATATCATCAATGGCGGTGCAGTTGATTTTGCTTTCATCAGCTTCGGGGTAAGGCTGAAGCATAATGGTTTCACCTTGTTTTCCCGCAAGGGTTGCCACCCGTTGCCAAATTTCTTCACTTATAAAAGGGATGATCGGGTGAGCAAGCCGAAGCAAGGTTTCCAGTACCCGCACCAGGGTGCGACGAGTGCCACGTTGCAGGTCTTCCGAACTGGTATTGTCCATCAGCACCGTTTTGGAAAGTTCCAGATACCAGTCGCAGTAGTCATGCCAGGTGAATTCATAGATGGCACTGGCCACCAGGTCGAAGCGATAAACAGCCATGGCGTCATTGACAGTGTGTTCTACCTGTTGTAAACGTGAAAGGATCCAGCGGTCGGCCAGGGTCAATTCTGTCTTTTCATTACTAACACCCGTGTCCTTGTCTTCTGTGTTCATCAACACATAACGAGCGGCATTCCACAGTTTGTTGCAGTAATTGCGATAGCCCTGGATGCGGTTGACATCAAATTTGATATCACGGCCGGTGGAGGCCAGTGCGGCAAAGGTAAACCGTAAAGCGTCAGTACCAAAGGCGGGAATGCCTTCAGGGAAATCATTGCGCGTATGCTTCTCGATGGTGCGGGCCATTTGTGGCTGCATCAGGCCACTGGTGCGTTTATACACCAACGCTTCCAGTTCAATGCCGTCGATAAAATCAAGCGGGTCGAGTACATTGCCTTTGGACTTGGACATTTTTTGTCCGTGTGCATCGCGCACGAGTCCATTAATATAAACTTCGTGGAAGGGAACATCGCCCATGAACTTCAGGCCCATCATGATCATGCGTGCAACCCAGAAGAAAATGATATCAAAACCGGTAATCAGCACACTGGTCGGGTAAAAGGTTTTCAGTTCGGGCGTTTCATCCGGCCAGCCCAGGGTTGAGAACGGCCACAAGGCGGACGAGAACCAGGTGTCGAGCACATCTTCATCCTGGGTGAGGGTAATACCGTCGCCGAGCGTGTGTTGTTTCCGTACTTCGCTTTCATTGCGGCCCACATACACATTGCCCTTGTCATCGTACCAGGCAGGAATGCGATGGCCCCACCAGATCTGGCGCCTGATGCACAA